>Ga0315284_10009574_pt1 | contig 13812 bp, 10 predicted proteins | sample YL17G09_16_MG_FD_203696 | JGI IMG/M metagenome (GOLD analysis project Ga0315284, IMG submission 203696) | Sediment microbial communities from Yellowstone Lake, YNP, Wyoming, USA - YL17G09_16 | ecosystem: Environmental > Aquatic > Freshwater > Lake > Sediment | place: USA: Wyoming | collected... | reverse complement strand
TAATAGATCGCTGTAATCCGGCATTTTCTAGAATGATCTCCCTGCCGATGGATGAGATACAGGGTCAGCCCCACGAAAAGATCGTCGCATTTGAATCATTAACCCACGACATCAAACTGGAAGATGCTGTCGCTGGTGGTTGGCCATTAACCCCTCACGCGCAGCTTTACGTTGAAGGAGATCTTAAGAGGTATCATCCTCCATCTTTACCCGTTGGAATTACTTATGCCCCTGTTTTATCTGCCGATGGCATTCTGTTAAATATTATTGCCACAGTCAGGGATATTACCCGTTTCAGGCAGGCAGAAGAATTAAAAAGCACTTTTATTTCGGTTATTAGCCATGAATTAAAAACTCCAGTCGCACTTATTAAAGGGTATGTTTGCACCTTATTAAGGGATGACGCCAAGTGGGACAGTGATTTCTTCCGTGAAAGCCTGAATGTAATTGAGGAAGAGGCAGACAGGCTAAGTCAACTCATTGAAAACCTCTTGGATGCAACCAGGTTACAGGCAGGTGGAGTGAAGCTAAAGAAAACCGAGTTTTTTATCCCTGCTACTTCCAAGCGGTTAGCCACCAGATTCCAGACCCAGACCGACAAACATAATATCACAACCGATTTTCCTGAAGACTACCCTTCCATTATGGCCGATGAGGGCAGGATCGAACAGGTCATTAGCAATCTCATCTCAAATTCAATTAAGTACTCGGAAAAAGGTCAGATTACCATCAGCGGACGGTTTAAAAAAGATATTGTCATCGCTTGTGTCAGCGATGAGGGCGAAGGGATAGCGCCGCAGGATGTCCCCTATGTATTTGACCGCTTTTACCGTTCACCGGACGCTCAGCGTACCAAAAAAGGGGCGGGGCTGGGTTTATACCTGGCCAAAGCGATTATTGAAGCCCATAACGGCAAGATGTGGGTAGACACAGATCACGGGAACGGTGCGAGAATTTGTTTTTCGCTTCCGATAGAAACAAATGAATAAGTAAACCCTAAAATCATTTCTCACGAGGTAAATTAATGCCAAGAACGCAAACAACATGTCCTGCTTGCCACCAACCAGTAATTGTAGAAATTCAACAGCTTTTTGATTTGACCCAGGAACCTCAGGCAAAACAAAAGTTACTATCCAATGCGGTTAACGCAATGCATTGTCCAGCCTGCGGGTATCAAGGTATGGTGGCAGTGCCTGTTGTTTACCATGATCCTGAAAAAGAAATGTTGTTAACTTTTTTTCCCCCAAATTTAAATGCACCGTTGAATGAGCAGGAAAAACAAATTGGCCCATTAATAAACCGCGTAATGACTGCTCTTCCGCAGGAAAAACGCAAAGCCTATTTGCTTCAACCACAATCAATGTTTACATACCAGACTTTGATTGAAAAAATCCTGGAAGCTGATGGTATTACCAAGGAAATGCTTGAAGAACAAAAAAAGCGGATTAAATTGCTTGAAAAGCTTCTAACCTCGCCAAAAGAAGGCCGGCTTCAAATCATCAAGGAAGAGGAAAAACTGTTCGACATCGGATTTTTCACAGTTTTTTCAAGGATCGTGCAATCTACGGTTGCCCAGGGAGATGAATCTTCGAAAAAGGAACTGCTGGAGCTTCAACAGTTGTTATTTGAGAATACCCAAGTTGGCAAAGATCTATACGGGCAAGCCAAAGAGACCGAATCGGCACTCAAAGCTTTACGGGAGGCTGGAAAAGAAGGTTTAACCCGGGAGAAACTACTTGATTTGATTATCACCACTAAGTCAGACATTGGTTTATCAACCGTGGTCAGTTATGCCCGCAGCGGAATGGACTATGCGTTTTTCCAGTTACTTAGTGAAAAAATTGACCATACAACAGACAAGGCTGAAAAAGAGAATTTTACGGGATTGCGAGAAAAACTGCTTACCATGACGGATGAAATTGATAAACGCGTTAAAGAGGAATTTGAAAACTCAAAAACCTTACTGGAAAGCATTCTTAAAGCAGAAAACATTGAAGAAGAGGTGATGAAAAATATAGAGTCTGTTAGCGACTTCTTCGTCCAAAACCTGGAGTCTGAATTATCCCTGGCGAGGAAAAAAGGAGATCTGGAACGCATCAACAAGCTTGAACAGGTGATGGTAGTTATTGAAAAAGTTTCCTCTCCTTCAGATGGGGTCAAGCTGTTGGAAGCGATGTTGGTTTCAAAGACTGAAGAAGAAATAGATACCCTGCTCACCGAGAACAAAGATCGGATTACAGAAGAATTTCAGGCTCTGTTAAATAATGTTATTGCGCAAACCGAGAACCAGCCTTCTCAAAAGGAAGTTAGTGACAAGCTGAGATCTATATTTAGAAAAGTTTTGAGATTTACAATGAAAGCCAATATGGAGAAAAAAGATTAGTAACTCTGCTTTTCTTTTTTTCTAAAAATTATCATTCTGGAGAATATAACCAACTCCTCTTACAGTGATGATATATTCGTGGGAAGGGTCGTGCTTGATCAGCCTTGAACGCAACCGGCGTACAAGCGCGTCAATTGCTTGCTCTGTGACTCCAATGGATTCACTTTCCCCCCAAACCTTATCAACAATTTGTTCCCGGGAAACAACTTTACCTTCATTTTCATAAAGATATAGCAATAATGCGTATTGTGAAACAGAAAGTGGCGGGGTTAATTCTTTTTCCCCTACCCAGACTCTGCGGGCTTTTTGTTCAATATACAATTTCCTTGAAGTTGATATTTCTACTAAATGGCTGTGATCCAATGGCAAGGTAGCATCAGAACTCACAAACACAAATTCCTGAACCAGAGCTATTTTTATTTCATCTCCATCTTTCAATACAACTGATTTATCAATTACCTCTCCGTTAACATAAGTGCCATTCTTGCTATCCAAATCTTCCAAAATGATTTCATTAAATTTGGAGGTTTTTAGTTGTGCATGAACCCTGGATACCTGCCGGTCATTAATCGTGATATCACACTCGGGATCTCGTCCAATCGAAAGGTTTTCAGAGATATTCCAATTCATCCCCTTTAAAGGACCATTATTAGCAAGAATTACAGGCGATTCTTTATTGGTTGAACTCATAAAATGCTTTCTCTTCCTCGAAGTATAATATAGCAAATTTCCCGGAAAATGCAAATTTATTTATCTTAAAGATATGACACTACCTTTAAAAACCGGAGATCTTCTCCGCGGGCGTTACAAAATTAAACGGATTATCGGACAGGGAGGGATGGGAAACATCTACCTGGCTGAAGATATCCGTTTAAAGGGAAGGTTATGCGCTCTTAAAGAAGTAGAACATGATAAATCATTAAGCAAAACATTAAATAAGCAAGCCCAGAATCAATTTCTTCAGGAGGCGACCATTCTGGCCCGATTGGATCATCCGAACCTGCCAAAAGTTTCTGATTATTTTTCTATTATTGACCGCGATTATCTGGTAATGGATTACGTGCCTGGAGATGATTTGCGTACTTTAATGCTGAAAGCCAAACATCAGGAAAAATTTCTTAAAGAAAAAGAAGTGCGCTCATGGGCAAATCAGTTGGCTGATGCGTTAATTTATCTGCATACCCAAAATCCTCCCATTCTTCACCGTGATATCAAACCTAGCAACCTTAAACTGACACCAAGCGGTTTATTGAAACTGGTGGACTTTGGTCTTGTGAAAGTCATGGCTCCCGGTGAAATGACCATCACTATCATTCAAGGCCAGGGAACCGCGCTTTACACCCCTCTGGAGCAGTACGGCGGAGATAGCACTCATACGGATATACGCAGTGACATCTATTCTTTCGGCGCGACGCTTTACCACTTGCTCACCAATACACCTCCCTCTGATGCGCGCGAAAGATTCATTCGACCTGAAAGCATGAAACCTCCGCATTTAATCAACCCTGCCATCAGCCACCAAATTGAACGGGCAATTCTATGGGCGATGAACTTGCATCCGGATGAACGCCCCCAAAGTATGATGCAGTTTAAAGATTATTTTACTGGCCGATCAACTTCTGTTGAATCCAAATTACCTGATATGGATGAATTAAGGGAACTGACCAGTGATTCTGTAATCCGTAATTTATTAATCGCTGCAGTAACCCTAACTGCCTTCGGATTTATCGCAGCCGTTTTCTTTTAACTTTTTGTAATCTTGGTCTGCTTGATTTTAAAACGAAATACCCACATGGCTGTACCAGTTATTGCCTCAGCAAGAATAATTAGAGCTGCTAAAAGAAAATATCCAGAAAATCCAATCCTCGAAAAACTTCCGGGTAATCCTGATAGAATCCATATTCCTGGCAATAATCCTCCCAGAATAACAGCGCAGCTAACAAGGAACCGGTCTCGTAGAACCTTAATGAAAGCTGAATTTATGTAAAACAGATATCCCGAACTCCAGGTAAGAATGCTGATTAGCAACCATTCCAGAAATCGGTTGTTTTCCTTCTTTTCTATTACGGATTCATTTTGAGGTATGCTTTCCAATATCGGAACCTGATCGTTGCTTGTCAAAGTTGGGACAGGAGTAGGTGTAATTGCGCTGATTATCGCGTCAGATCCTTGTGAGATGTCAATAATTAGTATTTGGGAATTTAATGCGGGTTCTGCGGAAGCCCTTATTTCCTGGCGGCCTGACGCCTGAAGTTTAAAAGTTGCATTGGCAACACCTTGTTTTGTTGTTGACTCTATTTGTTGGATGGTCAGGTTCTCACCCTGTTCACTGAGCATGAATTTCACAACTGTCCCATCAGGAACCGCATGGTTATTCTGATCCAGGATTACTCCGGTCTTAATCGGCAAGTTATCCCCCAGCTTATATCCGGAGAGTCCGTCGTCATTTGCCTGCGGAAATTGGGTACCTTCACCACTTACGGGAGGTTCTTCCACAATGAGTTCAATCACCTGATCAGGATTAGGCGAGGTCGCCTTAATAAGGTTATAGGCAATACCGGATATCGATACTGGTGAACTCCCCATAGGTGTGATCTCTTTGAAAAGCAACCGTGCAGCAGATTCAAAAGCGGCTGGGGTTTTTGTATATAGGCAATAATATGCAGTAAAGGCTGAAATTTCAGTGGCGTCATAATAATAGGGCGCGTTAAATGCCAACAATACGACATTCTTGTTTCTAAGGATTTCTGGTTTTTCAGCTAGTAAATTGTGAAGTGCATAAGAACCTTCCCGGTCCGGGTTTTGGCTGTGGGTGACAAAAATAACCCAGTCCGCACGGGAAAGATTAGTCTCCAACTCGATCCGATTGAAGGGATTATTAACGTAATCCTGTAATTCATTGAATGAGTAAGAAATGATATTTTGATCCTGAATCTGTCCGCTGCCGGTTCTTCCATAAAACTTAGTTATTACATTCTGTAATTCATTTACAGACACAATATCCTGAGAAGCACAGTTAACACATTGTGTGGTAGACAAAGTGTCTGTAAATATAACAATCCTGTCATTTCTTCCAGGTTCATCAGGCAAGGCAGCCATAAGTTGGTCTATTTTCGGGCTTATCAGTGTGGCTCCATTGCTTGGCGCTTTGTAAACCGTTTCATCACCAGTGCCAATATTGACGATTCCTCTCTCTGCAGGGATGACAGAATCTATCTGAAATTCGGGGTATATGCGATATTTTAGAGTCAGTATCCGTAAAACCGAAGCATCCACCCGTTCTGCAAATGCTTTATCTTCCCTGTATTTCTGGACAAATAATTCAATGGTCTTCTTGTAAGTTTCAAATCGGTCTTTGTCACCTGTGGAAAGAAGCTGGTCGATATAAAGCAAGTCATTCCCGGCTAAAAACGCGTTACGCGCGATCTGGCGCGCATCAAAAGTTTGTCCAGAGGGATTGAAAAATTTCCTGATAGCTGTACTCCCAAGATCATCGCTGACAAGAATTCCGCCGTTTTGCCACCATGCAGCAAATGGATTTAATGTCATTAAAAGTTCTACCGCAGTCTGATCAAAACTGACTGGTTTGGTTGTCGCGCGGATATTGCCCTGAAATCCCTGATATCGGATATGGCTTAAAAGCAACCCATCCGATATAGAATTTCCGGATGTCTTGGAGAGGTCAGTAACCTCAAAAAAAGGTGCTAATTCAATTAATTTTAACTGCTCAAGTGATTTCCTGACTGTCGCCACTTCTTCTTCTGGCAGCCGGTCTGATCCGCCACGTCCCGGGAAATTTTTCGCGATGACTGCCATTTTTCCTATACTGCCGATATGCAGACCTTTAATATAAGCCTTGCCCATTTCTCCCACCCAAAATGGGTCTCCCCCAAAAGTGCGCACACCCAGATCACCTTTACCTTCGCCATAAGGGTTTTCTAGCACATCAAGCGACGGATTAATAATAAGGTTGAATCCCAACCCGGCCATCTCTCTGCCCAGTAAAAAGCCAGTTTCCTCAGCAAGGTTGGTATCCCAGGTTGCACCAATTGCCATTTGTGAGGGTAATGGAGTCAGGCCGTTAAGAATCTGGTCATCCGGGTACAAGTCACCAGACTGTGAAATACCAATAAACAACGGAACGTAATCGTTAATCGAGGTTTCTTGGGGACTGACAATCAGCGAGTTTGCAATTTGCCATTCCAATTGCTGTAATCCTTTAATAAGGGTGTACGTTTCTTCAAGTGAGCAGTCTGACGATGTAAAGTTGTTATTGGACTTCTTGAGGAGTACACCCCCCAGGTGATAATTCTGGATTAATTCCTTGATTGGAGATTCTTCTTCAAGGGATGAACCATCAATGGTCACAATAAAAAGCTGTCCCACTTTCTCTTCCGCAGACAGGCGCGAAAGCATGATGCGTGCATTTTGCGATGCAGCATCCTGATTTCCACTGTCCTGACCCAGAGCTGTAGCAATAAAAGAGAAAGTCAGCAAGCAAGCAGAAACAATGGTTAGGGCGGCTAACCTTTTTCTCTTCTTCTCCATAATTGGTATTAATGATACACAATAATTGCCTTACCGGGGGTCGAATCTGCTTTTAAATTTCAAGCATCAAAGCTGGATCGTCTGTAAAAATCCCGTCTATTTCGTCAAAAAACAGTTCCTTTGCTTTTTCCTTGTCATTTACCGTCCAAACATGCACACGGCGGCCTTTGCGATGTTCGCGTTGGATATACCCACGATCAACATTTTCAACTGCCGGATGAATAATAGCAGGAGAAAGGTTCTTAAATATTGGAGAACGAAAGATCCACCCTTCAAATCCAGCCGGACATAATAATGCTACCTTCGCTTCAGTTTTTATTTTCCTGATCAATAGAAGGTTCCTCGGTAGAAAAGATGAGAAAAGTACAGAATCCCACAGGTTCAATTCCTCGACCAGACGCAATACTGATTCTGTCAGGTTGTCATAAGGAGCATGGTAATTCTTTAATTCAATGTTGATCAGAATTTTGCCTGAAAACCGTGACAGGACCTGATTTAAAGAAGGGATTTTTTCTCCCCTGAAAGTTTCTGCGAACCATGATCCTGCATCAAAAAGGGACAATTCCGAAAAGCTGTGATCCTCCACTTTCCCTTGACCATTGGTTGTGCGCCCCAGCGTGTGATCATGAATAACCATCGGGATTCCGTCGCTGCTTAACATGGTATCCAGTTCGATTGCTTTGGCGCCCCTTTTAACGGCAAGCTCAAAAGCTGACATCGTATTTTCAGGCGATGAAACCGATGCCCCCCGGTGGGCAAAGATTAGCGGCCTTTCAAGTTGATCCAGCAGGTGCATGCCTTTTCCTCCAGTGGCTTTTGGGCGATTATAGCATTTAAGAAAATATTCCTTACAACTGTTGCTTTATAATCGGAATATGCAGATCAGTGTCCTCATCCCGGTGTTTAATGAAGAAAAAACTCTTGAAGAAATATTCAAGCGGGTTAAACAGACCGGACTGGCATTTGAGATCCTGTTCATTGATGATGGTTCAACTGATTCCACACCAGAAATAATTAATAAATTGTCCCAACATCAACAAGTATCCTGCGTCCGTTTTGAAAAAAACCACGGTAAAGGTGCCGCGATTCGAGCCGGTCTCGCTGCAGCCAAGGGGGATGTGATCATTATTCAGGACGCGGACCTTGAGTATGACCCTCGCGAGTACCCCAATCTCCTCAAGCCCATCCAGGAGGGCATTGCGGATGTGGTGTTTGGCTCGCGCTTCCTGGGTGGTGCTCGCCGGCCGGTGATGTTCTGGCATATGGTTGCAAACAAGATACTCACATTTATGAATAATCTTCTCTACGATAATATCCTCAGCGATATGGAAACCGGTTACAAGGTTTTTACGAAAAAGGCAATCGAGGGTATCCAGTTTAAATCCAATCGGTTTGATTTTGAACCGGAATTTACTGCCAAGGTTCTAAAAAAGAAATGTCGGATTTATGAGGTGCCTATTTCCTTTAATCCCAGGGATTATGAGGAAGGAAAAAAAATAGGTTTTCTTGACGCGATTGTCGCTTTTTGGACGTTGATTAAGTACCGCTTTATGGATTAGGTCGAATTTGGACCAGAATCGCGCCTGAAACAGCCAGCAGAATTCCGATAATACCCGGAACACTCAGTCTTTCACCCAGGAACACCCATGCCAGCACAGCGATTTGAAACGCTACCAGATTATTAATGACGCTGGCTTCGATGGCTTCTAACTGCTGCAAAGCTTTATTCCAAAGCGTAAACGCAAGTGCTGTGTTCACAACCGCCAACACAACCAGCAACAGTAAATCCTTTGCGGAAAAAACAGGGAATTTCTCGGTTAACAGCCCGGCGGCTAACAGCGCAATTGAACCAATCCCCATGGAAATGGTTGTGATCACAACAGAAGAAATCTTTCCCGAACGGTTGATCTTGCGGCCTATTACTGTGCTGACAGAACTGGCCAGCATTCCGATAAAAGCCAACAGAATTCCCAGCCATTGATGCTTCAGCAGATCAACGGGATAGAAATATAAAAAAGCTCCGGTAAGATTCAATAGAATACCCACCCATTGCATCCAGGTGGCTTTTTCACCTAAGGTGCGGATGGCGATGCCGGCGGTGACCATTGAAGTGAATGTGAGTATCAGGCTGACTGCCATTGCGGGCAGTAATGCCAGCGCAGCGAAGATGGCTCCTTGATTGATTGTGTAATAAACCAACCCCAGCAGCACCAGGTTTCGCCATTCGAAACTGGTAAGTGCTTTTATCTCTTGTCTTTTTTGTCCGCTAAAAGCAAAGGGTAAAAGAATGAGAAAAGCCAAAAAATATCTTAAACCCGCAAAGGTTACCGGGGGCAGGTCGCCTAATCCAAGTTTGACCAACACCCAGGATGTTGCCCAGAGGAAGGTAACCATCAGCGCAAGGGCAGTTGCTTTTTCCTTGAAAGTGTCAGCCATTGTTAGTGCATAATTGAATATCCCTGATATTCAATTGAAGTGAACTGTTGCCATTGAATTCATTAATTTCGTAGGCATACAAAATATCAGCTCGATCACCATCTTTCAATTTGTCCGCCAGGTAACCGAAATGGAATGCTACAGCGTTATAAGTTACTTCTCTGAAATCCTGGCCTTTTTTTCCCGCTGCTTTTTTTACATTAAACTTGAGGTGATCGCCTTCCTTCCCGATCTTTCGAATGCTATTCAGTACTACATCCCGTGAAATCAACAGCGGGTAAGGGTTTTCCATTCCAGTGGGTTCGAGACGGGCAATGAAGTCTATCAAGTTAGGTCGCAATTCAAGCAGGTCAATTTCTGCTCCCGCATAAATTTTTGGTTGGATTTCCTTCCCTTCCAATTCCCTTTGAATAATCCCCGCCATGCGCTGATAGAACGCATCCGTGTTTCTGGTCTCAAGGATCAGTCCTGCAGCCATCGCGTGCCCGCCGTGCTTGACCAGCAAATCCACGCATTCATCCAACGCGCTGGTGATATTGATCTCCGGGATGCTGCGGCAGGATGCGCGGATGATATCTCCCTTGATGGCGCCAACGATGGACGGCCGGTAATAACTTTCCGCAAGACGTGAAGCAGCCAATCCGATAACACCTTCATTAAACTCTTCATTAGAATAGAATATTAAATATTTCTTTACTTCTTCGTCAATGCTGTCTGCGTAGGTTTCAACAGAAAGCTGTATTTCTTTGGTTATTGCCTGCCGTTCTCTGTTTTCCGAATCCAAAGACAACGCGAGCGGCACAGCTTCTTCAATTGTTTCTGATTTTAAAAGATGGTATGCATTTTCTGCGGTGGTCAATCTGCCAGCCGCATTCAGCCGCGGACCGAGCATATAGCCGATATTGTCAGCTTTGATCCTGCCGGATTTAAGTCCGCAGACATTGACCAACGCAGTGATTCCCGGCCGCCTGTTTAAATTGATTTGCCCTAATCCCCGTCTGACAAGGATCCGGTTCTCATCCTGTAAGGGCGCAAGATCAGCAATGGTGCCCAGCGCGACCAGATCCAGCCATTCCTCAATCATCAAACTTTTCTCAGTGAACCTGGCTGCGACTGCCTGCGCCAGTTTATAAGCCAGCCCTACCCCTGCCAGTCCTTTAAATGGGTAATCATCTCCTGCCTGTTTGGGATTAATAATCGCGCAAGCTTTCGGAATTTCATCCAGCGGCTGGTGGTGGTCTGTGATTATTACATCCACACCAGCGGCGTTCATTAAATCGACTTCTTTAATAGATCGGACGCCGCAATCCACTGTGATAACCAGATCCGGGTTAAGCGCCAGAACGCCCTGGATAGCCGCTTCTGAAAAACCATATCCTTCTTCAAACCGGTCGGGGATGTAATGGTCAGCGCTTCCTCCTAATTGATTGATTACCTGCACCAGCAGGACGGTTGCAGTGACGCCATCTACGTCATAGTCGCCGAAGACGATGATTTTTTGATGGTTCTGGATCGCCAGAATAATTCGTGCAACCGCCGCTTCTATATCCTTGAACAAAAAAGGGTCATAGACCTCACCTTGGCCGTTCAGAAATTTCTCGGCGGATTCAGGATCTGTGATCCCACAGTTGAAAAGCAGCTGGCGCTCTACTTGACTATAGGCAGCCAGGCTTTGATTGATAGTCTCTGTGACTGGTTTCGGTGAAACCCATACTTTTTCAACCCGCCTTTTCATCGTTGTATCCCCTATTTCAAATACACTCTGGGCATGCGCGAAGCCAGTCCGCAGATAACCTCATAATTAATCGTACCCCAATCCTCGGCAATTTCAGTAGCCGTTATCTCATCATCTCCCTGTCTACCGATAAGCACCACCTCGTCGCCAATCCCCACTTCTGGAACATCATCAAGCTGCAGCATGCACTGGTCCATGCACACATTGCCAACCACGTTCGCGCGTTTGCCGCGCACCAGCACTTTATTCCCCGGTCGTCGTCGCAATCCATCAGCATACCCTACCGCGATAACACCAATGCGTTCTTCCTTTTTTGTGTAGTACTTGAAACCATAGCTCACCCCATGCCCGGCGGGGAGTGTTTTTATTGAAATGAGCCGGGTCTTCCAGCTTAGTGCCGGTCTGACCCCATCCGGTAGATGCACCTGGTCAGATGGTGGCAGGCCGTAAAGGGCGATGCCCACCCTCACCAAATTAAAACGCGCATCCGGGTAAACCAGTGCGCCGGCGGAATTTGAGGCGTGTATTAATAACGGTTTTATTCCCACCGCTTCAATTTCTTTAAGCAGCGCCTGAAATCGTTTCAGTTGCAGGTTCGTGTCTTCCTCGCAGGGTTCATCCGCGCGCGCGAAATGGGTAAATACCCCTTCCAGTTCCATGTGCGCTGATTCATTGATCAATTTCAAAAACGGAAGCGCATCCTGGGGAGGGATGCCAAGGCGCCCCATACCGGTATCGATCTTGGCATGCAGGCGTAGAACGCCCTTGATGTTTTTGGCTTGCGTAGCATACTGCTCGGCGACCTGATAATCATAGACCGTCAGGGTGACATCATTTCGGATGGCGTGCGGCACCCGTACCGGGGCTGTGTAACCCAAAACGAGGATACGCGCTTTGACGCCAACTTCCCGCAGCAGCAACCCCTCTTCAATCCTGGCAACGCCAAACCATTCCGCGCCGGCTTTTTCTAGGCGTTGCGTAACCTTTTCCAGTCCGTGGCCGTAGGCATTGGCTTTGACTACCGGCATCACCTTGCACCTTGCGATTTCGTTGATTACCCTGAAATTATTCTCTAAAACCTTCAGATCTATTTCAAGCCAGGTGCCATAGTTATCATTAGCCATGCGTAATAGTATAAACGTGCCAATGGCTATTATCAAGACGAAAATATCGGTTGTAGAATATAATCCACGCGGTCATGGAAAAAACAACTCGAAATGATTTTTCTTTCCAGCTTCAGTCCAAAGATGGCAGCGCCAGGGCTGGTGTTTTAACCACGCCTCACGGTATCGTCGAAACACCGGTTTTCATGCCGGTTGGTACACAGGCTACTGTAAAATCCCTCACTCCCGCGCAACTGAACGAAATGCAGGTTCAGATCATCCTTTCCAATACCTATCATCTTTACCTGCGCCCCGGCGCGGATGTGATTCAGGAATTTGGCGGGCTGCATAATTTTATGAGCTGGCAAAAACCTGTCCTCACGGATTCGGGTGGATTTCAGGTCTTTTCATTGGGCAATCTGCGTCAAGTCTCGGATGACGGTGTGGTCTTTAAGAGCCACATTGACGGGTCAATCCACACTTTTACGCCCGAATCCGCCATGGCGATCCAGGAAAAACTGGGCGCGGACATTATCATGGCTTTTGATGAGTGTTCCGAACCGCACGACCGAAAATATAATGAACAAGCGCTTGCCCGCACCCACCGCTGGGCGGAACGCTGTCTGCGAGCCAAAACTCGCCCTGACCAGGCGCTGTTTGGCATTGTGCAGGGCGGCATCTTCCCTGACCTGCGCACCCAATCGGCTGAATTTCTGAAGTCACTCGACTTTCCCGGATATTCCATTGGCGGGCTTTCTGTGGGTGAATCAAAGGAAGATACGCTGGCTGTCATTGAAGTGGTCAATGCCGTTCTGCCGGATGACAAACCTCGCTATCTGATGGGCGTCGGAACCCCGTATGACCTGATCGAGGGCATCCGCCGCGGGATCGATATGTTCGATTGTGTCCTCCCCACCCGCCTTGCGCGCCACCACGCTGCCCAAACCTTGCAAGGACGGATCAACCTGGCCAGGGCGGAGTTCACCCGCGACCACGCTCCCATTGATTCCGAATGTGGCTGTTATACCTGCTCTCATTTCAGCCGCGCTTACCTGCGGCATCTCATCATCGCCAAGGAAATGCTTGCCGCCACCCTGATTTCAATTCATAATATTTTCACGCTGACGTCACTTGCTCAGGCTTTGCGAAAAAGCATCCTTGAAGAAAGGTTTGAGACTACTGCCGCGCATCTGCTGGCGGGTCTGGAAAATACACTATGACATTGTTACAAGCGCTTATACTCGGCATCGTTCAGGGACTGACCGAATTCCTGCCGGTCTCAAGTTCCGCCCACCTGGTTCTGGTTCCGCATTTGCTAGGCTGGAACCTGGCTGAAAAGTTTGTATTTCCCTTTGATGTCCTGGTACAGCTCGGAACTCTGGCCGCGGTTATCTATTACTTCCGCAAAGACCTTAAGGAGATCATCACCGCTGTCTTACGCGGCATCCGCAGCCGCAAACCCTTTGAAGAGACTCCCGCGCGGATTGGCTGGCTGGCTGTTTTGGCCACCATCCCGGCCGGAATTTTCGGCATGCTCATCAAAAATAAAGTTGAAGCGGCATTCAACAGCCCCACCGCGACCTCCGTTTTTCTTCTTGTTACAGCAG
>Ga0315284_10009572_pt1 | contig 13813 bp, 13 predicted proteins | sample YL17G09_16_MG_FD_203696 | JGI IMG/M metagenome (GOLD analysis project Ga0315284, IMG submission 203696) | Sediment microbial communities from Yellowstone Lake, YNP, Wyoming, USA - YL17G09_16 | ecosystem: Environmental > Aquatic > Freshwater > Lake > Sediment | place: USA: Wyoming | collected... | reverse complement strand
GGGCCAGCAAGCGCTAAAGCGGGAAGATGGTGGAGGTCGCAGAGCGCTATGAGATGACATGGCGCAGGCTGGAGCGTTGGCTGGCCGAGTTGCAGCAACCAGAGGGCGAAAGCATTGCCCTGTACGTCAAGCCAGGCCATTTGCTCGATTACCTGGAATCGCTGGGCGTCGAGCAAATGGCCTGGTTGCACGAAATCGAGGGGCTTCCGGCTAACCTAGTCGAGTCCGAAACAGGCCTCGTTCTACTCTGGAGCGACGAGCGCAAGTATGTGCTCCTGCCGCCTTTTCCCGTAGACGTAGACCAGTTCCTTCCAGCCTGGGATACTTCCTATCTACGGGCTCTCCTGGACAAGAAATACCTCCTGGGGGTCGTGCTTCTGAGGCTGGGAGGGTACTCGGTCGGCGTGTTTGAGGGCGACCAGCTTCTCACGTCGAAGACGGGCACCAGGTTCGTGAAGGGCAGGCACAAGGCTGGCGGTCGGTCCCAGAAGCGCTTCGCCCGACGAAGGGAAGAGCAGGCTCGATGGCTATTCGACAAGGCCTGCTCGGTGGTGGCAACGCAGTTTGCCGCCTACGAAGAGCGACTCGACTACGTCTTCCTGGGCGGCGACAGGCTAACCCTGCACTCCTTCCTCAAGCGGTGCGAGTACCTGCAGCGGCTCGCCGGCAAGACCCGGGCCAGAGTCCTGCCCGTGGGCAAGCCCAGGTACGAGGCCCTGTGCAACGCCCCCGCCCAGATCTGGAAGACGCGCGTGTTCGTGGTGCGGTAGGTCGTGGGGGAAGAGCAGAGCGGTCCGGCTCGCTTGAGCCCCTACCCCCCGACCCCGGCGAACGCTTCCTCTGCCGCCTCGATGGTTCGTTCGATGTCCTGCTCGCCGTGGGCCAGTGAGAGGAAGCCCGCCTCGAACTGCGAGGGCGCCAGGTAGACGCCGCTCGCCAGCATCGCTCGGAAGAAGAGGGCGTACCTGTTGGTGTCGGACCTCTTCGCCGAGGCGTAGTCCACGACCCTCTCGGCGCTGAAGAACGTGCAGAACATGGAGCCCACGCGCGTCTGGAAGATAGACACCCTGGCAGCCTCGGCCGCCGCGTGCAGGCTGTCCGCCAGCCGCGCCGACCTCTCCTCCAGGCGCTCGTAGGCCCCGGCCTCGGCGAGCACTTTGAGGGTCTCGATGCCGGCGGTCATGGCCAGGGGGTTGCCGGAGAGGGTGCCAGCCTGGTACACAGGGCCCAGGGGCGCGACCATCGCCATGATCTCCCGGCGGCCGCCGTAGGCGCCAACCGGCAGGCCGCCGCCGACGACCTTGCCCAGACAGGTCAGGTCGGGCGTCACGCCGTACAGGGCTTGGGCGCCGCCGTAGGCCACCCGAAAGCCGGTGATCACCTCGTCGAAGACAAGCAGCGCCCCCTCCGTCCTGGTCAGCTCTCGCAGGCCCTCCAGGAAGCCGGGTTCGGGGGGTATCACCCCCATGTTGCCGGCCACGGGCTCGACGATCACTGCGGCGATCTGGGCGCGATTCTCGCTGAACAGCCTGTCGACCGCCTGGAGGTCGTTGTAGGGAGCGACCAGCGTGTCCTGGGCGATGCCCTCCGGCACGCCGGCGCTGTCGGGTAGGCCAAGGGTGGTCATCCCCGAGCCCGCCCGAACCAGGAGGAAGTCGGCATGCCCGTGGTAGCAGCCCTCGAACTTGATGATCTTGCTCCTCCCTGTGTAGGCACGGGCCAGGCGCAGGGCGCTCATCGTGGCCTCCGTGCCCGAGTTGACGAAGCGCACCATCTCGATGGAGGGCACTGCCTCCACCACCCGTTTGGCCAGCTCGGTCTCGAGGGCGGTGGGCGCGCCGTAGCTGATCCCTCGCTCCGCGGCCTCCTTTAGGGCGCTCACCACCTGCGGATGGGCGTGCCCCAGGATCAGGGGGCCCCAGGAGAGCACGTAGTCGATGTAGCGTCGGCCGTCCACGTCGTAGATATAGGGGCCCTCCCCCTTGGCGATGAACAGCGGCTCTCCTCCGACGGCGCTGAAAGCCCTGACCGGGCTGTTGACGCCGCCGGGCATGTACCTTTGGGCGTCGGCGTAGAGGTCCTGCGATCTGCTTGTCATAACCTCCTGGGTCGAGACGAAGTACTTGAGTCGCTCCTTCTTGTATCCCTTGGTGCTGAACAGGATGACGTAGTCGCTGACGCCGGTCGCCTGAGCGATCTTGCCAGCGATGGCCTGGCAGTCCTCCTTGCTCTTGGCGTGGATCAGGGTGAAGAGACTGTAGGACCAGTCAGGATAGGTGGGGCGCTGGTAGCAGTGGCTGACCTGGGGCAGGGAGGCGGCAACCGCCGCCAGCTTCTCGATGCTGTCCGCCGGCACCCGCCAGGCGACCATGCCGTTGGCGACATAACCTGCCTGCCGCTGGCCCAGTACGGCGGCGAAGCGGCGCAGCCAGCCTGCGGCCTTGGCCTCGTGCAGCCAGGCGAGCACTTCTTCTTGGCTCACCCCCAGGCGCTCGGCCACGCCCGCGAAGGGCTGGGGGACGATCTCGATGTCCTCCTGCAGCTCGCGGATGAAGGCCCTATCGCGCGTGCTGGGGACGGCGGAAGGCGTGGCGCGACCCTCTTGGGGGCTCTCGGCGGGTGGGATGTCGCCGGTGCCCTCCATATCCAGGTGCACGCCGATCTTGAAGACTCGCAGCGCCGGAAACAGGCGATAGGGATAGCCGCCTGCCTGGTCAACCAGCGCCTGCACAGACGTGTCCAGGTCTTCGCCGGGCGGCACGGCCAGGGTGAACCACAGGTTCCAGGCGTGGTCGCGCTGGTAGTTGTGGCTGACGCCTGGATGGCGGTTGATCGCCGCCGCCGCTCGGTCGGTCTCACTCTGGGGGACTCGCATGGCCACCAGGGTGCTCTTGTAGCCCAAGGCTGTCGTGTCGAAGATGGCGCCGATCTGGCGGATGAGCCGCCCCTTCTCGGGGCCTGCGAGGCGGCGCAGGCGCGCCAGCACCTCTTCCTCCGGCAAGCCGAGACTCTCCCCGATCGCTGCGAAGGGCCGCGCGTTCAGGGGGAAGTCCCGCTGCAAGAGGTCGAGCAGGCGGCGATCGACGGCGTCTAACACGGCCTCGCTGATTCCTCCTGCACCGGCACCGGCCACCTGGTCGCCTCCGCCGCTGCCGGCGTGCCCGGCGCAATGCCGATCTCCTCGTCCGTCAGGTAGCAAGCGGGGTCAGGAGCCAGGAAGTCGCCGAAGTAGCGCTCGGCCCGCACCCGCAGGTTGCCGTTGCACACGTCCAGCCATTTGCAGACCCGGCAGCGCCCCTTGAGATGGGGCTTGCGGTCCTTGAGCACCCTCATCACCGGATCGCTGGTATCGCTCCAGATCTCGGCGAACGGGCGTCGGCGAACGTCCCCCAGGGAGTGGTTCCAGGAGAACTGGTCGACGTGCAGGTGCCCCAGAGGATCGACGCTGGCGACGGCGATCCCCGACTGGTTCCCGCCATTCCAGCGCAGCATCTCATAGACCTCCTCCGCCCGCTGGGGTTGTTCCTTCTGCACCCGCAGGTAGAGGTAGGCGTTGTCGGCGTGGTTGTCCACGGTGAGGATGTCCTTCTCGATGCCCCGCGCGTGCAGCTCCTGCGAGTGCTGGAAGATGTAGTCCACCGCCGCCCGCGTCTGGCGGGGCTCAAGGTCGAAGCGGCGCATCTTATCACCTCGCCCGGCGTAGGCCAGGTGATAGACGCAGAGGCGGGGGATTTCCTCCTCCTCCGCCAGGTCGAACACGGCTGGCAGCTCATCGACGTTCATTGCGTGCACGGTGAAGCGCAGGCCGACGGCGATGCCAGCATCGCGGCAGCGGCGGATGCCCTGCAGTGCCTCCTCGAAGGCCCCCTTTTTGCCTCGGATCTTGTCGTGCACTCTCCCCACGCCGTCCAGGCTGACCCCCACGTAGGAGAAGCCTGCCTCATTGATCCGCCTTGCCACCTCGGGGGTGATGAGCGTGCCGTTGGTGGAGAGGACGCAGCGGATTCTCTTGCCCGCGGCGTAGGCCGCCAGGTCGAACAGGTCCTCTCGCAGGAGGGGCTCGCCGCCGGAGAAGAGGAGGACGGGCACCGCGAAGTCGGCCAGGTCGTCGATCAGCCGCTTACCCTCGGCCGTGGTCATCTCCCCCGGCTGGGGCTTGTCCGTGGCCTCGGCGTAGCAGTGGGCACAGTACAGGTTGCAGCGGCGGGTCAGGTTCCAGACCACGATGGGCTTCTTGTCCAGCGAGTAGTGGAGCAGATGCGACGGCCCCTCAGACGTGAGACGGCCGTAGCGCAGGGGGTCGCCGGGGGTGACCGTGCCGTTCAGCAGTCGGGAGACACCGAGCATCAACCGCTCTCCTTCAGGCGGGCCGCTTCGCCGTTGGTGGCTTGATTCTCGACCCCCGCCTTAAGGCGGGGGCATCGGATTCGCTTCCCCATGCCCCAGCCTTATGGTCGTTGAGAAAATAGACCGACATCCCTAGTTGCCCTTTGCAGGCAGACCTAAAGGTCTGCAGCTACGAAATGGAGAGGGGCCGGGATCGTAGCTGCAGGGCTTCAGCCCTGCCTTGTGTCGAGTCATTTGGTCAATGACCTTCAGGCTGGGGTTGTGTGTGAACCCGGGACCCCACAACTTATCGAGCATCAACCCGTCTCCTTCAGGCGGGCCGCTTGTGGCAAATGTGGCGGCTCGTAGACGCAGAAGGGCTCCTCGTCCAGATAGTTGCCGGTCATGCCGTACGCTCTCGCCCGACAGCCGCCGCAGATGCGCTTGAACTCGCAGCGGCCGCACTTGCCCTGGAGAAGCTCGGGGTCCCGCAGGGCGCTGAAGACCTTCGAGCTCTCCCAGATCTCCTGGAGGGTCTGCTCCCGCACGTTCCCCGCTGGCAGCGGCAGGTAGCCGCAGGGGAAGACCTCGCCCTTGTAGGAGATGAAGCAGACGCCGGTCCCGGCCAGGCATCCCTTGGTCATGGTGTGAAGCTCGCTGGCGGCGGCCTTCTCAGCGACTCGCTGTCGCTTCTCCGCCGTCGTCCGCTGGCGGACGATGCGGAAGTAGTGGGGGGCGCAGGTGGCCTTCATCTCCAGCAGCCCTTCCTGGTCCCGATCGTAGAGCCAGTTGAGCACCTCCTCGTATTGGCGGGGGGAGATCATCTGCTCGTCGGCGATCTCCACGCCGCAGCCCACAGGCACCAGGAGGAAGATGTGGAGGGCATCGGCTCCCAGGGAGCGGGCCAGGCTCAGGATCTGGGGCAGCTCGTCGATGTTGTGGCGGGCCACGGTGGTATTGATCTGCACGCTCATCCCCTGCCTACGCAGGTGCTCGATCCCCTCGAGGGCCTGCGCAAAGCAGCCGGGGAGAGCACGGAAGGGATCGTGCGTTTCTGCCGTGGCCCCGTCCAGGCTGACCGCTACCCGCGGAATGCCCGCGTCCACGATGCGCTGGGCGATGTGCTCATCGATGAGGGTGCCGTTGGTCGCCAGGGCGACTCGCAGTCCCTTGGCCACGGCGTACTCGGCGATCTCGAAGATGTCGGGCCGGATGAGAGGCTCGCCGCCGGATAGGACGAGAATCGGATTGCAGAAGGCCACAATCTGGTCGATGAGCTGTTTCGATTCGGCGGTGCTCAGGTCCTCCGGCACGAGCCGGTCGGCCACGTCGATGCGGCGGCAGTGGATGCAGCGCAGGTTGCAGCCGGCTGTTGTCTCCCAGAAGATGAGACGGGGCAGGAATTCCAGCGTCATCTTCTCTCTACTCACGAAGCCAGCGGGCGGCATCCTTGGCGAAGTAGGTGAGGATCGTGTCTGCCCCCGCCCGTTTGATGGCGGTGAGAAGCTCGAGGGCCACTCGCCTCTCGTCGATCCAACCTCGCTGTGCTGCCGCCTTGACCATGGCGTATTCGCCGCTGACGCTGAAGGCGGCCAGGGGGTGATCGAAGGCCTCGCGCACCTGGCGGATGATGTCCAGGTAGGCCAGGGCAGGCTTGACCATCACCATGTCCGCCCCTTCCTCGATGTCCAGGGCCACCTCCCGCAGGGCCTCGCGGGCGTTGGCCGGGTCCATCTGATAGCCCTGACGGTTGCCGAACTGGGGGGCCGACTCGGCCGCCTCGCGGAAGGGGCCGTAGAAGGCGGAGGCGTACTTAGCAGCGTAGGAGAGGATGGCCACCTGGGTGAAGTCGGTCGCATCCAGCGCCGAGCGGATGGCGGCCACCTGGCCGTCCATCATCGCGCTGGGGGCCACCACGTCGGCGCCGGCGGCGGCGTGGGAGACAGCCACCCGCGCCAGGATGTCCAGCGTCTCGTCGTTGAGCACGCGGCCGTCATCCACGATGCCGCAGTGGCCGTGGTCGGTGTACTGGCACAGGCAGACGTCGCTGATCACCACCAGCTCCGGCACCGCCTTCTTGATGGCTCGGATCGCCTCCTGGACGATGCCGTGCTCGTCGAAGTTCTCGCTGCCGATGGCGTCCTTGACGGCGGGGATGCCGAAGAGGATCACCCCTGGGATGCCCAGGCCGGCGACTTCCTCCGCCTCGGCCGGCAGAAGGTCGAGCGACCAGTGGCAGGTGCCGGGCATGGAGTCGATCTCCTCCCTGACCCCCTGGCCGTGAACGACGAACAGGGGATAGACGAGGTCGTCGGCGGCGAGGCGAGTCTCCCGCACCAGGCGGCGCAGGTTATCGAGCCGCCGCAGCCGGCGCGGGCGGTGGACAAGGGCAGCCGCTATCTCCTCGGCCTCCCTCGCTTCTCTGCGAAGTCGTAGCCTATCGACAGTCTGCTCAGCGCTCATCGTCCCGTCCTCTTTCGTCCACGGCGGTGACAATGGCCTCTACCAGCCCGGGGATGGTGTGCTCCCTAGCCACCACGTCCACGCGGATGCCCAGCCGCGCCGCCGTTCTGGCAGTGACCGGCCCGATGCAGGCCACCAGGCAGTGTGACAAGACATCGGCCGGGGTGGGGCCTTGGAGGCTCGCTGCCAGATTGCGCACCGTCGACGAGCTGGTGAAGGTGACGATGTCGATCTGTCCGTCCGCCAGCATCGCTTTCAGTTCGTCTGGTGCGCCGACGGCCAGCGTTCGGTAGGCAGCGACCTCGTCGACCACCGCCCCCTTGCCTCGCAGGGCCTGCGCCAGTTGTTTGGGCGCCCGCTCGACCCGCGGCAGAAGGATGCGCCGCCCTGAGACATCGCCGATGCCGGCGGCGATCTCCTCGCTCGTGTAGACCTCGGGGAGGTAGTCAACCCGCAGGCCGTAGCCGGCGAGGGCCTGGGCGGTGGCTGGGCCGATGGCGGCGATCTTCAGTCTCGCCAGGGCCTGCATATCCAGTCCCTTTTCGCTCATTCTGTCCGCAAGGGCTCGTACGCCATTGGCGCTGGTGAAGATCAGCCAGTCGTAGGTGGGAAGCCTGGCGATGGCCTCATCCAGCGGGGCGATATCCTTGGGTGGGGCGATCGCGATGGCCGGGTACTCCAGCGGCTCTGCCCCCAGCTCGCGCAGTTGCTGGGAGAGGGCGCTCGCTTGCTCCCGCGAGCGGGTGACCAGGACTCGCTTGCCGAAGAGTGGCTTCGTATCGAACCAGCGCAGCTTCTCCCGCAGACGCACCACCTCGCCAACGATCGTCACCGCCGGCGGCTTGATATCGGCCTCTCGCGCTCTCTCCACGATGTCGGCCAGGGTGCCGGTCACCGTCTTCTGACGCGCCTCTGTTCCCTGCTGGACGATGGCCACCGGCGTGCGGGGGTCTCGCCCGTGCTCGATCAGCTTGGCCACGATCTTGGGCAGATTGCCGACGCCCATGAGGAAGACTAGGGTGCCTACGCCTGTGGCCAGCTTCTGCCAGTCGATGCTGGAATCGGCCTTGGTGGGGTCCTCGTGGCCGGTGACCACAGCGAAGGTGCTGGTGTGATCGCGATGGGTGACAGGTATGCCGGCGTAGGCCGGGGCGGCGATGGCGCTGGTCACGCCGGGCACTACCTCGAATGGGACCCCCGCCTCCGCCAGGGCTTCCGCCTCCTCGCCACCGCGGCCGAAGAGGAAGGGGTCGCCTCCCTTCAGGCGCACGACTACCTTCCCCGCGAGCGCCTTCTCCACCAGGAGGGCGTTGATCGCCTCCTGAGGCAGGATGTGCCCCTGGGGGCTCTTCCCTGCGTCGATCAGCTCGCATCCCCGTGGGGCCTCGCTGAGCAGGGTGGGGCTGACCAGACGGTCGTAGATGACCACGTCCGCCTTCTGGAGGCAGGCCAGGCCCTTCACCGTGATCAGCCCCGGGTCGCCGGGGCCGGCCCCTACCAGGTAGACCAAACCCTTACTGGCCACTTTCCGCCTCGCGCAGGATATCGGCGGCGCCCTGGCTCAGCAGCCTGTTTGCCAAGCGTCGGCCGATATCCTCGGCCTGAAGGGGAGAGCCGCTGAGGCTGTCGCGGATCACTTTCCTGCCGTTTAGGTTTGCCACCAGGCCCTCGATATCCAGGCGTCCATCGGCTACTGCCGCGTGCGCGGCGACGGGCACCGTGCAACCGCCGCCCAGGGCGGAGAGGAACGCCCGCTCGGCGCTCACGGCTCTCTCAGTGGGGGAATGGTTCAGCGGCTGGATCAGCGTTCTCACCTCTTCGTCGCTCTCCCTTACCTCGACGGCCAGGGCTCCCTGCCCCACGGCGGGGAGCATGAGCGTCAGGGGCAGCCATTGGCTGATGACCGAGGTGCGTTGGAGACGTATGAGCGCCGCCGCAGCCAGGATCATGGCGTCATAGCCGCCGCCGCTCAGCTTCCTCAGGCGGGTGTCGACGTTGCCCCGGACGTCCTGAACCACCAGGTCGCTGCGATAGGCCAGGAGCTGAGCCCGCCTGCGGGCGCTCCCGCTTCCGACGACGGCGCCCGTCGGCAGATCGTCCAGGGTTGGGCCGCCGCGCGAGATCAGCGCGTCTCTGACGTCCTCGCGGGGGAGGACGGCCCCTATCTTCAGGCCCGTTGCCAGTCGTGTCGGCATGTCTTTCAGGCTGTGGACGGCCAGATCGATCTCGCCCGCCAGGAGCTTATCCTCGAGCGCCTTCACGAAGACGCCGCGCCCGCCGATGCTGGCGAGGCTGGCCTGCCGCCGGACATCGCCCTCGCTTCGTATCTCCCGCAGTAGCCAGGCCCTGTCGGGGTGAAGGGAGGAGAGCATCTCGCGTACTGTTTCGGCCTGTATCCTGGCTAGTCGGCTGCCGCGCGTGCCGATGAGCAAGGTGCGGCGGTTGGCCATCAACGTCAATCCTCCAGCGCTATGCCTCGCTCTGGCTGTCCTGGCCTTCCGCGTCCTCCAGAGCGAAGAGCTCCCGAATCACCATCGCGTGGAGGTGGCCCTCCTGGCCGTTGGCTCGCTCTTTGAGATTGACGATAGGGGGATGAAGCAGCTTGTTCACTATAGCCAGCGAGAGGGCTTCAACGATCGACCTCTGCTGCTCGGGGAGGGGGCCCAGCCTGCGCAGGGCCTTGTCCAGCTCCGCCAGTCGGATCTTCTCGGCTCGCCCCCTCAGGCTGGTGATGGTGGGCAGCACCTCCAGGGCACTGAACCAGGCCATGAAGTCTGTCTGTTCCTTATGGATGATGGCTCTCACCTTGGGGATCTCATGCCTGCGCCGCTTCAGGTTGGCCTCCACCACCTTCTCCAGATCGTCGATGTTGTAGAGGTGGACGTTGTCGATGCTGCCGACCTCGGGGTCAATGTCACGCGGCACGGCAATATCCACCAGCAGGAGCGGACGCTGCTGTCGCAGAGCCATCGCCTGCTCTACCGCCTGGGCGCGAATCACCAGATGGGGCGCCGCTGTGGAGCTGATGACGATGTCGGCGGAGCAGAGAGCCTGGGCGATACGACCGAAGCCCAAGACCTGGCCCCCACACTGGCGAGCGATGGCCTCGGCCTTGCGCCTGGTGCGGTTGATGACGCTGATCTCGCCGATGCCGCTTTCCATGAGGTTCTTCAGGGTCAACTCGCTGGTCTCGCCGGCTCCTACCACCAGCGCCCGGCAACTGCCAAGGTCCTCGAAGATCTTCTTGGCCAGCTCCACCGCCGCGTAGCTGATGGAGATGCCATTGCGCCCGATGGCGGTCTCGGTGCGGGCTCGCTTGCCCACGGTGATGCTCTTCCGAAACAGCCTCGCCAGCACCGGCCCTGTCGCCTTGCTGGCGCTGGCAAGACCGTAGGCTTCTCGTACCTGGCCCAGGATCTCGTTCTCCCCCACGATCATGGAGTCGATCCCTGTCGCCACGCTGAACAGGTGGGCCACTGCCTCCTCGTCCTCACAGGTGTAGAGGTGGCTCTCAAACTCGGCTGGGGGCAGGCCTTGCCGCTCGCTCAGGAAATGCACCAGATACTCGCGCCCCCTGGCTGCATCTTCTGCCAGGGCATAGATTTCGGTGCGGTTGCAGGTAGAGAGGATGGCACCCTCCCGAATAGCGCCGTCCTGGCGAGCGCGACATTCCGCCAGAGCGGAAAGGGCCTGGCGGAGGCGGCTGCCGCTGAAGGCCAGCCTCTCGCGCACTTCAACCGAGGCTGTCTTGTGGTTCAAGCCGATCGCTAGGATATTCACTGCTGGCTCTCTGAGAGGGAGGGGGTTTTCCTCCTCCCGCGGTCTCCGACCTTCAGGACATAGGTGGCGAGGATGTCGTTCGCCAGCCGTTCCGCTTCTCGCCGTTTCCCCTCCTTGAGCAAGGCCAGTATTTCTGAATCGGCCAGGGCGTACCAGAAGCGGAGGCGAGCCCGGCTTGAAAGCTCCCTGCCGACGCGATCCCTCAGAGCACCCGCTATCTCCAGGAAAGCGGCATACTCGCGGCCAAAGCGAGGCTCAAGTTCCTGGCGCAGGCGGGCCGAAAGGGCCGGGTCTTGCCCGCCAGTGCAGATGCTGATCGTCAGGTCTCCCCTTCGCACCACAGAAGGCACGAAGAAGTTGCAGCGATCGGGATCGTCAACCACGTTGATCAGAAGGCGCCTGTCCTGGGCCTCTTGCCATACGTCTCTATTCACGGTTGGGTCGTCCGTCGCCGCGATGACAACAAAAGCGCCCTCCAGGTCTCCCGGTTGGTAACCTCGAGGGCAGTGTTCGATGCGCTTCGCTTGCAGGAGCGCCCTTAGCTTCTGCGTGAGGCCCGGGCTGATCACCACCACTCGCTCTGCGCCCGCTTCCAAGAGGGACTCCACCTTCCGCTGTGCTACCTCGCCTCCTCCCACCACGATGCAGCGTCTGTTCTCCAGACCGACGAGGTTGATGGGGTACGACCTCAAAGAGATTCCATCCCTTGCGCTCCTGGGGCTCCATGCCCCAACGTCCTATGCTTCTAGCCTACCACCGGCAAAGCGATGTCGGTAGGGGTGAACCCCTGAAATTTTCAAGAAATCTCTTGGAAATTGCGACGGATTCTCGCTAAATCTTCCAATCCTGCGCTTTCCGTCGCCGGGACGAGTGCGTTCAAGCTTGCGGCTGCCGAAGGCGCAGGACAGCGAGCAGGAGATCTGGCCTGTCGGACATGAGGCCGTCCACCCCAAGATTGAGCAGGCGGTGCATCTCCACGCTTTCGTCCACCGTCCACACGTGCACCTGGATGCCAAGGCGATGGGCAGCCTGGACGAAGCGACGGTCTACCACGGAAACGGGACCCTGGCGGGCCGGCACTTGGAGAGCGTCGTAGGCGGGGCGGAGGAAGCGCGTCAGGCCCAGGCGGCTGGCCAGCCAGAACAGGCGCGCCTCCCAACTGCCGGCGGAGGTGGCCACGCGGCCGCCCGTCCGTTGCCGAAACTCCTTCAGCATCCGATCGTGGAAGCAACCCACGAGGATGCGATCGTGGGCGCCCCGCTCCTCGATGAAGCTGGCCAAAGCCTCAACCATGGAAGGCTCCTTCTGCTTCATGTCGAGGTTGAGGCAGATATCGGGGAAGGCTTGCATCACTTCGGCCAAGGTGGGTACTGTGACCCCCTTTCCCCGAAAGGGGAAGCCCTGGCCTCCGTCGGGGGAGAAGTAGTAGCCGGCGTCGAGGCGCTTCAGTTCGGCCAGAGTGAGAGCGCTGACGGGCCCGGAGCCATCGCTCACGCGCTCCAGGGTCTCGTCGTGGATGGTGACCATGACCCCGTCTCTGGTGGTGCGGAGGTCTGTTTCCAGGTAGCGGCATCCCATCTGGACGGCTCCCTGGAAGGCCACCATCGTGTTCTCTGGCCGGAGCTTGCCGCCGCCTCGATGGGCAAAGGCCAGGGGGCGGTCTTCCTCCAGAAAGGGGCGTTTTGGTCTTGTTTGAGGTTCGGCCATACCGACCCCGTCACCGTAGGGTAAGCCAATCTTAGGCTCGCACGGGCAGGTGGTTCAAGCCTGCCCGTCCTCCCCGCCGAGCACGGCCGCAAAGGCACTAGGGGTATTGCGCCCCTGACCGCTGCGGGGCTACTCTATTCTTGAGGACGAGCCCGCCTGAGGCGAGGTCGACATGGATGCCAAGGCATGCTTTAGATGAGCTATCTTGAAGTGGCGGAACCGCCTTCTCTGCGCAGCCCCGTTCTGGTGATGGCCTTCGCTGGCTGGAATGATGCCGGCCAGGCAGCGACTTCGGCGGTGCGCTTTCTGCTCGAGGGCTGGTCGGCACAGCGATTCGCCAGCATCGACCCCGAGGAGTTCTTCGACTTCACCACGACGCGGCCTATGATCCGCCTCGACCCGGACTTGCAGCGAGAACTGGAGTGGCCAAGTAACGTCTTCTTCTACAAGGCAGACCCCGCCCTGAGCCGAGATTTCGTCCTTCTCCTCGGCACCGAACCCCACCTGAAGTGGCGGGCATTCACGGCGGCCGTTCTTCAGGTCGCCCAGCAGTGTGGTGTGGCCCTGGTGATGGGTCTTGGCGCCCTTCTGGGTGAGACACCGCACTCTCGTTCGGTGCCTTTGACCGGCTTCGCCACCGACCCAGAGCTGGCGGCGAGGCTGACGCAACTACGTATCGTCCCTACCCGCTACGAGGGGCCCACGGGCATTGTCGGCACAATACACGATGCCTGCCGGCGGCAGGGACTGCCAGCAATCAGCCTGTGGGCAGCCGTGCCGCACTATTTGGGGGCGACGCATAATCCCAAGGGAACCGCGGCGCTCCTGCACACCTTAAACAGCCTCCTCGATCTTGGTCTTGACCTTCGCGGGCCTGAGAGCGCCGTGGCCGATTTCGAAAGGGAGGTGGGCAGGGCAATCGCCAGCAATCTGGAGATCGCTGCCTACGTCCGGGACCTAGAGCGCCGGGCAGACGCCCTCTCAGAGGAGGAGGCGGCAACAGGGGTAGGAGAAGCCGAGCTTCCTGGCGGCGACGTCCTGATCGAGGAGCTGGAGGAGTTCCTCAAGAATAGGCGAGAAGAGGAGCAGGACAACTAGCCTCGCCAGGCACGCCAGCAGCAGAACAGCGATTGTTGGGCTCTAGTGCTCTTCAACTACCCTTCTGGGTTGTAGGTAAGTACCGGGCCAAAATACTCCCACGCTCCCTTACCATCTTGCATGACCACCTTCAGCAGCCTGCCGTTATTGATGGCCGTGTGGTCATTGGGGCCGAAGGTCATGTTGACGCCGTCCAGGAGCAGGGGGGTGTGCCAGTCCTTAATGGACTCGGTGGCCTCGATTAGGCCCTCTCGGGTGAGATTGTCGCAGGCCCTGCTGAGGATCTCCACAGCCAGTTCCCCCAGCGAGTGAGCATAAAGGGTGTTCTGCGTGGGTGGGGGCCCATTGTACTTTTGCTGGATGTCATGGAATTCGGCTACGGCCGGGTCGTCATTCCAGTCATTCATCTTGTAGACCTGAGTGGTTATGGCACCCTCTA
>Ga0315284_10009571_pt1 | contig 13814 bp, 10 predicted proteins | sample YL17G09_16_MG_FD_203696 | JGI IMG/M metagenome (GOLD analysis project Ga0315284, IMG submission 203696) | Sediment microbial communities from Yellowstone Lake, YNP, Wyoming, USA - YL17G09_16 | ecosystem: Environmental > Aquatic > Freshwater > Lake > Sediment | place: USA: Wyoming | collected... | reverse complement strand
ACTTTCGGCGACGCGGCTATGTTTAGTTTCTGCCAGACCAAAGTTTTTACCACTGGAGAAGGAGGTTGTATTGTTACCGACAACGAAGAAATATGCGAGAAATTAAAACTTTTAAGGTCGCACGGACGGAAAGAAACCGTTAATTTCTGCATTGCCGGCGATTATATGGATTATATTGCGCTCGGATACAACTTCAGAATGCCTGATATGATTGCCGCTCTCGGCACTTCTCAAATCAAGAAACTGGACAAACTTATTGAAATAAGGCGCAGCAAGGCAAAATATATGACCGAACTTCTTTCCGATGTTAAAGAAATAATCATTCCAGCCGTTCCACCTGAAGTTTTCCATATTTTTCAGGAATATCCAATCAGGGTTAAAACCGGAGCAAAAACCAGAAATGCTTTAAAAGATTATTTGGCCGAGAAGGGAATTGGCACGAGGATAAGTTTCTATCCCATACATTGGACGCCTTTTTACAAAAACAAACTGGGATATAATATAAAACTTGAAAATACCGAAAAACTTTATTCTGAAGCTCTGAGTTTGCCTTTATATCCTTCCCTAACCGAAGAGGAAATGAATTTTATTGCTCAAGAAATTAAAAACTTTTTCAAAAACAATGAATAAAAAAAACCTTAATTTTCTTTTAGTAAATAAAAACTCTTCCATAAAAGAGACAATGAGAATAATTGACAGAAATGGATTGGGCATAGCTTTTGTCGTTGACGGGAAAAAGAAGCTTTTTGGAGTGGTGACAGACGGGGATATCAGACGGGCCATTCTAAAGGGAGCAAACATTGAAAATCCTGTAGAAGAAATTACAAATAAAAGTCCGATCTTTTTAAAAGAAAAATATATTAAAGAAGAAATTTCAAGACTAAAGAATGATAAAAAAATAAAAGATATAATACCTCTGAATGGTTCTTTGAAAATTCCGCTAGTCAACAAAAATGGGAGAATAAAAGATTTTATTTGCATTTGTTCCGATAAAAATAAAAATCTTTATAGTCTGAGAGATAAGTCAAAACTAAAAAAAGCCGGAATTAAAAAGGTTCTACTTACCGGAGGAGCTGGATATTTAGGCTCGGTGCTTTGCCGAAAATTATTAAATAAAGGATATAAAGTCAGTGTTTTAGATAATTTAACTTATGGGGAGGAAGGGATAAGAGATTTATATAAAAACAAAGAATTTGAATTCATTAAAGGAGACATCAGAAATATTTCTGATGTGACAGAGGCTTTAAAGGGAATAGATGCCGTTATTCATTTAGCTGCTATTGTCGGTGACCCAGCCAGTCAATGGGATCCTAAAAAAACAATTGAGATAAACTATTTGTCCACCAAAGCCATAGCTGAGGCCTGTAAATACAATCAGACAAATAAATTCCTCTTTACTTCCACCTGCAGCGTCTACGGGGCAAGCAAAGCTCCGGAGGATAGGCTTGGGGAAGATTCTCCTTTAAATCCCGTTTCTTTGTACGCTGAAACAAAACTAAAATCAGAAGAAGGGATTTTGAGTTTGGCCGACGAAAACTTTTCTCCTACCATTTTTCGGTTTGCTACCCTTTATGGCGTTTCTCCAAGAATGAGATTTGATTTAGTGGCTAATACCCTAACAGCTAAATCTTTAATTGAGAAAAAAATCAGCATTTTCGGCGGCAATCAATGGAGACCGAATTTAGACGTCAGCGATGCTGCCGAGGCCTGCTTTAAATGGCTTGAATCTCCAATTGAAAAAAGCGGAGGAGAGATATTTAATGTCGGGGCAAATGATCAGAATTATAAAATTATTGAAATTGGCAAACTTATTAAAAAAATCATCCCCAAAACGGAAATAAAAATTGAAGAAGGAAAAGACGATTTAAGAGATTACAATGTTTCTTTTGATAAAATATCAAAGATATTAGGTTTTAAAACTAAAAAAACAATTACAGACGCGATATTTGAAATGAAAAAATTATTGGAGAGTAAAAAAATCAAAGATTTTAATTTGCCAAAATACAACAACTACAGATTTTTATCGGAGACAAAAGAAAATCATGGTTTCAAATAAAAGAAATAAAGATAAATAATAGAAACTATAATTAATATTTTTATGAATAAAAAAGGAAAGGCATTGCTAATTGTTCACGACGTGTATCAGGACGACAATGATTTTCCCATAGGGATAGCATACTTGGCCGCAGTGTTGAAAAGAGAAGGGGCCGATGTAAAAGTTTGCTGCCAAGACGTTTTTCATTATTCCAATGAAGAATTAGCTGAGCGTTTTTTAGAAAAGGAAAATTATGATTTGATCGGCTTTGGTTTTTTAGCGGCAAGATTTAAAGAAACGGTATTGGGGTTGTGCGAAACAATTAACAAATACAAAAAAGACGCCTGGCTGATTCTTGGGGGGCACGGCCCCAGTTCTATTCCGGAATACGTAATAAAAAAAACCAATGCCGACATAATAGCAATGGGAGAAGCCGAAGAAACAATAGTTGAATTGTTAAAATGTAAACTTGGACATGGAGATATTTCTAAAATAAAAGGAATTGCTTATAAGGAGGGAGATAAAGTTGTAATTAACGAAAGGAGAAAACCGATTATTGATTTAGATTCCATTCCTTTTCCGGAATGGTCTTTATTTCCAATGGAAAAATACACTAACTGCATGCAGCTTTTCGATGCCGACAAAGACGATAAAACATTGGGAATACTGACAAGCAGGGGATGTATTAATCGATGTAATTTTTGTTACCGGATGGAAAGAGGAATAAGATTCAGGAGCATTAATAATTTAATCGAAGAAATAAAACTTTTAGGCGAGAGATACGGAGTGAATTATTTCCCGATGTTTGACGAATTATTCAATTATCCAAAAAAGAGAATTTTCGAATTTTATCAAGCAGTAAAGAAAAATAATCTTAAAATAAAATTCACCTGTAATGCTCGGGTAGATATTTTCGATGAAGAATCAGCTATATGGTTAAAAGAAAGCGGCTGCAAGCTTCTGAATTTTGGTTTTGAATCGTCAGACCAGAAAGTTTTAAATCTAATGGGAAAAAATACAACCATTGAACAGAATATTCGGGCGCTGGAAATAACCAAGAAATTAGGAATTGGAATGGGTTTAAATTTTATATGGGGGAATAAAGGAGATACCGCGGAATCATTGAGAAACAACGTGAATTTTATAAAAAAATATAATACTTATTACCAGGTTCGTACAATTAGACCGGTTACGCCCTATCCCGGCTGCGATCTTTATTACGAAGCGATAGAAAAAGGATTGTTGTCTGGGCCGGAGGATTTTTTTAATAAGTTTAAAAACTCGGACCTGCTTACGGTTAATTTTACTGATATCCCCAACGGTGAATTTTATAAATTATTGTTCGAAGCCAATAAAGAGTTAATAACCGATCATTATCTGCACACTACAAAAAACATGGATGAGGCTAACAACACGATTCAATCTTTTTATGATTTGTACTTTAAAGGAAAGACCAATTTTAGGGGATCAAGACATTATGAAAAAAAACAATAAAAATTCACCTGATTAATTAATAAATTTCTTTAAATATGAAAAGACAAAGAATTTTAATAACGGGCGGGGCAGGATTTATTGGTTCTCACCTCGTAGAAAAACTTTTAGCAGAAGGTAAAAAAGTTATTTGCCTCGATAATTTTAATAATTTTTACGACCCCAAAATAAAAGAAAAAAATATTGCCAGAGCTTTAAAACACTCCAATTTCATTCTGATTAGAGGAGATATTTTAGATGAAAAATTGCTTGATGAGATATTTTTAAAATATCAAATTCAAAAAATTATTCATTTAGCTGCGATTCCCGGAGTAAGGCAATCTTTACTTTCTCCTTTGAAATATATAGATGTAGACATAAAGGGAACAATCAATCTTTTAAAAAAAGCCAAAGAACATAAAATAGAACAATTTATTTTTGGCTCTTCTTCATCGGTTTACGGAATTAATAAAAAAATTCCTTTTTCCGAAAGTGACTCGGTAAATTCCCAAATTTCTCCCTATGCTGTGGCTAAAAGAGCAGCTGAACTTTATTGTCAAACCTATCATTACTTATATAAAATTCCTATTATTGTTTTTCGGTTCTTTACCGTTTATGGACCTCGCCAAAGACCGGAAATGGCCATTTACAAATTCGCTCGGCTTATCAGTGAAGATAAACCGATTCAGATTTATGGAGACGGTACTTCCAAAAGAGATTATACCTATATCGATGACATAATTCAGGGAGTGATGCAAGCTGTAAATAAAAATTTTGATTTTGAAATTTTCAATTTAGGAAATTCAAAAACCGTAGAATTAAAAAAATTAGTAGAAATAATAAGCAGTAAATTAGGGAAGGAAGCGAAAATCGAAATGCTGCCCGATCAATTAGGAGATGTGCCTATGACCTATGCTGATATATCTAAATCCAAAAAGATGCTTGGATATAATCCCCAAACCTCAATTGAAAAGGGGGTAGAAAAATTTATTCAATGGTATGAAAAAAATAAAAAATAAGAGATTTAAAAAAATTAATATTGGAATTGCCGGACTGGGATATGTAGGAGAAGCAGTAAAATATTGGTTTGAAAAAATGAAATACCCTCTTTTTCTTTATGATAAATATAAAAAGATTGGGTCTCCAGAAGAAATAAACAAAGCAGATTTGATTTTTCTTTGTCTTCCTACCCCTTTTGTAGAGGAAAATAATAAGGGGTTTGATGATTCAGCGATTTTAGAGGTTTTATCTCAAATTCAGGGAGAAAAAACTATAGTGATAAAATCTACGGTCTTGCCTGGTTCCACCGAGAATTATCAGAAAAGATTTCCTCAACATAAGATATTAATGAATCCAGAGTTTTTATTAGCCAAGACCGCAATTCAAGACTTTCTAAAACCAAAAAAACAAATAATTGGCTACACTGAAAAAAGCAAAAATTTAGCAAAAAGGGTGATGGATCTTTTACCTCCAGCTCCCTTCAAAAAAATAGTAAAATCTACTGAAGTCGAGATGGTTAAATACTTCGGGAATACTTTTTTAGCTAATCGAGTTATTTTTGCTAACCAAATTTACGATATTTGTAAAAAATTAGGTATTGATTATGAAATAGTAAAAGAATGTGCCGGTGCCGATCCCCGTATTGGTTACAGTCACTTTGAAATTTTCTACGACGGCTATCGTGGGTACGGGGGAACTTGTCTCCCGAAAGACACCAAGGCCTTTATTCAGTTTGTTGAAAAAATAGGCATTGAACCAAAGCTTTTTAAAACCCTCGAAGAAATTAACAAAATTTTAAGAGAAAATTCAGAATAAAAATAATAACAAGTAATTTATGGTTGATAAAGTAAAACATTTAAGAAAAATGCCGGGCACTAAAAATATATTGATTATTTGCCGCGATTTGAGGTCAGCGAGCAGACTGTCGCGTTTTAAGCCGCAATCTCAAAGCCGGTATATTTTGGCATCAGATGACCTGAGGGTTCATGAAGCGGCAAAAGAGTATTTGTGGATAGATGAAATCTGCTGGATTGAGCAGATTGAGTCGTATTACTGTGTTGCCGACGATGTAATTGCGATCATCAGGCAGATCAATAAGTGGCTGGAGAGTTTTGGGCGCGAGGATGAGATTTCCAAGGAGCTGCTTTACTGGGGGATGTACTGTGATGGGGGCGACACCAGTCAGCGTGTTTTAGACCTGCTGCTCCTAATGCGCTCCTATCAGGATTTGATTAATCGCTTTCAACCGGGTGAAATTATACTTATCCGAAGCGCTAACGCATCTTGGGAGGACGAACTATTTTTAGCCTTTGCAGACGATATTGGAATCAGGATTCGGGTTTCGGGTCGACTGGATCTCGCTGGGTGGCTCCGTAATCGTGTTTGGCCGAAGTGGCGGCCGTTAGCTGTTGGCGTTTATTGGAGCGCCAAAATTATTCAAGTAAAACTTGCCAATCTGTTTCGTATGCAACCGAGCGTTGACGCCAAGAAATCCGTGATGGTGCAGCTGGAGGGAGATTCAAAAAAACACCTGAACCATACCCAGACACTCTTGAAGGCGATTAACGATTCTGGACTACAAGGCGTGGCATTGGGCTGGCGATTAGGTCAATCTGCCAATATTCTGCGGCACGAAGGTATTGCGGTTGTGGAACTGGAAATGTGGCTTAGTTTGGGGGATCTCGTCGCTGGTTGGTTTAGAACACTAAAGAGTTGGCGACGAGCAAAAGCCAATATTCATAATTTTTTATCTGACAATCAAGGAATTAAGAAGGCAGGGCTATTAAGAGGAATACTTAGCAAATCAATCCGCTCCTTTTATTTGTCGGAACTCGTTGGTAGGTATTACTTAAGAAAAGCGGCGAGAGTTTTTTTCCAACATAACCGACCAAGGGCACTGCGCCCACATTCACTCGTATTGCCCGTGGGCGTTATACCATATCGCGCAATTAAAAACATAGATGAAAAAATTATAGTTTTTATACAAGGCGGATGGGCGTATAATGTACCAGAGCCAATTTCGGACTTTGAGAGTCCAATTCCGAGAGATGAGGTAGTATTTTGTTCAACCGGCAAACTACATAGGAGTATTCTTTTGGACAAAGGCTTCTTGGATAAAAATGTTTATATCACTGGTTTAAATTGGATTGAGCCAATCACTGAGTTTAGAGAGAAATTTTCAAAAATAGACTCTCGCAAAGCTCTGGGGTTAAATTTACAAGCAGAATTGTATGTGTTATACGACCCTAACAGTTTTTTGAGAGGTTATTTGACAAGACAGGAGAGGTACCTGACCCTTCAGTCAGTAATGAACATTGCAAAAAAACATCGGGATGTCCAAGTAATGATTAAACCGCATACTTCGCATAAAAAAGGCTTGTTGGAGAAGATTGTCAAACAATATTCGTTACAAAATGTCAAGTTAATTGAACAATCCATGCTCCCTTATCACGCTTTAAATGCGGCGGATATACTAATAACGAAATTCTCTACGCTGGCTATAGAGGGTATGTTTTTAGGTGTGCCAACCCTGGGCGTCATTCTTGACAACGAAGAAAATTTTAAATATTATGATTCGGCTGTTGAATATCATAGCAGCTTGATATCCTTTGAATCAAAGTTGCATATGCTTATTGATGACAGAGGATATCGACAAAAATGGTTAGGAGAAATGAAAGAAAGGCAAGCGGAATTTTTTGAGAAGCATGGCTTGGTATCATCGGGTAGCCCCGCCACGGGGGTCGCAAGAATCATTCGAGACCTCGTCAATGCGAGAAATATTCAGACTTTGGACGATGAAAGCAGGTCAATATCAAGTTTCAATCTTTAAGTGTATGAATCCGATTTTAATATCTCGTAATAGCTAACCGAATAACTATACAATGTGTAATTTTGCCCCAGTCGTTTTATTTACCTATAAACGTCTTTCGATTACAAAAAAGGTGATTGATTCATTGCGAGCTAATGAAGAATGTTTTAAGACCGACTTGATTGTCTATTCAGATGGCCCTAAAAGAGATAGTGATAATTGCGAAGTTGAAGGAGTAAGACGGTATTTAGAAGGGTTGACGGGATTTAAAAGCACAGTGTTCATTTATCGGGACAAGAATCTCGGGCTCGCTCAGTCGTTCATTCAGGGAATTACAGAAACACTAGCCCGATACGAAAAGGCCATATTTCTTGAAGACGATAATCTGCTATCAAAGCATTTCTTGTCTTTCATGAATAAAGCGCTCGATCAGTATAAAGATAATGAGAAGGTAATTTGTGTTTCAGGTTACTCTTGGCCTCTGTGGCCCGCACTAAAACGGCCTTTCTTCCTGAGGGGCGCGGAAACTTGGTCCATGGGTACGTGGCGTCGAGGCTGGAAACATTTTTGCGCAGATGGTAATAAGTTACTCTCGGAACTTCAAAGCAAGGGTTTAGTTAAAAAATTCCGTAGTGATGGATTTGGTTTTTATGAAATGCTTCAAAGACAGATCAGAGGAGAAGTTGATTCCTGGGGTGTGCGCTGGGTGGCAAGTGCATATGTTAATGACATGTACTGTCTCTATCCTCACAAACCGCTCTGCGTAAGCATTGGTTATGGAAAAGATTCGGTCCACTGCAGCAGCTATAGCCTGCTGTATAGAAAGCCGACTGATCTAGCCAATGAACCGATTGCAGAATTTCCTGACGATGTTAAGGAAAAAATCGAGGTAACTTTAGCCATTAGGCTTATGAATAAAATGTTGCCCATCAGGAATCGACTTTTTCGCGTTTATAACCGACCAGTATCGTTTTTACCGTAGAATCAATAAAACATTTCTAATGTCTTATGAAACAATTATGATGAACCCATATTCTGGAAACTTTCATTTGTTACGGCATCAAGAAACCCGTTATGCGGCCGATCGAATTTTATCGATCTTGCTTCGCCAAGTGCCCAACATTCACAGTGCTGTTGATGTTGGCTGTGGAGTTGGAACATTTCTCTCAATTTTGAAAAAGCATGGTATTAATGACATATTGGGTTTGGATGGCGACTGGGTAGATCATGATATGCTCGTTATTCCACGCAGTAATTTTCAATCTGTAAATCTCAGGACCCTCCCTAATCTCGGTAAAAGGTATGATTTGGCGATATGCTTGGAAGTTGCGGAACATCTACCTGCTGAAGATGCAGAAAGATTTATAAGCTGGCTGTGTGGTTTATCAGATATCATCCTTTTCTCTGCTGCCGTTCCTCGGCAAGGTGGAGTCAATCACCTTAATGAAGCTTGGCAAAGCTACTGGGCCAATTTGTTTGCCAGGCACGGTTTTTATCACATCGACCTTATAAGGCCACAAATCTGGAAGGACCAAGCAATTCCATTTTGGTATCGACAAAACATCTTGGTTTATGCCAAAGAATGGGATCGGTTCTCGTCTAACCAATCCTGCTCGTTTCCTTTGGATTTAATTCATCCAGAACTTTATCTCATGAGATCTGATGATTCATATCGTTCTGGATTATTGCAACGGTTAATTCGGCGACTGAAAATTTTCGTAAATCGATCTAAAGTAATGCCACTGAAGTTCACCTCTACCAATTTATTGATCAGGGTTTATGATCGCGTGGTGAAAAAAGGCTTACTGAATACGCTCGTATATAGTGCTAGATATGTTTATTCCAGAGCTAGGCTGCTCGTTGTTATACCGAATGATCTGAAGAATCGTATAGCCGAGCGTACGGCACAAATCAAACATGGTTTAACTGTTTATGAGATTAGAGCGCGTACGCTCAAATACATCGAGAGTATGCGGCAACAGGGTAAACCTTATGGGAGATATAAGTACGCAGCATGCCAGCAAAAGCCCATATTGTATGCATCTGTCTATGCTGCGCTTACCCGCCACCTCTATGGAGATCTTGCCGGGTTAACTGCGCAGGAAAGGGGCGAGTGGATTGGATATATCAAATCGTTTCAATGTGAGGATGGGTTGTTCCGGGATCCAGAAGTGGATTGTGAGCTCGCTGATTCAGTAGCCTGGTGGGGCTGGCGACATCTTACTTTTCATGCGGTAATGGCATTGGCTTGTTTAGGTGGAGTTGCTGATAATGCATTCAAGTTTCTTGAATCATTCAAAAATGATGATTTTATTGAATCCTGGCTTAACGACATGCACATAACACAGTATCCGTCGCCGCAGATGAATGTCCATTTACCGCTCTGTGTGGTTGCGTTGTTGCAGTATGCAAGAGATTATCAAGGTATGGAATGGGCAAATTCATCTGTTCGTAAAATTATCGGCTTGTTGGACTTACAGCAAGATCCAAAGACAGGTTGCTGGTGTACGGGTAATGGGCGATCAGACTTGATTAATGAAGGAGTAAAAATCGCTTATCATCTCTGGGTTTTTTATTTTTACGATAAATATTTGGTGAAACATTTAGAAGTCGCTATTGACAGTCTTTTATCCACACAAAACAAATTTGGTGGATTTGATTACTCGGCTAACTCGTCGGCTTGTGATGATATTGACAGTATCGATCCACTCTGTCGAATGACAAAACTTACTCAATATAGAAAAAACGATATAAAAAATGCCCTTTATCGAGCAGTGCCTTGGGTTCTCGCCAACATGAATCAAGATGGGGGATTTGTGTTTAAAAGGGGGGAGTCATTCCAGTATGGGCATGAAAAAATGTATTCTGGAATGGACGAAAGCAATATGTTTGCAACCTGGTTTCGAACGCTTTCCCTCGCTTATATCGGGAAGTGTCTTCCGGATTCCTGGCTAGGCGAGTTTGATTGGCATTTCGAAAAAATTCCCGGTCTACAATTTTGGCATGACTAATGTTTTATTTTATTGAACATAAATATGTTGAAAATTATACAAAAATTATCGCCAAAATGGCTGAAAATCAGTGTTTATAAATTGAGCGGTAAAAAACCATGGAGTAATGGTTACACAACTTTTAAGTTTGAATACATAAAAGAAACGCTAAACAATCCAGAAACGCTGAAAAAATTTAAAAATGCGGAAAAGCTCCCCGGAGGATACGGATATGCTTTGGATGAAAGAGTTGTTGAATACCCTTGGGTTTTATCAAGAATAAACGAGGAATCGAGCGGATATCTTCTTGATGCAGGTTCTACATTAAATTACAGACAAATCATAGAATTTTCAGGCCTTAAGAATAAAAAGATTATTATCATCAATTTAAATCCGGAATCCTATTGTTTTTGGCAAAAAGAAGTGTCTTATGTTTTTGGCGACATCAGGGAGATGCCTTTTCGCGAAGATTATTTTGATTATATTAATTGCATATCAACGCTTGAGCACGTTGGGATGGACAATATCATTCATACGAAAAAGCAGAAAGACAAAGAGGAGAAACTTTTTGATTTTGAAAAAGCGGTCTTGGAGCTTAAAAGGGTTTTAAAAAAAGGAGGCAGGCTTTTCATTACCGTTCCGTTTGGGAAATACCAAAACTTCAATCATTTCCAGCAGTTTGATTCGGTTCGCGTCGGCCGAATATTAGAGGTTTTTGAGCCTCAAAGTCATAAAATTAATTATTATAAATACGAAAAAGACGGCTGGAATATTAGCGATAAAACATCATGCGAAGATGCCGAATATTCCAAAAGCCAGAACAGTGATTTTATTGCGGCCGCGAAAGCAGTTGTCTGTATAGAACTTGTTAAATAATTTTTTAAAAACATATGAAATATACAACCAGAAAAACTTGCCGCCTTTGCGGATTTAAAAAATTAACTCCTATTTTGTCTTTGGGGAATCTGTACGTTTCCACTTTCGTGAAAAGTAGGAAGGATAAGGTGGTGAGAGCTCCTCTAACGTTAGTTTTTTGCGAAAATTGCAAGCTTTTACAATTAAAACATACCGCTCCCCAAGAACTGCTTTATTCTCAGCATTATTGGTATTGTTCCGGCCTCAACCCCGTAATTGTTAATGATTTAAAGGAAATAACCCAAGTAGCTCAAAGAATGGCGAAATTAAAAAAAGGAGACATAGTTCTTGATATAGGAGCAAATGACGGCACCATGCTTAAATACTACCCAAAAAAATTAATGAGGGTTGGCTGCGAGCCGGCTAATAATCTTATAGCAGAACTTAAGAAAGTTACTCCTTATGTCATTCATGACTTTTGGAGTTATGGGACCTGGCAAAAGAAATTTAAGGATAAAAAAGCAAAAATTATTACCGCTATCGGAATGTTTTACGACATGGAGGACCCCAATCAATTTATAAGAGATGCGGCTAAAGCATTGGATGAAAAAGGAATATTTATTGCGCAACTCATGTGTTTAAGACCCATGCTTGAGAAGAATGACTTGGGAAATATATGCCACGAACATCTTGAATATTATTCTTACGATTCCTTAAAATTTTTATTCGAAAAAAACGGACTGGAAATCTTTAAGATTGAAGAAAACGATATTAACGGGGGAAGTTACCGGATTTTTGCTAGGCATTATAAAAAGGGAAGCGTTAAATTCAAAGAGAAGTTTGCAAAGAAAGACTACAGAGATTTTTACAAAAGAATTGAAAAAAATAAAAAAGCCTGCGTTGATTTTATTAAACAGGAAGTAAAGAAAGGGGGAAAAGTATATGTTTACGGCGCTTCGACAAAGGGCAACACCATACTTCAATATTACGGCTTAAACAACAGATTGATTGAAGGCGCGGCAGATAAAAGTCCGGAAAAGTGGGGAAAGTACACGGTGGGAACTTTGATACCCATAGTAAGCGAAGAAGAGGCAAGAAAAAAAGCAGATTATTTCTTGGTGCTTCCTTGGGCATTTTTTGAGACATTCCATAAAAGAGAAAAAGACTGGCTCAAAAAAGGAGGAAAGTTCATTGTTCCTCTTCCAAATTTTCGAGTAGTTGGAAAATAAAATAATAATAATTTTTATTAAAACATATGAAACTCCCATCTCCTATCGGCAAAAAAGCGCTTATTCTAGGAACAAACGGTCAAGACGGTTCTTACTTAACTGAAATCCTTTTGGAAAAAGGATATGAGGTTCACGGAATGCTGAGGCGTTCGGCCATCGGCAACACAAAAAATATTGAGCACTTTTTACAGGACAAGGAAATATTTGAAAAAAGATATTTTATACATCGCGGGGACTTAGCTGATGCAACTTCTCTTTACAGGATTATCAACGAAGTCAGGCCTCAGGAATTATATAATGAAGCGGACCAGGACCATGTTGGCTGGAGTTTTGCCACGCCTGATTATTCGTACGACATCACCGGCGCAGCAGTTGGCAGGGTTCTTGAGATTACCAAACAAATTGATCCTAAGATAAAATTTTTCCAGCCCTGTTCCTCCAATATGTTCGGGAAAGCCGCTGAAACGCCCCAAAAAGAAACCACGCCGTTTTATCCTCAAAGCCCCTATGGCTGTTCCAAGGTTTTTGCCTATATGCTGGCGAGATATTATCGCGAGGTGTACGGGATGTTTGTTTCTAATGTTATTTTTTACAATCATGAGTCGCCCAGAAGAACGGATGATTATGTTACAAGGAAAATAACAAAAGCGGCTGCCAGGATTGCTGCAGGGCTACAGGACGAATTGGTACTGGGAGATATTGAAGCCAAAATAGATTGGGGATACGCCAAGGAATATATGGAAGCGGCCTGGAATGTTTTACAGCAGGAAAAACCCGACGATTTTATTATTGCAAACGGCGAAGCCCATTCTGTGCGCGAATTTGTCGAAGAGGCATTCGGGCTTTTAAATCTAGAAGTGGAAAAATATTTAAAATTCGACAAAGGCCTTATTCGTCCGGCAAGCACAAGCGTGCTTATTGGAGACACCACAAAGGCAAAAAAGACATTTGGTTTTGAGCCAAAGGTTAAATTTAAGGACTTGGTTAAGATTATGGTGGAAGCCGATGTCAGAGACCTAGCTAAAAATAAACCATTAAAATAATGACCAATAAAAGAGCAGGAATATTCATATATTACGAATGGCTGTCGGTTTCTCCGTCGCTTATAAGCACAATCCGTTTTTTAACCGAAAATGGTTATTCTGCCGACGTATTTCATTTATACGACGATACGATTGATATTTTTAAACCAGAATCCGACAAGGTAAATTCGATAGCCGTTAAGTCGGGAAAGAAAAAATGGCTTACCTTGATATTATTTTTTATTGCCTCCATAAAGAGTACTATTAAAAACAAATACGGTTTTTTTATCGGAGTTGACCAGGAGGGGATAATAGCTGCCGGATTATTGGGAAAAATTAAAAAAGTTCCATACATTTATTATTCTCTGGAAATAATAACCAAAGAAGACGTTTTAAAAGAAAAAG
>Ga0315284_10009569_pt1 | contig 13816 bp, 15 predicted proteins | sample YL17G09_16_MG_FD_203696 | JGI IMG/M metagenome (GOLD analysis project Ga0315284, IMG submission 203696) | Sediment microbial communities from Yellowstone Lake, YNP, Wyoming, USA - YL17G09_16 | ecosystem: Environmental > Aquatic > Freshwater > Lake > Sediment | place: USA: Wyoming | collected... | reverse complement strand
AATCACACGAGATGGGTAGCATATAAGTCCCTTCCAAGTTGGCACGCACCCTTGATTGGACGCCGTGCTCCGAAAGGATTTGGAGGAAGGGCATTGCGTCAGGAAACCAATTGCCTGCCCATCTCCCATCGCTTTTCCGGGACAACGATAAATACGTTCATGAGCATTCAATAATCGACACAGGTGACTGCAATGAAGATCCTAGTCGTCGATGATTCGGAAGCGTTTCGGAAGATAATGGTCGAACTCTTGGTGCGGGTTGGCTTCCACGACACAGTGGAAGCCAAGGACTTCGATGAGGCGATCGAGGTGTTCCGGCGGGAGAGACCCAAGATATCCTTCGTCGACATGATCCTGCCGGGCAAGTCTGGCGTGGAGGTCACGAAGGCCATGCTCGCGATTGACCCCAAAGCCACGATCGTAGCCATGAGCTCTATCATAAACAAGAAAATGATCCGCGACAGCATGGACGCAGGCGCGAAGGACTTCCTCCTCAAACCCACAAACGAGATTGCCCTGAGCTCGGTCCTCGCGATGTGGAGTGATTAGATGGGCCTCTTCTCGAAGAGGACCGACGTGAAGAAATCTGGCGCGGAGGCAGGGCTCGGGATCACGAGGAAATACAATCTGGCCGGCGGGAAATCGTACGTGGTCGAGGAGTCTCCGCCCGACATCAGCTTCGACGCCTTTGTGAACATAATCTCGACGACATCTGGCGACGCGTGCAAGAAGATGGTGGGTCTGGCCGTGAGCCGCCAACACCCGGACCTCATAAAACAGAAGTACGGGCTTGAAACCACCCCCATATACTGGCTCGCGACCCGCACGGGCCCGGAAGTCATCTCCCCGACGAACCTGGGAATACTGACGCACACGATGATCCAGTTCATCGACGCGAACCCATGCGGCGTGATCCTTCTCGACGGGATCGAGTACCTCGTGTCCAACAACGATTTCAATAAGGTCCTGCGAGTCATCGACCAGGTCAACGACCACATCTCTCAGGGCAAGGCGTTAATGATCATCCCCGTGGATCCGAGAGCGTTCGACCAGAAAGAGCTGGCCCTTCTCGAGAGGAACATGGAGAAGATATCGACAAAGCTGAAAACGAAGTGATTTATAGACAGGCGCTCAGCTCGCCACCAACGCCGTCGAGGCGTACACGATCTCCGAGACCAGGATGCAGGTTCCCAGAGCGCAGAACAGGGTCGAGCGATTCTTGCCGCCCTCCAGACCCCAGAGGAAGTATGTCACCACCGCGTTCGTCTCCGCCAGAAACACCCCCAGAACGAGGAGGAAGAACCCAGCCCCGATTCCTCCCGTGCCGCTTGCCGTGACGCCCCCAAGCGAGAGGTATATCGCGTATGTGATGCCGAGGACGACAGGTCCGAGCGCATACGAGGTCATCCTCATCATCGATACGGTGGGTTTCAGGCGGCTCTTGAGCGTCGATTCCAGATCGCGCAGGTCCTTGAGGTAAGACGCGATATCCATCGCGAGCAGACCCGCTGCCAGCTCGTCTTTGGTGGCCGCTTCTCTCACGACTCGAAAACCCTCTAGCGCGTTCGAGCCTCCAGAACAGGGTGCCCACGCGGGAGCGCGGTCGAAGGCCTCTCCCGATATGAGAGACCTGAATGAGAGCATCCTGGTCGTCCGGGAGCCCGCGTCAGACGCACCCTGGCTGGCCTTGTTCAATGCCGATTCGAAGTTCTCTCCTTCCAGCATGCGAGCGCCTGTTCTGAAAAGCGTGTCCTCCAGCTGAACGTTCGACGGACTGGCGTACCTGTCTCCAGAACTCCTCCCTGTCGCTATGAGGAACAATGAGCCAGGCGCAACGGCGGCGACGAGTATTGCGAGAGATCGGATGATCCCATCGAGCTCCAGGACGCAGAAGGCCACGAGGGCGATCGATGCGCAGATGACGGCTGCCACTTTGATCCGTGATGGCGGTGCATTGCCGTTGTTCATCCTCTCTCGCTCGAGTGGATGCCGAGTGACCGAATTCAAGGCGACAAGGATCCCGATTGCCGGGAAGAGCACGTTCATGATGAACACGGTCTGAACGACCGCAGGGCTCAGGTCCGTCGCCGCGGAGCTGTCCGCCCCGCTTCCAAGAGACCATATGTCCCAGGACAGCATCGGAAGGAACGAGCCGACCATCAGAGGGAGCAGTATGCCGAGTCCGAACATGATCATGCTCGGCGTGGACAGCGAGAGCGCATAGTCCTCGATCCTGCGCTTCGCGCCCGAGATTATCGCCTGGTTGGCCCTGTCAAGCGCTCTGCGCTTGCCGTCCGCGGTCGACTCGCAAGAAGCTGTGACCATCGAATGTAGTGACGCCTTCAGCTCGTCGCAGTACTTCGACCATCTCTCCCCGACCTCTTGCAGAGACTCCTCGAAGCTGCTGTGTTTCCCCATGACAACAGTCCATACGCATCTTCTGAGCTCATGGGAGAATGCGTTATCCTTCGTCGATGCGAATCTTATTGCCTTAGACAGCGAAGGCTCATGCCTCAGGCTCATGATCATGAGGTTCGCCATTTCAGGAGATGCTCTCAGGAGCTCATCCGCCTGTTTCTTTGCAGCGCTTTCGGGAAACGAGAGAATTGCCTCCCTGACCATCAGGACGGAGACTGCGAGCGAGACCACGATGAGCACGAGATACTGGCTTCCGAGGAGCGCTACCGCGGGCACGATCGGGATTGCGGCCAAAATCGCGCCCAGTGCAACACTGGTCCTGGCTGCAGAGACGACCGTCTCCGCGTCAACCTCCATGCCTGACAGATCTATAGCAGACGAAAGTCGCTGAATGGAACGGTCATGCCCACGGGTCCTCCGAGCTTTGATGCGAATCCTCGTGCCGACCGTCTCCAGTCGCTTGCAGAGTCGGACGAAGTGCGGATGCCCTGAACGCGTTCCGTCAGCCTTGGGCATCCAACCAACTCCTCCACTCGGACAGACCGGATTCCGGGCCTTCCCTCGCGAACAGGCTCCTGACGAGTATCTCGTTGGATCGGACTCGGAAAGCATCCGTGGTCAGGTCCTTGGCATGAGGCACCCGGCCCTTGGACTCGGACAGGACTTGGTCCGCGTGGGCCTTCGATTTGATTATCTCCATCATGTCTTCCGCGTCCACGCCCAATGAGTCCGCAGCCCGCTGAATCGATCTGCATCCCGGGGAGAAACTAGGGGTCGGTTTCGCCAGCGGGCATCCGGCGTCTGTCGTGAAAAGGTCTACCAACGCGAGGCCGTGCTCGTCCTCTCGTATCTCGGCCACCTCGACCACGCGCCTTGAGAACCTGGTCCCATCCGGCGACCTGACCAATCCTATCACGACCACAATATCGGTCGATGAGAATGCCCTCTCCGATATCCCCAGGTCCTCGACCGCTCGGTCCAGTACGCCCTTCGCGGAATTGCCGTGGATCGTGCCGAGCACGGAGGAGCCTGCGCTTCCAGCCCGCATGCTCTCATAGAGCACTTTTGCCTCCTGGCCTCTGACCTCTCCGATCACGATTGCGCTCTCGCCCATCCTGAGGCTGACTCTGAGCGCCTCCTGAGCATTGGTCACGCTGTTACCGTCTTCTCCTGAGAACCTGAGAGCTTGGATGTCATATCCCAAGGTCTGCATCCTCCTGACGGGTATCTCTGGCGTGTCCTCTATGAGGATAATGCGCTGGGACAATGGAAACTCCAGCAGCATCGCCCCCAAGAGGGTGGTCTTGCCCGCCCCTCGACTCCCTGCAAGGAGGACGGTCCTTCTGCCCAGGACGCATGCCCAGAGAAAGGCCGATAGAAGGGGTGAGAGGGAATCGTTGGCGACCAGCCTCGACATCGTCCACAAGCTCTCCGAGTGCTTCCTAATCGCGATTGAGACGCCTCTGTCGCTCAAGGGCGGGCCTACTAGAGTGACACGCGCTCCCAGGCGCCTGATGTCCGCCTCGAGGACGGGATGCGCCTCAGAGAATGGAAGCCCAGTCTCGAACTTGACTCTCGAGACGAAGCTCTGGATATCTCTTCTGCCCACGAGGATGTTCGTCCGACACTTCTGTCTGACGCCCTTGTCAACATCAGAGCGCAGCACCACGTGAACGGGCGTCTGGCTAGAAGGCGCATCGACGTAGATGTCTTGGACGAGTCCGTCCTCCAAGAGCGTCTCCAGAACACCATATCCGGCAGTGTACTTGCACAGCAGCTCTGCCAATCGGTCTGCCTCTTTGTCAAGGTCCATTCCGCCGATCTCGTCAGCCGATCTGGCGGCAAGTCGCGAGAATATCAGGTCCTTCGCCCTCGCCTTTATGTATGGTCTAATCGTGTCGAGAGAGTTGATCTCGATGTTGTCTGGTAGAGTCGACGAGATCCTAGGGATCGCCTCGGTGAGCGCCTGGAGATGAGGGGCGCTCAAGCGATACTCAGGCGGATCGACCGCATATATGCCGAAGCTCGCACCATCCGGTGACGAGACGATCACATCCACGCCAGCTATCTGACGCCGGAGTGCATAGCCGCTCCTAGGCTCGATTGTCGGCTCGACCCAGGATGAGGCAAAGCAGGGTCTTGTTTCCACTTTGCCCGGTCCTGAGCCAGTTGTCAAGGCAAGCTGCTTGGGACGCACCTTGATGTTTGGTGGGTTTGGGGCGGCTGCGCTTGTCCTTGAGACGATCCTTGGAGGAGGTGGCCTCGACCCCGTCTAAACCACCTCAGATTGCACGATGCTTGTCGAGAGGGCGTTCTCAATGCATTTGATCGAGTCGCTGCATTGATCGGAGCGGAACATGGATATGAGTTCCGCGGCCATGTTCTTGTGACCAGGCAGGTATTCCGCCGGGTTCTCGAGCAACCGGTGCTTCATCGCCGTCAGGACCCTCTCCCTACTGGCGCTGCATGTCCGACACCGTTTGTCTGACGGTCTCTCTGCAGAGGCAATTGCGCGATTCAAGGCAGAGAGCTCTGAGGCGACAAGGGCCACTGGCCCTACAGATTCTCCACGATACCTCTTGTGGATGAGTCTTTTCAGGATGATTGCCGTGGGCACTGCCCCAGTCACCATCACGTTGAGGATTCCAGAGACGCACTTGCTGTTCGTCAGGTCATGCGCGCCTTGGCACGCTGAGCAATCGATCTCCAGCTGAAGCCCCTCGTCTTCGCTGTACTCGTGAGGACAGCAGTTCTCGGGGCTGATGGAGGGTATTAGCTTCTTTGTCGGTCCTTGGCGGTGTTTCATGCGTTGCGCATTGGCATCAGTGCCTCTTCTACCGTTCCAGCTTTCGTATGCTACATGTAGTGACCAGGATGCTGGTGCAGCGTCGAGCTCCCATATCCCATGAAGGCTGATTGCGATGGAGTCGCAGGCTTCTTCGAGGATCTCCCTGTGCTGATGTTCGTGCTGACAGGTGTGTTCATCGTCGTAGCGGCCGGCGTTTGGACATCTAACACATTGGAGGCTCAGCGCATGCGGGATAGACTCGAGGCACTGGCAGAGGGCCTCGTGAACGAGGTTGTCCTGGAGACCGAAGCACGACTGGGCGGAGAGTCGTTTCCAACTGTGAGCGCCTTATCACACCTGAACCTTTCACACCTGGCAGGAGGAGTTCTCCCGGCTCACCGCTGTTCCATTGCTATCATCGAGCGCTATCCCGAGGCTCGATGGCTCGTTCACTGGCCCGACGAGACTCCTGATTCCCCCATTCAAGCGGTCGGGGCATCTAGGCTACTCAACGCGTTTGACGAACATCTGATGGTCGTGGTTGTAGAGGTGAGGGCGATTGTCTGGTAGGCTGAGGAAGGATCGCCGCGGACAGTTGGCCTTGATGGATTCGATGGTGTTCTTCGCTGCCGCGCTCGCAGTCTGCGGCGTTCTCGTTTCCTATGCCAGACCATTGGTCGAGCCGAGGACGGACCTACAGGGAGACGCGGATCCAGCGGAGATCCTCCGAGTTCTTCTCCGCGCATCCATCGGCCGTCCGGTCTCGATAGACCTTGAAGGGAGTCATCGTCTGGATGGCACTGAGGATGTCGCGACCTGCATCGCGGTGGAGGTACGCGCCTTGTCCTCCGGCGCGAGCCAGATGGTGTTCTCCACGTTGAATGCGATCATACTGGAGATGATGAATTCGCTGTGCAACCCAGTGTTCGAGCCGTTCCTGATTGTCTACGATCTTCATGACGGGTTGCCGAGCCCGGTCCTCAAGCTGCCCCACGAAGAGGCGGACTCGGAGAACCGATACGCGAGCTCAACAGACATCCCTGGAGATGATGGGAATCCATACAAGGCAATCCTTATCCTATCTCCAGCCGCGCTTCCTGAACCCTTGCAAGTCTCCATCCGTGACTTTGATCCTCTTCTTTGCGTAGGCTGCCCCGCGAGACACATCGGCGAAGGAGATAACTATCATGATGATGACCCCCCCAAGCGACAGCCAGATATACGGTCTGACGTCCGTGGTGAGATAGACAGCCGCAAGCGCTGGAGCGATGACATAGAATCCGTAGACGAGATAGGTGAGCCAGCTGTTTGGGACACTGATAGCAGTCGCATCCCTGTAACACCGTGAGCAGCGGTTCCGACGCTCGTACCACGCCTTTAACCGCAACTCCTTGCATTTCGGACAGTACAGATACTTCACGGTCGAATGAAATGACCGCGCTGTATTTATCTTCGACCCTGCCGTCGTGGAAGGCCTGATTAGTACGAGAGGCAATCACGGTCCGTGAATGCAAAGCCTGGACCCGAGAGTGGTTACACAGCGGAGGAGATGCTCGTCCTGGGGTCTCTGAGGAGGAGCTCTGGCCGGACGTGCAGGAACTGCGCTTGGTACAAGGCGCGGGGAACTCATCGCGGCTGCTTCCCGGATGGCAAATATCGAAAATGGCTCTCTCCCGAGGAGTTCGAATCGGGCTGCGACATATTCCTCAAGCGGGAAGCGAAGACCTAGTGCAGGGGCGCGGATTCGAACCGCGGAACCACTGCTGGACAAGGTCCTAAGCCTTGCGCCGTTGACCGGACTTGGCTACCCCTGCTCGCTATCAATCGGCAGATGTCTACACATTATAAGAAAGAATCGTCTGTGCCACTAGGATTCCTTCTTCAGAACGATATTCTCGATGAAAGCCTTCGATTTGCTCTGGGCTATCTCGCATTTTGCCGGGAACGCGATGACCTTCAGCCTGATGGAGATGACGTCTTCGTTGCTTCCCAGTCGTATGCGTTCCTCGTAGGCGGCCTGTTTGTCGATCTTGATGAAGAGGTTGCAGCCTTCGTCCACCCTGGTCGATAGGGTGTCGAGGACGAACCTCAGGTCGTCTTCGGCCAGCCTCTCGAAGAAACTGGATATCTCCTCGATGTTCTCCACGCTCGACTCAACTATCGTGATGGGATTGCCGTGATGGCCTTCAGTCTGCACAATCTGCATCTCGGCGTCGCCAATCGTGTTGCGCAAGGCCCGCTTGACTTTCTCCAGATCCTCGGTGGCATGACAGAACGCGCGGGCGTACAGTCCAGAAAAGGGTTGCTTCACAGCTGCGCGAATCGCGTTCCCGATATGTAATGATGTGGAGACGCATTCGACGCACATCTACTTGTGCCTGGCGTGGGCTGCGGATGTGGCATGATAGTAGGTTGGCGAATTCTTAATAGCTCGAACATGCTAACATCCAAAACGGTGTTCCCGCTGATTGAGGTCAGGTTCCACGGGAGAGGCGGCCAGGGGGTGGTCATCGCTTCCGAGGTCCTGGCAAACGCTGCTTTTGCGATGGGTTTCGAGGTCTCCGCATTTCCATTCTTTGGCGTCGAGAGAAGGGGTGCCCCTGTCACTTCATATACCAGGATCGACAGCAAACCGATCAGAATCAAGTCCAGCATCTATGAACCCGACTATGTCGTAGTGCTTGACAACTCCTTGGTCAGGGGAGTGGACATTCTGGAGGGGCTGAAGCCCGCTGGTCGCGTGCTCATCAACTATCCCGAGGGCAGAAAACTCTCGAACCTCCCGTCCCGGTTCAAGTATTTCGTGATCGACGCGACCGCGATCGCAGCATCCCATGGCATAGGTTCCCAGACGGCCCCCATTGTGAATACCGCCATCATGGGTGGGTTCGCAAAGATGTGCGATGCAGTCACGCTGGATTCGATACTTGAAAGCATTCGCGAGATAGCCCCTGCAAAGGCGGACGAGAATGTGGCTGCTGCGAAGGAGGCCTACGATAGGACATCGGAGGCGCGAATATGACAAAGAGCTACGAGGAAATCCCATTGACGCCCATATCAGACACTCCGAGCACTGTGAATATCACAGGCCTGTGGCGGGTCATGAGGCCGGTCGTGGACAGAGAGAAGTGCAAGAAATGCACGATCTGTTGGAAGTTCTGTCCAGATGTGGCTATCAAGCTGGTGGACGGCGTTCCGGAGATAGACTATCAGTACTGCAAGGGGTGCGGCATATGCGCAACCGAGTGCCCGTCCAAGTGCATAGTAATGGTCAAGGAGGGTGAGCAATGAGGATGGTCATGACCGGCAACTACGCCTCTGCCTATGGCGCCAAGCTCGCGAGGGCGGAGGTCATCGCGGCGTATCCCATCACTCCTCAGACATCCATAGTCGAGAAGCTCGCGGAATTCGTCGCCACGGGCGAGTTGAAGGCGAAGTTCATCCCAGTCGAGAGCGAGCACAGCGCGATGGCGGCTTGCATCGCCGCCCAGACCGCAGGGGCGAGGACCTACACGGCAACCAGCTCCCACGGGCTGACGCTGATGCACGAGGTGCTCATGTGGGCGTCCGGAGCGCGCCTGCCGATCGTGATGACGAACGTGAGCAGGGCCATGGCCCCTCCGTGGAGCGTATGGGTGGACCACATGGACTCGATCGCGCAGAGAGACACAGGCTGGCTTCAGTTCTTCTGCCAGAGCAATCAGGAAGTTCTGGACACCATCATAATGGCGTACAAGATCTGCGAGAGCACGGGTGTGATGCTCCCCGCGATGATAATCGAGGATGCATTCATTCTGTCGCACACATCCGAGCCGGTCGATGTCCCAGAACAGGAGCTGGTCGACTCTTTCCTGCCGTCCTACTCTCCGGACCTCAAGATCGAGGTAGGGAAGGCATGGGGGTTCGGCTCGCTCGTCAAGCCGGACCAATACATGGAATTCAGATACAAGGCCATGCTCGCAATGAAGGAGGCTCACGACAGGATACTCAGGGTCGAGCAGGAGTTCAAGCATGTCTTCGGCAGGGAGCACGGCGGACTTCTCGAGCGCTACAGATGCGAGGACGCCGACACGGTCCTCGTGACCGCAGGCTCTGTCGCTGCCACCGCGAAGGATGTAGTGGACGCCCTAAGGGCGAACGGCAAGCGAGTCGGACTAGCCAGGATCCGCGCCTTCCGGCCATTCCCTCACGATGAGATCAGATCATTGGCCAGCAAGCTCGAAGGCATCGCAGTCCTCGACAGGAGCTATACATTCGGAGCTGCCGGAGCCATGTTCACGGAGGTCAAGGCTTCAGTGTATTCCTGCCAGAAACGACCGGTGATGAAGAACTACATTGCGGGCCTGGGCGGGAGAGACATCACCCCGAAGATCCTCGAGAGGATATTCGAGGACATACAGGTCATTGCCAAGAGGGGCGCCGAGGACGAGGTCGAGTGGGTCGACGTTGCTGGCTTGCCCAGGAGGTGGCGCTGATGGGAAAGACGACCATCCCCGAAGCCGAGTTCACGTATCCTGGAAGCACCGGATGCCCTGGATGCGGCGCCAATCTGGTCATGCGCTATCTTCTCAAGGGTTTGGGAGAAAGGACAATCGTCTCGATCCCCGCTTGCTGCTGGGCCGTGATGCCAGGGTACTGGCCGAGCAACTGTCTCAAGATCCCTCTGCTCTACACCGCGTTCGAGGCGACGGGCGCCGCTATATCCGGTCTGAGGGCCGCACTGGATGTCAAAGGGGTCAAAGATGTGACGGTCGTTGGCTTCGCGGGAGACGGAGGAACCGTGGACATCGGCCTCCAGGCGTTGTCAGGCGCGGCGGAGAGGCGCACTGACGCGATATACGTCATGTACGATAACGAGGCCTACATGAACACGGGCATCCAGAGGAGCGGCTCCACCCCTTGGGGCGCCTGGACGACGACCACGCCTGTGGGGAGCTCCCACGGCTTCAAGCACGAGACCAAGAAGGATATAATGGCCATCATGCAGGCCCATAGGATACCTTACGCAGCGACGGTCTCCCCCGCCTTCCCCGAGGATTTCATCAAGAAGGTCGAGAAAGCCAAGAGCATCAAGGGTTTCAGGTTCATCCATGCGCTCTCGCCGTGCCCACCTGGCTGGAGAACGAATCCGTCCCTCAGCGTCGAGATCGCGAGGCTGGCGGTCGACTCCAGGGTGTTCCCTCTGTACGAGATCGAGGATGGCAAAGTGCGAATAACGCGGAAGGGCAAGGGCTTGCCACTCGTCGAATACCTGAAAGTCCAGGGGAGGTTCCAGCATCTGACCGAGCCGGAGATATCGGAGATGCAGAAGGGCGTGGACGATAGCTGGATCATGCTCTTGTTGAAGGAATCATCGGGCACCTAAACGGCAGTCTATTGCACGGGAACGAGCTTCTTTCGTCTGTAGCCCGTCAATACCCTCATTCTTCCCCTGAGCGTCTCGTCAAGTTCCTTGTCTCCGGTATCAACTCTCAGTATCGGAGTCCCAGCCAGTTTCGTTGGAGTCGCAATCACCCAAACGTTCTGGCTGCCGACCTGCTTCATCACTCTTGCCGATATCTGCTGGTTCCCTCTTCCGAAGATGAATCCCTGAGAACCGATGGGAGTCACGATCACCACTGCCCTGAATCCCTTTTCCAAGATGGCAAGCAGAGACTCCTCAGAGGCGTCTTGGAGCACTATTTTTCCGTCGAGGATGACGTCGACTCCGAGGAGCGTCTTGGCCTCGCCCAGATGTTTCGTGATTGCCGCTGTTGTGCTGCCCGGCCCTAGAATGTAGTATGTCCCTCGCTCCATGCTTTCTGCGACGAAGTGGCCAAGCTCCTCCGCTTCGTCGTCCCCTGTGCCGGAGTGATAGACCGCCTTGCTCGATTGAAGGTGCTTCACGTCGTCCGGGACCTTCGCGATCGCGTAGAGCCTTGCCTGGAGCACTCCCCGACGATAGCTCTCCTCGTCCACGTCCATCACCTCGACTTCGCGAGTGGTTCTCGAGGCCTCGAACGATTCCAGCAAGTCGGCAGCCTCCTCAGGCCTCTGTGCGAAGACCGCAGAATGCATCTTGACGCCGCTGGGGATTCCGATGACTGGCACCCCAGTACCGACGACCGCGACGACGTCCCTCGCAGTCCCGTCCCCGCCGGCGAACAGAATGAGTTCTACGCCGCGCGAGACGAACCTCCTGACCGCCTCTATCGTGTCGGCGCTGGATGTCGTTGGCCCGGGTCTGAGAACGGTCTCGAACTGGATCCCTAACTCGGTCAGCTCGTCCCCGCCCATCTCCCCCGAGCAAGCGAGGAAATCGACCGACAATCGTTTCCTCTGGATGGCCGCGAGCGCTTCTATTGCGCGCGCTGGGGACACCTTCCGAGCTCTCCTGGCATGAGCCTCCTTCTGTATCTGTTCCCCGTCGGTCCCCTTCAATCCGACAGCTCCTCCCATGCCCGCGATGGGATTGACGATGAACCCGATCTTCACGCTTTGCGTGAAGTCGTTGTTGATAGAAACGATTTGCTGTTCGATATCGAAGTAGAATCAGAGTAAGGGGTTTACTGGCGTACGCCCGCCTGGCCACGGAGGCCTTCCTTGCTGGCCTGGAGAGCGTCACCATCCTTCTTGGATCTTGCTCTCAGCCGAACATGTTCGGGCCGAAGTCGTTGAACATGGGGTTCAGGTCGGCATGGATCAGCTGCGTCTCCCCGATCTCCGCAGGGGGAACGGGAGCCGACTCCTCTACCATGTCGGAGTATCCCAAGATGTCCTCCATCATGTTGTTGACATAGGAACTAGCTTGGTTGCAGACCGATTCCACGATCCGCAGGACGCTCCTGTCGACGACCTTGAGCGCGTCCGCCACCGGCATGTCAGCCACGTACTCCGTCAGCTTGTTGTTGTCGAGCACGATTGTGAAGTTGGCATTCTCCTTTAGTTTGGAGACTCCGTCAGCTGCGGTCTGCCTCCTTGCGGCTCCCTCGTGGTCGAAAGGAAGGATTGGAAGTGCGAATGTGACGGCGTTCATGTCCCTCGCAATGCTGGCGACGATCGGTGCGACGCCAGTGCCAGTGCCACCGCCCATGCCCGCGACTACGAACACGATGTCATACCCTCGGAGCGCCTGTCTTATGACGTCTCTGGACTTCTCGGCGCAGTGCTCCCCGATCTCCGGGAACCCACCCGCGTCCCTGCCGAACGAGACGTCCTTCCCTATCAGCACCTTCCTGTGCGCGTCTATGCTCCTCAAGTGCTCCTCGTCGGTGTTGACCGCGATTGTATCCACCCTGTTCGATTTCGAGTAGATCCCGTGGACTATGTTCGAACCTGCACCGCCACAGCCGACGACTGCGATCGTCGGCTCTCCGAGGCTCGTCCCGATTGCATTGATCAACTCTTCTGTTCTGTTCCCATCCACCGTCATCCCTTTGGCCTCCGTCATCTCCTTGGCAGCTCGAGGGCGGACCCTCCTGGGAGAGTCCCCATCACCCGCCAAAGCGTCCGCAAACGGTGCTCATGCTCCAGGGACGATCTTGAAGCCGGTTCCCTGCTGATTCGCGTCCTTCTTCAAGACCTCCACATGCTCCTTGTGGAGGAACTCGTGTCTCGCGGCATCAGCGACTGCCTCAGATATGGAGCTGTATACTCCCTCCGCCACGAGTTGCTTGACCGTGTCAAGCACCAGCGACGGTATCTGAACCAGTATCTCGTTCGGCTTTGCGTTCGTCCCTTCTTTGCCGCCTACGCGCATCTCTATGTACGCGCGGACGGCCGCACGGGCCAGCTGCGATCTGTTGGAGAACTCGTTGCTGTCTGAGATGAACTCGTCGATCATCGTCAGATCGTCGGCATCGAGCCGAATTGTTATCCGTTCGCTCTCCAACGGGTCAGCCATGTGTGCATCCCATCCCGATTTGTTGACGCAAAAGTAACATATGTCTGCCGGTGATATATATTAATATGCAAAATGTCTCATTTCGTCGGAAAATGTCATACTCGATATACTGGCATGTCCTGCGAATCGAGAGTCCAGGGTCGGATTGTGCGCCCAGAACAATGAGCTACGGATGAACACAATGGAGCAGGAAGGTTTATCCAAAGGACGGGACTAGCTGTCGCCGTCAGGAGGGATACGTACGTCGAGCAATCCTAAGATTCGCAAACTGAAGAACGGCAAGACGGGCGAGATTCGTCTCCTGATCGTCTTCCTCGGAATCGTGCTGTTCATTGTGGGCTTCTTGGTGACAGTCACGACGCTGTCAGATAGCACCGGGATCAGCGGGCAGGATGGGTCTGCGACCATCGGCGTGAATCACTCACATGGGCTCTCCGAACTCGTCACGATCTCAGGTAGCGCGATAAGCCTCTCCGGCATTGTGGTCGCTACGCTGGGTCCACTCGCTTCAGCTACCAGCGGCCGGAAACAACCCTGATGCCCTTCTGAATTTTAGATCACGAGCCGAGAAACCTTTTATTGGCCGCAGGCATACAGTCCTTCAACTGGCTGTGAACGATGTCTTTGGATTTCTCTTCGATCGAGGCGAAATGGCGAAATGCCTGGTACGATGCGAAGGTGAACGAGTCCGTTCCTCAGCCGGGCAAGAAGAAGTTCTTCATGATATT
>Ga0315284_10009567_pt1 | contig 13817 bp, 12 predicted proteins | sample YL17G09_16_MG_FD_203696 | JGI IMG/M metagenome (GOLD analysis project Ga0315284, IMG submission 203696) | Sediment microbial communities from Yellowstone Lake, YNP, Wyoming, USA - YL17G09_16 | ecosystem: Environmental > Aquatic > Freshwater > Lake > Sediment | place: USA: Wyoming | collected... | reverse complement strand
TTACCGCCCTCTTTACTTTTTTTTGACCCTACCGGCCTGCTTTTATGGTCAAAGATGCGGATATACCAGGAACCATCCCAGGCACACCTGTTTATTATGCGCCGCATCTTCTGATAAAGTTTATTTAATCTTGAGCAATCTTTTTCTTTTCTTATAAGTTTTGCTAAAACAGCTAGTTCTTTCGTAGCATAACATAGAAATTGAGCTACCCAGACACTCTCTGCTTCTTTTCCTAAATTATTTAAACAATCATTCCAATCCGCATAACCTAAAAGAGGTATCCCGTGCCTACCGCAGTTTTTAAATGAGTATTCTACTGCACGTATAAGATGTTCATAAAGGGTTGCGGCTCCTCCATCAGCAAAAGGCACTCTGGCCTTAAGAAAACCGAAGTCGCCTGTTTCTTTAATATAATTTGTAGTTGAGACAATGAGCCAGAGATGGTCGTCAGAATAACCGCTCTTATCACCTGCCTTAGTTAAAGGAAAATACTGATGAAAACTATTCCCCCTTTTAAATTGATTCTTCGCCAAATCAATAATTCTTATGTTTACTGAAGAAGGTATGACATGTAAAGCCCCAAGGCAATCCTGGTTTGAATCGCGGAAACCTATGCCCCGCCCAATCCCGGATTCATAAAAAGAGGCAGAGCGTGCCCAATTAAAAGTAATCCGGCACTGATATTGATTCCATACGTTAATCATCCTATTAAATTCTCTATCGGGCGTCTGGACTTCTAAATTAGAAAGAGCGGTTTCCCATCCCTCTTTTAGTTCTTGCAATTTCTTTAAGGCATATTTGGGGTCTTTATATTTATTTATCTTCTCCTGGGCTTTTGGTTTATCCTCATCAACGCCTAGAATAAATACAAGTTCTTCTTCCTGCTGGGGCCTGAGTGTTAATTTGAGGTTGTGGCTCCCTATAGGATTGCCTCCGTAGTTTCTAGAATTAAAACTTATGCCTCGCTCTACAGCAAGAGGGTTTGACTCATCGCGATATTTTCCTATAAAGGCCTCTCTATCTGTATCAAAACCTGAAATCCTTTTGTTGCTGGAAAAATAGGCAAATGTCTTAAAACCTGCTTTAGGATAATAATAGGTAAGGTGGTAGATAGTATTTTGGATACACTCAGCTTTAGAGATATTTAATGAATATTGAAAATCCTGCATATCCATAATTGCCTGCCACAGGCAAAACTCTATATAGGTAAATAAAGAAAGTTTGCGCCGCTTGTTTGTTGCGTTTTTCACACGCAGACTCCAGACTTCCAGATTTTCCTTTAAAGGGACAAAATAAGTTAGTGTGGTTTCGATACCCCGGTAACCCGAGTTTATCTTGGTATAACCTAAACCATGCCGGCATTCATACCTATATTCTTTTAGGTTTTTATTTGTGGGTTGCCAGGTTGCTGACCAGTATTCTTTAGTAAGGTTATCGCGTAGGTATATGTACCTTCCTGGCCGGTCTTGAGGTAAATTGTTGTATCTGTATCTTGTGATTCTTCGGTCGCGAGGGTCCTTATGAAAACTATAACCGCCCGCAGTGTTGGAGATGATGGCACAATATTCATCAAGGCCCAAATAGTTTATCCACGGCGTGGGCGTATCCGGGCGGGTAATTACATATTCTTTATTTTTATCGTCAAAATATCCGTACTGCATAATTTTAGTAGGTTTTTTCAGAAAGAGTTTTCTCCTTATACCACTGCTTAATTACTTCCTGCGCGGGTTTGTTCTGAGGGGTAAAATCCCGGTTAGCAACTCCTCCCATCTTCGGATGAACGCCCCAATACCACCAATACACTCCATAGAACCAGGGTTTATCCCAGAAAGCCTGAAGGAGTGCTTCATAACAATTAATCTGTAATTGTAAATCCACCTCGCCAATAGGAGAATGCTGCCAGGGTTCTTCGTTTGCGCCCACTGCGCTCTTATAACCAATCTCTGTAATAATGACTGGTTTATTTATTTTCTTCTGCCAAGGTTCAATCTTCTTTAACCAATCTTCCCAGGCTGACTTTAGTTGCTCTACCGTAGGCCTTAAAGAAGTAACCAAGGGAAAATATGCATCAATTCCCGCATAATCTAAGTCATTCCAGAATTCAATGGAGTCAAATTCCTCACTCCAATTTGCCGCGTAAGTCAATTGCCCTTTATAAACTTGCCTTGTCTTATTTATTAATTCTTTCCAGAACGCAGGCTGACCAAGAGTAGCACTGGTAAGCTCTGTCCCGATACATAACATTTCCACATTCTCTCCGGCAGCTAATTCTGCATAATGCAGGATAAAGGCAGTATAACTGTCAAACCAGGCCTGCCAATCACCAGGATTAGTAGGTCCGATTTCTCCTCGCCATTTACCATTGCTCTGAACGAGGTCCAGATGAGGCTTAAGCATCAGCTTAAACTTTAATTCATGGAGTTTACGGATAGCAAAAATTAAGCTCTCATCAGAAGGGGTTTTATCTCTTGCTGGATCTATTGTTGTGGAATTATATTGATATTGATACCAGGTGGGCGATAAACATACCCATTCTACACCCAAAGAAGCCAACTGCTCCATAGCCTTAACTGAATTGGGATTATTGTATCCTTCTTCAGTCCAGGCAATAAAAGTCATACCTTTTTGGAATTCTGGCTTAAATATAGCCTTCTCTTGAACTGGTGGCAGAAGCTCAAGGGGCACTTCAGGAGTAACTGGTACTTCAACCGGCTTCTTTTCTAACTGGGGCACAGGTTCAGGAGGTACCTCAGGGACAACCGGTACTTCAACCGGCTTCTTTTCTAACTCAGGAACTGGTTCCTGAGAAACTAAAGGCTCCTTCTCTTTTACCCGGCCAGTAATTGTGGGTTTAACCGGCTTTGGCTTCGTAAAAATAGTCATCAGGCCAAAAATGAAAACTATGCCAATTATTCCACCCAGCAAAAGATACAAAAAATTCCTCTTGGGCATAAAAAACCTCCTTTATCATAAAAAGGGTTAAACTCTTTATTTAAAACTTGATTGCAGCCCCACAAGAATTTTATTCTACTCTTACATTATCAATGTAAATGGGGCCGCTATAGACTGGCCGCATATTGGATTCAATTCTTATTCCTAATTTGCGCACGTCCGCGCGGAATTTATCAGTAACCTCAGTCCTTCGCCAATCAGCGCTTCCCGGAACAATACTGGCAGTAATAGTTGTCCATTCTCCTGGCACTAATTTCACTAAGCCCGCCATCTCAGTCCAGGTCCAATCTCCACCCACAGTAAGGATTAATCTTGCCTGCAAGCCAAAAGGCGCATCTTTGGGTAAAAATATATCCGCCGAGATAGTTTTATAGAGCGTCCAATCAAAATACTGCTGAATCTCTATATAAGCTGCGGTCCATTTCGCTCCCGGGAAGTTAGCCATTAACTCTAAACAGGATTTGCCTTCTTTGGCAAATTTGTTCGAGATAGCAATGCTTTCTCCCGCATAGTCTGGTTTCTCAAAAGACCAATCAGGTATCTCCCAGTTGGGAATATTTTCCTCAAATCCAAAGAGAATCTTCCCCTCGCAGAATCCAGGATTAGCAACGAAACATAAACTAACCACTAACAATAAACAACTTATTAATTTCATTTTTCGCCTCCTTTTAATTTACCCCCGTCCTTTCTAACGGGGTTTACTCTTCAAAACCTAACTATCCTGACTTTATCTTACCTTAAATATATAAATGCATCCTCCCTTCTACCTCCCTTAATTTACAATTTCTTAAGCCAAGCGGAAAATATCTCTTCAGCTTTTTTCCCTCGGATAGTATAGCCTAACGGCGACCACCTCTCCTGAGGAAAATAATTCCACCAATAAAAGCCCTTAAACCAGGGGTAACCAGAACAAACAATTAGCATTGCCTCTAAGGAGTCTGACTGTTCTTGCTGGTCTATAGTTGCTTGGGGTATATCGGCAAAAGCAACCCAGGGTTGGATATTTGTCCCATCAGCGCTACAATAACCAATCTCAGTAAATATTACGGGCCTATCCAGCTTTTTTTCCTTAAGCCACACATCAATTCCCGAGGCATTCTTCTGCCACGCAGAAATCAACTCTTCTTTAGCAGGGTCCTTCTTCGCGGTTAATGGGAAATAGGCATCAATCCCGATAAAGTCCAACTTATCCCAGAAACCCACGTCTTTATATTCATCCCAGTTTGCACAATAAACAAGGCGTCCGGGAAAAACCTGCCTTATTTCTTTAATGAGCTCATCCCACAGGCCTTGCCACCTCGGTATAGTAGTGTTACTCAACTCTGTTCCCACAGAGAAGAGTTCAATATTATAGCGGCTCGCAAGCTGTGCATAATGCACTAAGAAACTCTTATAACTGGCAAACCATTCCTCTGAGGGAATAATTTCTCCCCGCCACTCTCCGGTCTTAACATCAACGTGGGACTTAAGCATAACCTTCATTCCCAAAGAATGGGCTTTATTGATGCTATGGGCTAAGGCTTTATCCTCCACCGTATCCTTAGGATCAATGGATATGGCTTTCTCCTGAATAGTATCTTGTACCAAAATAATCATAATAGCTATGTTGCGCACACCCAAACCTTGCAGATATTCTAATGTCTGATCAGAGGCTTCGCTTCCTAATTCAGCCTTGCCCCAGGAGGTATACACTACGCCTTTCTGAAATTCTTCGGTAGTTAAAACCCCGGGTGAGGCCTGAGGTTCTTCCATTACCGGCTCAACTGCCACTTTCTCCTTTTGGGTTAACTTATCGGCTAAATTAGGATAGACTTCCGAAAGGGGTTTATCTTCTGGATTATCAGCCTTTTGACCAAGAAACAATGTCTCCCATATAGAGATACCCCATTCAGGTTTTACCCTTTTAACTCCCAAAAGCTTAACAAATCTAGTCTTTACAGGAGCAAATTCTATTTCATCAAGGCCCCCATCCTGCTCCTTTAAAGATAAAAGCGTCTGCCAATTCTGATTATCCAGGGAAACCAGTATATCATAATCAACAGCATAAGCATTCTCCCAGAAAATTATAATCTTACGTAAAACTTTGGGGATACCAAAATCAAAGCATATCCATTGCTCATCTGTATAATTAGATGACCAGCGGGTAATGAGGCTACCATCTATGGTTGCCTTGGGTTCAGGTGGCGGTGCCCACTCCGGGTAAGTATCAAAAGAAGAGACACTGACTGAATCCACCTTAAGATAAACCAACTCGTTATCTTGTGCACAAGAAACAATGCTGATTAGCCCGAATATAAACAGTAAACTTAAAAGCAAGTTCTTCTTCATCCCTTCAACCCCGTCATAGTTATGCCCTGGATAATATATTTCTGCAGGCACAAGAATATAATCAAAACTGGTAACGTTACTACTGTTGCTCCAGCCATGACCATAGAGAAATTCGCCCCGAATTGGCTATTCAAGACTGATAATGCCAGGGGAACCGTGCGCATGGTACTCGTATGAATTACAATCAAAGGCCAAACAAAAGAATTCCATTGCGATAAAAATGTAAAAATAGCCAGGGTTGCTAATGCCGGCTTAATCAAGGGAAAGATGATGATACGATAAATAGTAAATTCTGAACAGCCATCAATCTTTGCCGCATCGATGAAATCATTGGGGATACTCATGATAAACTGCCGGCAGAGAAACACTCCGAAAACCATCGCCAGATTAGGGACGGTAAGCGCATAAAAGGAATTAAGCCAGCCCAGTTTCTTTATAATGATAAAGCCCGGAATAAGGTTGACCTGATAAGGAATCATTACCGCGCCTAAAAGAAGTAAAAATATCTTATCCCTTCCGAAGAATTTATGCTTGGCGAAGGCATAACCCGCCAGAGAACAAAAGAATATATTGCAAAGGGTGACTAAAGTAGCCACAAAAAAACTGTTTAGCAAGTAACGCCACATCGGTAGAAGAAAAAACAGTTCTCGATAAGGGGCAAGAGTCGGGTGATGCACATAAAAGGAGGGCAGATAGTTCTGGATTTCATCAATCGGCTTGACGGAGGTGATAATCATCCAAAGATAAGGTATGGCCATGGTCAAAGCGCCTGCAGTAAGAAATATATAAGCAATATAGCGCCCCAGATTCCTCTTTGTTTTAATTAATGCGGTTTGCATAACTTATGGCCTCACTTAGTATTCAAATCGCGAACGCACAACTTTTAGGTTAAATAAGGTAATAATAAAAATAATCCCAAACAAAATATAGGCAATCGCTGAAGCATATCCCATATCAAACCTCTCGAATCCTCTCTCATAAAGATAGGCAACCAAACTTAAGGCGCAATCTAGGATTCCTCCCACTCCTTCTCCGGTTCCGCGTGTCATAACGTATACCTGCTCAAACACCTGAAAGGAATTTATCGCTGACATAATTACCACAAAAAGCAATGTGGGACGAAGTAAAGGTAAAGTGATACGCCAAAATTTATGCCAATCACCTGCGCCATCAATCTCAGCAGCCTCATAGAGAGTCTTGGGAATTGTCTGTAAACCTGCAAGAATCAGAATCATATTATAACCGAGGCCTGCCCAGATGGACATAATCATAATTGCCGGAAGCGTCCAGGTGGGGCTCATTATCCAATCAATGGGGTTTATGCCAAATTTCATTAACCAGTGATTAATGAGGCCGAATTTACCTCCCGCAAAAAGCCATTTCCAGATTACCGAGATGGCAATTACCGAAGTTACTACCGGCATGAAGAATAGCGCCTTATAAAGATTTTTAAATCTGATCTTCTGGTCAATGGCTACGGCTAATAATAAGGATATCCAAATGCTTATAGGCACCACCCCCAAGACGTAAAGGCTGGTGTTGCGCAAGGCCTTCCAGAAACGGGGATCGTTAAAGAAAATCTGGCGATAATTATCTAATCCTACCCATTGAGGAGAACTAAGGACGTTATATTTAGTAAAACTTAAAAAAAGCGAAGCAATCACCGGAATAAATACAAAGACAAAAAACAATACCGCTACCGGTGCAATAAATAAATAGGAATACCTCTGCTCAATTATGCGTCGGATAAAACTTTTTTTAGAGGGCATATTTTTGCGCGAAACTTTTTAGCATCTGTATTGCCTTGGGGATATACACCAATTCATCCTGTTTGTGCAAATCCTGGCCTTCAAATTCCAAAGAGAGGAATCCCCGATAATCCGCTTTCTTTATAATAGAGAAAATCCGAGCAAAATCAAACACCAATTCCTTTCCGTCATCACTCATGTGATGAACCTTAGCATGGATGTGCGGGGCATAAGCAATGGTATCTTCAATGGCTTTATAATTATCCGGGTCCTGATAATTACCGGTATCCAGGTTTATCTTTACCCACTCTGAATTTATCTGTTTTATCAGCCTTAATGTATCTACGGCGGTAGGAAGAAAACCGCCATCATTATGCGGCTCAATGGCTAAAACTATACCTAATTCTTTTGCTTTCTTTTCGCATTCCCTAATACAATCCACCATTGCCGGCCAGAGTTTTTCTTTATCTTGGTAAGGCCAGGGCCAACCCGAGAATATCCTCAACACCGGTGCTCCCAGAATATAGCCGGCCTCAAGCCACTTTTTAACTGCTTCCACTTCCTGTTTTCTTTCTTCGGGTTTGGGTTTTCCAAAGTTGTTTCCCGGAGAAAGGCAGGCAATGGTAAGATGTAAATCCGTGGCCATCTTCTTATAGCCGATTAAAGATTTATTATCTGTTTGTGGTAGATGGTCGGCAATAATATCTATCCCGCCTAATTTAAGTTCTCTGGCAGTTACCTCTAAAAGTTTAACAAAATTTAATTTACCCGATTCTAATGACTTATGGTATGACCACGTGCACAACCCAAGCTTCATCCTCTGCCTCCCCTACTATCAGTTGCACTCCCAAAATGCTTTTCCACCATTTTTCTCGATGAGATTAAACACCACCCCCACTAACTCTAAGTCATATTTTGTATTGCAGCCATTCTTCAGCTCTTCGCATGCCTTCCCTAAACCCAAAGCCTCGCGATAAGGACGGCGGGATGTCATTGATTCTAAAACATCGCCTATAGCTAAAATGCGGGCTTCCTGCATCACTTCATTCCCCTTTAATCCCCGGGGATAACCTGAGCCGTCTAAACGTTCATGGTGCTGTAAAACTATTTCTGTTAAAGGAAAGGAAAATTTAATGTCCTTAATCAGTTCATAACAGGTCATTACGTGCTCCTGCACAAGATGATATTCTATCTCGCTCAATTTGCCTGACTTATTCAGGATATCCAAAGGAATATTGATTTTACCTAAATCATGGAGTTCCCCCGCTAATCTCATCCCTAAAACGCGATTATCTGGCCACCCCAACGCTTCTGCGATCTTCTCCGCAATCTTTGCTACACGCCGTGTGTGGCTAAAAGTATAAGGGTCGCGCAGTTCCAGGCTCTTCCCTAAGACTGTCAAGGCGCTTATTGCCATTCCTATGCGTTCCTCTTCTAAATTGGCATAATCAGTCAAATTCCGGGTTACACCCATGATGCCAATAAGTTTTCCGTCTTTATCATAATGAGGCAACTTAGTTGTGCTTACGTATGTAATACCACCGTTCTCTGGACGAGGCGCTTTCTCTATTTTGCCTATTATGGGCTTACCTGTCTTTATGATATAACTGTCATCTGAATAATATTTTTCCCCTATTTCCTTGGGAAAGAAATCGAGGTCGCTCTTGCCAATCACTTCTTCCGGCGTTAAATTTAATGCCGCAGCATGTGCCTTGTTAACCAAAACGAATCGATTTTGCAGGTCTTTAAAATATATCATATCAGGAATGTTGTCAAAAAATGCCTGCAGAAATTCTCCTTCCCGATGAACTCTATTATTTAGCATTGGCAATTTTCACCCATTTACCTTTCTTGTTCGACTCATAAGCAGCCAGTATTACCTTAATGGTCTCTCTGCCTTCTTCGCCCGAGACAAAAGGTTTTCTTCCTTTAATCACGCAGTCAATAAAATAATGCACCGCGTTCTCCCAGGCACTACCTGTGCCAATCTGAGGAAATTCTTGTTTGAGAACACGGTTGGGGTCTTCGCCTTTACCTGTCTTAGCCAAGGTTAATACTACAGGTTGACTACTACCTATATTGGTGGTCAGCTTGCCTTTTTCTCCGTAGACATAGGTTAATACCTCATAGGGCCGAGTGGTCCAGCTGCACTCAAATTCTCCTTTTGTCCCATCCTCAAACTTTAAAAACACAGTGGCATTATCATCCACAGGTAATTTTTTCTCCAGAGTCTGAATCCGGGCAAAAACCTCAACTACCCTCTTTGCCTTAAACCATCTCACTAAATCTGCAATATGGACACCGATATCCACCATACATCCGCCGCCGGATTTCTTTTTATCATAAAACCAAAGACTTTTGCCTTCTGACCAGTATTCCGGCCCGGCATGGCCAATTCTTCCCCGAATATTATGAATCTTACCTAAAATGCCCGAATCAATAACCTTCTTTGCTGTCCTATGCACGGGGTCAAACCTCTGCGTCTGCTCGACCATCAAGAAAACCCCTGCCTTCTTGGCTGCTTTAAGCATATTATCCGCTGCCTTAAGAGAAATGGTAAGGGGTTTCTCCACTAATATATGTTTTTTATTATTGGCTGCGCCCACAGCCATTATCTCATGCAGATAATTTGGGGTGTTCACAAAAACACAATCAACATCATTTCTTCTGACCAGCTTGCGCCAATCCCCAAGAATATCCACGCCATCTAAATTAAATCTTTTAGCCAAATCTTGCGCCCTGCCTTTAATGATATCGCAGAGGCAGGTAACTTTAGCTTTTTCCTTATAATTAACCAGATTTGGTAGGCTTGCCCGCTCCGTAATCTTACCACAACCAATTATTCCTACCCTTATCATTCTTTTATCCCTTCTCTATAGTAGGGACGGTTCTCAAGTCGTTCGTAAAGTGTCCCCTCTTAGGGGACACTTCTGCTTTGGGACGAGAACCGTCCCTAAATAAAATCCTTCTGCCAAGACGAGCAGATTTATAAATATTCCAGACTATCTCTTGAGTCTTAAGACCCTCTTCTCCGTTTACTTCAGGTTGACGCCCTTCTTTAAGGGCTCGATAGAACTCTTTTATCTGAATCCAATGGCAGAAACCCCAATAATCCTTTCTACCTTGACCATAATCAATATATTCACTTGGGTCAGGCTTTGCCTCAACCACCCTGCCATCGTAAAAACCAATCCTGGCTGAATCCTTAATCATCTTTACTCTTCCATTCTGACAATCCATCTCGATTTCAGGGTCAGCGTCGTAGGAATAGAAATTTATCAGATGAAAACAGATATAGGCACCTTTTTTAAATTTAATAATTCCTTCGGCTAAATCCTCTACCTCGATAAACTTGTGCATCCTGCGGGCAGTATTTGCCTCGACATATTCAACTTTATCATTAATAAGCCATCTTAAGACATCTATAAAATGTATTGCCTGGTCAATTAATACGCCTCCACCCTCTAATTTAAGTCTGCCACGCCAGTCGCTCCTCTTATAGTAACTGTCCGGCTTATGATAAGAAAGAATCAGTTTTGCTGCTTTAACCTTGCCTAATTTCCCGGTTAACAGATTCTTCTTCACTAATTGCGAACCAGGATTATATCTATTTTGCGAGATTACCCCTAATTTTACATTGTTGCGTTTGGCGGCTTTAATCATTCTTTCGCCATCCCGGGGATTAATTGAAATGGGCTTTTCAGTAAGAACATTTATTTTCTTATTTAGGGCCTGAATTGCCATGGAGGAATGCAGATAATGCGGAGTTAAAATATGTACTGCATTAAGATTTTCATTTTCAAGCATTTTGCGATAATCCAAATAGTAGCGGCAGTTATATCTTCTTGCTGCTCTTTTTGCACGAGGAGCGCGAATGTCGCAGACAGCTGCCAGTTCTATATCAGGCGTATTAACCAGCGACTGGGCATGCATAAGGAATATACTACCGCAACCGGCTATGCCTACTTTGAATTTTGATTTTCTCACTTTAACTCTTTAGCTGATTTCCTTTTAATTAATTTTGTACTTTCTAAAAGAATTTTGACAGGTTGTCTTTGACTTGGTTTCTTTTTAATGAGTTGAATCAAATTTTTTATACCCAGCCCGGCTAACTCGGCAAAAGGCTGTTCAATTGTAGTCAAGGATACCTGGGGTGCCTCTGTCTGGGGAATATTATCAAAACCCACAAAAGAGATATCCTCAGGAATCTTAAGGCCTCCCTCCTTTACTGCTTCCATTGCACCTAAGGCCATCTCGTCTCCTGCCGCAAAAACAGCAGTAGGATATAACTTAAGGGAAAGAAGTTTTTTCATCGCCTGCCTTCCCGACTCCTTTGTCCAATCTCCGGTTACAATATACTCTTTATCTAAATCCATATTTCCTAGCCGCAGGGCTTCTTTATAACCTTTCAATCTCTGGATGCCTGCCTGGGCATTTAGTTTACCGGTAATGGTAGCAATGCGGCTATGCCCGGCGCCAATAAGATAACTTACTGCCTCTGCGCTTGCTTTCTCATTATCAATACCAATGCAATTGTCTTTTGAATCCGGGTCATAGTAATTTAGGATGAGATAAGGTAGCTTCTTCTGTCTTGCGCTTTTAATCAGCAGGTCATTGCCCATCATATCGGCAAAGAGCACACCGGAAATACGGTTTTCTCTCCAGCTTGTCTCAACCAATAAATCTAAATCTTGTTCTATTGCTTGTTTACTTACCTCTTTAATGATTTCTAAGGTATAGAAGGTGGAAAACATATTCTGATAATAAGGAATAATCAAAACAACTGTCAAACGGTCTCTTTTCATTGTTCTACCTCACTTTCAGGCCCACACAACCACCCAATCCTGAGCCAACTCCCAAAAAGGCAAATTTTCCTTTTCTTACAGAAACGGAATCAAAATATATATTCGCAATCCCGGCAGCAATGCCGTCGTTTATAATATGAATTTTGTAATCCACCGTACCCCTTTTAGCCAAGGATTCCTCTAAGCTCTCTCTAAAATTAAATACATCCTGTTTTCTAAAAAAGGGTAAATAATCAGTGGAATTTATAATAGAACCATCGGAAGATGGACAACCAGGAACAGCCACGCCAATATTTCGGCTGTTTTCCAACCCAAATTCTTGCGCTTTAGTCTGTGTCTGGATAATTAAATTAGTCATCTGTTTTAAAATCAATTTCCGCAGATGCTGGCCTATTATGCGTTCTTGGTTAGTGTAATTTGTGCGCGAGTCTAAAAAGCTCTTCAGTTTTTGTTGGCCAGGGGTCCTTACCGAATATCGGAAAAGCCAGGGATTCTCTTTGTGTTTTAAAATAATCTCTTCCGAATTAGTATTTATCACTAATAATCCTATCCCAATTTTTTCTCTTCCTAAATCAAGGCCAATAGCAGCAATCTTCTTTAGGCCCTCCCTTTTTGCCTCATTACATATAGGCTTCAGGATACCTATCACTGCACCCAGGCATCCTGATTCCTTGCCGGGAAATTTAGCCTGATAAACCCGTATATCAGAACCCCCCTCCTTAGATAAATATCTTTTTATTAAACTGACTAAAATCTTACCAGTCTTACCATTAGAAACCCCGCCTCCGATGATTACAATATCCAGCTTCCTCCAGCAGTCTTTTTCTTGGGCTCGCCAATGCGGCTTAAATCCTTTACCTCTGCTTAAGGCCATAATTCCCTCGGCGGCATTCCTAGCCAAATCCTCCAGAAGAACCATTGCCGCCTCTTTTGCCCCTCTATTATTGCTTAATAATGCCTTGGTTACTGATAAACCAGTGATCTTATCTTTTTCCTTAAATGGAGAAAAAAAACCTCTTGTAAGAGGCTGTTGATTAGCCTTTTGAGCCATCTGGCCTAAAGCCCGGCCGCTAAATAAGTCTTCAAAAGTTTTCTGCCTCGCCTTAAGGCATATTCCTTTTAAATCCCAAATCTGGCCATCGCCTAAAATTTTTAAACCAGAGGCCAAAAGTCTTATTTTTTCCATGATTTTATTTTTAAACTTATTAAACTTAACACAGGGCTATCAAAAAGTCAATTATTTTTTATCTCTTAATCCACAATACGCGTGCTAAACCCATGAGTTCTGCTTTTTCCAAACGCACGCCTACATGATGGTCTCCAGTGCCGGGCAGGGGTTCTGACCAGACTACCTCTCCACGGGTATAAAGCGGCTCGTGTTGGTCAGGAATGCCCAACCACATCTCTAAAGGAGTCATCACAGATAAGCTTTCATTAGTCACAAGTCCCAAACCATTGGCGCTGATATCAATCGTGTCTGCCTTGCCTTCTCTGCCGCTACTGGGGTCTAGGAATCTCACCGGCAGCCTTGCATTGATGCGGGCAAATACTCTGCGGTCTTCCATCTTATCCTTTCTCCGTGGCTTTTATTTTGATATCAGTTTAACATAAAAATTTTCTATTTTCTATATATAAATTTAATTTCTTTGCTAATGTTGATTTCTTAGGTTTACATAGTCCTTAAAACCCGTGAGATGCCCATAAGGTCTGCTCTCTCTAAGTTCACTCCCACCCTGTATTCATCTACACCTTGGGATTTTGACCAAATCACTTCTCCTCGGGTGTAAAGCGGCTCGCCTTTATCCGGGATATCCAACCACATCTCTAAAGGAGCATGGGGCGATAATTCCTCATTGGTCAGGAACCCTATTCCTTTGGCACTGATGTCTTGGGTTTGGGCTTGACCCTCCTTGCCTCTGTTCAGGTCCAAAAACTTCAAAGGAAACTCTGTTGGAAATCTGGCGAATATCCGTCTGTCTTGCAT
>Ga0315284_10009566_pt1 | contig 13817 bp, 19 predicted proteins | sample YL17G09_16_MG_FD_203696 | JGI IMG/M metagenome (GOLD analysis project Ga0315284, IMG submission 203696) | Sediment microbial communities from Yellowstone Lake, YNP, Wyoming, USA - YL17G09_16 | ecosystem: Environmental > Aquatic > Freshwater > Lake > Sediment | place: USA: Wyoming | collected... | reverse complement strand
CCGCCGGGATCGGCTTCTCGATGGGCTGAGCCAGGCCGCACGCCATCACCAGCTTCTTGCCCTGAACGTTCACCGAGTAGCCCGTGCCGTAGAGCTCCAGCCCGCGCTGGTAGCCGTCCATAACGCCCTGGACCATGTTGGCGATCAGGGCCCGCGTCAGGCCGTGCAGGGCGCGGCTGCGGCGCTCGTCGTCGGGGCGCTCGACGCGGATTTCCTTCTTCGCGCCGTCGACCACGACTTTCAGGGCGCGCTCGAACGCCCACTCGAGCTTGCCCTTCGGCCCCTCGACCTTGACGGTGCTGTCCTGGACGGTCACCTTGACCTTGTCCGGGATGGGCACCGGCCGTTTTCCGATTCGAGACATCGCATCCTCTTCCCGCCCCTTGAGGGGCGTCACTCACCAGATGGTGCAGAGCAGTTCGCCGCCGACTTTGAGGCGCCGGGTCTGGCGGTCGCTGAGGATCCCCTGGGGCGTCGTATAGATGGCGATCCCCAGGCCGCCCAGCACCGGCGGCGTGTCGTCCGCCTTCCTGTAGAAACGCCGGCTGGGCTTGGATTCGCGCCGGATGTGCGACAAAACCTGCTCGCCGTCCGGGCCATACTTCAGGTGCACCCGCAGGACGCCCTGACGCCCGTCCTGGATCGCGTCGACGCCGAGGATGTATCCCTCGGCCTTGAGCACGTTCAGGATGCCCCGACAGATGTTGGACGCGGGGACGTCCACCGAGGCCTTACGCCGCTGGAGGCCGTTGCGAATCCGCGTCAACATGTCGGCGATGGAGTCTTTGTTCATCGCCCTCTGGTCTCCTTGAGCCAGTTACCAGGAAGCCTTCCGCACGCCCGGAATCTGGCCCAAGTGGGCCAGGTTCCGGAAGCAGATGCGGCAGATGCTGAACTTGCGATACACGGCGCGCGGCCGGCCGCACAACTCGCACCGCCGCCGCCGCCGCGTGGAGAACTTCGGTTCGCGCCTCGCCTTCAATCGTTGGGCTTTCGTCGCCATGCCTTCTCCGCTTATGGCCCCCGGTGCGTTCACCGGGGGCGAACTACCCCCGTGTGTTCGCAGGGGCCTGGATGCCCCCCGGTGTTTTCGCCGGGGGCGAAATAGACTGATCGCGCCGGAACGGGAACCCGAAGGCTTCCAGCAGCCACCGCGATTCCTGGTCCGACCGGCTGCTGCGGATCACGAACGCGATGTTCATGCCCTGCTGGAACTGCACCTTGTCGACCCGGATCTCCGGGAAAACCATCTGCTCGTTCATGCCCATGTTGTAGTTGCCGCGCCCGTCGAAGGCGTCGGGGTCCAGGCCGCGGAAGTCGCGGAACCGGGGCATCGCCAAGTTGATCAGGCGATCCAGGAACTCGTACATCCGCCTGCCGCGCAACGTCGCCATGCAGCCGATGTTCACGCCCTCGCGCAGGCGGAAGGCCGACACGCTCTTCTTGGCCTTCGTGATGACCGGCCGCTGCCCCGTGATGATGGCGAGGTCCTCGGCCGCCGCCTCGACGCGCTTCGGCTCGTCGCGCGACTTGCCGAGCCCCATCGACACCACGATCTTCTCGAGGCGCGGGAGGCTCATCACGTTCTGCCGGCCGGTTTTCTCCCGGAGCACCGGCACGATGTCGTTGCGATAACGTTCCTGCATTCGCACCATGGCGGATTACAGCTCCCCGAGGTCGGCGCCGCACTTGCGGCACACGCGGTGCTTCGAGCCGTCGGACTCCTTGCGGAAGCCCACGCGGACCCCCTTGTTGCACTTGGTGCACACGACCAGGAGGTTCGAGACGTGCACGGGCGCCTCGATCTCCAGGCGGCCGCCCTGCGGGTTCTTCCGCGAGCGTTTCAGATGCCTGTAGACGCGGTTGACGCCCTCGACGATGGCTCGCCCCTTGCGGGGATCGACGCGGAGCACCTTCGCCCGCATGCCGGTGTCGTCGCCGGTGATGACCTCCACCATATCGTCCCGTCGGATGTGCATAGCGCCGATCCGTTCCTGTCAGACCACCTCGCTCGCGAGCGAGACGATCTTCATGTATTGCTTGGTTCTCAGTTCGCGGGCCACCGCGCCGAAGACGCGCGTCCCGCGCGGGTTGCCTTCCTTGTCGATCAGCACGACGGCGTTGCGGTCGAACCGCACGTACGAGCCGTCGGGCCGGCGGGTCGCGTACCGCGTCCGCACGACGACGCACCGCACGACCTCGCCCTTCTTCGCCTCGCCCGCCGGAATCGCCTTCTGCACCGAGGCGATGACCACGTCGCCGATGCCCGCCACCGGCCGCGTAAACGCGCCCTTACGCGTCGACCCCCCGATGACGCGGATCGCCCGGACCGTCTTGGCGCCGGTGTTGTCCGCCACGTCGAGTATGCTTCGCATCTGGATCATCGGGGGCGCTCCTCGTGGCCTACGTGGCCGGGGTCCCTTCCGCCTGCGGCGGCGCGACGGAGGGGACCGCTTGCTCCGGGTTGCGCTCCAGCACCTGCACCAAGCGCCAGCGTTTCGTCCGCGACATCGGACGGCACTCCTCGATTTCCACCGTATCGCCGGCGTGGGCCGCGTCGCCCTCGTCGTGGGCGTGCACCCGGATGTCCCGCCGCACCATCTTCCCATACTTCGGGTGGCGGAACCGGCGGGTCACCTCGACCGTGATCGTCTTCGCACACGTGTCGCCCACGACCGTACCCCGCAGACGACGTCGAATGGCTGCCGGTCGGCTCATACCGTCTCTGTCTCCTTGGCGGCGGGCGCCGCCGCGGCGCCGGCGGCCCTTTCGCGCTCCCGCAGGATCGTGCGCATCCGGGCGATGTCGCGCCGCGCCTTGCGCAGCTGGCTTGAGACCTGGAGCTCTTCGGTCTCGGCCTGCGTCCGCAGGTCGAAGACCTTGCGCTCCAGCGCCTCGAGCTCCTGGAGGATCTGCTCCTGCGACATCTCGCGAATCTCTTGCGCCTTCATACCATCGCCCTTCGAGGGTTGCGACCTTCGGCGGCGCCGCAGGGCCGCCGCGATTGTCCTTACAGGCCCCGCCGCCGCGCGACCAGGCGCGTGCGGATCGGCATCTTGTTGGCCACGCGGCGCAGCGCCTGCCGCGCGAGGTCCTCCGGCACGCCGCCCAGTTCGAACAGGATCCGCCCGGGCCGCACGCAGCACGCCCAGTACTCCGGCTCGCCCTTGCCCTTGCCCATACGGGTTTCGAGGGGCTTGCCGCTGATGGGCTTGTCGGGAAACACGCGGACCCAGAGCTTGCCCTCGCGCCGCAGGAAGTGGGTGGCGGCGACGCGGCCGGCCTCGATCTGCTGCGCGGTCAGCCACACCTGCTCCATCGCCTGGAGCCCGAAATCGCCGAACGCCACGTAGTTGCCGCGCTGCGCCTGGCCCTTCATGCGGCCGCGCTGGCTCTTGCGGAACTTCACGCGTTTAGGCATCAGGGCCATCGGCGGCCTCCTCCCCTTTCTTGGCGTATGGACCGAGATAGATCCATACCTTTACGCCGATGACGCCGTACGTACAGTAGGCCTGCGCGAAACCGTAATCGATGTGAGCCGCGAGCATCTGGAGGGGGACGCTGCCGCGGACCGTCACTTCGGCCCGGTGCATTTCGGCCCCCCCGAGGCGCCCGGCCGTACGGATCTTGATGCCCTTGGCGCCGGCGGACATCGTGGCGTCGACGGCCTGCTTCATGGCCCGGCGGAACGCCGCCCGCTTCTCGAGCTGCTGCGCCACGCCCTCGGCCACGAGCTGCGCGGCGAGCTCCGGCTTCGCGATCTCGATGATGTTGACCGTAATCCGGCGGCCGGTGAGCTCCTCGAGCTGCTCGCGGAGCTTATCAACCTCGGATCCCTTGCGCCCGATGATCAGGCCGGGCCGGGCCGAACTCAGGATGACCTTCACCTCTTCGCGCGTCCGCTCGATCTCGACCTTCGAGACGGCGGCAAACCCGTAGTTCGCCTTCACGAAAACCCGGATCTTCTCGTCCTCCACGACGAGCTGCCCGAAGGTGCGCTTCGGCGCGTACCATCGGCTCCGCCACGGCTCCGTGATGCCGATGCGAAAACCGATTGGATGGATCTTCTGTCCCATGCGGGTCCGCCTTGCCTGCCTGCGTTAGCCCTTGTCTTCCTTAGATTCCTTGGTTTCCTCGAGCTCGACGATCAGGTGGCACGTGGGCCGCCTCAGCATGTCGGCCGAGCCGCGCGATCGCGGCCACACGCGCTTCAGCGCCGGGCCCATGTCGGCCCGGGCGTCGGCCACGTAGAGCGCCTCCAGGTTCGCTTCTTGCTCGTCGGCGTTCGTCATGGCGCTGCGGACGACCTTGGCCACCAGCTTGGCGGCGCGTTTCGGGCTGAAGTCCAGCACCTTGAGCGCCTCCTCCAGGGGCATGCCCCGGATCATCTCCATCACCAGCCCCGCTTTCCGCGGGCTGATCCGTGCAAATCGGTGGCTCGCTCGATACCCCATCGTCGTGAACCTCTCCACACGCCGGCCAACCGCGTCGCCCCGGGGGCGGCGCCGCCGGTGAATTACCCCGGTTTCTTGGGTCCGGGGGCGCCCGGCGACGCGGGCGCGGGCGCCCCGCCGGCCGCCGCGGCCGCCGCCATCGCGGCCCTCTTGCCGCTGTGACCGCGGAAGGTCCGCGTCGGCGCGAACTCACCCAGCTTGTGTCCCACCATGTCTTCCGTCACGAGCACCCTGAGGTGCATCCGGCCGTTGTGAACCAGGAACGGCTGGCCCACGAACTCCGGCACGATCGTGCACGCGCGGGCCCACGTCTTGATGGGCTCGCGGATACCCCGCTCCTGCATCTTCTCGACCTTCCGCAGGAGCTTGACGTCAACATGCGGACCTTTTTTCGTGGAACGTCCCATGCGCCCGTAACCTTACTTGGGGATCTTCGCTTCGCCGTACCGCCGGCCGATGCGCCGCCGGATAATGTGCGCGTTGGTCGGATTGCGGCGTTTGCGGGTTTTGCCGCCCTTCGCCAGGACGCCCGTCGGCGACACGGGGTCGCGTCCGCCGGACCGGCGTCCCTCGCCGCCGCCCATCGGATGGTCCACCGGGTTCATCGCGGAGCCGCGGCTGTGCGACCGGCGTCCCTTGTGGCGCATCCGGCCCGCCTTGCCCCAGCGGACGGCGCTGTGATCGGCGTTGCCGACGGCGCCGACCGTGGCCCGGCAGGCGAGGTTGATGCGCCGCATCTCGCCGCTCGGCAGCGTGATGTAGGCCCACTTGCCTTCCTTGGCGCTCAGCATGGCCGCCCGGCCCGCCGCGCGGACCAGCTTGCCGCCCGCGCCCGGCACGAGCTCGATGTTGTGCACCGCCAAGCCCGCGGGGATGTTCGCCAGCGCCAGGCAGTTGCCGTTCCGCGGCTCCGCCTGGTCGCCGCTCATCACCGTGTGGCCGACCAGGAGGCCGCCGGGGGCGAGGATGTACCGCTTCTCGCCGTCGCGATAGTGGATGAGGGCGATGCGGGCGCTGCGGTTCGGATCGTACTCGATCGCCGCCACCTTGCCCGGCACGCCGTCCTTGTCGCGGCGGAAATCGATGAGGCGGAGAATCTTTCGCGCCCCGCCGCCGCGGAAGCGCGCGGTGGTGAAGCCCTGGTTGTTGCGGCCGCCCTTGCGGGCGATCCGCCTCGTCAGGCCCTTCTCGGGCTCCTTCTTCGTCAGGTCCGAGAAGTCCTGGACCGATGAATTCCGCCGCCCGGCGCTCGTTCGGTTGTATACTTTGATGGCCATGAACCTATCCTTCACCCACCGGAGCAAGACGCCTGCCGACCCGTCTTAGAACAGGTCAATGTGGTCCTCACGGTGCAGCGTAACGACCGCCTTCTTCAGGCCTGCCGTCCGGCCGTGCGTGTAGCGATACCGCCGCACCTTGCCGCGCCGCTTCAGCGTCCGCACCTTCAGGACCCGCACCTCGTAAATGGTCTCGATGGCCTCACGTATCTGCGCCTTGTTGGCGCGGTCGTGGACCTGGAACGTAAACTGGTTCAGCTTCTCGTTCTGCGTCGTGCCCTTCTCGGTGATGAGCGGCTTGATGACGACCTGGTACGGGTCCATCAGTTCTTCCTCGCTTCAAGCACGGCCTCGAAGGCCGGCCGCGTGAAGACCACGCGGCTGGGCCAGAGGACGTCGTAGGCGGTGAGGTCCGAGGCGGGCCGGACGCGGACGCGGGCCAGGTTCCGGGCCGACTTGTACAGCACGGTCTCGCCCGTCGGCAGCGCGAGTAAACACGACCGCTCCACGCCGAGGGCCTTGAGCATCCGCGCGACTTCCTTCGTCTTCGGCTGCTCGAGCTTCAGGCCGTCGACGACGATGACCTCGCGATCCAGGAGGCGGGCGAGGATCGCGGAATCGAGCGCCTGGCGCCGCATCTTCTTCGGCATGCCGAGGCTGAAGTCGCGCGGGACCTTGGCGAACGTCACGCCGCCGCCGCGGCGCTTCGGGCTGCGGACCGTGCCGGCGCGGGCCCGGCCGGTGTGCTTCTGGGCAAAGATCTTCTTGCTCGATCCGTGGACCATGCCGCGGCTCTTCGTCGCGACCGTGCCCTGCCGCCGGTTCGCCTCGTGGCGCTTCACGGCCAGCCGGAGGAGCTCCAGGCGGACCTTGCCGCCGAACCAGGCCTCATCGACCTGGATCTGGCCCGCCTCCTGGCCGTCCGTGCTATGGATCTTCACCTGGATCATGGTCGCTCGTCTTCTTCAGGAACCTTACGACGTCGGCTTCGGCGGGCCGACTTTCCGGGCGTTGCGCACGACGACGTAACTGCCGTTGGCTCCCGGCACGCTGCCCCGAACCACCAACAGGTTCGCCTTGGCGTCGACCTTCAGAACCTTGATGCGTTCGGACGTCTTGCGCTCGTCGCCCATGTGCCCGGCCATGCGCTTGCCAAGGCGGACCGCGCGGCCCGGGATGCCGGCGCCTTCGCCGATGCTGCCGGGGGAGCGGTGCTTGCGCTCCGTGCCGTGGCTGGCGGGCTGGCCGGCAAAATGGTGCCGCTTGACGACGCCCGCGAAACCGCGGCCCTTCGTCACCCCGATGACGTCCACCAGGCCCACGCCCTCGAAGTCCGCCACGGTCACCGTGGCGCCGGGCTGGTACTTCGCCACGTCGTCGGTGCGATATTCGCGGATGAACCGCTTGGGCGTCGCGCCGGACTTCTTGAAGTGGCCGGCCAGCGGATCGGTCACCAGGCGCGCGGGCTTCTCGGCAAAGCCGAGCTGCACGGCGTTGTAGCCGTCGCTCTCGACGGTCTTGACCTGGAGCACCTGGCACGGACCCGCCTCGATGACGGTGACCGGCACCTGCCGGCCCCGATCGTCGAACACACTGGTCATGCCGACTTTTTTACCCAGGATGGCTGGCATGGTCCTACGCCTTGATCTTGATGAATACGCCCGCGGGCATGTTGAGTTTGTTGAGGGCGTCGACGGTCTTGACGGTCGGGTCCTCGATGTCGATCAGCCGCTTGTGCGTGCGGATCTCGAACTGCTCGCGGCTCTTCTTGTCAATGTGCGGCGAACGGAGCACCGTGTAGCGCTCGATGCGCGTCGGCAAGGGGATCGGCCCCTTGACGCGCGCCCCGGTGCGCTTGCTGGTCTCCACGATCTCCATCGCGCTCTGGTCGAGCACCCGGTGGTCATAGGATTGCATACGAATTCGAATTCGATCGCCTACCATGCGCCGCCTCTGGTCGCCGACAGTTTCCTGTAAAAAGCATGCGGTCCTTCCGACCACCCCCGCCCGCCCAACATCTCAGGCTGGGCCGCTCGCAAGGCGCACGTCTCGACCGGCTGAACAAACCCGGTGTTTTGTAAAGTGCCGAGAACGCTCAGTTTACCACGCCCAAGTGAGGTGTCAACGAGTTTTTGGCCAAATTCTTTGCGCCAAAATGTGCGCGCCCTTCCCGGCCCGGCAAAGCCTTCCCGCGCGTCAGTCCAGAAGGGTTCTCGCCACGTCGTCGGGCACGACGGCGTAATGCGACGCCTCCATGGAGTACGTCGCCCGTCCCTGCGTCAGGCTGCGGACCGTCGTCGCGTAGCCGAACATCGCCGCCAGCGGCACCATGGCCGTGATGACGCGCGTGGTGCCCCGCAGCTCGGTCTCGCGGATCTCGGCGCGGCGCGACATCAGGTCGGCGGTCAGATCGCCGAAGTACTCGTTCGGCGCCACCACCTGGAGGCGCATGATCGGCTCCAGGAGCCGCACGCCCGCCTTCTCGACGGCCTGCTGGAGGGCGAGGCTCCCGGCGGCCTCGAAAGCGATCTCGGAGGAGTCGACCTCGTGATACTGCCCATCCAGAAGCGTCACATGCACATCAGTCAGTGGGTAGCCGGTCACGATGCCGCCGGCGGCCGCCTCGCGGATGCCCCTCTCGACGCACGGGATGTACTCCTGCGGGACCGCCCCGCCCTTTATGTCCACGTCGAAGCTGACGGGGTCGGCGCCGAGATCGCGGCCCGGGCGCGGCTCGACGCGGATCTTGACCACGCCGTACTGGCCGTGCCCGCCCGTCTGCCGGATGAACCGCCCCTCGGCCTCCCCCGCCTCTCGGATCGTCTCGCGGTAGGCGACGCGCGGCCGGCCCACTTTGACGTCGAGCCGGAAGTCGCGCAGCATCCGGTGCGTGAGCACGTCCAGGTGCAGCTCGCCCATGCCCGAGATCAGCGTCTGCCCCGTCTCGTCGTCCACGCGGTACTCGAACGTCGGGTCCTCGCGCGTCAGAATCCGAAGGACCTCGCCGAGGCGCTGGCGGTCCTCGCTGGTGCGCGGTTCGATGGCCATGGAGATGACGGTCTTGGGAATGCCCATCTTCTCAAGGACGACCGGGTGGCGCGTGTCGCACAGGGTATCGCCCGTGTACGATTCGCGGAGGCCGACGACGGCGATGATGTCGCCGGCCAGCACCTCGTCCTCGCGGAGGCGCTCGTCGGCGTGCATGCGCCAGAGGCGCTGCACGTTCTCCTTCTTGTCGCGCGTCGTGTTCAAGACGCGCGTGCCGGCGCCGAGCCGGCCCCGGTACACCCGCACCCAGTGCAGGTCGCCGTGGGCGTCGGCGGTGATCTTGAAGACGAGGCCGACAAACGCGCCCTGGGGGTCGGGCTCGACCTCGACCTCCTTCGTTTCGCCGCGCCGCGTGACCTCGTGGGCGGTCAGGGGGCCGACGTCGAGCGGGCTGGGCAGGTAGTCGCACACGGCGTCCATCAGAAGCTGGATGCCCTTGTTCTTGAGCGCCGAGCCGCAGAGGACCGGGATGAACGCCGACCGGATGCAACCCTTGCGGATGGCGGCCTTGAGCGCGTCGGCCTCGGGGCGGCGGCCCGCCAGGTATTTCTCCATGAGGCGGTCGTCGAACTCGGCCGCCTTCTCGACCAACTCGTCGCGCGCCAGCTCCGCCATCGGCTTGAGGTCGGCGGGCACGTCGGTCTCCTCGACCTCGGTGCCGAGCTCGTTGCGGAAGTAGCAGGCCCGCATCCGCACGAGGTCGATGATGCCGGCGAAGTCCCCTGCCGCGCCGATCGGCAATTGCACGGGCGCCGCCCCTTTGTGGAGGCGCGTCTGGACCTCGTGGATCACGCGCTCCCAGTCGGAGCCGACGCGGTCGAGCTTGTTGACGAAGGCAAGGCGCGGCACGCCGTAGCGGTCGGCCTGGCGCCAGACGGTCTCGCTCTGGGCCTCGACGCCGCCCACGCCGCAGAAGACCACGACCGCGCCGTCAAGGACCCGCAAGGACCGCTCGACCTCGATCGTGAAGTCGACGTGGCCGGGCGTGTCGATGAGGTTGATGGTGTCGCCCTTCCAGGGCAGCGTGGTGGCCGCCGCATGGATGGTGATGCCGCGCTGCTGCTCTTCCGGGTCGAAGTCCATGACGGCGGTGCCTTCGTGGACCTCGCCCATCTTGTAGGTCTTGCCGGCGTAATAGAGGATGCGCTCGGTGACGGTGGTCTTGCCGGCGTCGATGTGGGCGGCGATGCCGATGTTCCGGATTTTCGAGAGTTCGGTGATGCTCATCGTTGACAAACCGATCCCGGCGTCGCGCCCACCCCCAGGGGCACGGCATGCCGTGCCCCTACACGACGCTCCAGCCAGTTTCCGCCGCCAGACGGCGACAAAAAAGGGGCCTCGCGCCCGATGCGCAAGGCCCCTCGGGAGTTACCAGGCAAAGTGGGCGAACGCCTTGTTGGCCTCGGCCATGCGATGCACGTTCTCGCGCGTCTGGATGGCGGTGCCTTCCTTTTTGTAGGCGGCCATGAGTTCCTCGGCCAGGCGATCGGCCATCGGCTTGCCCTTCTTCGCGCGCGTGGCCTCGCGGATCCAGCGGATCGCCAGCGAGAGACGCCGGCGCGTGTTGACCTGCATCGGCACCTGGTAGGTGGCACCGCCGACGCGCTTCGAGCGGACCTCGATGTGGGGCTTGACGTTCTCGACGGCCTGCGTGAAGACCTCCAGGGGCGTGGCGTCCTTGATCTTCTTGGCGATGAGGTCCATCGCGTCGTAGAAGACGCGCGTGGCCACGCTCTTCTTGCCCTGGAGCATGAAGCAGTTGATGAACTTCTGCACCAGGTCGCTGTTGTACCTGGGATCCGGCTTCAGGTGCGTGTGGCTGGCCGTCCACTTCTTGTAAGCCATGGAACCGTGTCTCCTCGCTGGTCGAGCCCGCCGGCCGGCGGCCGCGCGGCCCGAATCGCCTACTTGCCTCGCTTGGCCCCGTACTTGGAGCGCCCTTGCTTGCGGTTGTCGACGCCGAGGGAGTCGAGCGTGCCGCGGATGATGTGGTAGCGAACGCCCGGCAGATCGCGCACGCGGCCGCCGCGCACCAGGACGATCGAGTGCTCCTGGAGGTTGTGGTCGATGCCCGGGATGTACGCGGTGATCTCCTTGCCGTTCGAGAGCCGGACGCGCGCGATCTTGCGGAGGGCGGAGTTCGGCTTCTTGGGCGTCATGGTGCGCACGAGCGTGCACACGCCGCGCTTCTGCGGGCACTGCATGAGCGCCGTGCTCTTGGACTTGGACTTCTGCACCTTGCGCCCCCGCCGGATCAACTGGTTAATCGTCGGCATTCGAATTCCTCTCGTTCGGTTCGATGACGCGCCCCGTACGCGGCGCGGCTCAATCATGCTTCGCGTTTCGGATCGGCAACCTCGGTGGCCATGGCGGCCGGCCATTCGGCGGCAACCTCGGCCGCCGCCACCGGCTCGGCGTGCAGCTTGACGGTGGCCTCGAGGTACGGCTTGAAGCCGGTGCCCGCCGGGACCAAGTGGCCGAGGACCACGTTCTCCTTGAGGCCGATGAGCGGGTCCACTTTGCCCGCGAGGGCGGCTTCCGTCAAGACCTTGGTGGTCTCCTGGAAGCTGGCGGCCGACAGGAACGACTCGCTCTGGAGGCTGGCCTTGGTGATGCCGAGGAGCATGGTCTTGGCGGTGGCGGGGCGCGGGCGGCGCTTTTTCGGAGGCTGTCCGCCGCCCTGCTCGGCGATGGCGGCCGCCTCGTCGAACTCGCTGCGGAGGACCAACTGGCCTTCCTCGAACTCCGTGTCGCCCGGGTCGGCCACCTTGACCATGAGGTTCAGGCGCTCGTTCTCGGCGCGGAACTTGAACTTGTCGACGACCTCGCCCGGCAGGAAGCTGGTGTCGCCCGGCCGGTCGACGCGCACCTTGCGGAGCATCTGCGTCAGGATCATCTCGACGTGTTTATCATCGATGCCCTGCTTCTGCGAGCGGTACACGTTCTGGATCTCGCGGAGCATGTACTTCTGGAGCTCCGCCTCGCCGGAGATCCGCAGGATGTCGTGCGGCACCAGCGGGCCGTCGGTGAGCTGGTCGCCGGCGCGGACGCGGTCGCCTGTGTGCACGCGCAGGTGCCGGTCGTGCGGAACGTAGTGCTCCTTCTCGATCTCGGACTCGGGGTTGCGGACGATGATCGTCATCTTGCCGCGTTTCTTCTCCTGCGACAGCTCCACCACGCCGTCGATCTCGCTCATGACGGCGGGCTCCTTGGGCTTGCGGGCCTCAAAGAGCTCGGTGACGCGCGGCAGGCCGCCGGTGATGTCCTGCGTGCCGCCGACCTCGCGCGGACGGCGCGCCAGGAGCGTGCCCGGGACCACCTTCTCGCCTTCCTCGACCTCGACGTACGTGCGGGCCGGGATGTAATGGAACTCGAGGATCTTGCCGGCGGCATCCTCGACAATGACGCGGGGGTGCAGCTCGCCCTTGTGCTCGACGACGAGGCGGCGCTTGAAGCCCGTCCGGTCCTCCTCGACGCGCATCGTCTCGCCTTCCACCAGGTCGGCGTAGCGGACGATACCCTTCTCCTCGGCGAGGATGGGGGCCATGTAGGGGTCCCACTTGCACAGGAGGTCGCCGGCCTTGACGCTCTTGCCGTCCTCCTTGAGGAGCGCGGCGCCCAAGGGCACGCTGAACCGCTCCAGCTCGCGGTCCTTGGCGTCCTGGACGAGGATCTCACCGTTGTGCTTCAGGCTGATGAGGCGGGCGCCCGACTCCTCCCTCACCGTGACCGCCCTGATGGCGTGGTAGCGGACCCTGCCTTCCTGCGTGGCGCGGTGCTCGCTCTGGAGGACGGCGCGGCTGGCGGTGCCGCCGATGTGGAAGGTGCGCATCGTGAGCTGCGTGCCCGGCTCGCCGATCGACTCGGCGGCGATGATGCCGACCGCCATCCCCTCCTCGACCATCTTGCCGGTCGAGCGGTCCACGCCGTAGCACTTCGCGCAGCAGCCGCGAGGCGACTCGCACGTCAGGGGGCTGCGGACGCGGATGCGGTCAATGCCGAGATCCTCGATGCGCGTCGCCGCTTTCTCCGTGATGACCTGGCCCTCTTTGACCACGTATTCGTCGGTCAGCGGGTCCACGATGCTCTGGGCGGCCACGCGGCCGATGATGGCGTCTTCGAGCGCCCGGTCGACCTGGGCGCCCTTGTACCAGGCCTCCTTCTCGATGGAGTTCAGGGTGCCGCAGTCGGGCTCCGAGACGATGAAGTTCTGGGCCACGTCGGCCAGCTTGCGCGTGAGGTACCCGGAGTCGGCCGTCTTGAGGGCGGTGTCGGCCAGGCCCTTGCGGGCGCCGTGGGTCGAGGAGAAGTACTCGAGCACCGTCAGCCCCTCGCGGAAGTTCGCCTTGATGGGCGTCTCGATGATGCGGCCGGAAGGCTTCGCCATCAGGCCGCGCATGCCGGCGAGCTGCCGCACCTGGTCGATCGAGCCGCGGGCGCCGGAGTGGATCATCAGGAAGATCGGGTTGAGGTACGGCACGCCGGCGCGGGTGTCCTGCTCGAGTTCCTTCATCATCTCCTGGGTCACGAGTTCGCGGGCGTGGGTCCAGGCGTCGATGACCTGGTTATAGCGTTCGCCGTCGGTGATGGCGCCCTGCTCGTAGGCCCGGTTGATGCGGTCGACTTCCTTCTGCGTGGTCTCGAGGATCTTGCGCTTCTTCTCGACCGGGACGCGGAGGTCCTCGGTGGCGAACGAGAGGCCCGCCAGCGTCGACCACCGGAAGCCGAGCTCCTTGATCGCGTCCAGCACGTCGATCGTCGCCGCGCGGCCGAGCAGGCGATAGCAGTTGCTGATGACCTGGGCCGTGCCCTTCTGGGCCATGTCGAAGCTGTAGAACGGCATGCCCGGGGGCAGCACGTCGTTAAAGAAGATCCGGCCGACCGTCGTCTCGATCAGCAGCCTTTCGGGTTCCTCCTCCATGCCTTCGAAGACGGCCACCTTGGCGCCTTCCGGCAGGCGGACCTTGATCCGCGCCTGGAGGTCGATCTTGCCGTGAGCGTATGCGGCGATGGCTTCGTGGAAATCCTTGAACGCCTT
>Ga0315284_10009565_pt1 | contig 13818 bp, 13 predicted proteins | sample YL17G09_16_MG_FD_203696 | JGI IMG/M metagenome (GOLD analysis project Ga0315284, IMG submission 203696) | Sediment microbial communities from Yellowstone Lake, YNP, Wyoming, USA - YL17G09_16 | ecosystem: Environmental > Aquatic > Freshwater > Lake > Sediment | place: USA: Wyoming | collected... | reverse complement strand
TCGGCCCCCCGTATGTTCACGGGGGGCTAAATAAGGCGAGGCGACACGCGCACCCCAACGTTCGGCCCCCCGTGTGTTCACGGGGGGCTAAATAAGGCGAGGCGACACGCGCACCCCAACGTTCGGCCCCCCGTGTGTTCACGGGGGGCTAAATAAGGCGAGGCTACACGTGCACCTCAACGTTCGGCCCACCGTGTATTCACGGGGGGCTAAATAAGGCGACGCGATACGCGCCTTGGCTAATACGACAGCGCAACTTGCGTATTGTGCGCGGCGGGTCAGGAGACCCGCCGCGCAAATCGAGGGCCGCCGCGCAAATCGAGGGCCGCCGCGCAAATCGGGGGCCGCCGCGCAAATCAGGGGTCGCCGCGCAAATCAGAGGTCGCCGCGCAAATCGGGGGTCGCCGCGCAAATCAGGGGCCCCACCGCAGGCTTTTTGGTTGAGACCCGCCGGCCGGCCGATTATTCTCTGGGGCTGGTCCAAGACCTGCACGAACCGTATATAATGGGCCGAAGGCCGCCGCAACGGCGCGCGGCACGCGATAACCACGTCGAAGACTCGCCCGGGCGAGGTCGTCGGCCGGACGTGATGCCGGATTGTGCACGGGTCAGGGGGTTGCATGGCTGTTTGTGACATCTGCGAGAAGCGGCACTTTTTCAGGGGGCTGAATCCGCGCCTGGAGGTGCCGGAATACCGGGCGATGACCGGGTTCTGGCCCTGGGTCGAGTTGCGGGTCTGCGACGCATGCCTGGCCGACTATGACCGGGAATTCACTGAGCGGTTGCGGCTGCTGGCGCCCGACGTGCTGGAGAACGACGAGCCGGTGGCGATGGAGTTGTGCCTGGCGTGCGGATCGCTGGAGTCGCACGGGCGTTGGCACCAGGCATCGCGGTGGGTGGACGCCGAGAATCGCCCGGCCCGCCGCGCGACGTTCTACCTCTGCCATCGGCACAAGGACCTGCCGTACGTGGAGGGGATCGTCGTCGCGTCGAATCTGCTGGATGCCGAGCGGATGCAGGCCGTGCTGGACGAACTGCCTGCGGCGGGGGGCGACCTTCTGGCCCGCGTCGAAGGCTGGCGGCCGGAGGCGGGGCACGGGCCGCCGGGGGCCATGGACTTCACGCCCGGCTGGACGCGGGACGCCGTCGCATCGTTCGCCCTGGATTTCTGGAAGACCAAGCCCGACGGCCTGAAGGCCAAGGCCGCATGGCTCGGTCCCGTCCGCAAGGATTACCGCCTGCGGTACCGGCTGGACCTGGTGCGCGACTTTGTGACGCACCAGCGCGAAACGCTGTCGATCGTCCGCATCGGGACGGACTTGTTCGCGACGTACCGGACGGTGGTCAGGACGCCGGCGAAGTGACTTCCGATGCGCACCCGCCGCGCAAGATGCGGAAGCAGTGCCGCCCTGCTCTATGCCCTGTGGCTGGCGAAGGCGGCCACTTTGGGCTTGGCCAGGCGCTGGTAATCCTGCCAGGCCATGAGGACGGCGTCCTCGTGGGTGCAGGCCGGAATGAGGACCTCCGGGTCGGCGGCCAGGTGGTTATCGACATACATGTCCAACCCGTACTCGGCGCCGAAAGGCGGCATGGCGCCGATCTGGCAGTCGGGAAAGAGTTGCCCGATCTCCTCCTCGGTGGCCAGGCGGGCCTCCTTGGCGCCGAGGACCTTGCGGACCTCGGCCATCTCCAGAACGCACGTGGCCGGCAGGACGAGCATGGCGAACTTCTCGCCGGCCTTGACAATGACGACCTTGGCGACCTCCTCGCCGGTGATGTGCTCGGCCGCCGCCACCTCCTGGGCCGTGAAGCGGGCGGGATGATGCCGCAACTGGAACTTCACCTTGTTCGACTTCAAATACTTGACGACATCCATGGGCCGCCTCCTTTCGGGGCTGGTGACTCCTTCCACTTCAGTTCATCATAGCCCGGCGTGTTTCGGCATAACAAGGGGGCGGTGAAATGATTGCGGATTGCAGATTGCGGATTGCGGATTGACCCAGTGTAGTCCGTCACTCAGATTACATATTATCCAAGACGCTGGGTGCCACGGCTGCGCTGTTTGCAGCCGTGCTCCGCGTCGAACGGCGGCACGGTTGCTGGACGGCGCAACCGTGGCACCCGATATCATAATGTGTGATAATTCGATGGCCCTACACCAGCGCGGCGGGTACGGAGACCCGCCGCGCTATGTCAATCCGCAATCCGCAATTCTCAATCCGCAATCGCTTCAGCCGGCCACGAGGTCGGCCAGGGTGATGCGGGCGGCGGCGGAGGTGCGGTCGGCCTGGAGGCGGTCGTAGGCGGCGCGGACCCGCTCGTGCAGGGCGGCGTGGCGGGCATCGATCGGCATCGGCAGGCGGCTGCGAACCGCATGGACGACGTCGGCCACGGTGATCTGGTCGGCCTCGCGGCCCGGGAGGAACGCGGCCTCGGCCTGCGGCTCATCGGCTGCACCTGAGGTGCGGACCGCCAGGCCGGCCGCCTCGAGGCGGGCGAGGAGTTCCTCCAGCCGGTCGCGGTCGACGCCGGTGGCCTCCACGAGGACCGCCAGGGGCGCCGGCCCCTCGCCGCCCCTGAACCGGCGCACGACGGCCGCCAGGGCCGCCAGCGCCACGAAATCGGCGGGCAGAAAGGTGCCGCGCCGACGCTCGCGCTCCAGCGCCTCGGCCCGGGCCAGGTCCGAGAAGTTCTGGACGACGCTGGCCAGTTCGCACCCGAAGAGCACAAAAACCCACGTCACGTAAATCCAGAGGATAAAGAGGGGCACCACGCCGAGCGTGCCGTAGATCTGGCCGTACCCGACGGCGTACTTGACGTACGTGCCGAACGCGCCCTTGGCAAGGACGTGCCACGACGTGCCCGCCACGACGGCCCCGACGCCTGCGGCGGCGACGCGAACGGCCACGTTCGGCAGGAGTTTGTAGAAGACGAAGAAGACGAGCCACGTGGCCGCCAGGCCCGCCAGCCATCCGCCGCCCGCAGCGACCCACGGCGGGAGCGTCGTCGCGGTCTCGGAGAGATACTGCGCCCCGTAGACGGCGGCGGCGGCCGCGGGCGGCCCGAGCGTCAGCATCACCCAGTAAAGGACGATGCGCCTCCACCAGGACCGGCGTTTGCGGACCTGCCAGATGCGGTTCATCGCCGCCTCGGCCGTGGCGAGGACCTCCATCGCCAGCACCACCAGGATAACGAGGCCGGCTGCGGCGGCGTGCTGCATCCGCTGGTGGACGGCGCCGAGGAGTTCGCCCACCTTGTCGGCCAGGCGCACTTCCTCGGTCCCGACGTGCATGCGGATGTCGGTGATATTGAGGGCACGAAACAGGGCGTCCTGCACCTGCTGGCCGATCTCCGAGCCGCGCGCGAAGAAGTCGACCACCATCAGGAAGATCACCAGCGCAGGGATGATGCCCAGGAGGCTCTTGAACGTCAGGTCCCCGGCGACCGTCATCAACCGGTCCTCGACCAGTTGTCGCCCGCAGAACCGCCACAGGCGGATCTGGTAGACGGCCAGGCGGGCCAGGCGCCCCAACTCGTCCGTGGGACTCTCCAGGAGGTGCACGAAGTGGTCGCGGAGACGGTGGAAGTAGGCTTTGAAGTCGAGCACGCCGGTCCCCCGTACCTATTGCGGATTGCGAATTGCGGATTGCGGATTAAAAACAAGAACCCGCGGCGCGCAAGCCGGTCGCTTTTCTTAATCCGCAATTCGCAATTCGCAATCCGCAATTACTTCAGCCCGCCACCTCCGCCGGATGCGTGATGCGGCCCGTGACAGCGCTGGCGGCCGCAACGGCCGGGCTGGCCAGGTACACCTGGCTCTTGGGGTGGCCCATGCGTCCGGTGAAGTTGCGGTTGGTGGTGGCCAGGGCCACTTCGCCCTCGGCCAGGATGCCCATGTGGCCGCCCAGGCACGGCCCGCAGGTGGGCGTCGAGACGACCGCCCCGGCCTCCATGAAGATTTCCAGGTATCCGCGGCGCAGGGCCTCGCGCGCGATCGTCGGCGTGGCCGGAATGATGATGCACCGCAGGCCCGCGGCGACCTTGCGCCCTTTGAGGATGCCGGCCGCCACCTCCAGGTCCGACAGGCGACCGTTGGTGCACGAGCCGATGACGACCTGGTCCAGGGCCACGTCGCGCAGCGCCCCGACGGGCTTGACGTTGTCGGGCAGATTCGGACACGCGACGACCGGCCCCAGGGCCGTGACGTCCCAGTCGAACGTCTGGACGTACCGGGCGTCCTTGTCGCTCGCATAATAGATCGGGTCGCGCTCGAGGCGGCCCTTGACGTACTGGCGCGTGACGGCGTCGGGCGGGATGATGCCGCTCTTGCCGCCAGCCTCGATCGCCATGTTGCACATCGAGAGGCGGTCGTCCATCGGCAGGCCCTCGATGACCGGGCCGGTTAACTCCATCGCGCGGTACAGCGCCCCCGACACGCCGATCTCGCCGATCGTGTAGAGAATGAGGTCCTTGCCCGAGACCCAGGGCTGGCGTTTGCCCTTGAAGATGAACTTCATGGATTCCGGCACCTTGAGCCAGACCTTGCCGATGGCCATGACGGCCGCCAAGTCGGTCGAACCGACGCCGGTGGCGAAGGCCCCCAGTGCGCCGTAGGTGCAGGTGTGGCTGTCGGCGCCGATGATGAGGTCTCCCGGGCCGACGACGCCCTGCTCGGGCAGGAGGGCGTGCTCGACGCCCATCTGGCCGATCTCCCAGTAATGCGTCAGGCCCTGGGCGTGGGCGAAGTCGCGCAAGACCTTCGCCTGCTGGGCGCTGGCGATGTCCTTGGCGGGCATGAAGTGGTCGGGCACAAGGGCCACGCGCGTGGCGTCCCAGACCCGCTCGATGCCGGCGACGGCCAGTTCGTGGATGGAAATCGGCGCGGTGATGTCGTTGCCGAGGGCGATGTCGACGCTTGCGAAAACGAAGTCGCCCGGCGCGACGGACTCGCGGCCCGAGTGGGCGGCGATGATCTTCTCGGTGATCGTCATCGGCATCCTGGCACTCCACAAGATAATGTTAAATGCTAAATGTTAAATGCCAAATGAGCGGCAACCTCACCTCGACCCTGGTTATTGAACATTTAGCATTTAGCATTTGACATTTAACATTTTCCGTTCAGTTGTGCTCAAACCTCGCCCGCTGCCGCAACCTGCTGCCCAGCGGGTCCTTCAGGTACGCCGCATGGCACTCGGGGCACAGGTCGTAGCGGAAGGTCTTGAAGACCCCGGCCTCGGCCTCCTCGGCGTCCATGTCTTCGAGTTCCTCAAAAAGGCTCTCCATCTCGTCGGTGCGGTCCTCCCGAAGGTCGTCGCCGGTGATCTCCATCGGGTCGTAGGCGGCGTAGACCTCGATCTTGACCACGTACCGCGTGTCCTCGTCCGCCGGCAGGGTTTTGCCGCAGAGGTCGCAGGTAAAGTGAATCATAAATCGCTCCCGTGCGATGACTGATTCAGGCAAATCGTACGCTTGGCCCGCGGCCCGGACAAGCCCGGCGCCGCCGTCGCAGGGCCTGAGCGACGATACTGCCCCTTCAAAGGATAATAGCATCGGCCCGGCGGCCGTGCAAAGCGATTCTCGGCGGGCGCGTAATTCCTCAGTTTCGGGCGCTCATTCAGCCCAAGCGGGGTGGCATGATTTGCGCGGCGGGTCTCCTGACCCGCCGCGCAAGAGTGCAGCATGACGGCTCCGGCAGCCGGCAATTCGCGCGGCGGTTCAGGAGAACCGCCGCGCACAATACGGAAGTTGCGCTGTCATGTTAGCCGGCGCTCGAAAGGGCGACGAGCGACTCCAGGACCCTTGCGGCCTCGCCGGAATCGATGCTGGCGGCGGCGCGGCGGAGTCCGTCGTGGACGTCGCGGGCGATGCCGCTGACGTAGATGGCCGCCGAGGCGTTCGCCAGGACGATGTCCCGCCGCGGGCCGCGCTCGCCCCCGAGCACCGCCCGGATGGCGGCGGCGCTTTCCTGGGCCGACTCGACGTGAAACGTTTCCAAAGCCGCGGGGGCAAGGCCGAGCGTTTCGGGCGACATGTCGTAGCACGTAAGCGAGTCGCCCTTGACTTCACACACGTGCGTCGGGGCCGAGAGCGAGACTTCGTCCAGCCCGTCTTCGGAATGCACGACCAGGGCGTGCTCGGCGCCCAGCCGCCGCAGGACCTCGGCGATTGTTTGCACCAGGCCCGCCGCAAACACGCCTATCACCTGCCGCCGCGCGCCGGCGGGGTTCGTCAGCGGCCCGAGAACGTTGAAGATCGTGCGGATGCCGATTTCCTTGCGTACGGGGGCGGCGAACTTCATCGCCCCGTGCAGTTGCGGCGCGAAGAGAAACCCCATCCGCGCCTCGCGGATGCACCGCGCGACCACTGCGGGCGGGGCGCTGACGTTCACACCCAGGGCCTCCAGCACATCGGATGAGCCGCAACGGGAGGTCGCCCCGCGGTTGCCGTGCTTGGCCACGTAGACGCCCGCCCCGGCGGCCACAATGGCCGCGCACGTCGAGATGTTGAAGGTGCACTTGCCCGTGCCGCCCGTGCCGCAGGTATCGACGACCGGCAGGTCGCCCACGTCGATGCGCGTGGCCTTCTCGCGCATGACCAGGGCGGCGCCGGCGATCTCGTCGGCTGTGGGACCCTTGATCGAAAGCGCCGTCAGGTAGGCCCCGATCTGGGCGGGCGTGGCCCGGCCCTCCATGATCGTGCGCATGGCCTCGCGCGACTCTTCGAGCGAGAGGTCCTGGCCGCGGGCGAGTTTTTGAATGAAGGGTATCATGCTCCGCCCATCGATAAAACAACACGCGCCCATCAAGATGGGCGGCTAACCAAGAAACGTTATACGTCGATGCCCGCGCCGTCGGCGGCGTCGGAGACCCAGATGCGCGGCTGAAGGCCCGTTTCCTTAGGATACTTCGCCATAACGGCCGCCCGGAGCGGCTCGACGGCCTCCGGCCGCGCAAGCGTCACGGTGCACCCGCCGAAACCCGCCCCGGTGAGTCGCGACCCCAGGACGCCCGGCACGCCGCGCGCGATCGTTACGAGGAGGTCCAGTTCCGGCCCGCTCACTTCGTAATCGTCGCGGAGGGAATCGTGGCTGGCGTTCATGAGGCGGCCGAACCTCTCCAGGTCGCCCGCCTTCAGGGCCTCGGCCGATTCCATGACGCGCTCGTCCTCGGTGATGACGTGGCGGCAGCGGCGGCGGACGACCTGCGGCAGCGATTCCTCGTGGGCCTTGAAGAGGTCCAGCGACACGTCGCGCAAGTCCTTGATGTCGGGGTTGAACTTCCGGAGCCGCCCCGCCCCTTCCTCGCACTGGCTGCGGCGCTCGTTGTAGGCGCCGGAGGTGAGTTTGCGGCGGACGGCGGAGTCGATGACGACAACCTTCGCCTGTCCGGTCGGCAGCGGCACGGCCTTGTACGAAAGGTCGCGGCAATCCAGAACGATGGCGTGGCCCTTGCGGCCGTGCAGGCTGATGAACTGGTCCATGATGCCGCAGCGGACGCCGACGCGATGCTCGGCCGTCTGGCAGAGTTGGGCCAGCCGTCCGGTGGTCAGGCCGTGGGCCTTGGCAACCGCCTCGGCCGGACCGGCGGGCAGGTCCGGCTTGGCCGCCAGCAGAAATGCCAGGGCCGCGGCGACCTCATAGGCGGCGCTGGACGACAGGCCCGAGCCGACCGGCACGTCGCCCTCGACGACGGCGTTAAAACCGTACAGCCGCACGCCCGCCTCCGCGAGGACCTCGGCCACCTTCATCGGGTAGCGGAGCCAGTGCGGCGGTTCGTCGGGCGGCTCGACCTTTCCCTCGCCGGCCAGCGAGAACTCGGCCCGCTCGGCGAACTGCTCGGACCACAGGCGCACGACCGGCTCCTGGTGCGGCCAGAGCGCCAGGCGGACCGATGCCTCCAGGGCCATCGGCATGACAAAGCCGCCGTTGTAATCGGTGTGCTCGCCGATGAGGTTGACGCGGCCCGGGCCGCGTACCACGCGAACGGTCCCCGCGGGACCGAAGATTTCGCGATAGCGTGCAACCAAGTCGGGCATACAGCACCTCTCTTCAGACGGAGATACCCCGCCGCCCCGGCGGCGGGCTCCAGCGGCGTTCAGTAAGGGCGAGTGTAGGACCCCGCAGGCGGGGCTGTCAATGCAAAACGCCCGCGTACGCAAAAAACGGGCACGACATGACTTTTGCGTTGACGGCATCATCGCATCGCTGTACGTTTCAATTACGTTACGCATCGCACGGACCACCCGCTGGAGGGCCGCGTTTTCTGCGGCGTCTCGGCAGCAGCCTTGTCCGGTCAAGGCGGCGGGAGAAGATTAGGGGAACATACTGTCCCCGGAAAGCTCCGTGTAGTCAGGAGATGAAAATGTCCAAAGAATACTCACCTTTCACTCCGGGCGTGCCGGTGCCGATCGAGTTCTTTATTGGGCGGGAGAAAGAGATTACCGAAGTGGTCACCCATGTCGCCAAGTCCGCCTCCACGAAGACGCTGGAGCGGATTTTCATTACCGGCGAGCGTGGAATCGGCAAGAGTTCGCTGTGCCGGATGGCGCTACGCATTGCCGAGGAGAAGCATGAGGTTATTGGCCTGCATGTCTTCCTCGGCGGTGTAACCTCGCTTCAGGAGATGGTGCGTCGCGTTTTTGAACGCCTCCTTCAGGAGAGTCGAGATCGAAATTGGTTCGATGACGTCAAGGAGTTCCTGGGCAATCATGTCAAAGAGGTCGGACTGTTCGGCGTATCTCTGGCATTTGAGGCGTCGGAACGAGACTTGTCTCAGGCGGTCAGCGATTTCGGCCCGACCTTGAGAAAACTTATGAGCCGCATCGGCCAGCACCGCAAAGGACTCGTGATCGTGCTCGATGATCTCAACGGACTCGCCACGTCGGGTGCTTTTGCAAACTGGCTCAAGAGCCTGGTCGATGAGATTGCCACTGCCCGCGAGGCGATGCCCCTGACTCTAATCCTGGCAGGGTTGCCTGAGCGACGCCGCCAACTGCTCGAGCGACAACCATCTCTCGACCGGGTTTTCGACCTGATTACGATTCGCCCGTTCAATGAGGCAGAGACGCGGCAGTTCTACGAGCACACGTTGGCCAAAGTCAACGTCAGCGTGACACTTACGGCCCTGTACCTTCTCTGGCGATTCTCCGGCGGCTACCCGGTGTTCTTGCACGAGATCGGCGATGCAGTTTTCAAAATCGATACCGACGGCAAGATCGACGCGGACGATGCCATATCAGGAGTTATGTCCGCTGCCCGCATCATCGGTGCGAAGTACATCGAACCGAAAGTATTAGATGCCATCTGGAGCGAGCGATATCGCGGTATCCTCAAGAAGATCGTGGTGGCGCCGCTGGAGCGCCAGTTCGCCAAGGCAGATCTGCTGAAGCGCATCTCGCCGGAAGAGGCGAAGGTTCTGAACAACTTCCTCCAGAAGATGAAGCAGATGGGCGTCATCCATCAGGACCCGGCGATGGGGCGAGGTCAGTATCGGTTCACCAGCGAGTTGTACGCGATGTTCTTCTGGCTACAGGCCGCGCCAGAGAAGAAGGGGCCGACGCGCATCTGAGCAGTGAAGGACGTAACCCAGCCTTGGGGGTTCCGACCCCTGGCGGGTGGCATGCCACCCGCCAGGGGTCAATATGTACCCGACAAGAGGATACCGCGCAAAACAGTCGGGCCGGCCCGTCGGATTCCGGTAAAGCCCTGCCCCCCACGTGCCGATAATCATTACGGCAGCCCGGCGGCGAGCGCCGAGAGACTCGGCGCGTGGCGGGCGGGCGCGCCGAGACCGGAGGGAGGCGCCCACCGTGAGTGCCACGACCGCGACCTACCAATTTTCGCTCGTCAAGGGCGCCGAACACTATGTCGTCCGGTGCGGCGCAGGCGACGAGGAATCCCTTATCGCCCAATTGATGGAGTGGGCCGAGAACCCCGACCTGGAGTTTGACTGGTTCGACGCGGCGGTCCTTGCGCGGCAGGTCACGCAACGGATCGTCAGCCGGGCCCTCGGCCAGGAAGCCGGACAGAACTGAAGCCCCAGATGACCAACCCGCTGATCCAAAAGTTCATGACGTACCTGGAACACGAGCGCAATTTCTCCGTACACACCGTCCGGTGCTACGCGACGGACCTGGCGGCCTTTGCGGCGTTCCTGGCCGGCCCCGGCGCCACGCCCGACGACCTGGCTAGCCCGGCCTTTTCGGACCGGCTGCGCCGCGTCACGCCGCTGGACCTTCGCGGATACCTGGCGGACCTGCGTCGGGCCGAGTACAGCCGCGCGACCGTCGCCCGCAAGATCGCCACCCTGCGATCGTTCTACAAGTTCCTCGCGCGCCACGGCGAAGTCCAGGCCAACCCCGTCAAGGTCATCCGCACGCCGCGCCAGGAAAAGCGGCTGCCGAAGTTCCTCGCGCCGTCCGACGTGGAGCGCCTCCTGAAAGCCCCGTGCGGCGACGACATGCTCTCGCTCCGCGACAGCGCCATGCTCGAAGTCCTCTATTCCACCGGCATGCGCGTCAGCGAACTCGTGGGCCTGGACCTGGAGGACCTCGACGCCATCGGCGAGTGCGCCCGGGTGCGAGGCAAGGGCAAACGCGAGCGGTTCGCGCCGCTCGGCTCGTTCGCCCTGCGGTCGCTGAACCGGTATCTGGAGGCCCGCGCAACCTGCGGCGTCCACGACGCCAAGGCCGTCTTCATCAACCGGCACGGCCGGCGCCTGAGTTCGCGCAGCGTCCGCCGCAAACTCGATAAGTACCTCATCGTGGCCGGACTCCAAGGCCACGCCACGCCGCACACCCTGCGGCACTCGTTTGCCACGCACATGCTGGAGCGCGGGGCCGACCTCAGGGCCGTCCAGGAACTCCTGGGGCACCGCAGCCTCTCGACCACGCAGATCTACACGCACGTCACCGCCAGCCGCCTGAAGCAAGTTTACGAGGCGGCCCATCCAAGGGCGAACTGATCTTAATGCAGAATGCAAAATTAAGAATGCAGAATGAAAGGTGAGCACTGCGCGCCGGAGGCGGTTTTCTTGTTTCTGCATTCTGCATTCTCCATTCTGCATTGACCGTCCCTCAATTCCAGTGACACCGCGGCGAATCCCCTTACAATAGTTGCCATGAGCCTGGCCGATTCCCTGAAACACGCACTGCTCTTTTCGGGCCTCGACAAGAAGGCCCGGGAGTCGATCGCGCGCCTGGCGATCGACCGCAAAGTGCCAGCCGGCCAGATCGTGGTCCGCGACGGCGACCCGGCCGACGGGTTCTACGTCATTCTCGACGGGAAGGTAAAGGTCTACAAACTCGCCCCGGACGGCCGGCAACAGATCCTGCACGTTTTCGGGCCGGGCCAGGCGTTTGCCGAGGCGGCGATGTTCGCCGGCGAGACGTTTCCGGCGTTCGCCGAAACGCTGGCCGAGAGCCGCCTGGCGTTCTTTCCGCGCGAGCGGTTCCTCAAAGGGCTGGGCGAGAACCCCGCCCTGGCGTTCGGCCTCATCGCCTCGCTATCGCGCCTGTGCCGCCAACTGACAAGCCTCGTCGAGCAGATCGCCTTGACGGACGTCGCCGGCCGCCTGGCGCGGTACCTCACGGACCTGGCCCGCCGCAAGGGCGTGCCCCTGGAGAATGGCCGGTCGGTCCGGCTCGACATCCCCAAGGGTGAACTTGCGCGGCAACTGGGGACCGCGCCGGAGACCCTCAGCCGGGGCCTCGCGCGGCTGGCGGCGGCGGACCTGATCGCCGTCGACGGCAAGATCATCACGTTCCGCAAGGCCGCCAGGTTGGAGACATTGGCCGGCGGGCAAGCGCTGGAGTAGCCGCCTGTCACAATTGAACCTGCGGGTGCCACGGCTGCGCAGTTTGCAGCCGTGCGCTGCGTCGAACCGCGGCACGGTTGCTGAACGGCGCAACCGTGGCACCCACATAATCAAAGTTGAAGGACCAGTAGCCGCCCGCAACTCTCTTGGCGTTTTTTGACCTGCGTCAAAGCCCCCTGACCCAGTGCCTGCTACGATTAGACTGACAACAATGCTGAGTGAGGAGGTTTGCAGATGGCCAAGGCGAAGGCTGTGAAACGCAAGATCGTCAGGATCGACGAGGACCTGTGCACGGGCTGCGGCGTGTGCGTGGCGCCGTGCGCCGAGGGGGCGATCCAGATCGTGGGCGGCAAGGCGAAGGTCGTCCGCGAGGAACTATGCGACGGGGCGGGCTTCTGCCTCGGCGTATGCCCCACCGGGGCGCTCGTAATTGAGGAGCGCGAGGCGCCGGCCTTCGACCACAAGGCCGCCGAGGAAGTGCAGGCCAAGCGCGGCAAAGTGCTCATCGGCGAGAAGTGCTTCCGCTGCGGGGCCGGCGAAGAGGACGCCGTCCTATTCCCCTGCCGCCACCAGGGCAAAAGCCAGTGGGTGTGCGTACACTGCCTGCCACCGCTGATTCATGGGTAGTTACAAATCCATCGGCGAGACGTAGTCGCCCTTGGAGGCCCCCAGCAGTTGAAGCCGGTCGCGCTGGGCCGCAAGGGCCTCCAGCACCACGGGCGGCGTGTCGGAGACGTCCTGGCGGTAGATCTTCTCGATGCGGTCGAGTTTCGCCAGGTTCTCGGGGATGCGGATCGTGAACTGCCCGACGTACTCCTTCTCGGTGTAGGCCTTCGCCAGGACCTTCTTGAAGAGCCTCTTCAGGTCGGCGTACAGTGGCAGGTGGCCGGTGGGGCCATGGATGGCCTCGGCCTCGCCGTGGACGCGCAGTTCCATCCACTTCATCCAGACGGCCTTGTCTCTCATGCCGGTGACCCACGAGCCGTCTTTGCGGCGCAGGAAGTAGTTGACCGCGAAGACGAGCGGCACTTCTTTGAGGCCCTCGCCGAACTTCAGGTTGTTGCTGATGTAGCGGCCCAGCGGAATGGCCAGGAAGTCGAGGTTCGACATCGGGCAGAAGACCCGCACGCCCTCGGCGCCGATGGTCGCAAACGTGGTCTCGCTTTCCAGCGTGGCGCCCATGGTGATTATGCCGTGGGCCCAGTCGAACGACTGCTGGACGGGCACGCTGGTGTCGCTGTCGCGGCCGCCGTAGATGACGCCGCCCACGGGCACGCCCTGCGGGTCGTCGAACCGCGGGTCGAGGTTCTGGAGTTTCGCCAGGGCGATCGTGTAGCGGGCGTTCTTGTGGGCGGGCGGAATCTCGACGCCCTGCTTGTCGATCTTGCCCACGTGCCAGGCGCCCGAGAAGTTGATGCCGTCCTTCGGTATCTCCCGGCCCATGCCCAGCCAGTACGGCCGTCCGTCCTTGATGAGGATGTTCGAGAAGATCACTTCGCCCGGCGTCGCCAGGACCTTCCAGATGACCGGGTCGTCTTTTTCCTTCGCGTCCTGGATGATGCCGAAGATGCCGGCCTCGACGTTGACGGTGCGGGCCTCGCCGCCCAGGCGGCGGAAGTAGGCGATGTCGTCGCCGACGATCGTCTCGCCGGGGATCATGGCGGTCGACGTCTTGCCGCACGCGCTCGGGAATGCCCCCGTAAAGTACGTGACGCGCTTCTTGGGACCGTGGACGCCCATGACGAACATGTGCTCGGCCAGCCACCCTTCGCGGTCGGCCTTGCGGATCGCCAGGCGCAGGGCCAACTTCTTCAGGCCCATCGAGTTGCCGCCGTACTGCGTGTTGACGCTGTAGACCATGTCCTCCTGGATGTCGATGTAGATGCGCTTCTTGTCGGGCTCGGCGCTGACGTTGCCGACGAGTTTGCCGGCGGAATGAACGAACCGGAAGAACGGCCCGCCGCCCAGGCGCTTGAACTGTTCGTAGCCCGCGCGGTACAAGAGA
>Ga0315284_10009563_pt1 | contig 13819 bp, 16 predicted proteins | sample YL17G09_16_MG_FD_203696 | JGI IMG/M metagenome (GOLD analysis project Ga0315284, IMG submission 203696) | Sediment microbial communities from Yellowstone Lake, YNP, Wyoming, USA - YL17G09_16 | ecosystem: Environmental > Aquatic > Freshwater > Lake > Sediment | place: USA: Wyoming | collected... | reverse complement strand
CAAGACCGGTAATATCAGAAACCACGCCTGCCAATCTATCATAAGCGGCGTTGACGACAGTTGGGCGCTTGTTTTCGTCTTTGGCTAATTGTGGCGTTGCCGATATTCCGTTTAATATAGATGATATAGTCGCCGCACCAGAATTAACAGCGCTGATTATGTGTGAATCAAGCTGACTATTAATGCTTTGTGGTAACTTATTGACTATGGACGAAACAAGACTGCTAGATAATTTGTTTGAAATTTCATCTTGTTCGGCAGTTTTCAATTCTAAAGCCCGTTCTCTGGGTTCTCTAAATTCAGCAGTACGAAGCTGTTCCAAATCAAAATCTTTACCTTTTGGCTCTTCTTTTGTTGATGATGTTTCTGGCGTCATTTCAGCACCAGACAATTTATCCAACAATGTTTTGCTCAATAATGGATATTCAGTTGATGCTGATAAATTTGCATACCTACTCGGAGATGCGTACTTAATTATTATGTCCATTAAATCTTTATTTAATCCCATTGATTTAACTGACGGGATTACTATATTTTCATATATTTCTTTCGCTTTATTTCCAAGGTCAATTATCATGTTTGGAACTTGATTTTTACCAACATCAGCATATAGTGCTTGTTTCAGAATGGCTGGCGTTGCGGAGACGCCAAGCCCGGTAGCGATATTAGTTAGCATAGCGTGCGGTGATGTTAATCTTTTACTAGTCAAACAGACTTTTCTTACACTATTCAATACTTTTATGAGATATTCTTTGGTGTCGCTATCTCTTTCCATCTTGACAATATTTAGATTTTTTACGTCGCCCCCTGGAGGATCAATGACGTCTTGTAATTTCAAAAATTCACTACCCAAACCAGCGACGCCGGATTTAGCAAATTCCTTTATAAAAATGCGTTCTGTGGTTAAATCACTAGACAGACTAATGGCGCTTTTTAGTTGATCTCTATCGAATGTCCATCCGGTACCTATAAGTTGTTCAATCCCCTTCAGCTCAGAATCTATTGTCTGATATACATCGAGATCATTTTGTTTCAGAGCACTTATTGCTGTAGTGTTTCCGGTGAATTTACCCTCCTTAATATTTTCTATCCATCCAGGGGCTATAGAATTTAATGCTGCATAATTCTTGACGAGATTAATTGTGATTGTTTCTAAACCAACTTTGAAATCATAATTCGCGTTCTTATAAGCTTCATGCAATTTCGTGGAAAGATTCTCAAGAGCCTTGTGCTCAGGTGTTTTTTCTTTATGTTCTGTTGGTTCATTGGACGGTTCAGCGCCGCCCATACCGAAAGCCCATTTCATTACTGGTTTTCTGAGGTTTCTGATGTTTTTCTTGATTTCGTCGTCGAACTTTTCCTTGGCTGCGACAGTTCCAACAGCAATTCTCACATCTTCTCGCCTCAGAAGTTCATTTTGTTGTTCTGGTGGTAATTTTATATATTCATTATACACATCCAATATCTTTGGGTCCAATTTGCCTATCTTATCAAACATTGCCATTTTGAATCTATCATATACCACATCTTGCAAATCCTTAGTTGGTGTTTCACCATGATATATCACCATATCTTTTTTAAAGTCATTCCATCCATTTATGATATCTTGTTTGGTAAACCACTTGCGATGGGCGAGTTTTAGTAACTCGTCCAAAATATGTGGGTTTGGGTCTTCTACCTTCCTTCCGGGCTGTTGTGGTAATATCATTTTTGATTTTAATTCTTTGCTTATTGATTTTGGGTCGTCAGAAATTATTGGGCCGATTGTTGTCGGAATAAAATGTTTTCCATAAAATTCTGGTTTATTATATTGAGACCCAATCGCTTCCGTAATCGTTGTTTCAATATTCTTCATGAGATGCTCCGGTAGCGTATTTTAATTTATATTTGAGAGAATACTTTATGGACAATCCACATGGATGATTTTGACAAGATATATGGAGTTGCTATGAAAAAAGCATCCTCCATGGATTCTAAATACATAAAATTATTAGAATTTGAGCGCAAAGAAATTGACAAACAAGGCGCCGAGCAGTATTGGGTAGATCTTATTAAATCGAAGAAGAAGTTTAAAACCAACAAAAATGCACTAATTCTGCCTTTTCTTTTGAAGATGACCAACATTGACCCAGTTACCGCCAATATATCCGCTAGATTGAATGGGAAGTTAGACATCATTAGTGATCCTGGTGCTTTTAAAGACAAAGACCAGCCAGATATTGACTTAGATTTTATTCCAGACGCCAAAGACGAAATCAGGCAATATGCCAATGAGAAGTATGGCATAGATAAGGTATGTGGCGTCGGGTCTTGGCAGACATATAAACCGAGATCGTCCCTTAAAGACGTTGCAAAATCTCTTGGGTATCAAGACAAACTGATTGGTATCGAGGAGATGACCAAGAATCTTCCGGATGAATTTGATATTGTTACGATGGATGTTGCCCTCAAAGATTACCCAGACTTTAAAGAATGGTATGATAAAGACGACGATAATAAACGCATATCCAAATATGCTTTTAGGTTAGTCGGAAAGGCAAAAGCACAAGGCCAACACGCCGGTGGCCTGATTATATCTAATGTGCCCCTTCATGAACATCTACCGATTGCAAAAATTGGTGCCAAGGGAAAAGAAAGATGGACTTCTGAATGGACAGAAGGCAAAAATGTGCAATTATCAAAATTTGGGTTCGTTAAATATGATATATTGGGCCTTAAGACGCTACAATATATCCATGAAGCATCTAAATTGATCGAAAGAAATCATGGCGTAAAAATTGATTGGGATAACATAGGATATAATGACGAAGAATCATTCAAGACCGCAAATGAATTAAAAACAGATTCGGTGTTTCAGTTAGACACAGATGTTGCTAAGGGTATTCTATCAAAGGGTGGAGTTAAGAAGTTGACTGACATCCTGGTTTATACTAGTCTAGGGCGCCCTGGGCCTATGCCCATGGTGGATGAATATATAGCAAGAAGAGACGCAGTTGATAATGATTGGAGACAAAATGAACACCCAAAGGTCTTAGCGCTGCTCGAGGACACTCTTGGAATATGTGTATTCCAAGAGCAAGTTTCAACATTATTGACGGAATTGGCTGGTTTTACCCTTCCAGAGGCAGAACGTGCCAGGAAGATTATGTCTAAGAAATGGAAAGAACAAATGGTGTGGGTGAGAGAGAAGATATTAAAAGGAATGGGAAGAACACTTCAGGGCCCGTGCCCACTTCCCAAAACAGAGATCGAGAAAGACGATATTGAACGGATTCAGGCAGAAAAAGAAGTTGATGAGATTTGTGAGGTAACAGAATGGACTTGGGCTAAGGAATATTGGAAGAGGCTTGAGACATTTGCAAGATATAGCTTTTGTAAGGCTCATGCTGTAGCATATTCTATTCAGTGTTATAGGTGTCTCTATCTAAAGACACACTACCCGTCAGAATGGTGGTGCGCGGTACTTAATGCATGCAATAGGAAAAAACAGCCAAAATATATCAGAATGGGCAAATCAGAGGGTGTCCAATTTGGTTCACTAGATGCCAATCATCTTAGTATTAAGTTCGACGTAATAGACGGCAAGGTTGTTGCGGGATTGCTTGGTGTAAAAGGCATCGGCGTTAAGATGGTTGAAAAGATCGACACCAGCATTCATGATATTCAAGATATTGACGACTTTGTCAAGAGGCAGATCAACAATAAAATATTTATGGAAAGAGTTATACATCTTGGCGCTTTTGATAAGATTCACTCAAACAGAAAAGCGTTGTGGTATTGGTATTTATTCAAGCATGGTTCAACAGACGCAGCAGTTGAAATTAGGGAAAAGATTAATAGTGAATTCAAGTTAACGCCAGAACAGATGGAAGAAAGAAAAGAACAAATGTACCTAGAATATAAGAAACAATATCCAAAATCCAAGAAAGTACCAAAGAGAATATTAAACACAGCATTCAAACCAAACCCGACGAGAGATCAAGTAATGGGTTTGATTAAGGAAGATTATACATATGAAGAAAAATTAAAATTCCAGAAGGATTTTCTTGATTATCATTGGGACTCCCCAATGGAAGTTTATGGATATAGAGGAGATTGCCGAATTGAAGATGCAAAAAGGCATGGGGTTCTTGAATGCGTGGTGTCTACATGCGAATCAAGAAGATCAACTAAGGGCACAAAATTCCTAACATTGACAATCACTGATGGAATTGATTATTCAAAGATCCAAGTTTGGAGCAACGACATAGATAAATATGGAGAGGAATATTTTCAACAAGGAGTTGGTCTAAGTATGAAAGTATCTTATAATCACACTTACAAGTCATTTAACCTCAAAAAAGACGAACCAATTATAAAATTACCTAAACAAGCTGAATGGCAAAAACTTCAAGAATATATGGCTGACATGGAAGTATTTCCAGAAGCTGATTTAGAGGACGACCTTTCCGGAGACATAGAATGAAATCGCTCCAAAGATTGCTTAAGATAGGTGAATTTGAAGTAGATCGACATGGAATAAGTGATAATCAGATTTTACTCCTGGCCATTGCTGTAGATCCAACGCCAAAACAAAAACAGGTTCTTGATGCATTTGGGATTGTGATCTATGATGTGAATGGGAAAAAGATATATCCAAGAGAAGAAAATGCTACTACCAAGTAAAGACGGAATAAAATGTGATTTTTGTAAAAAAGCGTTACGATCAAAATTCACATATTATTCTTATGATTGTCATAAAGTAATGGTTGATGTTTCTAGAGTAGAAACATCAAAAGAAAAAATCACGGATGTCAATGGTAGTATTCTTGGTTTCGATGTGTGTGAAGAATGTCATAACAAAATAATTAAAACCATGCTGGAGGATCCAAATGGGAAGTCCATATGATTTACTGGAAATAGAGTGGGGAGAGGAAAAACTCAGAGCCAGGCCAATAGCCTGGAACAGAGACATTTCGGCTTATGATTTTAACCCAGAAAAAGACGAAGCTTTCGGAACTGAATACGAAACATCATGTCCGAAATGTGGCGGCAAATGTTCATTTAAAATCACAGACGAAGCAATTATTTGTGAGAATTGTAAAGCGACAACAGCTAATCCAGCCAGGCCGATTGCTATTGATGTCCTCCCGGCCGATAATAAGATCAAGGAAGTTATTGAATCAAATAAAGAATTAGAAGATGAGATAGCAAAAGAGCTAGAAGAGCTTGATTTAGAAGAAACAGAAAACATAATGACTCCCGAAGATATTCTTGATAGTCTTACTAAGACGATAATGAGTAATGAAGAAGACATAGAAGATAAACCAAAGAAGAAAAAGAAGGAGAAGAAATAATGGCCGAAGGTGCTCCAAAAGAGCTCACAAGCCGCGACAGCATCAAATTATTGTCAATGTTGTTGGCGAGAGTAGCTGTTGAAGGTAATGACAATGAAGCTGAGGTGTTCGCCAGAGCCATCGATAACATAGATTTACCAGATAATTTATTAAGTAAGTTTATGGATCCTAAGTGGCGTAACTTATGAATTATATTATTGGTAGTGGATTGGTTGCGTTTTTGGCCAAAACAATTTTACCAAAATACACCATTATACCAACTGGCAAATCAAGATATTATAAATTTCCGGTCGCTACATGTGATGACTATATTTTTTGTCATAAAGACATTGACGAGTTCATCAAACAGTTCGTCGTTAAGGCTGGCACACCATCAGTTCCGGTGTTTTTTAAACGAGCCTTATCATATTATGGACAGATAATCTTTGGTAGGAGCGAGGGGTTTCTGAATTCTTGGTTAAACAAAGTGTACGGGCACACACCACACCCAGCAGCCGATAGATTAATTACGTTTGATGGGTTTGTTTATAGTATGTCATGTGTTGATTTGTTTAAAATCCTAGAAGAATCATGTAAGTCACATTTTAGAGAATTTATTAAGGGTGGCGATAAATTGCGTAGCATAGACACCAAGTCCAAAATCATTTACACAAACCATACGCAGCTAGAATATGAAAGCATCATAAACACCATACCACTAGACGCAATGTATAAATATTGCGGGGTTGACGGTGAGTTTGAAAGCAAAGACATTCACACCTTTGTCGTGGAGACAGGAGATCTCAATTTTGAAGGCGCCTCTGAATTGCTTGTGGTCGACGACAACATAGATTTTTACAAGTGCACTAGAGTCGGGAAGTCGACATATCAATTCTTTTCAGGAAAAGAAATCAATAGTTTATCGTCATACCTAAATATGTTTATGAACAAATACGACATACTCAACGCAACAATGGTAAAGAAAGCGATTCCGCTTGGTGATCATAAACGTCATGAGGAGCTTGAGCAATTTGGGATCACATCGGTTGGCAGTAATGCTCAGTGGGATGATTTTATGGATATTAGTTCGTCAATACGGAGACTGATGAGATTAGGCAATGCTCCTTGACCCAATTAATGACATCAATAATTTTGATTTTGATTGCCGCAAACTCAATCCGGGGAGATATAAATTGTTGGACACAGCAGACAATAATTTAGAAGAAAACAAAATGATCATGCTTAATGGATTACAGACATTTTGCATGAGCTGCAGGATGTGCCCAATTGGATGTTCTTTGGTCGAGAAAGACAATAAAAAATATGACCCCCACGTGTTTAGCACGATGACATTTAAATCGAAATTCATGGTTGTTGGACAAAATCCCGGCATCAACGAATGTATGATGGGAACGCCATTTATCGGAGACGCCGGCAAGAACTTCGATGAAGAGATTCAAAAGAATGGATTAAATCGGTCCGATTTTTATATCACAAACACAGTCAAATGTTTAACTAAGAAGCAGGATGGTTCAAACAACAGAAAACCATCTTTTAAAGAAGTTGAGACGTGTTCGGCGTCGTTCTTAGCCAATGAAATTAAAATCATACAGCCAACATTAATTATAACACTTGGAGAATCGGCTTTTGGGTTCTTTTGCCCAGAAGAGAAATATTCAGATCGGCTTGGTAAAATCACCAAAAGTAAATATGACAATATTTATGCTATTTACCACCCATCGCCGATGAATATTAATGACCCAGAGCGTAGGAAGGCATTCAATAAGCAAATAAATTTGCTGGCAAGATTAATCAAGAAAATTTCATAACTTGTAGCAAGTGACACCATCTCTTTTTGTTTTCTTTATAGCAAGATTTCTCTCTCTAGCGAGTTTCATTAGCTTTATCATAAAATTCGCAATGGTTGATTCTTCTATATCAGCTATTTCCAAGACTTCATTCATGGTTATGTGCTTATCGAACTTTGCTCTGTCCTGCAATATCTCAAGTATCATGTTGCATTTGTCGGCGGCATCTGAATTGTCTTGTTTATGAGATTGTAACTTAATTTTACCTTCCTCAATTTTTTTAGCGATATTTGTTTTCATCGCATCAGACAGACCCTTTACGGATTTTAGCTCCTCTGGGATCAAACTTGGAAAATGTATTTCAATTTCGTCTTCAGGCATTTTATCTCCGGAGGTATTTATGAGCAAATGCATCATGTGCTTATCTGACCAAAATTTAAATACCCACATGAAAGTAGATGTGGATGATGAAACTTATGAGGTTCACCTATGTGACGATCACGCAGACAACACAACTTTAGGTAAGGTAACCAAGAAGGTCAGAGAAATCAAAACAAGACTCCAAGAGGCTATCCAGCTGGCTATGGATCTTGGGATTAAAATCTCGATCCCAAAAACCGACAAAATGCCTAGTTTTGATATTGTTGGCGGTCAAACGCAACCTCAAGAAAACCAAACTACAGCGGCAGCGACGACCACAGCGGCAGGCAAATCAAATGTTATAGAGAGACCAGCCAAGAGCATCAAACTCTCAGAGGGTGTGGAAGTTCCAAGAGACAACAAAATAGAAATGCAGGAAATAGAAGCTAAGGGTGGGAAGATATCTATTCCGAAGAAAACAGAGGGTGCAGTCGGAACAACAGAAATCAGAATTGTAAATACGAGAGATGATCAGTTACAGAAGAGATTTAAGAGCCTAAAACAGGCTGGAGAGGGTGGCCGCCAACCACCAGCCGGATATTTACAGGATTGCATGGCGTGCCAAGGTTCAGGCATTAATCCCGTGACCAAAAATGATTGCATTAAATGTAACGGGTCTGGTGTTAGGCAATGAATAAAGACAGGTTTTTCTTTATTGCCGTTGGGGTGTTGGGTTTGATTATTATGTTCGTGGCGTGGTGCTTTACATCAGCGCCTTAACTGCTTCATAATAATCAACGATTGGCGGATTGTAAGCTACGGCGGCGGGAAATTCTACAAATCTCATAGATCGTAGTCTTGAGCCATTAATAGTTACCCTCTTTGTTCCAGCAATAGACGATAACACAGACGTCGGGAGAACTGCTGTTTTTGATTCTATCTTCGTGTTCGGAATCTCGACAAACCCATTTATTATAGCTAATTTTCTAGAAATAGTAATCATAATCTCTCCAATCAATACATCGGTGGAATCCTAGATCCCTGGAATTTAGATGCCCTCGAGGTTGCTGGTCTGGTGTTATCCATTCTGCCACCAGTTGGTAATCTATTACCTATATCTTTTGGTATTCCCTTGTCGGCTGGAGCAAACCCCACCATGTTCATTGCATCGCAACCGGCGCTAGTGTCTTCACAATTTGGGCACGATTTGATTATTATTTTTTCTTTGTGCTGACCACACCTGCAGGTGTGAACATCGCCACAACCAGAACATTCATAACGATATTTATGTGAATCACCAGCAAAGTCTTGAGCCTGGTTCAACGTATCAAAGTGAAGCGTGTGTATGTCACTAAGCTTCATGACCCGTAGCCTTCCTCATTGCTTTCTGATCTTGAAGCCCTTTCGATTGTTCTCTGCTATCAGTAAATTCATTATGTTCACGCTTGTCCGGCCTACCACCAACCGGCATATCCTGACCTTTTCTTAATTCATCCAGGTATTTTAGAGCAAGTTCTTGTTCGGATTGTGGCACAACAGACCCATCCATCTGTTTCTTAAAAGCAATATTAAAATTGGGGCTATCGATATTCAAATAGCTATGAGTCTGGAAGAATGCCGCCGAAATCGCATCGAACATTGATATTTCTGGTTTATTGAGTTTGATCCTAAATTGGTCTTCGGTGTCTTGCTGGTGATATTGAGCGTTTGGAGTGCGCTCTTCTTTCTTTTTGAGATCGTGAATAGCAAGACCCAGTTCGGCCTTTGCGGTAAGCATATTCTTAATGGCTTCTAATAATGTGGATTCATTACTATTCATATGCTCTCCATTTTAAGTAGGTTTGACTGATGTTCAAGCAATTTGATATAGTTAGTATTAAAACATCTAAAAATGTGCCGTGGATGTCAAAACCCAAGGGGTCAGAAATCAATCCACATGGGAAATGGTCAGTAGTTGGCTCCCAGGGGGTATTTTTAATACTTTGTAAAGAAGGCGTATTAATCAAAATACCATTTACAGACGTAGAAAAACTAGCTGATTACAATATTGAAAAATTATTCGAGGAGATCAAAAATGGCAAAGGACAAGGCAGACAAGAAAGAAGAGAAAGCGGAGAGAAGAGGCCCGATGAAATTTGAAGCTATTAAGGAGGAATTTGAAAAAAATTGGGGAGAAGGTTCAATCATATCATTAGCTGACAATTATAGAGTAAAGTGTGACGTCATTCCGTCACAGTCAATCTCTCTCGATCACGCCATGGGAGTTGGTGGATACCCAAGGGGGAGAGTTATAGAAATATTTGGGCCAGAAGCGTCTGGTAAGACTACTTTGGCACTTCATGCTGTGGCATCAGCTCAAAAATTAGGCGGCAAGGCGGCCTTTATTGACGTCGAACATGCTCTGTCTCCGCAACTAATGGTGGATATGGGCATAGACCCAGAAAACACTCTAATAAGCCAACCAGATTCTGGTGAACAAGCTCTTGAAATGTGTGAGTTACTTGTGGCCAGCAATGCCGTGGATTTGGTCGTCGTTGATTCGGTGGCTGCCCTTGTCCCTCTCGCCGAGCTCCAAGGAGATGTCAATGAAAACAAGATTGGTGCCCAGGCAAGAATGATGAGCCAATTTTTAAGAAGAATCACTGCGCAAGTCAAGAAATCCAAGACAGCAGTTATATTTATTAATCAAATTAGGTACAAAATCGGAGTTATGTTTGGTTGTTTGCATGCCGATACGCTAGTGAATTTCGTTGATGGGCGAGCAATAAGAATTAAGGACATTGTTGACAATAAAATAGAAGGCGAAGTGTGGAGTTACGATGAATCTACCGATCAATTTGTAGCCGCAAAAATCATTGACTGGCATCACAATGGTGATATTAATGACAAATCAGATTATATATCTATATATTTAAAGTGTCCAGGAAATAAAAATGGTTTTGTGAATATTGTTGTTACGCCAGACCATAAGGTTTTGACAGACAATGGCTGGTTAGAAGCTGAAAATTTATGTGTTGGTGGTAAAATATTGACTAAACAGGAATCAATTATAAATGGAACATGCGGAGAATTTTTGCGAGGTGTGCTGTCTGGAGACTCACATATATCTCAAGCCAAAAACCATCTATCGTCTGCCTTGAAAATTAGAGACAATTCTGATTTAGAATATGCTAGATGGAAAGCTGAAAAATTAAATGACATAATGAGATTTACGGAAACTAAATGTGGTCTCGGCGTTCATTATGTATCAAAACATTTTTCTGAACTTACCGATATTAAAAATAACTACCCAAATAGGGATCCAATGTTATTATTGAATGATTTTAATTGGATGGGATTTGCGATATGGATAATGGACGATGCAAGTTATAATAGACATAGATATCATTTATCAATCAAACGGTTCAAAGGAAATTTTGAAAAAATAGATGAAATCAGTAGAGAACTAGATTCACTCGGTCTTTATCACCATGCTAGCTATGGTGGAAATATTATATTCGATAAAGACATTTCCGATAAAATAGCAGGCCAAATTGCAAAATATGTTCCAATTTGCATGCGCCATAAGTTGCCACCAGATGCGGAAGCATATAGAGATTTTGAATTAATCAGGGAACGCGAATTCTCCACCACATATGCAGAAATTCTTGATATGAGAGAAGCTGGTCATAGACAAATGAGAAATATTGGTAAATATGATATTTCAGTAGAAAAATATCACAATTACTCAGTGGGTGGGTCATATAATGGTGTTATCGTGCACAACTCGCCTGAGACTACGCCAGGAGGCAACGCTCTAAAATTTTATGCCTCTATAAGACTTGACATCAGAAAAATTGGAGCCATCAAATCGTCTGAAAAAGATGAAACTGGCGATGAGACTGGCCATATTGGCCATGACGCAAAGATCAAGGTTATTAAGAACAAGGTCGCAACGCCATTCAAAAGTTGCCAGGTTCCATTAATATATGGAAAAGGAATCGATTATAACATGGATCTGATTGATATGGCAACGAAGTGTAATGTAATCACCAGAGCTGGGGCCTGGTTGGCTTATAAAGATCAAAGAATCGGCATGGGCAAGATCAACGCAACTAAATTCTTGGCCGAACATAAGGAATTAGTTACAGAGATAGATAATGCAACTAGAGCAATACTATTCCCACCAGACAAATATAATGAGGAAAAACCCGACCTCGAAGCAGAGCCGGAAGATCTTAAGAAGGAATAGATATGGCTAAAGCCCCATTGTGGTCAGTTGGAGATATGGTCTATCTTAGAGAATCAGCTGTTCTGGGATTCTTAGAAGGATACAAGGTCACCAACATCATCTATGACCCTGGATATAATAGATGGATGTACGAAATAGCGATAAAACACAAAGGAACTGAGCCAAGCACAACGATAGATATGTACAATCTTCGTACCCAAGAAGTTCTCAGACTAGGCGAAAATGATTTGATAAGCCAAGGTGAGGCGGTAGATTTAGCTATTATTAACACAGAACAGCGACTTGAGTATCTTAAACAGAAAAAGGCCAATTTAGGATAATAACATGAAAGTTATAGATGAATTTTATGGTCAATTCAATAGATTAAGAGCGCCACGCAGGGGAACAATTAAACATATTGGGCAAAAATTGGTGCCAAATCAAAAATGCCCATGTGGTAGTGGTAAGAAATATAAAAAGTGCTGTCGCAATGAACTAGAACGAGTGGCAAGATCGAAGGGCACCAACCAGGTTACCGCTAAAGATTTAAAAGCCATAGCGCAGACTGCCTGACTTCGTATTTTACGCAAGTCAGGAGGGGAAAATGTCAGTAGAAATCACAGGTACAGAAGAACGCGCCATCATATCGTTGGCTCTGGATGAGCCAACATTTTTCTCGTCGATCATTGATCAGATCAATCCAAACTTCTTCGCTTTGGACGAAGCAAAATATGTATTCAAAGTCATCAAATTTTGCTACGACAATAAGGGAGAGATACCGTCGAGGGATTTAGTAAAAGGTTTGGTTGAGAAGACCCTAACCGTTGATAAAGAAAATTTTAGAGAAATTCTTGATATATGTAATCACAAGATAGACCCACGTGATTATGACATAATCAAAGACAGGTTTATTACTTGGCTAAGATCAAGAACATTAGATGAAGTATATCAAGACAACATTATTGAAGCAGCGAGACATGGAAATTACTCTGAATTAGAAAAAATCTTAGAGAAGGCCGCAAAAATACAGGATTTATCTGGCGATTACATGTGGTTCTTCAACGACATTGAGAAAATTTTTGAGAAAAATATCGAAGTTAAGTACACCACTGGATTTCCAGAATTAGATAAGTATATCAACGAAGGCGGGCCGACCAAAGGCGACGTGATGGTATATATGGGAGCGACTGGAACTGGAAAATGTTGTAGCCTCCAGACAAAAATAATAGTAGATAGATTGTCTACTATTTTTGAGTTGGAGGTGGAAAATGGGAAAACAATTAAACTCGCAGGATATAGAAAACTCAAAACTCAACGCGGGGAAATTATGGTCTGCGATCTTACCAAAGAAGATGATATTAAAGAAGTACCAGCTGAAGAGGATGAAGGAGATATACAAGTGCCATCTATGTGGTTATGTGGCAGACAATAAGCATATAGGGTCTATATTAATACATTTACATGATAAACACAAAATCAATAGGGGTACCAGAGAACATGGCCCAACGATCGAATTTACTAATTATATCAATAAATACATTGGAAACCCAACATGTGCGTGCGGGTGCAAGAAATTGGTGTCTATAGACAAGAAAAACATGCAATTCAATTTATTTGCTGATGGTTGCCAAAACAAGTCCAGATTTAACAACCCATGTTGTGTAGAATTTTACATATTTAGAGGGTATAGCCCCGATGTCGCTAAGAAAATCATATCTAGAATACAAAGCAAAGAAACATCAGAAGAAAAACGCAAATTGCTCAGCGATATAAATTCAGGAGACAAAAATCCGTCATCAGTCAAATCAATAATTATGAGATACGGAGAAACGGGAGCCAAAAAGTATCTTAAATCTCATGGAAGACCAGGAAAGCTTAATCCATTCTATGGGCATAAACATACATATGAAACTCTTAAAATATGTGCCAAAGCCGGGTCGTCATGCCCGAAAGTATCATCTATTCAAATAAAGTTATACAAAGTATTGGATGAAATGCAAATTACATACTATAAAGAACACGAATCTGGATCAGATAAGGAATGTCTTGTTGGGAAATGGCCATTAGATTGTGTTATACCGGTTGACAGCACAAAATTATTGATTGATTGCCAGGGATCATACTGG
>Ga0315284_10009562_pt1 | contig 13819 bp, 19 predicted proteins | sample YL17G09_16_MG_FD_203696 | JGI IMG/M metagenome (GOLD analysis project Ga0315284, IMG submission 203696) | Sediment microbial communities from Yellowstone Lake, YNP, Wyoming, USA - YL17G09_16 | ecosystem: Environmental > Aquatic > Freshwater > Lake > Sediment | place: USA: Wyoming | collected... | reverse complement strand
TGTGAGTACACTACTCTTATAGTCATGGACCATATCCCATGTGGGGGCGAAGGCGCGCTCTCCTGTGCCTATGGTTATGTCTAGATAAGGTATACCTAGTCTCTTACACTCTCCTATATTTCCCGTACGGACTATCATTCAATTCAACCTCCTAATTCTTCTATGAGTAATCTGATACTCACCCTACGTGGGATAAACCCTCTCAATTCTATGATAGGTTGATGTGTCTCAACTAATCTATCAGCGATCTCAACGTACTTCCCAGTGCATTCCAATAGCCAATTCACATCTCTCATATCCATACTCTTTACTCTACGGGTCACAGATATAGTATGGATGGCTACTAATTGATCATAGTTACGGTTAGATTGCCACTCAATTAAGCACACTATACCACTCACTACGCATAGGAATATCAATCCTGTTAACATGATCTAGGTCTCCTCTAATTTAATTGTGTAGGTAGGTCGGTAGTCCCTACCCATAGTCTCAACTATTCCCTGAAACTCTCTTCAGGGTCAGCACTAAAGCCCGGCGCCACTTCTACATAACTCTCGTACAGATCTAGGTCTAGATGTGTACCCTCAGGCTGTACATAGAGTACTGGTTTAGGCGACGTGGTTTCGGCCCCAAGCGCCACGGTGTGTGTAAACTTATAATACTTACTCACTTCACCCTGGGTATGTATTATGTCTACTATCCTGATCCTGAACTTCTCAACGAATTCCTTGAATATCTGATACTCTTCGTTACTTAACTTGCTCTTGATTCTGTGATTGCTAGCATACTTACTAGGATGGATCACTGGAGTGATACCATGAGAACCAAGCATCAAACTAACTTGCATCCTACTCACTTTTTCTCTACATCCTAGGCAAGAGTCCCCGCCATCCTGTTCATGTAGGGTGCATATATCAGGGATTAGGCATTCTTCTACTACTAGGGTCATGTAACCCTTCCAGTTAGGATTCCACTTCTCGGATCCTGGTTTAGAAACATTAGGTCTTACGTAGGTCATTCCAACAATAGTCATTTCATTGTCTCCTCATTTAGTTGTGTGGGTAGGTTGGCAGTCCCTACCTATATTGCATCTTAGAGTCTCTCGATTAATCTAGAACTGCCGTCTCTCTCAACTACAGTCCACCCATCTTCACCATGATCAACAGTGATAGAACCATCGATATTCATGGCTACTCTACTAATTCTCTTACAACGTAATACCCAAGCCATCTGGGTAATAGTCATCTGTAATCTGGAGGTATAGATAGTTCCAATCATATCCTTCCATACATTGTAGCAACCATTGAGTTTTAACGAGATGGTGTTTACAATTACATGTAACATTATCTTATGTCTCCTTATCCTATATACACGGTCAACTAACTTAGGCATAGTGTATATATCGAACCGCCGCCTACCCATGTACACACCTTGCGTACACGTAGTAGCGTTAGCTTGGGCAGTTTACACTCTTGCCCAGGAGTAGTATTGTGATTATCTGCTGTACTTTAGACCACGTAGAATGCGAGCATCCTCATTGGTTAGGGAGTTGCCATCATGACGCACAATGGACTTATGTCCCTTGTCATCGATGTTGAGGTTATAACCGGCCGCTTCCATTTTCTCAGCTAACCTTACAGTCTCATTATCTTTCATGGCTACGTATTCAGTCCTTACTGCCTTACCAGCAGCTACAACTGCGTCCTTAGCATCAGGTATATACTTCTTAGCCACGATAACCAAGTCTTTCTTCAGACCATGAGCGGACCATGCGATAGCCTTAGCACCGAGTTTCTTCCACTCTATAGGCTTCCTAGGTTCCTTCTCTTCTTTCTCCTGTTCACCCTTAGGATTGAACATAGAGTCAACTATCTCACCAGCGATCTTATCGATGACTGCATCATCCTGGAGTGAATAGGAGACCATTACTTCGGATGTGATCACATCTGGATCTAAGGTATTGACGTCAGTATCAGTTGGTATCGTCTCATTGATGATTCTGATTAGGCTAACGGTGTCTAGTTCGGTTACCATACTACGCACATTAGAAACTACTGCCATGATGAACTGTGATCTGGTCATTTTAGGAACCTCCTTGATTGTTGAATTAATTACAGTAGCGCCCTTACTAGCAGCCACATGGTCACTAGCAAGTTTCTTGAGTAGTTCTAGTTCATATTCTCCTAGTTCTACTCCTGACTCACCATACTCCAGGAATGCGATCTTCTCTTCCTGTGTTATTGTTGAGCCCATTAAGATCTCTTGAATTCTTTCCTTGTTCATTTTAGTAACCTCCATTGAACTGAGCCTAACTGGTTGCTCATCAGGTGAAGATAACCCTATCCTCACTACCCCACACCACTACGACAGGCATTGGGGTTTCGCTTTAGTTAGAACTCGTCTGGATCAGGATCCATCCAGTATTGGTAGTAAGTTAGTGTACACGCTTCCTAGGACCATTACGTGTACACTGTATATGTACTTGTTAACGGGCCGAAACATCTAGGGCTGCATCCAACTTAGCCAGTTCCTCACCAGCTAACTTATCGGCCATCTCATTCCATATATTACCTGAATGCGCCTTTACCTTTAAGAATCTTATAGGTATCAGGTGCCTACTCAGGAACGCCTTGTATTCCTTGGACACCCACTTCTTAGTAGCCCATGTACCATTAGCCCACTCAGCCGGGCCGGTATAGTCATGGACTATCTCTAGTTCACTATAGCCAAGGATCTCAGCTTTATCTATGGCTCTCATTACAGAGCCTAATTCCCCGGCTACATTATTGCTCACTAGTGCTTGGGGCTCTACTACTTGCCCACTAGCTCTAGCTATTTCTTTACCATCCTCTACTAGGATATATGCCCATGTCACCTTACCATTACGATGGGCCCCGTCTACGTACGCTTGTATCATTTTATCTCCTTGTGTAGATGTAGAGTAGGCAGCAGGATCATAATCTCTACCACCTACTCGTTGTTGATTGTTATATACCAAGAACCAAGTTCCTGAGTACACGCACTATGCGGCCGTGTACGCCAGAACCCACCTTATTAGACTTCCTAGCAGTCTCAAGAGCCTCTACTAGCCCTACTCTACCTCTTAGAACTTGTAGTGCAGGATTGGGCCCATAATTAGCCTCACCAGTATCACTGGTTAGATAACTCATCCCAATTCCCGTGTGCCTAGACACATCACGCATAAAGTCGAGCGTATTAGCAATCATAGCACCCTCCTTCCTGTTGATGGCAGGTTGCACCACAGTCTCGAACAAGACTAGTAACTCTAGTTCAGTAAGTCCACCCATGCTCCATGCGTTATCACGGACAGTGGTAGACCGACCCATCTGATCCATACGTAGGAGTTCCTGTGCAGCTTCCTTGTATGTCTCATAGGTCTGAACTAACTTCCTCTCAGGAACTGCTTTCGCAGCCTCACGTGCTATCCTGGCTAGATCCAAGGACTCAATAGGATCCCATGCTAATTCAACGATGTCTTCCTCCGCAATTATACAGATTAGATCACCATCAAAATCGCCATTGAATACCATGTCCATGATACTAGGACTGATCTCAGCGCCGTAATGATCCGTGTGTGTAAGAACACGCATACGCACTACTGATGATCTACCCTTGATGGGATAACGGGTTACAGCTACATACTCAGGGCATCCCAAGGCTTTCCAATGATCCACGTGTAAACTGACAGTAGAATCATAGTTACCCTGTTTACCCCAACGATTAGGGACAGCAACTAGCCAAGCGCCACGCCCTGGAGGATTGAAGATGCCATCGAGTAGGAGCATTACCTTAGCCCTAATAGGTTCTTCATGCCCCACTACGGAGTTATTCTCCAGGATAAGACGACCATCCCTAGTCATATCGAGTATGTCATTACCATTATGGTCAACTCTGTGATACTCGAACAACTGAGCATAGTCAGCGGGCTTAGCACAGCCATGGATTAGTTCTCTTATGGTTGGCCCCCAGATTGGTGCTCTTTCCATACCATAGTATTCTGATTCTTCATCAGCTGATACTTCTGGTGGAATACCAAACCACCCAACGATCCTAGGCTCATCCAAGAGATTCTTAGCCCGGACGATACCCAATCCTTCGAAGAATTGGATAAGTTGGTAGCTCAGTTTGATCCATGGACCTACAGAGGCACGCTCCTCAGCACGGGATACGATATGAAGTTGTGTATCCTCGCAGAACTCACAAACACCCTTCATAACATCGTCACTGAGAATCATTGTATAGCCAGGTGTAGGAGCTACAACGACAGTAGCCTTTAGGAGAACGTCTCCGAACTCCTTGGTACGCACTACGCCAGCTAACTTGTCACCAGTCTGTAATGGATGGAATTCTCCATCATCACCTAGGACTTGGCACTCATTAGCCAACTTCAGACTGATTAGGACTATACCAGGAGGCATACGATCAGCCTTATCTACCCTAACAGCAGCTGGTTCTAGTAGAGACTTAGGAATCTCCATCATCCTGTGCTCCTGTGATGCAATAAGCTTAAATCTCTTGAACGCCTTGGTTTTATCGAAGGCATCAAGATAGCTGATGGGTAGTGTGCCCCTGATACCAACTCTCAATTGACTAGGTTTAGTGAGTTCGAGTTCCTCATCTTCACCAATGTCCTCACTATGCACTAGTTGATAGCCTATATAGGTCCCAGACTTCTCTTCTAAGTGGAGGACGTGTACACAATGCATGTGGTACTTACGCGCTAATTGTGTAATTGTTATGTGCCCACTCTTAGACACGGTTACAGGCTGTAGGTTGCGCATAAATGTCAGGTGGAAGCGTACCAACCTGGTGTACGATTGACCTGCGGCGGTAACTAACCATTCATCATACTTGTTCTTGCCCTCAGGCGCATTGAACATGTGACGGAACTGGTCTTCTACTGCCCACTGTATGTCACTAGCCAACAATGTCTTATCCACTATCATCTCATTCCCAACTCTCTTGGGTATAAGTCTGATGTTGAATAGACAACCATCGGTGATACCATCCGTAGATGGCAATTTTACCGTGTAGATGGCTATAACTGGGGCCTTAAACTTAGTCATATCCAAGGTATCACCCTCGTGTATGACCGTCCACTTACCTGCCACGAGCCCCTTCCAGATAACCACAGCATCGGTGATTATACAGCGGGCATTAACTCGTACCTGACCATCGAAGGTGATGCTATCAGGTACGAATTCACCTTCAGTGTTTTCATACTTACCGTACCAACTACACACTACATACATTCCTGCACTCAATTTTAGTTCCATTAGTTGCACCTCCAGACACCTAGGTAGATGTCCATTAGAATACATAGACAGGCCTCCCTGTCATTCTGTACCAGCCACATCAACATTTCATACTGCGCTCTAGTTAGTTTCTTCAATTTATTCACCTCCCAAAATCTGGATCGTACTCGTTAAAGGTTCTATCACATACCATCCGTAGATGGCAGTTTAATCGTGTATAGGGCTATGACAGGTGCCCTAAATTTAGTCATATCCAAGGTATCCCCCTCGTGTATGACTTCCCATTTACCATTAACTAGGCCCTTCCATATAACCACAGCATCGGTGATAATACAGCGGGCATTGACTCTTATCTGACCATCGAAGGTCACGGACTCTTGGTTCTTAGATCCTATCATTTCATGTCTCCTTATAGGGCTAACGGCCCTTACGTTCCTGGTCTCTTAGCCAACCAGCGAGCTTAGTTAAATGGATATTAGCGTTTCTCATCATGATAGTTGAGCCAGCATCGGCGATCTCTACCAATACTTCCACTGTGCTTCGCAGTGTATCTGGTAGTGTAGGACCGGACCCTACTAGCTCCTCTTCTTCGATCTCAGTATCCTTCTCAGTAACTGTCTCGGACACAACTTGGTCTATGATCTCATCAAGTAGACGTTGCTCTTCAACAGCAGTAAGTGGCCTAGGGACCAACTTATCTATATCACTGAGCTTCTTGTACTTCTCCATCATTCACTCCCTTTCCTATGGGGTTCTATTAACCACTGTATGTACACTTTATCAATGGGGACATGCCATTCCTTGGTAAGAAGGAAATGGGCCCAACTTACTATCTCATCTATCTGCTCATCAGTCATCTCACTTACCTTATAGTGGGTCATATACCACTCGCTTATCTGTTCCCCACTGAGGACAGATGCTACTAGTTCAGTAGCCACTTCATCCTCTTCTAGAGTGAGGAAATAATTACGCTCTAGTAGGCTGACTAGTCTATGCGTTTCCTCATGCAACACTATATGTTTAGTGTACCTGCTTCTACATAGTAGTTCTACGAGATTCACGTACACCTTCCCCTTCTTAAACCACCCTGAACAGTTCCAGGCCAGCCCTATTCTGTACTTGATGGACCGGCCCCGAATCTTCATTCTCATAATATCCTCCAGTAGCAGTTATACTCAGCTACTATGAGTAATAACGGTTAATTAACTTGATCACTCGCATAGGTCTCTCCAACCTTAGCGAACTTCTTGATAATCTTAGATAGTTCATCTACATCCTTGGCACTGTACATGATATCGGGCCCAACTTGCTCATCCGTGTAGTGTTTAACTTGTGATATCCTAACTTCCAGGAAGTGATCACCCAAGGACTTATCCCATAAACTCTTTACAGTGAACTTGTATTCATATGTCCCTACTAGCTCTCTATTCCAATAACTAAACTCTACCCCGGTCTGGGCCTTGAGTTCCTTAGCTAGATCAAGGTAATATTGATCTGATGCTTCCTTGGCTATTCTATAAGTAGTCTGTGCCAAGTGATCAATCCCATATCCAGCGACTATGACTAGGAAGACTATACCTACTACAATCATTAGAGCACCCAATCCACGGACATTCTCGGGATCCTTTACCTTGGTCCTGTTAATTGTTACTAAACCAATTACTAGAGCTACCACACCTAAGATACCCGTAAAGATCAACATTCCGATACCCATCGTAACCTCTTTCTCCATCAATCAGATGGAATAGATTGTTTAGTCTAGTGTCAACACACTGCATACTAGACTATCGCTTACTACTATAAACCTATATAGTAGCTGTGTGCTTGAGCCAGTTTATACACTTAGCTCAGGTGTAGTTTACGTTACATTACTTTACCATCGTCATCTACGCTGTTCTAGCTGTGCTGTATGTGCATTACCCTTAGCTATAGCTGCATTAGCTTGATCTATAACTACCTTACCCATGTCTAGCATAGGCAGTGCTGCTAGTAGCCCTACTACTATGCATGCTAGCACTAGCACTATACTAACTAGCCATACTACGCTCTTCATACCCTATCCCCCTATACTACGTTGTTGTACATGCTATACTACTATAGTATGCATGTATATATATGCATATGTATATAGTATGCTAACTGCTATACTACGTACATATACTAATGTATATAACTAACTAATAACTAATACATACATGTATGTATATGATATACATGTATACTATGTATGTATGCATATGTATGTGTGTATGCTATGCATGTATGTGTATGATATATATATGCATGTATGTGTATGCTATGCATGCTATGACATATAGATATACGTACATGTAATCATATACACATATATAACTATATGTATACAAGTATAGATAGCAATACAATAATCATAATGTATAATATATTAGTTATTGTGTTGTTAATTAAATAAATAATTATAATTGAATAAATAATTATAATTAATTAATTCAACTTAAGAACTTGTTTCAGCCTCTCAATCAGAAACCCGTTACCTATACGACCCGGTGGGCTCGAAACAGAACCAACCCCTTATCCTATTATATACCAGGTGATGCAAGTTTTTCCTGATTTTACGTCTATATGGCGACCTCCCCCTCAATTTTCCTCTCCCGTTCCCTTCTCACTCTAGCTCATTCCATCCCTCCCCGCCCTATCACTCTTCTCTCCCTCTGGGGGTTACTCCTAAGGTTCCCTGGGGGTTACTTGACGCAGGAGGTTAGGATGTGGTATAATATAGATAGTTACTTGTTCAGGGGTCACATTCACGATGGAGGTAAGGTATATGGGAGTTAAGGGTAAGGGTAAGCGAGGTAAGGGTGTTTCTCGGGAGTCTAGTATGCCCCGTAGGGTTACTAGGAAGCGTGGTCCGAGGGATCACGGAGGGGTACACAGGAAGGTAGAGGACATGGGTTACTGGAGGTGTGTAGCGTGTAATGGTAAGTTGCCTGTGGGGACTGAGGTTCCGGGTAGGGTCCTTCTACCAGGGAGGCATCTCATCTTATGTTCGGCATGTGGAGTAGACTGGGTTTACTATCCGGCTAGGAAGTATCTTAGGCGGCGAGAGTTTCAGGTAAAGTGGTTGGGTCAGAGCATACTAGCTAGTAGTGTAGTTAAGATTTTCGGTTCGTCCTATGTGGTGAATGAGTTGAAGATGGTTGAGTGGGGTATCTCACTGAAGGGAGGTTTCCTCTCTTTCGACTTAGCAGTTCCAGCACGGAACCTTTTAATTGACTATCATGGGGAACAGCACTATAATTACCCTAATAGGTGGCACAGGACGCGCGCGGCTTTTGAGGAGCAGCGTACCCGGGATGCGGCGAAGTATATACTTGCGGAGGAAAATGGTTGGTCCTACATAGTGTTCTCATATAATGAGCCTGTGGATAATGAGGCATGGGTCCGTGACAGGTTGGGGAGGGTTTTAGGTAATGAGTAGTGGCAAGTATAGTAAATATTCAGAAGAGTGGATGGAGTTATACAGGAAGGGTCTTAGCTGCTATAATATTTCTAGAAGATATGGGTGTAGTAAATCGCCCGTATATGATATTATTAAGAATAGCGGATTAATGAGGCCTAGTAAGAATATGTATCGATTTAAGTACTCTACTAGTGATGCATATTTCGATATAATTGATAGTGAAGAGAAGGCTTACTTCCTAGGATTATTATTATCAGATGGATGTATTTACAGGCCAGAGCGCGCAACTCAACGTGTGCAATTACAGATAACTGCTTTAGATGCCTATATAGTAGACAGATTAGCCACTATACTTAATCGTAAGAGTTATAGGTGCCCAGCTAGAGGTAGAACTAAGGAATCATCCTGTTTAACAGTTACTAGTGATCATATGGTTGAAGTTCTAAGATCTTATGGTTTTACGGATAGAAAGTCTACGGACAATCATGAATCCAAGGTATTCGATCATGTACCTCCAGAATTGATGCATCATTTTATTAGGGGGATATTTGATGGTGATGGGTGTATATCAGTAAGAAATAAGACTGGTAAGATTTCCGGACTATATATGATGGGGAATTTACAAGACATGTTACGTATTTCCAATGTACTTTCTTGTATAGGGTGTACAATCGTGGCACCTAGAAGCCACTCTAGCATATATAGACTATCATGGTATAGCAAGGAAGATATTACTATAATTATGAACTATTTATATTGTGATGCAACTATATATTTAGATAGGAAGAAGAATAGATTTGATACGTTTATAAATACAAAGTAACTAGGAGGAAAGTTTATGAGTGAGAGTGAACTAGAGAAAGATGAATCATGTGGAAGTATAGATACACCTAATCGTGGAGGTAGACCAGCAGGAACTTCTAGGTATGGGGAGAAATTAGTGGTTCTGCGTAATACAGATAGAGATGGTTATATACCATTTAAGACCCTTCTAGAATTCTTCCCTAATGATTTGAAGAATAAGATCATGGATGCAGAAATTAAGCATTCACGGATCTATGACATGTCGGAATATGCGAATAAGATGTTGGAAGGTATAGTTGCGGTTTCACCTCTCCTCTGTAAGGGGGACGCCTGTCAGTATGCCTCGCGTTGTGAGGTACTCACCAACAACTTAGCACCTATAGACAAGGCGTGTCCTATCGAGATGTATCTGATAGAGAGTTGGGCCCGTCAGTGGGTGGAGGCAATGGAAGTGGATATGAGTAATAAGGTGGAGCGTGACCAGGTAGCTAGCATCATAATGTGTGATCTGATGTTAATGAGGATAGGCAATAAGCTCAGTCTCTCCCCTACTGGGAATATAGTGTATACACCTGTTGGGGTAGATAAGAATGGGAATGTGATTCTTCGGACGGAGCCGGCTCCGGAGATAGGGATGCAGGAGAAGTACCTAAAGATGAAGAACGGGGTACAGGAGTCGCTCTTAGCTACGAGGGAGAGTAGGGCCAAGCATGGGATCACGGATGACAAGGATCTGGCTAAGAGCTCCGCTAAGGCTATGTACAAGGGTCAGCAGATAATAGCACAGATAACGGCGGAGAATAAGAAGTTAGCGAATACGATATTTAAGGAGGGGGAATGATGAGTTCAATATACAGTTTAGGATGTCTTCCTAGTATACCTGATTTCAGGAATTATAGATACTCTAGTATAATGCCTAAGGAGTTAGATCTACCTACGATGGTAGACTTGCGGTCTGGATGTACCCCTGTAAAGGAGCAGAATGGTCTAGGCGCTTGTGTTGCTTTCTCTATGACGGGCCTCTTAGAGTTTGTGGATAGGAAGGATGACGGCCGCTTCACGAGTCTATCAGAGCTCTTCATATACTATCTGATACGGGATAAGATGGGTACGGTGGATTGGGACTCTGGTGGGTACATAAACTATGGCCTCGACGTACTTGCTAAGAGGGGTTCCTGCACAGAGGATGAGATGCCATACATCAATCCGGAGTACAGATATAAGACAATGCCAACGGGCCGGCAGCTCCTCTCGGGTCTCCGTCGTAGGATTAGCACGTATTGGGAGATATATACTCTTGATGAGATGTTAACGTGTCTAGCGGACGGTTATCCATTCGTGGGCGGAGTTTCCGTGTATGATTCCTTCGTCTCAGATGAGATTAGGAAGACTGGGGTGATACCTATGCCTAAGTCAGATGAGAGTAGGAGAGGCGGGCACGCCCTCGGATTCTACGGATTTGATATGATGTCTCAGCGTTTCATTTTCAAGAATTCTTGGTCGGATCAATGGGGAATGGCTGGGTATGGAACCATCCCATTCCAGTATATAGATGATATGGGTTTCGATTTCTGGACAGTGAGGAAGTGATGAGTAAGTGAATCAAGGTGATATAGCGGATGAGGTACGGGATGATGTGGTGGCTAAGAAGGGGGCCTTAGGGGCTGCTAGTAAGGCTGGGGCCCAAGCTAAGGTAGAGAGTAAGGGTATGATTGGGATGCTCAGGAAAGAGTCTCAGATGGCTTCTCAGTGGTTCAAGGGTAAGGGGGCGCTCCTAAGGGCTACTGCTATAGCGGGTGGTGCTTGGTTGGCGGTTGCGCTCCTAGCTAATGAGGCTAGGTCTATTTCCTCTGCCTTTCATACTGGGAGTAACTACTCACCACCTGGATATGTTAGAGATGTATATGGGATGATTGACAGTGGTAGTAGCTACTCTACACCGCCAGACCCTATGGCTATGAATGATAGGATCAAGGAGAGACTCAGGAATACTACGGGTCTTGTGCAGAGAATACATGATCAGAGAAGCGGCCATCATCGCTACGGAAACTCTAAGAGTGACTATCAGATGGAAAATCTATATGGGGTACAGACGGGTCTATACTAGCTGGTGGTGAGGAGTTTGGCGAGTCAATTATTACGACAGAGAGTAGTGTATAGAGTAAATATATATAGTGATAGGAGACGTGATATAGGGATCGTTACTGGTTATAGGAAGAATGAAATTACAGATGTAGAGGAAATAGAGGTTACTAATGCTTATGTAAGGTGGATACATCCGTGTCAGATAGTAAGGATAATCCCTCCTACTGAGCCCATTGTTGATTGAGGAGTAAGGAGTATGAACGCTTATATAATGTGCGGGGGAAAGGCCACGCGAGTAGCTGAGTTAACTGAAAGGTATGGGTGTGAGAAGCACGAGTTACCTGTCGGCGAGCACAAGTTCGTGGAGTATACTGTTAGATCTCTACTTGACAGTAAGGCCGTCCGTAACGTAGAATATATTATGGATAAGGACACAGGTACAGGCGGAGCTATGCAATGCATACGTACAGATTCGTTCCCTTACATAATGATCTACGGGGACATGTACGTGGAAGTGGATATATGGGATATGTATCTGGTTATGTTGGAGTCTAGGGCTGATCTTATGATAGTTACTATGGAGACCTCAGACCAAGACTATGGGATGGTAACTACTAGTACGAACAAGGTTGTTAGATATAATAGAGAGCATGAGCCCGCTGAGAACTACCTGACTAATGTAGGAATGTATATGGTAGGGGAGAATTTTCATAGATTGGTAGAGTGTTACCCTAAGGTGGGAGAGCCATGGTCTCTAGAGAATGATATCTTCGAAAGACATGGTGATGTAAGGAGAGGCCAAGCCGGGCCGGAATACTTCTCCATCCTAAACGTCTCCAGCTATAGAGTAGATAGTAGGAATGTATACGATGTGGGTACACCAGAAAGGTACAAGGATACAGTGCAGAGATTGAGGTGGTAGGTACATGGGTTGGGCCGGTAAGATAGGTAGTAAGCTATGGAGAATGAAGGGGAATAGTATAACTAAGACCGCCTTCCTTGCTTCTGGTAAGTTCGCGATGAGAGGTAGATCGAATGTAGCTAAGGGCATGAGAGGTCTTGGAATAATACCATTCTCAGCCATTGGTGCAACAGTAGGAGGTGCACGTGGCGTTGTCAGAGGTGCATGGTGGGCTACTAAGAAGACAGCTTACTCGGCGGTTAAGAGGCCCATGCTAACTACTGTACTAGGATCGGCGGCCATAGGTCTATGGGGTGTAACTAGAGGTATTACAGAGAGTGTTAGGATGACACAACCACCGCCTCCGCGACCAGGGAGGCCTGCTATGCCAAGGAGCGGGCCTGGTTATAATATATGGGCTGGTGGAATAGGAAGGAGTGGGCAATTCAACTTAGGTGCAACTGGCGACCTAACTCTCTCAATGCATAAGACAAGACACAGGTGATATAGATGGCACTACCAACAGATAGGGTACAGAGTTTCCAGCAGGAAGAGCGAAGGGCGGGAGTAAGTTCGGCAGTTATGAGTGCATGGGCTCAGGCGCCCCTTTACTCTATGCGATGGAACTACTTCCATAGGCCATCGGTATGGGCTTCCATGGCTACACAGAACCGGGGTTTCCGCTGGCAAGGCCTCACAGGTTTCAAGACACTCTTCGCTGGAGGGACAGGTATAGGGTACGGGGGTCAACAGCGAGAGAGGTATAGTAGGATGATACCTACTGGATGGGCCATTCGTGCTGGTGGTGGCATCATCAAGCATACGGGAAAAGCTATACAGAGGATCCCTACAACATACAGATCTGCAGGAAGAGTGGCTATTGGATTTGGTGGTGGGACGACCAATCTGGGCTGGGGCGGGACCTATGGTTCCCCTATGGGGTGGACAGGTCGTTTAGGTAGAGGGATGGAGACCTTCGGTGGAGGTATGCGTAAAGGCGGAATTGGAGGTGGGTTAGCAGCACTAGGAGGTACAGCTGGTAGATGGGGAGAGGATATACAGAAGGCATTCGGTGGTGGTTACTATAGTAGAATAGGTGGATATGGAGCCCTTCAGTATAGGTATAGCACAGATTTTCTATCCAATGTATATGGTCAATACAACAGTCTTTCTGGAAGTATGACTGTCTCCAATCCTGCTAAATTCGCCGACCTACCAGTTCCAGGTATGCATGCCTTCAAAGATGTAGTAGAAGCCAACGAATTATATATGAGAGATGTTATTAAGAAATCCAGGATAAGCGGTCTATGGAAT
>Ga0315284_10009560_pt1 | contig 13819 bp, 18 predicted proteins | sample YL17G09_16_MG_FD_203696 | JGI IMG/M metagenome (GOLD analysis project Ga0315284, IMG submission 203696) | Sediment microbial communities from Yellowstone Lake, YNP, Wyoming, USA - YL17G09_16 | ecosystem: Environmental > Aquatic > Freshwater > Lake > Sediment | place: USA: Wyoming | collected... | reverse complement strand
TTTCCTTCTTTGTTTTTGCTTTGATAAATCTCTTCGATTTTTTCAATGATGTTGTCCTGAGACATTTCTTCTGCTGTCATATTAGTTTAATCTAAATTTTTATATCACCCAAACATTAGGACAATCCCAACATTTCCAGTTGATATTATCTGTTGATTTTACATGAGTACTTTTACATTTTGGGCAAAACGAAACTACAACATCTGGTATATCTATTTTTTTAACTTGCATTTCCTTAAAAAATAAGTTCGCCACTCCGTTGTGAGCAAAATTAGCATTTAGTGGTTTCTTTTCAAGTTGCCATTCTTGAAATAATATCAACACATCTTTTAAATTCATACATTTTTTCATACTTTATTACAGTCCTTCTCTTTTTAAATCACGTTCCATATCTTTCTTCTTGATAGACTCACGCTTATCAAATAATTTCTTTCCTCTAGCTAAACGTATCTTGACCTTTGCCAAACCCTTCTTTTCATAAAGATGTTCAATAACAATTGTGATTCCAGAATCTTTAACTTCGTTTTGTAACTTTCGAACTTCCTTCTTTTTAAGAAGCAAATACCTTTCTCTTAATGGGTCATGCTGAACAGCTGCATTTTTTAGTTGAGCTATGTGCATATTTTTAACAATAACCTTTCCGTCATGTAAATAACAATAAGCTTCAGCAATGCTGACTCTACCATCACGCATAGATTTTATTTCAGAACCAAGCAAAACAATCCCAGCATCAAACTCATCAAGAAGCTCAAATTCAAATGAGGCCTTCCTGTTGTAGACGTTGATTTTTTTCTTGGGCTCTTTAGCCTTTTTAGGTTTTTCTGTAGGTTCCACGATATGTTATACGAAAAATATTTAAAAAAGTTTCTTTAAATTACTGTAAATAACTTAAAAAACTCTTCTCTTTCTCTAACCCAAATCATCCCATCTGGATTGTCATATTGACACTCATATACAACAACATCAATCCATGTTCCTCCAAATTTTATTTTAGATTGATATAGAATTTTATATGGCTTTCCTTTATATTGATATGTGGTCATAATTAGTCTTTTAATAGAATTTCAACCAATTCAGCCACACCTTCAGTAGCTGGTTTTTTTATAAATGTAGTTGTTTCTGGACGGCCAATCAATGGAACTGCATTCGGGTCTATTACATAAATAGGAGTCTTTACATGAGTCCACTTAACCAATACTGCGGCAGGATATACAACAAGTGAAGTGCCAATGATAACAAAAATATCAGCATCATATGCAAGCCCCTCTGCCGTGTTAATATAAGGGACAGTTTCACCGAACCAAACAATATTTGGTCTCATCTGAAAACCTTCTTCGCAAAGGTCTCCAATCTTGATATCATCATATCCAATATCCTTTACTGTTTTGTCATTGCCAGAGCTTTTAGAGCTTGTAAGCATTCCATGTAAATGCAATATTTTTGAAGAGCCTGCTCTCTCATGAAGGTCATCAACATTTTGCGTAATAACGTACACATCATATTTTTCTTCAAGCTTTACCAATAACTTATGGCCATCATTAGGTTCTACAGTTGCAAGTTGTCTTCTTCTTTGATTATAAAATTCAATAACCAATTCTGGATTGGCCTTCCACCCATCTGGAGATGCAACATCTTCTACTTTATGATTTTCCCAAAGCCCATTTGAATCTCTGAATGTTGAAATTCCAGATTCTGCACTTATACCAGCCCCAGTAAGTATTACTAATTTCTTTTTCATTTGTTTTTAGGATGCTTAAATGTTTTATTATCTGTAACTCCAGTTTTAACTTTAATTCCAATATTTCTAAGTGTCTTAATAACTTGTTCCTCAACTTTGTTTTTTTTGTTTTCTAATGTAAATCCAATAACATTTCTTTGTTCTTTAAAATCCATATCTGAACAATTATATATTTCAGCTAGAGTAGCTGATTCGCTAATAAAATTAATTCCTAACTTTTTAGCAAGACCTTGAACTCTGTCTTTAGAAAGTGGTTTGAATTCATATTTAGCTATAAGTCTTCCTTTTCTAAGTAATGCATCATCAATATTTTTTAATTCTGTATTGAATGTCGCTACAATCTGTATACTTAAACAGTCGCTCAAAAGACCGTCTGATAAATTTAAGATGTTTGAAATTGCTTGGTTGTGTTGCCCTTGTCTCTTAATTAAAACGTTTTCTGAATCTTCCACAATCAGAATTGAGTTTGGGATATCCGTTAAGAAAGGGATGAGGCCTGGATTAGATAATTCGCTAGCCATATCTGGCGGCATATATAATACACGCTTATCTGTTACATTATTTATAATATGTCTGATATAACTCGTCTTTCCAGTACCTGGAGGGCCATATAATAAAACCAATCCTTTTCCATCTTCTTTATTTAATCTTTCTAATACAATTTTATCAATATCTTTAAAGTCCTTATTGTAATTTGTATTAAAATCTATTATTGGATTTTTTATCGTATATTCTTTTAATTCAAAACCAGATTGTGTTTTGCAGATTAGATTAATAATTCCTTTCTTCTCTTCTTTAATTTTATTTTTTTCTGAATATTTTTTAAACTCAGAAACATACTTGTTGTTTTCTAAAAAAAGAAAATATATATAACCTTTTTGCTTGCCTTCTTTTTTATCAAATCTATTATCATGAAGAACGGCTACTGTACCATTTGAGTCTATATTAAATATAGCGCCAAACATTAATTCTTTTTTCGAATCAGAGTTAACAGTTAAATCATATTGTATTACTCTATCTTTATATTTTTCTATGAAGCCATCTGTATACATTTTCCCGTTTGCAAAAAATCCACTTGGAATTTTTGAAAAATTGTTTATATACCAATTCCTAACTGGAGTGCTCTCATAAGTATTTGTAAGTGCGTAAAAATTAGGGTGGATTATTTCGTTGTTTATGTTCATGTTGTTTCCCATTTTTTTTGTTTTAGATTATTATGCAAATATGAATAAATTTTTACAGATAAAAAAATAAATTTACAATTTATTTATTAGGTCTTTAATATTATCAAAAGCCAAGTTATAAAACTCGTCATCAAATTTAATTCCGAAAATATTATACAACAAATTCTCTGGAGAGTCAGAACCGCCAGCAGCAAGCAATTGGTGGTATTTTTCAATAAATTCTTCCTTATTTTCTGAAATTTTATATTTTTGGTATAGATTTAAACTTATAATATTTCCAAAAGCATATGTATAGCAATAGAATGGGGAGCCAAAAATATGAGAAATTGATGACCATCCATGCTTAATCATGTCTCTGTTTTGAGAAACTGGTGGGCCATATAATTTTTCTGTCTCTTCTGCCCATAATTCATTGTAATCATCAAACGTAAGAGGTTCATTGTTCTTAAATGATTCATGACATTTTTTTTCAAAAGATACATAAGCTACTTGTCTGAATATGGTTCCAAAAATATCATCTAATCTACTGCAAATCAATTTCTTTTTTTGTTCATCACTATCAATGGTCTCAAGAAGTGTCTCAAACATTAAAGTTTCATTAAAAATAGAAGCCGTCTCTGCTAATGTTAAAGGAGTTTCGTATACAGCTGCTTTTTGAACCTTAGAAAGATATCCATGAAATACATGCCCCATCTCATGCGCCAGTGTTGTTACATCATTTGGAGTATCTGCCCAATTTAATAACACAAACTCTGGAAAGTCTTTTGTATATTGCGCATAAGCACCAGTAGATTTTCCAGGCTTAGGATAAACCGATATTCTACCGCCTTCAATCATTTCATCTGAAAATTTATCTAAAATTGGGTCCACCTTTCCAAGTGTATCTTTATACAACCTCCATCCATCTTCAAAAGAAAATTTTTTTTCTTCTTCTACAGACGGATATGGCGCAAAAACATCACATACCTCCATTTTTTCAATACCTAATAGTTTTGTTTTCTTTTCTAAAAAAGAATGATATATGCTATAGTTTTTAGTTATTGTTTTTAATAGAAACTCCACTGTTTCATCAGAAAGTTCTTCTGATATATTTCTTGAGCTAAGTACTGAATTATACCCTCTCAGTTCCATGTCTGCAACATTTTCTTTACAAACTAGACTATATAAGTTGCCTAACACAACTTGATTTTGCTTGTTTAAATAAACATCGGCCAAGCATTTAAACGCCTCTTTTCTTTTTTCTCTATCTTGACTTTCTCTTAAAGTCCTAATCTCATCTTCAGTTAGCTGTTTACCATTCAAATTAAAATCAAATGAAGTGGTTAGCTCTTCATGCAAATTCATGCTTGACGCTGTTGATAATTTTAGGTATATTCTCTCTTCTGGCTCGCTTAATAAATACCTTAAGTCATTTGCACATACAATAAAATCATTTTTATAAGATTTCATCATATCAAGCTTTGACCATTCCATTAATTTTTCAAAGCCTATTTTTTTATATTCTTCGTCTATGAATAAAAATTTCTCTGAATACTCAGAATAAAGCTTTTCTAGTTTTGTGGATTCTTTTTGTATCTTTTGATTTTGAGTATCTAAAGATGACATGAAAAATAAATACAGACCAACCTTTTCTATATCTACGTCTACGGCATCTGATTCTTCTAAGAACTCCAGAAATTCAGATTCATTTAGTGTAGATATTGGTTTTTGTTTATATTTTTCTATAAACATAACACACCTTTTTTCCCAAGACTCAATATCTTTTTTTATATTTTCGTCATTAATGTCAGAATAGAAATATCTATCCAGTTCCCATTCTTTTTTTAGTTCTCCCATTTATTATTTTTTTGCAAATTTCTTTTTCTTATTTACAACTTTAATTGTTTCTTGTTTTTTGTTAATAAAAACTGGTAACTTTTTTAAACCCTCAAGTTTAACTTTAAATAAATCACTTATTGATAAATAATCATCATCCATAAATGTGTATCTGAAACTCCATTCGTTTTCGTTAGTTTTAACCAAGCCTCTAAGGCCAGCAATTTCTAATTTTGGATTTGTCTTTTTTACCAGCTCTAATATTCTTTTTTCTATGTTCATGTTTATTTTGTTTATTAACACGAAGATATTGAAAAGTTTTTACTTAAACAACTTTGTTATTACATTTAAAAAAATTATATTTGTCAATCTAAAAAAAATACATCCGATATGGCCGAAACTGAAAAAAAGGAAGATAAACTTGTGGGAGTTGTCAATAAAATTCTGTATAAAAACGAAGACAATGGATATCACGTACTTAGTGTGGATATGGCCGACCTGGAAGATATTAAAGTCACTGTTACACAACCAAATATATTTGATGGGCTTACTTATGAATTTAAAGGTGAGTGGACCAAACATGCCAAATTTGGAAACCAATTTAAAGCCACAATAGCATTTGAAGTGCAGCCATCTACAAAAGAAGGACTTAGAGCTTACCTTCAATCTAGTTTTTTTCCAGGAATAGGTCCAGTTATTGCAAACAGAATAGTTGAGCACTTCGGAGATAAGGTTATTGATATATTAAATGAAGAACCAGACAGGCTTTTAGATGTTTCTGGAATATCTAGAAATAAACTAAAAGCTATCGTTGCTTCGTGGGTACAGAATAAAGAAATAAATGATATTATGATGTTCCTACAGCAATTTGGTATTAGTACATTATACGCATCAAAGATATATGAGTTTTATGGTAAACACTGTGTTCAGCAAATAATGTCAAACCCTTATAAGCTCGCAAGCGACATAGCTGGAATAGGATTTGCATTTGCAGATAAAATAGCTCTACAGGTTGGTTTTAATAAAGATAGTGTAGAAAGAGTAAAGGCATGCATAAATTATATTCTTGAACGTAGTACTCTTGATGGTCATTGCTATTTGTTGTTAAATCAAATCACCTTGCGCTCTACAGAGCTATTACAAGTAGATATCAAAGGTATGGTTCAGGATTTGCTAGACTTATTAGAAAAAGGAAGTGAAATAAAAACCATATCATTATTTGGTGAAGAAAAAAGATATTATTCCAGAACCCTATATTTTAATGAGACTTATTGCGCTGAAAAAGTTCACGCTTTAAAAGAAAATGATTTTAATGTAAAAATAAATGATAAATTATTAGAAGATAAGAATGATTCAATTAAATTAAGTGACGAACAAAAAGCGGCAGTTAAAGGTGTTCTTGGTCATGGCATATCTGTATTAACTGGAGGTCCAGGATGTGGTAAAACACAAACCACAAAAACTATTGTTAGTGCTCTTCGTGCTTTAAATAAAAATATAATATTGGCCGCACCTACAGGTAGAGCTTCTCAACGTATGACAGAAGTTATTGGAATGGAAGCTTGTACAATTCACAGACTTCTATCTTGGGACCCTGCGAATGGTGGTTTTTTAAAGAATGAAGATAATCCAATATCTGCTGATTTTATTATTATTGATGAATCTTCTATGTTAGATATCAATCTTGCCTCATCTTTACTAAGAGCAACAAGATATGAAACACAAATTTTATTTGTTGGTGATGCTGACCAACTTCCGCCAGTTGGCCCTGGAGATTTTTTCAGAGACTTAATTAGTAGTGACGTAATTCCAGTTTATAGGTTAAATAAAATATTTAGACAAGGAAAAGAATCTCTCATCATTAAATACGCCCACTCAATTAATGAAGGCATTGTTCCAAGTATAGAAAGCCCTTTGATGTCTCCTGAAGTATGGACAAATGGCACCGATTGTTCTTTTGTTGATTCTGGTGTTGGAGAGTTAAATAAAAAAGGAACTGATTATCCAAAATGGTCATCATTGCGTTATGGATTAGATATAACTGAAATGATTGTAAAGTTGTATACAGAGATTATGCCAAAATACCTTGGCAAAGAAAAAGAAATACAAATTCTTATTCCAATGAATGTTGGCGACCTTGGAACTATAAGAGTTAACTCAATTGTTCAAGCTACAGTTAATCCACATGAAAAAGGAAAAGGCGAAATAAAGCTCAAGGAGCGCATTTTTAGAAACGGGGATAAAGTTATACAAACAAAGAATAACTATGACCTAGGTGTCTTTAATGGAGATATAGGGCGTATTTCTGCCGTATATGAATCCACATCTGAATTAACTGTCAAATTTTCTGAAGACCGTGAAGTTGCCTATAAAAAAAGTGATATATTTGAACTAGAACTGGCTTACGCAATTTCAATACACAAAAGCCAGGGCTCTGAATTTGATTGTGTGATATTGCCAATTACGATGCAATATTATAGAATGTTACAAAGGAACTTAATTTATACAGCTTTGACACGTGCTAAGAAATGTGCGGTATTTATAGGCCAAAGAAAACCTTTTGAAATAGCTGTAGAAAATAACAACTATGAAAAGAGACAGACCTCTTTAAAATTAATGTTATTAGATGAATCTTTTGTTAATCCTTTGTTGTAAGGGAGTATTCTTCATGACAATCCATACAGTGGAATTTGTTTTTTCCTAATGCCATTTGCTCTCCTTTGTGTTGACATGGCATTTGTTTTTGAATATGCTCATCTCTTGAGTTGATAAAATCTTCATGCTCTTCATCAGTTAACTCTTCCCAGTCGATAATTTCTACTTGTATTTTTTTAACTATATTTCTTTCTAATCCCATTTTTGCAAAAAAGGCTGCTCTTGCAGGGACTACAATCTCATATTCAGATTCTCCAATCTGAGGATTAATATCATCATCAATGTTTAATCTGAATTTCATATAGAAATGTCTTTGATGAGGAGTTTTTGAATCCTTTATCTTTCTATTTTTATAATGTTTTAATTTAAGTTTTCTAAAATAATCTTGAAGCTTGATTACAAACTTAGGCTTTAAGTCATTTAATGTATAAACTTTATTATCAGGATGAAGAGGAGTTTTGTCTTCCATTTTATTCTAAGTTTTTTATTCTTCTATAAGTTTCAGAACAATATCTTATTTGAAAATGACAGTCCGCTAATGCATCGTGAGCTATTCCATGATTTTTGGTCATATTTTTTATTTCTGGTAAAAAACTAACTAATGTTCTTACGCATCTTTCGTTTCTAAAATCCCATGGAGTTTTTATATTTACAACAGAATAAGCATCAGATAAAATACCAAGGTCAAACCTGGCGCTATTGCCCCATATTTCAATTGTTTTACCACCACACTCATTTATATATTCAGAAAATTGCAACAGGGCATGTGAAATATGTAATTTCTCACCATCTACCAAAGATGTTCTTGCTTCATCACTTTGTTTAAGCCACCACATTAAAGTATCGGCATTTATTTTAAGGTTATTGTCCAGGCAGCTTTGTAAAGAAACTTTTACATGAAACTCTTTTCCAGTTTCTCCTGTTGCCATATTAAATTCTACAGCTCCAATACTAACAATAGCAGAACTTGATTCGTTTCCCATTGTCTCTATATCGACCATTATATGACCAAATTTTTTTTCTTCCATTATTTTTCTTCTTGTATTTTTTTAATTAATTTATCAATCTCATCAACAACAACTCTTTTCTTAGCAGCTTCCATTGCTCTAAATCTTTTCTCAAGCTCAAGGTCAAAATCATCCATCATCAAATGAGCATATTCTGTTGGAATATAAACTTCATGTGAATGTGCATCATCTAGAACACTTTCATCAATAATATTTATCAAATAATTCATATTTCCAGCTACACTCATTGTAAGCCATAAAAAATCTGATTCTATAAATCTTATCTTAGATTCTGGAGAGTGATTTAAGGTTGTGTTTTTATTTTTTAAAAGAGTGCTGAATAATTCAATAGTTCTTTTTTGCATACTATTAATTTCTGGTTTTTTAGAGGTAAAAATCTTTTTCCTTTTTTCTCTCCATTTTATTTGTATTCTGGCTATTCTAACCTTCCAGGTTATATTCCATAAATACGAAACCCATTCCTTAAATGTATATTTTTCTCTATTGTTCAACTTAATCTAATAAACTAAATTCTATCTGACGTTTTGTTAAGTTAACGCTATTAACTTTTATTTTAACTATATCACCCAATGCAATTTTCTTGCCATTATCATTTGTAAATTTATAATTTTTTTCGTCTAAAACAAAACCTAAACTAGTCATTTCATCAGAATATACCAACCCATCGCAACCATTAGCTTTTATTTCAACAAAAAGACCCCAATTATTAACTCCAGATACAACTCCTTCAAATTCTTCACCCACATGATTTTGCATGTACTCAACTTGCTTAAACTTAATTGAGTCTCTTTCTGCTTTTGCGGCCTTACCTTCTAATTCAGAACAATGTTGACATTGTGTCTGCAATTGACCAGGAGCATTAACAACTTTCTTGTTTAGTAAATCAAAAAGTAATCTGTGAAGAATTACGTCTGGATATCTTCTGATTGGAGAAGTAAAGTGACTGTAATATCTAAATCCAAGACCATAGTGACCTAATACCTCGGTTGAATAAATTGCTTTTGACATTGACCTAACCGCAACAGTCTCAATTATGTTTGCATGATTAGAACCTTTAACATCAGCCAATAATTTATTGAAGTTTTCTTTGTTATTTTCTTCACTATCAGTAATTTCAAGTTTATATCCGAACTGTCCAACAAAAACAGAAAGCTCTTGCAATCTTTCTTGAGAAGGAAGAGCATGTGTTCTGTAAATACAAGGTAATTTATTATCATGACCAATGAATGTAGCTACTGCTTGATTTGCTAGCAACATAAACTCCTCAATCAATTTATTTGAATCTTTTGATTCTTTAAAATATACTCCAGTTGGAACACCATCAGCATCAAGTTTAAATTTAACTTCTTTTTTCTCAAAAGAGATGGCTCCTTTTTTAAATCTTCCACCTCTAAAAAATTTAGCCATTACATCTAAACCTAAAACAGCTTCGTCAAATTTATCTCTTTCGCTTCCTGTTACATGACCATTCTCGATAACTTCTTGAGCTTGCTCATAAGAATATCTCTTACCAGAATTGATAATAGTTTTTACAAATCTTTTTCCTATAACTTCTAATTTTATAGGTTCTTCTATAGTTGGATTTTTTGGACTGAATTTAAGCGTAAATATTACCGAGAAGGCCAACTTATCTTCGTTAGGCCTTAATGAACATACTCCATTAGAAAGTCTCTCAGGAAGCATAGGAATACATCTATCAACCAAATAGGTTGAGGTTGCTCTTTTGTATGCTTCTCTATCTAAAGCCGAACCTGGCTTAATATAATGGCCTACATCAGCAATATGAACTCCAACCTCATATGTATCATCGTCAATTTTCTTGTACGATAACGCATCGTCAAAATCCTTAGCTGTCTCTGGGTCAATTGTAAGAGTTGTTGTTCCTCTTAAATCTTCACGCTTTGCAATTTCTTCTTGAGGAATATCAAAACTAATTTCTTCTGCTTCTTTTGTAATTGATTCTTGGAATGTTGAATCTATGTTGTATTCAAACATAATAGAACTCATCTCTGTATTGTGGTCTCCAGCTTTACCTAAAACTTGTTTCACAACACCGACTGGCTTGTTAAGTCGCTTGTTCCATCTTGTAAGTTTAACAATAACTTTATCTCCAACTTTAGAGTCATTTAAGCACTCATCAGGAATATAAAATTCTATTGGAAATCTTTTTGAAAATGATTTTACAATGTATATGTTTTTTTGTTCTACTCTATCAAGAACTCCAATGTATTCAGTTCGGAATCTCTTTGTAATTCCAACAACTTCTCCAACGTATTCTCCAGGTCTTTGTATGTTTTTTATTAACTTCACAAACACAGTATCGCCATTCATAGCTTTTCCTGTTTTTGTTCTTGGGATAAATATATCCTTTTGTACTCCTTTGCTCTCTGATATGAGAAACGCATTCCCCGTCTGCATAAATTCAATCGTACCTGATGAATGCTTTAATATTTTTGTCATAATTTTTTTATTTTTAGAAGGCCTTTGTGCATTCGTTTACACTTTCTGGACCATTCCATAGTTCGTTTTCTAATTTTTTAATTTCTTCGATGATACTTTCATCGACATTTTGTTTTTTTAATTTTTTTGCCAACTTCTTCAATACATCTGATTGAGCTTTATAGCAAAGATAGTGAGCATCTGACCTCATCAAAAATTTTTGTCTTTCAAACTCATCTTTGTGAATGTTTTTCCAAAACTTTCCACTGTCAGATTGTCTCTTAAAAGTTTCTTGCCAGGTTCTATTATCTCCTATAAACTCGCTCATACTTCTATTTCCTTTATTATATTATTAAAGTTGTTATAGAATCCAATCGCATCACTCATCAACGGAAGTCCAGATACCTGTCCATCACCAAGTTCTAAAATCATCCAACTACCATCTTCTTTTTCGGCAATATCCATTGTAAAGAAATTGCTTTCAATGTTTTTTGCTAAACTTTCGAATAACTCAATGGTTTGACTGGAAGGCGCTGTAACACTTACTGGATTGTCTGAATTTTGATTACAGATGACAAGCTTATGATTTAAAAAGAACATTCTCCATTCGTTGGTTTGCTCTTGATACTTCTTAAGTTTCTCTACTGATTTAAATACAAGACCTTTGTTGAATAACTTCCCTCTAGCTTCGATAAATCTTTCTACACGACTTGAAAACTCTTCGTTTGTCAACTCTTTGTTAAGTATAAATAGGTCAGGATTTCCTTTCTCCGATTTAACGTAATCTTTAATGATAATATCGCCAAGCATTCTTCTTACTGGTTCCCAAAACATTTCTTCTCCATTTGCATAAGGATGTTCGGACCAAGTATTTGACCACCATACCTTTGATGTGTGTTCATTAATATGTTTATATGATTCTGGAAAGTGGTGACAATTCAAATATTGCTCTGGAGTGTTTCCTAAATTATATCCATACCCGTGTAATTTATCATAAAGAGATTTATATTGTTCTTCTTTCAGCATCCAACCTCTCAATAGCAAAATATTATCCTCTGTAGAAGATGTTGGCCCAAGGTTTGTTTTGAAATTTCCATTTCTAACAAATTCATCATGGTCAAATAAATAAGGAGTGAAGCCGACTAATTTAGCGGCTTCATATTCTGATTTAAAAGAACTATCTACTTCTTTTGGACTAAATGGTTCTGAAGGGAATAATACTTTCATCTTTTAATTTTAAAATCTTTTTTACGTAACTTGCACATTCTTCCATCGGTCTTGTGGTGGAAAACAATTCCTTCAATATCATTGTTTGGGTCTTCTAAGAATTTTTTCAATCCTTCAAATGACAAATCTTTAATATCCAATATTTCACTTCCGTGTTTAATCAATTTATGGCCTTGAACTTTTTCTACATTAAGATTCTTTGAAAATCTTTCTGTAGAAATTGTCTCTCCACATAATTCATAAGTACCATCTTCTCTTCCGCTAATAGCATTCATAGAATCAACAGCCTCAAAGAAATATTTATCTGCAGGATTGTTTCTATCACATAAAACCCAATGAGGATGATGTCCAGTAAATTCATCTGGTCCTTGACAAGGAATTGCGCCATCTGGAACAACTCTTCCTTTTTTAACGTCAAATCTTTTATATAATTGTTTATTAATAATAGCACAAGCAAGACCATCAAACTTACGAGTTGCAATTGATTCTCCTTCAAAAACCCACGAGTTCTCTGGTGCCACCTCTGAGGTAACAACACCTAAATCATTTGGGTCTTTTTTAAATAATGTACTTATTTTCTTCATTCTTCTTCTTTATACGTAAAAATACAAAAAAAGTTTTATCTTTTTGCATTTAAATATTCAAGAGGGTTTAATAGACTGTCTGGCTGAGGTTCGCCAAGATTCCAGATAACAGTTTCTTTTGTTCCTGGTTTATATAACTCGATGTGCAACATGGTCATTGGTGTTCCCTTGTCTTTTTTAAGCACTGTAATTACTTTTCCTATAATCTTTCCAGCTTTTACTTTATCTCCGATTTTAATGCTATCTAATGGCTTTATTTCGCCATATACAACAACACCAGACTTACCTTCAATAAGTATAGCTTTTGTATCGTTCCACCAAGGACTTGGAGGATTAGCATTCTCGCCAGTAAAATTTTCAATTGAAATAATATTACCGTCTTCAACGGCAACTACGAATTGTCCAGGTTCACAATAAACATCCAAGCCTGTATGCATGTCATGCTTACGAATAGCTCCAAAATCGCCTTGATAAGATGAAATCCTATCAGCACCTGGTAATGGCCATGTCCAAATCATATTAATCGAAATGAGCAACTATCCACATAAGCGGAATAATAGCCCACATTATATTTGGTTCTTTTAAAAAATACGATGCTGCTGAAATGGCTGATATACCAAATATAACAACAGCGGCTTTAGGCCATTGACTTGGGCTATTGTTTTGTTGTCCCATCTTCTTTTTTATCTTCTGGCTTATCTTCTTTTTTCTTCAAAAAGTGAATTACCGCAAGCGTTAAAAAAAATATGCATGAATAAGCAAACCAAAAAAGATTTACTCCAAACACAAGGGCGCAAACCACCCAATGATTAACTGGGTCTTTCATTTTTATTCTCCAGTAAGCTGTAATTAATAATGACCACAATAGTGGAATCCAAAAAGGTATTAATGCAATTGACATATTATTTATTTTTTATTTGTTTTTATTTAAAGGTATTAATCTTTTTCCGTTGTAATCTATTTTTAATATAGCTTCACCTTTTTTTGCTCTTTTTTTATTAATAGAAAAAACAACATCAGCTGATTCTAAAATTTTAATTGATTCCATTATATCAATTTGCCATGGATGCAATTCTCTCTTTTTTTGAGAAGCTGTAAATACAGGTTCTCCAGTTGCCTTAGCTTTCTCAATTGCTTTTTTAAATTCTT
>Ga0315284_10009559_pt1 | contig 13820 bp, 14 predicted proteins | sample YL17G09_16_MG_FD_203696 | JGI IMG/M metagenome (GOLD analysis project Ga0315284, IMG submission 203696) | Sediment microbial communities from Yellowstone Lake, YNP, Wyoming, USA - YL17G09_16 | ecosystem: Environmental > Aquatic > Freshwater > Lake > Sediment | place: USA: Wyoming | collected... | reverse complement strand
CTTCACCTCCTGGCGCAGGTACAAATGGAAGTAGTGGTGCAAATTCGGCACCACTTGTAGGTGACGGAGGGAGTGGAGGAAATGGTAATTATAATGGTTCTACTCTTGTAGGATACGGAGCTGGTGCCGGTGGCATAGGTAATAATCCTAGTGGAGATTTTATTAACGGTGGATATGGCGGAGAAGGTTCCGTTATGATTTATATAAATACCTCCAATATTCTACCACAAACACCATTAACTGTATATGGTCCTATTACTGCAACTAATACAATCACTGCCCCAAGTTTCAACTCCACGTCCGATTACAGAATAAAAGAACAAGTCCAGCCGATTAATTTGCTCCACCAAAACATTGATTCTTTAAATCCTATTTTTTATTATAATACAAAACTACTTAAAGAAGACTTCGGGTTCTTGGCGCATGAAGTACAAGAATTGTTTCCATTTTTAGTGACTGGCGAAAAAGACGAAAAAAAATTACAAAGTTTGAATTACAATGGGTTTATTGCTTTATCGGTGAAAGAACTCCAAGAATTAAAAAATAGAGTGAAATTGTTGGAGAATCAGATAGAAGAAGATAAAAGTGATAAATAAAAATTGATTTATATTGAGTTATACAAATTAATATAAATCACATCATGAGTTTACTAAATACAAAGTCAAATACAGTTCTTTCCAAGAACAACTCGCATCCTATGGATAGCAGAATACAATTCCATGAAATTGGGCATAAATATACCATTTTGCACGATAAGAGTAAATATACTTCCGTTACAACCTGGGTTCATGAAAATTTTCCAAAATTTGACGCAGACGCAATTATAAAAACGATGATGGAAGGGAAAAAATGGACTCCAGGGCATAAATATTGGGGGCTAACGCCTTTGCAAATTAAAACAAGCTGGGCAGAAAATAGCACATCCGTTTCTGAAGCAGGAACCAATCTTCATTACGAAATAGAATGTTTTATGAACAATGGGTTAATTGGTTTTCCTTATTTGCATGCAAATTTATTGGAACACTATCCCAGTGACCCAACTACAGCAATAGAATGGGGGTATTTTATAGAGTTTATTCGCGATTTTCCTCATTTAAAACCTTACCGAACTGAATGGACGATTTACGACGAAGAAATAAAAATCGCCGGATCAGTTGATATGATTTATGAAAATGCAGACGGAACACTTTCTATTTATGACTGGAAAAGGAGCAAAGAAATAAAAGCAATGAATTGGTTTAATAAATTCGCACTAACGGAATGCATTAAACATATATGCGACACGAATTATTGGCATTACGCGTTGCAACTTAATATATATAAAACGATTTTAGAAAAGAACTATGGAAAAACCGTGAAAGAATTATTTCTAGTAAAATTACATCCAAATAATGACACGAAAAGTTACGAACTTATTTCACTGCCTATTTTAAAAAAAGAAATACACGATTTGATGGTAATGCGGAAAGAAATAATTACGAAATAAACTTAAACGCATAATGTAAATTATATATTATGGTTTTAATGTCTCAATATCAAATGTTAACTTTATTTTATACAATGGGCTTAAGCTATATTGTTTACGTTATGTTTATATATTACGAAAATAACATTTTTATTAATGATACTGAAAGTGATACTGATTTTGATTCTGGAAATGAAGGCGGGTCTGATTCTGACTCTGAAAGTGAACAAGTTAAAGAACAAGTTAAAGAAACGATTAGATACGAAGATAAGTATTTGGCAAAATATAGAGCCTTTAATGATAAATTTGCGTACTCGCAAGATGATTATGAAACAGAGTATCAAAAATACGAAGAATTAATTTATACGAACAGACATAATCATGGAGAATTGAATTTAGAAGAGATTCAGAAAGAATCGTGCGATTATATGCATAATCAGTTTTTGATAAAATTTAAAAATAGTTATGTCATGGAAAATACGCCACTAGGTAATGTGGCTATGTGCTATAACCACGAAAAAGGATCGTTTGAATATTACAGTGATAAAATAATACCTTACCGTTATTTAGAACCAGTAGCTAGAAAATACGTTATATTTTTTCATTGCAAGCAATTATACATAGATATGGAAGAACAACTCAAACAAGCAGAACTTAAATTGGAACAAGAAAAGGTTGCGAAAGAAGACAAACTAGAAAAAGAACTTGAATCTAAAAAAAAGGATCCGCCTAAAAAAGAAATATTCGCAAAATTAAAAAATTATAATAAAGAAAACAGCATCTCGTCTAATTTTAAAAATACAAACCCTTTATCCAATTATATCAAACCAAATATAAATATGCAAAATAAATAGTCGCATATTTTGTTGAAAGAAAATGCAAATAGATATACTCACAATGGTAGGTTTTCTAATTTTATGATTATAAAAACCGTTAATCGGAATGTGGTAAATAAAAAATATACTTTAAGTTATAAAGACTATAAGATGATTTCAAAATGAACTAAATATTTTATATATGTATATTTTAATAGACAAATGAACGACAATAACAATACAGATGTAGATAATTATAAACAATTTTCCGAATATGCGTTATCTATTTATAAATTCATGATTGGTTTTTTAGATAAGTATGGAATTCTTACAGTAGATTGGGTTGGCTATTCGCTTGGATTAAATAAAGAAGGTAAGCCTATTTCACAACAAACAACCGAAGAATTAAGCGAGAGTTTGCGATCTTTGGGTGAAAAATTAAAGGAACCCGAGATAAGAGACGCGCTTATTGAGTCAATTAAAGAAATGGAACCAGTTTTAAAAGAAGCCGTTTTTTCATTACTGAATGTGGGTTTAGGCGCAGGGGAATTTGTTATGAAAGATATGATAACGTTTGTATGTAGCGACACGCCTGCAGCGCCTGTTTGTGGTTTATTTAAATTTGCAAACAATACAGTTGAATTTGGACAGGACGTTTTAGACACAGGACGCTCTTCTTTGAAAACTGCGAAAGTTTTTAACGAATCAACCAATAAACTATTTACCAAATTACAAGATGCGCAAAAAAAAATAGAACAAAAAATTAACAACGCAACCCAGCAAATGCAATTGCCATCAACCCAGCAATTGCAATCACAGGTGCAACAAAACATACCTTCTGTACAATACAACCAACCAACTTCATCCAATACAAATCAAACTGGCGGTGCAAAAGCATTTAAAAAATACGCAAAAGAAAGAAAAAAACTAGAGACAAGAGTAAATAAATCTCTTCGCCAATTCTTAAATCTAAAAAAACGCAAGACTAGAAAACACCGCAAATGAAATATTTTAGTTCTTTTTATTTTTCCATTCAATATATCCATTACTTTTCAATATATTGAAAGAAGACCCCAAATGATCTTTAGCAATGCAATATGCTTTTTGCTGGATACTGGACAATCCAGATAAATATTCTAAAATATATTGCTGTATTTCCTCATTGTATTTTTCAAATTGGGAAGGTAGCGGTAGTTCAAGTCCTTTACTATCCATTTAATGAACTATTAATTTATATATTTATATTGATTGTTTGAATTATCCAAAATCAATTTTTTATGTTTTTGCAACTCCGACATAACTAAAAAAACACAGAATATTTTTATTTGATAGTTTAATATCGCTATTATTCATCATTTTAGTAATACTCGTGTCAATGCGATATCCATTGCTTAGTAAAAACGAAAATAAATCAGGAATTTCATTAGGACTCATAAATGAACTACATTTGTATCCGTATTCATACGGTAAACTTCCAATATTAATCAATGCTAGTCCGCATTTTTGTAAAGGATCGCACGCATTTTGATAACATTGAAATGGAGATAATGGTCCCAGCTGTACTCTTCGTACAAAATGTTGCAATGGTCCTTCAGGAACCATATTAATCATGATTATATTTTTATAGCATTGATTAAATTTGTCTAAATAAGGTTGAGTTGTTAGAGTATACATTTATACATTACCAATATAAATTTGTAACGTATACTTAATATTTGTAAATTAATATTTGTAAATTAATATATTTATAATATAATGCATCCGAAATTCTTAATATTGAATGCAACGTGGAGTGATTGGGAAGATAAATTCAGAAATAATGATAAAATTAAATACATAAATACAAAAGAAGATAACGAAGAGTATGCTATTGAAGATTATTACCTACTATGTATGAAATTACAAGATTACAAAAAATACAGTTATTTACCAAATAATATTTTCAAAAATAATTTGAATAATATTGACACGTTGAATAATAAAAGTTTATTTTACAAATACATGATGACTCATTTTTTACAACATATTTCTGAAATATATTATTATAACAATGAAACAGATACATATAATCCTAGAATAAGTATTACGAAAGATACAAGAATGATTTTAAAACCAAATTTAGGATATAATGGAGATAGGATAAAAATAATAAAAAGCTTGGTCATGCTAGAATATGATGAAATGCAAAATATAAATGTATCCAAATATATAAATCATAATGAACATTACGTTGGACAGTTCTTGGTAATGAATGGAATAATAATTACCAAAGTATATTTCAAGGCAAAAAATGATGCAAATCATATTAAAATTGGAGAGATACGTAATTACGTAATAATAGAAACCTTAGATTTTGATGATAGCGTATACGATAAAATATTTAAAGATTTTAAATATTCTGGATTTGCTCATTCGGATTTTATAAATGTAGAAAATATTCTTGTAATTTTTGAAATTAATCCGTGGATTGGTTCTTGTTTAATAAGAAATACAGAATATTTTACCAAGTTTATAGATAAATTAAGTGAATATGTCGGCGAATTTCCTGAAAAATATATCAATACACAAAAAACTGACTATACACAAAAAACTGACTATACCAAGAATCATATAAAAGATGTAAAATTATTAGTCATAAATGCAAATTATCATTTGGAAAATGCATTGAATAAATATAGTAGAGTGAAATGCATAAACGCAAAGGATTCCATTAACACAAATGACTATATATTATGCATGAAGACGTCTGACTATAATGTATATAACAATTACCCAAATAATATCTTCAACAATAATTTGAATAATATAGACATGTTGAATAATAAAAGCCTTTTTTATAAATATATGATGGAGAAATTTATAAATAATATTCCAGAAGTATACTACTACAATCATGATAATATCACTTATACAAAAGACCCTCAAAATAAAAAGATGATTTTTAAACCAAATATTGGTTATTATGGAAATGGAATTAAAATAGTGTATAATTTTAACACTAATCATGATGAGATGAAAAATGCTTCTGTTTCAAAATATATAGATCACACAACCCATTATCTTGGACATTTTGTTGTAAAAAATGGAAAAATATTAGCAAAGGCGTATTTCAAAGCTGAAAACCCGTTGAATTATATAAAAAAAAGCGCCATAACTAATTATACAATACATAATTTTATCACTTGCGATGATAGTATTTACGATAAAATATTTGAAGACTTAATATATTCTGGATTTGTACATACTGATTTTATTATTCATGAAAATAACGTGATTATTTTTGAAATAAACCCATTTCCGTCAACTACGTTTGTAAAAGAAGAATACTATTTTAATATTTTTCTAGATAAAATAATTGGATCTATTGGTGAAAAAGCCCAGACGAACTATCCTAAAACTGTATCGCACGATAACATTAAAATTGATAAAAATGGACGTAGATATAAAACATGCTCAAAATGTACTAAAAAACATTATTTATAGCGGATACAAGTTATAATGGAAAAAATAAATACAAAGTATTTAAATTTAGACAAAGTATTCCAAATATTTAGATTTAATAAAAAAATTGATTTCAATAACTTGTTATAACCCCAATGAATAAATAACTTAAATATGTATTTGAATACTCATACAAGTAGCAATTGTCACAATGAATATGGTACTGAAATTAATAAACATAGCAATAATATCAATCCTATTGATATTATTGGAACCGATAATGACGACGATAGAAGAAGACGTGATTACATTTTGTCGGAGAATATGTTTAATTCGTACGACAAAAAGGATGGAGATGTGGATAAAATGTTAATTTACAGATTCAAGTTCACGGAAAAATTCATGGAAGAATTGCATACGTTTTCAAAAATTCATCAATACGACGATCGCGGTGATTTCAAAGAAGCATGGGTGACTTGGATGGAAGAATACAATGAATTAATTAGCGATGAACAAAAACGAATAATATCTTTGGGCTATCGTGGCGACATTTTGGAAAAAATGTATAAAAGCGCGCGATATTATTTTCGTAATAAAACAGTAGAGAAAAAAGAACCAGCCAAACGAAGGAAGTATATCAGCGTATCAAAGACATTGTTAGATTCCATGGACGAACATATACGTAAACATATGTTTGAGAAAACTTATCAACCAAAAGTGGGATTTGAATTGTTTTGTAACGAAACCAAGGATATATTAAAAGAAGCAATTACTAAAATTTGCGAAGAGGGAACCTTAGATTCTATTTTGATCCAAGAAAAAATAAAAAAAACGTATAAAAATAGATATTTTGTTATTGTAAAGAAATAAAGTTATTTATGCAATTATAACCACATGAAAATAGAAAAAATAGACAGTCTAGGTTGTGTTATGCATCCGATTTATGTAAACATGACAAAACCAAATACACATTTTTTTTTCTCAAAAATAGAACAAGAATGTGTTTTACACAACGAACTTGCTATTTATCAAATTATTGCAAACTATCCTTCCTCGTTTTATATTTTTGTAACCGCTGAAAAAATAACATACAATAATTTTGATATGGAGCAATACGATCTATCATTTTCCAGAAGAGCAGACTCTGAGTTTTTTTTATTAAAATACCCAACCCGAAAATTATATTCTTTTAAAGAATTGTGTACCGAAATTTCAAATAAATCGCATTATATTCGTTTTTTGATAAATACATATACAAAATTATTGAATTCAATTGATATATTAATTCAAAATAATATTGTACATACTCATATTGAGTATAACAATATATGTATAGATGAAAACGACGAACCTTTGATAGCTCAATTTGGATTATCTATTCACGCTGTGCCGTTGAATATTAATATTGAGTATATCCGTAAATTTTTTACAACTTATAATCCAAGTTATATTTACTGGCCACTAGAAATTCACATATTGTCGTATATACTAACTAACAAAATGGAGTCTATTTCACAGTTACATATTGAACAAGTAATTCAAGATATAACTTCAAATAATCATGTTTTCATTAGACTGGGCTATACAGAAATTTATAAGAAAGAGGGGCTACTTTATTTGCGTAAATATATAAACCAACCTTTAGAATATATTGTAAATGATATATTTCGTCATAAGCATACATGGGATCAGTATTCGTTAAGCGTCTTGTTTTTAGATATTTTGTTAGAACTGGAACGCCAAAAATGTACAAAGAATGAGTTTATCCTATCTTTTATAGAATTATTAAAATGTAATATTCGCAATGGCGCGAGTCGTTTATCTTTAAAAGATAATTTGGAAAAATTTGACAGTTTGTGCTATGAAACTGATATCAAGATATTCAAAGAATTAATTGCGCGTCTATAAATGTTTAATGACGTCTAGATTTTCTACTTTTACGAGTCTTCTTGGTTCTACGTTTACCACCCATCATAGCCTTGGATTTACTTCTTGATCTAGATTTAGATCTAGATCTAGATCTAGACGCCATTGAATTTCCCATAGCCATCTCGGAATTAGCCATCTCGGAATTAGCCATCTCGGAATTAGACGTGTCGTCGCCTCCCATCATTAGTGGAGACGAACTGGAACTGGAGGAACTGGAGGAACTGGAAGAGCTGGGCGAGCTGGAACTGGAATCGTCAGTCATAGCTCCTCCGCGTTTCCATTCACTTTTACGGGCCTTTGCGCGTTTCATAGCTTGAGGATAAGTTATATTTTCTTCTTTTTGAACCTTTTTAACAAATGTTACCCATGATTTTAAAACTGAATTAGTTTTACCTTTTCCACCTTTAGAAGACATTATATATTATACTTAGATAAATATTTTACTCATTTTTAAAATAATTAAAAATTGAATATGAATACATTTTGATAAATACAATTAATTCTAAACAACTATAAATTCTAAACAACTAGCAAATTTTAAACAACTACCAAATTTAAATATGAGTATTCTAAACAATAGTAATTTCGTTCTAACAAGATATTTGTATATAAAAGACGAAGTAAAAATAGCCTTGGTTTTATGTCTTCTAGAAAAACAACGCGAACAAAGTCTGTTCTGGGCATACGAATTATATTATAGCGGATTTCGCGAAGAATTATTTGAGTTTCTTTGGATCATCTATTTTGATTTCTTTGCTTTATTGAATCCGTCATTTGAAGCATATTTCCTTAAAAAAGAAAAAGAATGGAAACAAACATCAGACGCTATTTTAGTAGCCGTTATTGTTGAAAATTTATTAATTCGTCCATTCAATTCAAACGTATTTATAGTACGACATTCGATACCCGACGTTAAATCAGAATTATCCAAGTCATGTCTAAGCTGTCATCTAAATGATTATCGTCCTATTGCCGAGTTCATAAATGAAACCAAAGAACCATTAGAACAAATATACGATAAAATAATCTCCCAATTTAAACTGGAAGATTCGCAAAAAGAAAAAAAATCCAAAAATTTCAAATCCATAATCAAAAATAAACAATCAATGAGTAGACAAATCTTGTTGTCAAGAGCGATGATTCTTTCCACTAACAAAACAAAAGGTAGAAATTTGTATATACACGTAGAACCTTCTGAAATAGTGGTATATGAAACATGCGAGGATCCTGAAATAAAACCTTATCGCATGTTAAACAAAGTGTGTTTGTTTGGAACGAATGATTTGAATCATCTACATTTATTCCCTTTAGCGAGATCTCTAGTTACCGACTTGAAAGAATTATACCATAACAATTGGCTATTCTATGCATCCTTTTCGCCTATTTGGTTATCGCGAATTCAACAATATGACGGTTATTGTGACTACAAGGAACAAAAAGTGATCTTTAAAAATGAAGACCAGGAAGAAAGTTTTTATAACAAATATAATTATGAACCTGATGAACAATCAATTGAGTTAAAGCATAAAACGATACCAGAATTAATAGAACAACCCAATGTTAACATATTAAACTTATTTCAAAATATAAACACGGGATGTAATGTTATTGGTATGAATATTATAAAAATTGAAACGATTAATGTACATTTAAAATAATTAAATATCAGCTTAACATTATGAATTTGTATATCCCTTACGTACGTCTAGATATTGAAAAGAAGTTTATCGCTAACTTATTTGAATATCTTGATATTGGACAAGTGAGTCACATTGATTTTGTTAAAGTCAATAAATATGGTCAGCAATATCATAGTGCTTACGTTTATGTTGAGCGTTGGTATACAACGACTGTTTCTCAGAATTTCCAGGAACGAGTAAAAGAGAAAAGCGTGCATTTAGTTTACGATGACCCTCATTATTGGGTCATTCTTGAAAACAAAAAACGAATTAAACATTTAGAATTGACTGAATTGAAGAATGAATTGAATATGCAAAATAAACTCTACAAATTGATTGTTCAAGAAAAAGCATTAATGGATATAAAGCTACAAATAATAGAGTCTTTAAAAAATGTAGCGGAAAATGATTGTTTAGAAATAACGGATCAATCCAGGCACTGGATAACCGACTTGAAAAAAAAAACACATGCGTGCGACTTGATGAGTGAAGAAAACTGTAAATTGTCCCAAACAAATTTAGATCTTATGAATGAACTAAATTACCTGAAAGAAGTTATCAGCCAATATGAGCCGAATATTCGTATTCAAAACAAGGAATTGTATTATTGAATTGTATTGAATTGAATTGTATTGAATTGAATTGTATTGAATTGTATTGTATTGTATTTAATATTGGGTTTATAAAAATTGATTTTTTTATAATTAAAAAAATTGAAACTTAAAATATACTATAATAAATAGTATAAATAACACAATACAACAATGGTAAAGAACGTTCATGGTGGAAATAAGCATAAGAGTCAAGCTCGTAAGAATACTACGAAGACTTCTGCAAAGCTTCGTATAGCTATAAGCGAAGGAGAATTGTATGCAATTGTTACAAAAATGTTAGGAAATGGAATGTTTACTGGTCATTGCATTGATAATGTTTCGCGTTTGTGTCATATACGCGGTAAATTCAGCGGAAGAGGGAAGAGAGACAATATCGTAGAAGCTGGAAAGTGGGTTCTTGTGGGCGAGCGTGAATGGGATATCGGTTCTACCGGAGATAAATCTGTCAAAAAGCTAAAAGCCGATTTACTGGAAGTATATAGTGATTCAGATAAAGAAAAACTAATAGAAACAGTGTCTGAGAATTGGTCAATTTTAACGTCTCAAGAAATATCAAAAAAGATTATTTCAACCGGCGATGAATCAGGCATATCATTTTTGACAGAACGAGATGAAGAATGCGATAAATTAATGGATGAAATTAAATCAAATAAAACTGTAGCAATTGACTTGAATATCAAGGAAGACGCAAATCCAAACGATTGGATAGATGATATTTAGTCAAAGAACAATAAACGTATATCACATAAACATACGATTCTACAATACAGACGACCTGTGTAAATAATCCATATTTATAATTAAAAAGTATTTCATATATTTATTTTTTTACATAAATCGTAACAAAATAAAATAAACTATTCAAAATAAACTATTTATAATATAAAATTAAAATGCTGTCCCCTGTAAATATATATAAAGAGATTGGTTCTATATGAGATAAAACAATTTTTTGCTGTGAGGAGACATATTCAATTATATAATACTCTTTAAGTATTTTTTAATAAAATTGAAATACAAATTAAAGATATATTAGTTAAACATATAAGATAAAATGAATGCATTTAAGCCAAATAATTCGGGATATAAAAAAGATCAAGATCCAGACAATCGGTTTTTTAAAAACAAAAACCAGATTCCTGAAAAAAAAGAATTTACAGTAAAAGAAAACGAATTTCCAGATTTAACGGTTCATAAAGCGGTAACCTCTACATTGAATCCATCAATCAGCTTTTTAGATATGATGAAGGAAAGTATGAATGTAGAAGACACGATACTAGAAGAGCCACTTGATCCTGGATGGGTTTCTATTAAAAGAAACAAAGACACAAATAAAATAGAATGGAAATCGGGATCTAAAACTGAATCTATGAAACGAATAGAATACAAAGAAAGTCTAAATGATAATTTAAATTATTCCATGCATAAAGCCATTAATACAATAAATGATAATAATATTTGGTATGAAGACGTATATGACGAAATATACGGAGAAGGCGCATACAGCATATTATATAGATACGACATACAATATAGTGAAAGCGACGACGAAGATAAGATGAGTAACGACGAATGATTTAGAGCAACGCGTATTTTAAATTTTGACTTTATTAGTTCTTATATATCTTTAATGTCCTTCTTATTTATTATTCAGTTTATTTTTATAGTAATCTTTTCTCCCTCTATTTATTCCAAAATTTAAATGAACTGTTTTTTTTATGAAAAAACTTTTGCAAATGTTACAAAACGCGCGTCTATTACGCCTACCGCAAAAAATAAAACTATACATAATCAATTTAAAGACGTTGTATGGTATAATATATAAATGACAGCACTTGTAAACACTATTGATAATTCAACTCCTTCACAAATAGGTGAAAATGGTCATACAGAATATGGATGGTCGTCTAATTTACAGGAAAGAATCGTTCAATTTTCGTTTCAAGTAACACGTGCAGACGCAGATACCGTGGATAAATTGAGTATCAAGTTACATGAATTATTAACTTCTATACGATTTAATTATAATAATAGTAACATATCAAAAACTGAATATATTGATATGTTATCTATTTTATATAAGTTGATTGGCCAAACTCGTGATATTATTGATGGAAAAGGAGAATATACTCTTGCGTATATGATGGTGTATCAATGGCATAATTTTTATCCCGATTTGGCCAAATTCGCGCTGAAGTTATTTGTGTTATCAGAAGACAGCCATCCTTATGGTTCTTGGAAAGATATGAAATATATTTGTAATTACATCAAATTAAAAGAATCGGCCTCCAAGACTTATGGAACTCATCCTTTGATAACATATATAATAAGTATTGTAAATGAGCAGATTGTACAAGATACGCTGACTGACACTCCTTCTTTGTTAGCAAAGTGGATCCCGCGAGAAAAATCAAGGAAATTTGGATGGTTGTTTAAGGAATTAGCTGTGAATTATTATTACCATTACATTACAAGCGTTAATGAAGAGTGTAAAATAAACGCAGCTGTTTTAAAATGTTTCACAAATTATCGTAAATTATGTTCTTCTCTCAACATTAAACTGGATACAGTTCAGATTAATCAATGTTCTGGAAAATGGAGTAAAATTGATCCTGCAAAGCAAACTTCCATTACTATGCATAAACAAAAGAAGGCCTTTTTAAACCTAAATAAAACCGCGAGTACTGAATTGACTGATCGTGTTGAATGCGCCGAACATTTCAAGGAATACATTGCCAAGGCAGTCAAGGGAGAAGTTAAGGTGAAAGGAAAACGCATCGGCCTCAACGATTTTACAAAAGACGCATTAGAACTTTTGAAGTCTGGTAAAGACAAAGATTCAGTTGATTTGCTCAATGCGCAATGGAATGACAATGCGACTCAAACTGGAATTCTACGTAATATGATTGCAATGGTAGATGTTTCTGGGTCTATGGACGGCGAACCGCTGAATGCCGCCATTGCGCTAGGTATTCGTGTTGCTGAAAAATCTTCCTTGGGAAAGAGAGTCTTGACTTTTTCTTCTAAGCCTACATGGGCAAATTTAGACGGATGTGATACTTTCGTGGATATGGTGGAAGTTTTAAAACGCATTCAATGGGGATATAACACAAATATTCATGAAGCATTCAAATTAATCTTAGATGCAATTAAGAATGCGAAAATGGATGCAACGAGCGTTTCTAATATGATTCTAGTTATTTTGTCAGATATGCAAATTGATGAGGCTGATAAATCATTATCATCTTTATACGATGATATTGAAGTTGCGTATGCAAGAACTGGTATAGAAATGTACGGCGAACCATTAAAGCCTCCGCATCTTCTCTTTTGGAATTTGAGAAGTACTGAAGGGTTTCCCGTCCTATCTACTCAGCCTAATGTTTCGTGTATGTCTGGATTTAGCGCCTCGTTCCTTAACTTGTTTTGCGAACAAGGACTTACTGCATTGCAATCATGCACGCCTTGGTTAATGCTTTTAAAATCATTGGAAAATGTACGATATGATCCTTTGGACATTAAACTAAAATCATATTTTGAGAATTTGCTATAGGATGAAGCCGTTTCATTTTAATGAATGGTAATAATTTACTATTGAACAAAGCTGAATATAATCCAGTAGTATTAAAAAATATATTTTTTTTAAAAAGTACATGTAAGTTTCCAATATCCAAAAAACAGTGTTTACTGGTGAATATGTTATATAAATTAATTTCTAATAATACAGGATTTGGGCGAATATTGACATGTATTTCAATATAATTTAAAAACTTTTTTATTGCATCGCGCTTTACAATAAATAAGTAGGATTGGTAGTGATATTTTACTTCAGTTGAGCTCGTATAAGCAAATAAATCAACGGATTGAATGATTGCTT
>Ga0315284_10009558_pt1 | contig 13820 bp, 5 predicted proteins | sample YL17G09_16_MG_FD_203696 | JGI IMG/M metagenome (GOLD analysis project Ga0315284, IMG submission 203696) | Sediment microbial communities from Yellowstone Lake, YNP, Wyoming, USA - YL17G09_16 | ecosystem: Environmental > Aquatic > Freshwater > Lake > Sediment | place: USA: Wyoming | collected... | reverse complement strand
GTTTGAGGTAAAGCCGTAATCGCCGACCAGCGTGGAGCCGTCGATGCGATGATCCTCGCCGAGCAGTCCCTTGCTGCCGCCCTCGTGCTTGTAGGTCTTTGAGTGCGGGAGAAAGCCCTGTTTGAACGATTCGAACGCGCCAGCCCGGAACGCCTCGGTATCCCAGCGGATCGGCTTTGTGAGATCGAGCATGCCGGGACTTGCGCCCGACGCGGTGTAGGAGATCAGATTGGCAAGCAGCTTGGCGGCTATCGGGTCGGTTCCTACGCGCTCGACGGTCCTGAACTGGCTGAGAATGATGCTGCCTTTGCCGTGATATACCTCCAGAATAGCGGCGCCGCTCAATAGCTGGCCACATGCCGCCCACACGCGCGCCGACTTGAGATCGGCGGCGGCGTTCGGCCTGAGCGGAGTCAGGACCGGATAGACATCGGGGTTTCCTGTGGGAGTGAGGTCGAGTTCGTTCCAGAAGCGGAGGTCGCGATCGGTCAGCTCACGGAATATCGCCTTGTTGCGGCCCATCGGTTGGATGTAGGTGAACGGTCGGTAGGGCCGGCGCTGTTGGATATTGAACGCGGCGGGGAGCCAGTCGCCGTTCCATGTCTCGCGATCCTGCCTCAGGCACAGGATTCGCCCTCCCTTTCTGACGAACGCCTCCACGCCCGCCTTGTCGGGGCGGATGTCGCCTCCGAGCGCGCCTTCGCCGAGGACAAGAATGCCGCTCGCGGGCAGTTGTTTGAGATTCGCGGTTTGCCGGAAGCCGACGCCGAGCAGGTTGAGGGCATCTGCCGTCTTGCCGGACGGATCGAAGAGCGTCACGTCGTCCGCTGGGCACTTGACCCACTCGCGCGGCGCGATGGTGATAGAGAAGCTGTTGTGCGAGACCTCGACGCCATTTGAGATCAGCCCGCATTTGACGTCGTAGTAACCGCGCGCGAGGCCGGCTGGGATGGGGATCGAAAGGCTCTTCCAGGCGTTGGAGTAGTAGGGGACGGCGGGGAGGTCCACTTTTCCCGATGCCGCGATGCCGCCGTCGGCGGCCGTCACTTCGACTATTGCCTGCGACTGGGCGAGATCCTTGCCGAGGTCGTCGTCGTTGATGACGCACAGGCGCAGTGTGAGGTCCTCGCCGGCGTAGAGGTTGCGTCGCCAGCATTCCGGGCTGATGAGAATCGGCTGATACACGACCTTGAGGGTCTCGAAGGCGGGCTTAATGATGATGTCTTCGGCCTTTCCGGCATGCGCCCAGCCCAGGAAGTAGGTAAACGGCATGATGCCGGTAACGCCTGTCTTGGCTGTCCGAGAGCGCCTTGCTATCTCGACTACCTGGCGCACCAGCTCGGCCTGATACTGCTGGGAGGCCGCGCGAGTGTCCTCGGCGGCGCCGACCCACTGCATCATCGTGCAGAGCTGCTTGCTCATCGTTTCGAACACGCCCGCGTCCGATGTGTAAGCCCCGACGCACTCGGTCAGCGTGAGCGGCTGTCCGGCTTTCGCGGCGTCGGCCAGAAAACCCGCCAGGTCGGCGTACCAGTCCACGAAGCTGCCGTGGTACCAGCCTGCGTAGCGGTGGATGTCGTATATCTCTCCGGGCTTGCCGTGCCCGAATCCGGCATTGCCGATGACGGGTCGGGTCGGGTCGAGCGAGCGGATGTCGTCACGAATCTTTGTCAGCAACGCCGGATAGGTGCTGTCCTTGCTCTTGTAGTCTACTTCGTTGGTGAGCACATAGATCGTCACGCTGGGATGGCTGCAAAGGTCGAGCACCATGTCGCGGTAGAATGGCCGGGCCTGCTCGAAGGGCGGGGCAATGGGGCCTTTGCCGCCTGGCGCGGGACCGTAGCGACCGGTGAACACCATGATCCCCAGTTTGTCGCACGCGTCGAGCCATTCCTGGGACTCGGTCCGGATCATGTTGACGCCTGCCGACTTAACCAGCTTGAGGTAGCCGTGGATGAACGCGGGGTCGCGATCGAGCGCCGGGTCGAGGTCGCGTCCGGGCGGGTTGATCGGGATGCCGCGGAGAAGGATCGGGCGGCCGTTGAGGTGGAACTTCCTGTCTCGTATCTCAAACGTGCGGAACCCGAAACGGGTCTTGACAAGCTCGCGGCCCTGCGAATCCGATACCGAGATCATGTAGAGCTGCGGGTCCTGGGGTGACCAGAGCTTGGGCTTGAGATTGCCGATCGTGAAGCTCGGCAGGCCGGAGGCGTCGAGCTTGATCGCGGCCGAGCCGGAGGCGAACTGCTCGCCGTCGGGCCAGTGGGTGATGACGTAAGACAGGCTGTCGCCGGACTCGCAGGCCGAGGAATCGGTCAGCTTCACGCAGACCGAGTCAATCGACGACTGGACGACAATCGGCGGCGCGGCATCCGCCGCAATCACCCACGCCAACACGATGATGATCAAGCCGTACTTCATAGCAATCAGCCCCCGTTGTAGGAATCTTCTACACGTATTTGCCTGGCCAGAAGTCGTAGGTCGGGATGCCGAGCACGATGCCGACTATGGTCCACAGGCTGCCTATGGTGATCTCGCCCAGGATAAGGCCCAGGAAGAACGGCAGCGCGACGCGATAGCTGCGCAGGCCGCCGAACTTGAGTATTATAAACTTCGCCGTGCTGCCGATCAACAGCGGCATCCATAACTGCCCCACTCCCCAGCTCGAAGCCATCGCATACGCGAGCGGATGGAGCGGGAACGATGTGAATCGCAATCTCGCCCAGCCAAGCGCCATGGAGATCATCAGGCCCACCCCGACAAACCGCATGGCCGTTGGGTTAGAGCCAAGCGGCTGCTTGAGCCACCTCTCCATCAGACCCCAGCACTCCGAGCCGAAGCCCGCGGCCCACTGCTCCATCCTGGATGAGGCGCCGCCGTAGTGGTAGTAGGCGTCCAGCAGCATCCAGAAACCGATGGGCATGGCGAAGATGCTCGCTATCAGCGCGGCTTTATACATCTGGCGCACCGATCCGCCGCCCTGCTCGGTCATCTTGAATGACTCCATCATGTGCGGCGACGGGTGGCTGGAGTAGTCGCGGTTGATCCACGTAAACAGCGCGAACGCGGAGACATCGGGTTTCGAGACGTGCTCCACGCCGGTCGCGGTGAGTATGAGGCGGTGCGGGCCCATTATGTAGGCGTCATGAGTGGGGAAACCCAGTTCCGCCCGGATGCGGCTGACGAGCACCGCGACTACGAAGTACAATACAAAGAAGATCACTATCACCAGCGGCGACATGCCCATCGCGCGCGCGAAACACGCCATGAACGCAAATCCGCCCAGTGCGCCGAGAATCGCGGTACGGTATCTCATAGCCTCGCGGGATTCGTCCTCTTCTTTCGTGCCGCAAAAAGCGGTGCGGAAGACCCGTGCCAGGTAGCGCCTGCTCGACCACGTGCTCATCACAAAAAAGCCGATGTACGCGCCGTAGGACTGGGCCGATTGGAACGGATATGTTGCATCGAAGCCGCCGCCGCGCACGGAGAGCTGGTTTATCCCAGTGACGGAGCACAAGACCAGCTCCAGCTTGACAATCCAGTAGAATAGCCAACAGGAGGCCGAGAGCTCCAGGGGCATTAGAAACGCGATCCCGATCGCCCAGAAGTAGAACGCGACCGAGATCATGCCCATCGCGTTCCAGGGCGGGGTGGTGATGAGCTGTCCCACGTTGGTGCGCACGATTCTTATGTATGGGATCGAGGGGTAGAGATAGTGCAGTCCGGCGAAAAGGGTGATCGATCCGGCTATCGCAAAGCCGAGCCACATGTGCTTGTTTGCAAACAGCGCGCCGGACTCGTGCGTCATCTCCAGCGGCAGCATCACGATCGGGAACGTCAGCCTCTCGCTTTCTACCCACTGCTTGCGCAGGATGCTGTTGAGGCAGAGCATCGTGAACAGCAGCACCGCGCAAAACGCGCACCAGCAGATTATCGGCACGATCCACGGAGCGTAGTTGCCGTGACTGTAGAGCGTGGAACCGCCGAAGTAGAAGTTGTGCAGCGAGGTGTGATCCCGCACGGTCAGCCATTTGGGAAGACCGTCGGCAAACAGCGGTCCCCATTGGTTTTCGGGCGTCTTGAAGTAGGCCGCATGGCCCATCATCGAGACCAGTATCGCCATCATCTCGTGAGAGCATACGCCGCTGGCTATCGACACCATCACATAGACCGTGATCAGTTCCATGCGCGTGAGCGCCAGTTGGGGCAGTCGCTTGCGCAGGAGCGCGCTTGCGGCGGTGAGCACGAGCAGCGTGAAGATAACGTTGTAGAACGGGGCGGCGTAGGTAGGGAATGAGTATCGCACGACCTCAAGCTGCACGATCCAGTAGTCGTTTATGACCGTGAGCACGAGCGATAGGACGACGGCGCGCGGCGTAATGCGCCCTCGGGCTTTGCCAAATGCCCTGCCCGCTGAACCTGGCTCTGGTATCGAGGCAGTCGGTATCTCTGTCATACTCTAACCGACGGGTCAGCCGAACGTCTGGCGCATGCGGTCGCAGTAGTATCGCACGTTGTCCCACTTGGCGTCGGGCGCGATGCGATGGTCGGGGCAGGGGACAAACCCGCCCAGGTCAACCAGCGGCCTCAGGCGCTCGATCTCGGCGTCGATTGCGGCCCTATCGCGCGCGAAAACGAGCTTGTTCATCCCGCCCACACCGCGCATTTCCCGGCCGTATTGCTTGCGCCACGGCTCGATGCTTGCGTCCCAAGTGCCGACCTCGATTGGGAACATCGTGTTGACGCCGTTGGAAAACCACGTGGGGATGAGCGCGTCGATCTTGCCGTCGCAGTCGAGCGAGACTATGTTGATGCCGTGCGCGGCGAGCAGGCCGGTGATACGCTTGTAGTGCGGGCCGACATACCGGTCGAACACGCGCGGCGAGATCAGCGGGCCGCTCTTGAAGCATATATCCTCCCAGAAATGGCCGAAGTCGAACGCCGACGTCTGTGCAAGAGCCGTCTTCGTGCATCGATAGGACAACTTGCCCACGGTGTCGATCATCTCGGCAAAGAGTTCCTCATCGTCGGCGTAGAGGTAGGCCGAGCCGGTCACGCCGAGCCAGTTGCGGATCATCCCGAACAGGCTGCCGCAGTGCAGGCCGAGCCACTCGGTCCTGTTGGGGTCCTGGATGGCGGCCTTGACCTCCTCGGTGATGCCGACGCGCTCCTCGCTGAACTGGAGCCGAGGCAGGAACACCTCCTCCCATTCCTTGCGGCTTTTGAGCAGGTGATCGACCTCGGCCGGTATCGATCCCGCGCCGGGTCTCTGGAGGATCACGACGCCGTGGCTGTTTGTGACCTTGCTCGACCCGTCGGGCAATTCCTCGACGACCTCAGATGGAATGCCGGGGATGATGTCGATGTTGAGTTGGTGGGTGCGGTAGTAGTTGCAGTCGAAGCCGAGTTTGGCCGAGATCGACCCGTCGGCGGCGAGGGCGTCCACGAAGCCGGTGGCTTCCTCCGTCGTAATGTGCCCCTGGTCGGCCCACTTGGCGAGTGTTTCGTTCCAGAAGCCGAAGTGAAGTATGGGGAGGCGGTCGTATTTCTCGTAGTTGAGCACTGCTGTGATGCGGCTGCGATTGTTCATGCGTGAGATCTCCTGCATTCAAGACTTAATGTTTACCTTGGGCGCGGACGCCTGATGTTCCTTCGGGATTGAGCCCGTGCTGTGGCGTTGTGTCGCTGCCGGAAATGGTCAAGGCACAGGGGAGGTGGCTAAACTGGCATTTTCGACCGATAATCCCCACAGTGGGCGGCGGCGCCTGGAGTTTACTGACTGCCTGAACTCAAGTTTACCACGCCTGATAAGACCGACGGCCTGGAGGTGCTGATCAGCGCCCGCAGACAGCACGCGAATGCGCGGCTGTGGTTGGACGATGTCTGGGTCGAGCGCGTACCGGACTCAACCGGACTCAAATCGGTTGACAACGCATGGAACCTGGGGTATACTGCAAACGGTCTTACAGGGGGATGTCATGCATGGTGTGCGACGACGTGGCTTCACGCTGATCGAGCTGCTGGTCGTGATCGCCATAATCGCAATACTGGCGGCAATACTGTTCCCGGTATTTGCCAGTGTCAGGGAAAACGCGCGGGCGTCCTCGTGCGGGAGCAACATGCACCAGATCTACCAGGCCCTCTGCGGGTACGCTGATAGCCAGAACGGAAAGATGCCGAACTCACTGCAGATACAGTGCTACGTGCGTAGGACGAATATGAACCAGCACATTGAGGATATGGCGGCGGCCAACAAGGATGGGACCGCCACGTATAGCGGCGAGATTCACTACCTGCTGCTCAAGTACTCCAGCAGGAAACGCGTGATCTTCAAGTGCCCGAGCGATAACCTGATTCCCAGGATGAACGGCAGCTCATTCGATACGGCCGATCCGAACATGAGCATGTGCGACTGGGCTCAGTTCGAGTCAAGCTACCAGTGGAGGCTTCCCTACAGCGTGCCGCCCGCCGACTATACGATTCCGAGCGGGGAGATCGTCCGTGCCGCCACCATGATAAACGCCAAGAGCCTCGGCTTCTATGACCAACCGACCAAGCTCGGCATAGCACGCGATGCAGTCCCGTTCCACCGCGCCCGCTTGAAGGCAACCAGTCTGAATTGGGCCAAGGTGTCTGCAAGCAATTTGCTGTTCCTCGACGGGCACGTCAAACTCACGTATGGCGACGCCTACGTGCAGTTCTAGTGTGATTCGTGTCATTCCGAGGAGGAACGACGAGGAATCTGCTTTTCCGGCTTCTTGAATCGTGGTCAAAAGCAGATTTCTCGCTCCGCTCGAAATGACGTGAGCGCTGGGTTTGTGAGTTGTTGAACACTCCCATGGATGTGCTGGACGATCAGCATCGCCGTCTGGAGACGGTTCCTACAACGCGAGCGCCTACTTCTCCACCACGTTGCCTGATATGTTCTTTGTCGCCGTGTCGCCGGACTGATCGACGATCGGTTCCTGCGCGGAGAGGACGTTGTTGGTTATAGTGGTTGTCGTGGACGTTCGCGCGTATGGCTCCTGGGCCGAGATGAAGCGCGGGCGAGCCGTCAAAGAGCTGGCAGTCGGCGATGCTGAGGCGGTTGCGCGGGTGGGGAGTCTTTGTGTCGTATTCAAAGCCGACTATCGTCTGGCCGAACGACCGCACCTGCACGCCGCTTATCACGGCATTGTAGAAGAGGCTGTTGGGGATCACGCTGACGCGCAGCCCGTCTTTGCGCAGGAGGATGTTCGCGCTTGAGAGCACGAATCCGCACGCGCCCTCGAAAATGAACCCGTTGTTGACGTCCTCGATCCAGCACTGGTCGATGTGGAATCCGAGCGAGTGGGCCGGCGCGCCCTTGCCGTGGGGCATGTCTTTGATCGGCAGTTGGTGGAAGAACGTCTTGCCGCCGATCATAAAGCAGCGATCCATCAGCGTGCCGTCCACATCGCCGAACTCGAATCCCACCCGGTTCTTTCTGTAGTAGGACTTGGCTGCATCTCCCGTGCCCCCGACGAACCAGTGAACGTCCTGGATGCGGCATCGAGGCTGCTGACAAGGGCCGGGCGCATCGCGCGCATCTCGCGGAGCGGGCAACACCTCCGTGAAAACCGTACAAATACCTATTGACAAACAGCCAAACCTGGGCTAGAATCCCTGTAAGCGCTGGTCAGCCGAAACCTGAGAGGTTGTCGTAATGCGGTCCACGTGTATCCACCATCTCACCCGCCACCTCAGGGTTGTCGGCTATACCGGTGTGTGATCAGTGGTGGGGGGGTGACGTGTTGCCCCTCAACCGTTTTTTGCCAAGGCGCGACCGCGCACGACCTCATACTATCGGCTGTGGACGCCGGCCGGACGACACGAGCCGAAGCAGGAGCAGGGCGCGGCGTACGGTCGCGCCACTGTTCTAAAAAGGAGGTTTTGGGAATGAGGAGCACATGGTTGGCCGCAGTCGTGCTTTTGACGGTTGCGGCGGTATTGATCCTGCCCATCGCGGCAGGAGCGGCGCCGAGCTTGCGCGTCAACAAGGGGCCGGTCGTGCCGATTCCAAGTTGGACTGGCCCGCCGGGCGACCCCCACGCGACCCTTGGGCAGTGGTTCAAGGACAGAAGGAGCGGGTTGGAGGTGTTCCGCCCGCATGAGTTCTATGACAACATCGCCGATAACGGCGGCAGTCCGGCGCCGATGGGCTCCAACTGCATCAAGGGCATTGCCACGAACGTCGTAAAGGACATGCTCACCGGCAACATCATCTCGTTCGACGTGAACGCCACCATCACCAACGACCTGCCGGAGGGCTCCGGCGGGTGGCAGCCGGGCAGCAACAGCCACGGCGAATCGATGGCCAGTACTGCCGACAGCTACAGGGACTACATGTGGAATGTGAAGCTGACGGCGAGCTTCGCGGTGGACATGAACGTCCTGCCCACCTTCTGGCAGCCGCCGTACGTGGATCGCCAGCCGTATATCATTGCGCTGAACCACGACGAACTCGCATGGTATTGCTGGACGCCCAACAACCCGGTGGAGAAGTTCCCCTTCGGCGCGTATTATGTGCCGACGTGGGACTTCGGCACCATTGGGCCGGACCAGCCGCCGGTGACCAAGCTGCTGAAGTTTGGCGTTGCCGGAGCGGGCCTGCCGAACACCGACTCCCGCTACAACGTGATCACGACGTCCATGCAGAGTCAGAAGGACATGTTCGCCAATCGGACCAAGTCGCTGAAGTGCAGCGACTGGATCGATACTTGCTTCCTTGATTCAGCAACGGCTCCGTACCCAGGCCCGTCGGGCAGCAAGTCGAGCGATGTGTCGGTGTTCCACGAAATGTATCCGGAAACGGACTACAGGGACTGGGGTGACGCGCCCGACGGGCCATATCCTACAAAGGCTCTCAGCGGCGGCGCCAACCACATCATCCAGCAGGGCTTCTTCCTGGGCTGGTACATTGACGGCGAGGCCGACGGGCAGCCGAACGCGAACGCGACCGGCGACGACATCAATTTCATGCCGGATGAGGACGGCGTGTTCCCTATGGGCCCGCTCATTCCGGGTCAGCCGACTCAGGTTCAGGTGTTCCTGACGGCTCCCGCCACGATGACCGGCCTTCTGGACGCGTGGATCGACTTTGGCGGCGACGGCAGTTGGCTGACGCCGGGCGACCAGGTAGCCGCTTCGCTGGCGCTTGTTCCCGGCTGGAACACGTTCACGGTCAATACTCCGGCGACGGCGATTCCCGGTACCCAGGCCTTTGCGCGGTTCCGACTGAGCACCGTCGGCAACCTGCCGCCTACCGGCATGGCCAAGGACGGCGAGGTCGAGGACTACGCCTGGGTGATCGAGGAGCAGCCGCATCTCGATCAGGATTGGGGCGACGCGCCCGAGGGCGGCTCGATCTTCAACTATCCGACGACCAATGCCAACGGTGGCGCGTTCCACACAATGGTCAAGGGGTTGTGCCTGGGTGTCCTTGAAGATGCCGAACCCGACGGCCAGCCAGATCCGAACGCGCTGGGCGACGACAACAACTCGCCTATTGGGATGGATGACGAAGATGGTGTCGTCTGGAACACCCCGCTGATGGTGGGCCAGGGGGCTCAGGTGACCGTCAACTGCACGGTACTCACTCCTACGCCGGCGTATCTCAACGCCTGGCTTGACTTCGGGATCGACGGAAGCTGGGGCCAGCTTGGTGACCAGATCATCACCAATGCGGTAGTGTCAAACGGGACGAACACCTTCACGTTCGTGGTACCCACAACGGCAGGCGCGGGCACGACCTTCGCGCGGTTCCGGCTAAGCACCGTGCGGGGCCTCGGATATGGGGGAGGCGCACAGGACGGCGAAGTCGAGGATGAGAAGGTCATCATCGAGCCCGCAAAGGACTTCGGCGACGCGCCCGAGGGAGCGACAGCACCGGGCTATCCGACCCGGCGCATAAACAACGGTCCATGGCACAAGATAGTGCCTGGGTTCACGCTGGGCGCTAACATCGACGCCGAGCTCGACGGCCAGCCTACCGCCAATGCGGACGGCGACGACAACAACCCGCCGCTGGGCATCGACGACGAGGACGGGATCACGTTCAACACGGGCCTGATTCCCGGGGCGAACGCGAGCATAACCGTCACCACGTCCATTCCCACCGGGACGAGCGCGTATCTTGACGGCTGGATCGACTTCAATGGCGACGGCAACTGGACGACCATGAATGATCGAATATTCACCGCCCAGGCGATATCGGGCGGGGCTGTCAATCTCACATTCCCGGTGCCGGCAAGTGCGAGCGTGGGTATCAAGTCATTCGCGCGGTTCCGGTTGAGCAGCTACTCCAAGGGTCTGCCGTTTGTCGGCGGATACTCGGACGGCGAGGTCGAGGACTACGTGGTCATGATCGGCTACAAGTGGATGCAGAAACCCGACCTCGACCCGACCGGCATCGACGTCTGCGCATCGGCGACCTTCATGCCCTACATTCTGGCGGACGACTACCAGTGCAAGGTCACGGGCCCGATCACGGATATACACCTGTGGGGTTCGTGGCGGCATGACATCCTGCCGGGCAATCCGGGGTCAGTGGGCAATCCCGCCAACGTGACCTTCACCCTCAGCATCCACGAGGACATTCCTGCCGGGCCTCAGGGCGATTACAGCCGGCCGGGGCGCGTTCTGTGGTGGAGAACGTTTGATGCTAGCCAGTTCATGGTGCATCAGCACCAGGGCAACCTCCGAGAGGGTTGGATGTACCCGCCGAGCGAGTGGGAACCGATCGGGGACAGCGTCTGCTGGCAATACGACTTCTACATCAACGAAAGCCCGTTCATCCAGCGCGGGACCATCGAGAAACCGATAACTTACTGGCTGGACGTGCAGGCGATGCCGCAGGGCCAGGAGGCCGAGTTCGGATGGAAGACCTCTCTGGATAATTGGAACGATGATGCCGTGTGGGGTCAAGGCTACGAGCCGCTTGTCCAGAACTGGAGCCCGCTGAAGTATCCGCAGGGTCATCCGCTCTGGCCGCAGTCGATCGACCTGGCATTCGCCATTACGGGTAGTGCGGCTGACGTAGACTGGGGCGACGCGCCCGATCGGCCGTATCCAACTCTGGCCGCGAGCACCGGGGCCAATCACATTATCAAGCCGGGCTTCTGCCTCGGCAAACTGATTGACGGCGAAGCCAACGGTTTGCCGAACCCGACCGCGACCGGCGATGACCTCAACAACCAGCCGGACGAAGACGGCCTGCTGCTGCCACTGCCGGCGCTTGTGCCGGGTCAGAATGCCACGATCATGGTGACCCTGACGGGTCCCATTGGGTCCGCCGCATTCCTGGACGGGTGGATCGACTTCAATGCTGACGGGTCGTGGGGTACGCTCTTTGACCAGATCGCGGCGGCATTGCCTCTGGCTGTCGGGGCGAACCCGGTAACGTTTCCGGTTCCGCGCACGTGGACGCCGGGGGCGGTACCGACGTTTGCCCGGTTCCGGCTGAGCAGTAGCGCGGTCGGGCTTCCGTTCACCGGGCCCGCGAATGACGGCGAGGTCGAGGACTACGCGGTCACGATCCAGCCGGATCGCGGCACGCTGACTTTCAACCAGTTCATTGCCCTCAAGGACCACTTTTGGTGGCCGGGTCACCCAAGTCCAAGTCCCTACAACGAGATGATCAGCATGACGGTGTCGGCCGATTCGGTCGAACCCGTGAAGTGGGACTCGCTGAACCTGACCATGTTCGGCGGGGCCGTGGGTGATGTCGGCAAGGTAAGTGTGTGGCAAGACGTGGATGCCGATGGCCGTGTTAGCCTGGGTGACACGTGGCTGGGCGCGGTTCTGAATCCGTTCGGAGCCGTGACAGTCAACCTTGCCATGCCTCCCGTGATACCGGCCGGGGCCAGCATAGCGGCCCTGGTAGCCTACCAGATGTCGGGGGCGGGCGCGCCGGGCACGATCTATCAGTGCCAGGCGACGAGCGCAGCCGGCACGGGCCAGACTTCACTGCTGCCCGCCTATATCACCGGGCTGCCGATCGGAAGCTGCCGGAAGATCCTTGCGCCGAAGCCGATTTCCATCGGCGAGGCCAAGAAGCTGACTATAGGCCAGCCATTCCTGCTGGTCGGCAAGGAAGTGACGGCGAACTTCCTCGGGATCCCGGAGATGAACCTCTTCTACATAGAAGAGAAGAACAGGTCCAGCGGCATCGGTGTGAAACCGACCATTGCCGTATGGCCGGTCAGTATCGGCGATAATGTCTCGGTGCTGGGAACCTGCAACCTGCTGAACGGAACGGAGCTGGTCGTCTTCCCGCAGGAGATCCTTGTGGGCGCGAACATGCTGCCGTATCTAACGGCGGTCGGGATGAACAACAAATGGACTGGCGGCGGTGACTTCGGCGGCCAGCCGGCTGTCTATGACAACGCCTGGACCGGCCTCAAGTCTGTCGGCCTGAACAACGTCGGCATGCTGGTCCGGACATGGGGTTTGGTGACCCACCACGACTCCGCATTCAGGACGCCGTCCATAACCGGCCCGATGTTCTGGATCAATGATGGGTCTGACCTCAGAGACGGGTTCTGGCATCCTAACGGCGGCCAGATGCTGGGTGTGGCCTGTCTGTATCTCGGACCGATGGGGGCATTCCCGGATATGGGCGAGTACTGGGGTGTTACGGGCATCATGCGGAGCATCCCGAATCTCCGCATGCCTGCGCAGGCCGTGCGGCTGCTTGTCCTGACTGAGTATCCGATGCCTCATTAGAGGCACGGCGAACCTGAATCAAGTTCAGGTGCTGATGCAGTTGAGTTGGATAACGGGGCGAGGCCCGCGAGGGCCTCGCCCCGGTTTTCAGATGAAACCGGCCCCGGGTCTCTGGAAGCGGAAATCTGCTCCAAAGTCCCGGGGCCGGCTGTGCTTGGCTTGGGAGCGGGGACGCTCTCCGTCGCTATGCACCAATCGTGCTTTCGGCGGTGCTTGTTAGGCGGTTCGTGTTGGCGAGGAATGGGAGATGCCTGCACGAACTGGCGCGAGTGCAACGGGGCCGCACATTCGGTGCCTCGCGAGACGCCGTCTCAGAACGCGAGTTCAACTTGATCACAGGACGACACGCGCACCCAAGAAACTGGTAATCATAACAGGTGCACTTGGCGGGCATGCTGTGGTATAGTAAGTTCGTAACCGTTTTGTCCATTCCAACCGACGTGGTAGCTATGAACCGCCGTTCAGGCGTTACCTTGGTCACCCGAGCGGCGCGGAGCTAATGGTGAAACCGACCTCGACTCTTATGTAGTCGCGTGTCGGTTTCTTGCGCATTGGCATGGAGGAATGTTTGCGACCCACAGGTCTTCATGACGCCGCCGCACCCGGCAGCGCTGTGAAAACGAGCGTTTACAACCCAGTAGCGGCGTAATGCAAACCGTGTCCAGACAACGGGGTGCGGTACAGCGAACAATGAGGAGGATCAGCATGAGATTGCTACAGGCTCAGTGCCGTAATGCGAGACCGGGAGGTGTTACACTTCTGCTACTGCTCTTCACACTCATTGTCACCTCCGCTTGCGCCGCCGAGTTGAATGTTCCATCCCAATACTCCTCGATCCAAGCTGCCATAGACGCCGCCCAGACCGGTGATACCATTGTCGTGCAGCCGGGCACTTATACGGAAAACATCGACTTCCACGGCAAGGCGATCACCCTAACAAGCACCGATCCGCTCGATCCGTCCGTCGTCGCCAACACCGTGATCGATGGAGACAACAAGGGAAGTGTCGTCACCTTCAATTCCCTCGAGACTACTGACTCAGTCCTGACGGGCTTCACCATCCGCAACGGCAGTGG
>Ga0315284_10009557_pt1 | contig 13820 bp, 13 predicted proteins | sample YL17G09_16_MG_FD_203696 | JGI IMG/M metagenome (GOLD analysis project Ga0315284, IMG submission 203696) | Sediment microbial communities from Yellowstone Lake, YNP, Wyoming, USA - YL17G09_16 | ecosystem: Environmental > Aquatic > Freshwater > Lake > Sediment | place: USA: Wyoming | collected... | reverse complement strand
GTGCTAATTGAATACCTTCCGCCACAACATCTTCAGGAACCTGCTTCGCATCAATCTCTATCATATTTATGGCATCGCGACGGCCTGCCAAAACAAGGTTAAAGTCGCTTTTTTCCCGCTGTTCATACCCGGGGTTAATTACAAATTGTCCCTCTACCCTGCTTAATCTGACAGCGCCAATAGGGCCTTGAAACGGCACTTTGCTTATAGAAAGAGCGGCGCTCGCGCCAATCATCGCAAGAACATCGGGGTCATTCTGCTGGTCGGCGCTTAAGACGGTAATTACAAGCTGAACCTCATTGAAGTAACCGTCGGGAAAAAGCGGACGCAACGGTCTGTCAATCAGCCTGGCGGTTATAATTTCCTTTGTGCTGGGTCTGCCCTCCCTTTTCATAAAACCGCCGGGAAACTTGCCGGCAGCGGACAATTTTTCACGATATTCAACGCTTAACGGAAAATAGTCAATATCCTCACGTGGCGGCGCAGAAGTTACCGCTACAAGCACCATTGTTTCGCCATAAGTTACAACAACAGAAGCATCGGCTTGCTTCGCTATCTTTCCGGTTTCCAGAACCAGAGAATTCTGGCCAATCTGCTTTTCAACCCTAAAAACACTTGTCATTATTTACCTCATTAAAGTTTTGAGTTTTAAGTTTTGAGTTAACTAAGAACCAAGAACTCAAAACTCCTATTTGCGGAGTCCAAGACGATTGATAACTTCCCTGTATCGTTTTATGTCCTTTTTGCTGATGTACTTAAGCAGGGCCGACCTGTTGCCGACCATCTTTAGCAAACCCCGCCTCGAAGAATGGTCCTTGGGATGGGTCTTGAAATGTTCGGTCAACTCATTAATTCTTGACGTAAGAATGGCAACCTGAACCTCAGGCGAACCGGTATCGTTTTCGGCAATTTTGTTCTCTTTAATTATTTTCGTCTTTTTTTCCTTCGTTAACATCTATCAATACTACCTTTCAATAAGTTGAATTAGACGATTATAACAATAAAGCTAATTCTTGCAATAAGTTTTATTTCGCTGACAAAAAGAGGGATAAATAGGTGTAACCTAAACTGGCTTTATCGCCATAAGTGCTTTTTTAAAAAAGAGTTACAAGTAGCAACCAAACTCAATGTCCTACGAGTGTAGAAATCCTGAATATTGGAAGCAAAAGGGCTATTGCGATAGTACCTATGATACAACCCATTATTATTATCATCAGAGGCTCAATCATAGTGGTTACTGCTTTGATTGAAGCCCTGAGTTTTGTGTCATAATAGTTGCTGATCTTTCCACATACGGAACCGAGACTGCCGCCCTTTTCGCCGGCTCGAATCATCTGTATGATTGCAGGTGGAATGAGCTCGCTATATGAAGCAAGATTCATGGCTTCCGAAAACTGAAAACCCGCTTCTACCCTGTCACAGGTCTCGGACCAGAACTGCTCAAAATACTCATTATCACAGGTACTTTTGACAACATTTATCGTCTCAAGAAGTGTTACGCCGGTAGAAAGCATAGTAGCCATAATCCTCGTGCTTCTGACCATTATGGTATCAATAAACATCGTACCCAGCACAGGCAAATGAATTTTCAGCCAGTCAACGGCTCTTTTACCCCAGGGGGTACCGACGGCATAAAAAACCGCCCCTAAAAAAGCCGTCAGAACGATTAAAATCAGAGAGGCCGATTTAAAATCTCTTAACAATTTGCTGAAATCCACAAGAATCTGCGTAAGTTTCGGCAGAGCCCTGCCTCTTGACTCATAAATCTTTGTAAACTTTGGCAGGACAAAAAACAAAAGCGTAGTAGTTGCGACAACGGCCATAATCATCATAATTGAAGGATAAATCAGCGCGCCTTTAATCTGTTTTTTGGTCTCCACTTCATTCTCGATATATTCCTGAAGCACCTCAAGCATTTCCGGCATTCTGCCGGAAGCTTCCGAAGCTTCGACTATGCTGACAAACATCGGCGTAAAAACCTTCGGAAAAGCTGAAAGTGCAACTGAAAAACTATCACCGCTTTGAAGCTTGTCGGATATATCAAAAAGTATGTTTTGAAATGTGCCTGGCTTTGTCTGGGAAGTAATAGCTTCGACCGCATCGCTCAAGACAACACCGCTTGACAGCATCACTGACAACTGATTCGTGAAAAGCCACAGCTCCGACTGTTTGACTTTCGAAAACGGCATTGCCTGCGACAGCGACAATACAGGCTTTCCTGAAAGCAGCGAATCAAGTAATCCGGCCAATTTTTTGTCCCCAAAAAATAAATGGTTTTACCCTTCGGATGCCGTCACACGCAGAACTTCATCAATCGTTGTTATGCCGGCCTTCACTTTATTCAGACCATCAACGCGAAGAGATGCCATTCCGTTCTTGAATGCAAGTTCTTTTATTTTCTTGATATTTGCGTTTTCAGCTATCACTTCCTGAATTTCCGAATTCGTAACAAATAACTCATGTATGGCAATCCGGCCCAGATACCCGGTATTTCTGCACTTTTTACAGCCTATACCCCGATAAAACTTCGCCACAGGCGCGTTTAGAGCTTTTTCCATCGCCTTCTTGACTGATACGGACGGTTCGTATTCCTCCTTGCAGTTGGAACAGATTTTTCGCACCAGCCTTTGAGCGAGAACTGCGATAAGAGAAGCTCCCGCAAGATATGGTGCAACGCCGAGGTCGATAAGTCTGGTAACAGCGCTGGGTGCATCATTGGTATGCAATGTGGAAAGCACCAGATGGCCTGTAAGAGCGGCCTGTACTGCGATGTTTGCCGTTTCCTGGTCGCGGATTTCACCAATCATCAAAATATCCGGGTCCTGACGAAGCAGACTTCTCAGTGCAGAGGCAAACGTAAAACCGGCAGCTTCACTGACACCAAACTGATTAGTGCCGGATACATTCGCTTCAACCGGGTCTTCAACAGTACATATATTCACTTCATCACTGTTCAACTCTGAAATTGTTGCGTAAAGCGTCGTATTTTTACCCGAACTCGTCGGACCTGTAATAAGAATAATGCCGTTGGGAGAATGGATTTTTTCCTTGAGCAGCTTGAGATTGTCGTAACTGAAACCCAGTGTCTCAAGGTTGAATAAAATTCGTTTGGCATCAAGGATTCTTATAACAACCTTTTCGCCGAAACTGCAGGGCATTACGGAAACTCTCAAATCTATCGGCCGGCCGTCGATCATAACATGTATTCCACCATCCTGCGGCATCCTGCGCTGAGCTATATCAAGCTCGGCCATAATTTTAATACGTGAAACTATCGCCGCGAGCATCTGGTAAGGAGGTCGAATCTTTTCGTATAATCTGCCGTCAACACGATATCTTACGCGAAGCTTTTTATTATCCGGCTCTATATGAATATCGCTGGCGTTTTCATGCACGGCATTGTAGATAAGATAATTGACAAGCTTTACGACAGGCGACTGACCCGCAACTTCTTCAAGATTTGATATATCCTCCGAGATGTTTTCAATCAGTGCAAAATCGTCAAGACCCGTTTCGTCAATTATGTCGTCGATGACAAACACGTTGGAAGCCGGCATATACGCCTGAAGCGTTGCCTGGATGTCTTTTGCAGTTACACAGACTACCTGAACGGTGCAGCCGCTGAGTCTTCCGATTTCATCAATCAAAAATACATTGGTAGGCTCGCTCACCGCAACAGTCAGAACACCGTTAACTTTGAACAGAGGCAGAACACTGTGCTCCTCAAGAAAGTCCCGCGGCAGAACCTCGATAATATTCGGGTCGCATATCTTCGGGCTTATTTGCGCATAGGGAACACCGTAAGCCTCTGCAAGAGCCGAGGCAATATCATTTTCGCTGCAGTAGCCTCTTTCCACCAGCAGTTCGCCAAGAAGCTTCTGATGGCCGCCGTCGCTCTGGCGAGAGAGCACCTCCTCTATCTGCTCAGTCGTTATAATGCCTCTCTGCTGGAGTATTTCGCCAAGCTGAAGTTTTGTCGACGTTGTTCCCTTCATATCCTTGTCCTTTTACGTAAAGCTTTTAACCGCCTGGCTCAATTCTTCATAACAATCCAGCTTGCCGTCAAGCCGGGTAATTTCGAGAATCTTTTTGATATTATCGTCAAGACCTGCAAGTTTAAGCTGACTCCTGTTTTCATGACAATAATCTCTCAGCCACAGCAGCATCCCAAGGCCGTTGCTGTCGATAAAAGGCACCTTGCTCATATCAAGAACGATGCTGGATATCTGCTTGTTAATAAGTTCGGACACCGTATCCTGAAATACCTTGCAGTATTCTTCCACAAATTCACCGTGGAGTTCCACAACCGTAACATTATTATAATCCTGATGATTTATCTTCATCTCAAAAGTGCTCCTATCGCAATAGTGCCGTATTCGCTGAAATTGTCGCTGGAATAATTTTCGATTCTGCCGCCCTGCAGTATTTCCCACAGTTTATCAACATCACTGTTGATGAATATTGAACCTATCTCAGGGTCAAACTGGCCCCCAAGACCCTTTTCTATTTCTCTTATCGCGGCCTCGACCCCTAAAGCCTCTCTGTAGGTCCTCTTGGAAGTCATCGCATCAAAGGAATCGGCTATCATCACAATTTTGCCGGCAAGAGGAATATCATCGCCGCCAAGACCTCTCGGATAACCTTTGCCGTTATACCACTCATGATGGCACAGTACTCCCGGAACCACATCGACCATCTGGCGTATTTCTGATAGTATACCGGCCCCTATCGCAGGATGAGCTTTCATCTGTTCGTATTCGGCCTCGGTGAGTTTGCCCTGCTTTCCTAATACTGACTCGGGTACGCCTATTTTGCCGATATCATGCAGCAGGCCGGCAAGATAAATTTTCTGTGTCTGCTCCGCTGTCATTTCTCCGGTTATCTGAGCATAGCGCTCCGCTATCCATTTTGAAACGAACGCCACCCGTTCCGAATGTCCTCTGGTATACTGGTCCTTGGCATCTATGCTGCTTGTAAGAGCCTTTAACGAGCCTATCAAAAGCTCCTTAAGCTCGCGAAACAAACTCTCATTCTCGATAAAGACCGCACATTCGTTTGCAACCGAATTAAAAAGCTTTACATCAATGCTGTCAAAATCGGTTTTGTCGAGCCGGTTGGTGGCGACCATCATTCCGATAATCCTGTCTTTGCCGTGAAGCGGCACTGCTATTATGTTCTTTACCCTGCCGAACCATTCATACTTGAACGGTGCATCGACTTCGCTGTCAAGCAGGGCATCACAGCCGCTCCGCAGTTCCGCAAGAAGCCTCTCAAGAAGAATCTCATGCATATTGGAGTGCTTATGGTCGATGGCAATAAGACCGGTACCGGCAGTAAGAACAAGGTTTTTCGTGTCGTTAACTCGCTTTTCAAGGAAAATCGCGATGCCCTCGACGTTCACAAGCTCAGTCAGGTTGTCGCACGCCATCTGAAGATAACTCGAATCGGACTGAGTCACCTTCATATTAGTGCTCATCTTATACAGCAACATAAGCTCTTCATAAGTCTGCGACAGTTCGTTGCTGACCAGTTCCATCTGCTGCTGATTCTTATGAGTTTCGCCAAAGGTGGCTATGAACATTTTCAGAATCTGCTGCATATACCTGGAGACCTTTATTTGGCCTTTATCGGTATCGGCCTGCATCGCCTGACCGCAATCGAGCACAAGAACGGCATCTATTCTTTTTCCAGCCATAAGATTGGCGCAAAGTATCTGCTCGAATTTCCCGAAGGTCTGTATCCGGTCCGACACGCAGTCCAGAACATGTTTTGCGAAGGCTGATGCCGACTCATAATCACTTATGAATTTACCCCCGTCGAAATTGAACAGCAGATTAAACTGGGGGTCATAAACAATAAGATTTGCGCCAAAAGCGGCAACATCGTGTCCAAAGTCTTTCAGAAGCTTAGACTGGATGTAACTGAGTCGATTGCCCGCTGTTTTTAACATTGTTGTTTATCCCCTTTTTTAACTTACTGCAGAACTCTGTAATACATTCTCTACATGATTTAAAAGCTCTTTCGGGCTGAAAGGTTTGCTGATACATTCGGCGATGTTGAGTTTTTCCCTCTGCTGGTCGTCTACTGCAAAACCTCTTGCTGTGAGCATTATTACAGGAACATTTTCAAATCCGCTCGTTCCGCGAATCTTTTCTATCAGTTCGATTCCCGTAAGGCCGGGCATCTGATAGTCGGTCAATATAATGTCCGGCTTTTCCTCACAACAAAGTTTATATGCATCCGAACCATTATCTGCGGTTACAACTTCAAAACCATTGTTGCGAAGCTTCATCGCCACCACCTGAACTATGTGAATTTCATCGTCAGCTACAAGAACCTTTTTGTTTCCCATTTGCTTGCCCCTTAAAATATGGCTTACTTTATAATAGTTTTTTCCGCTGTTATTAATGGCAGCTCAAATCCGAAACTGCTGCCCTTTCCGACTTCGCTTGTCACAAAGACCCGACCCTGATGAACCTTCTCCACAATCTGTTTTACCAGATTAAGTCCAAGTCCCGTTCCCTTTGCACATTTATTGTTCGCCTTGACTCTGTAGAATTTATCAAATACACGAGTCAGTTCGTCGGCAGAAATACCAACGCCAGTATCGGTTATGGTTACTCTGACTACCTGCTGCGATTCGTCAACCTCGCTGTTTACGGCTACTTTTCCGCCGTTAGGCGTGTATTTGACCGCATTGCTCAAAAGGTTAATCACCACCTGTGAAATCATATCCTTATCGGCGCTGACCTGGTCAAAAACAACCGCAGTTTGGTCTTCCACCTTAATATCTTTTTCAGCAGCATAGCTTTTAATCATCTGTACTGCATCGCGGACTATAAGAGCAGTGCTTACAGGCTCTTTGTGGACTTTTATAAGGCCGGACTCTATCCGCGATATGTTAAGAATGTCCTCTATAAGACGATTAAGTCTCTGCGCCTGGCTCTGAATGATTGAGTAAAACTCTTTTCTGGTTTTCTCGTCCGCTGCCTCGCCGTCAACAAGCATTTCGGCATATGCGGTAATCGACGCAAGCGGCGTCTTAAGCTCATGCGAAACATGACCTACAAACTCATTTTTCATCTGCGATATTTCCTTCTCGCGGCTAATATCGTGCAGAATAGTTACCACACCGCAGACATGGTCATCATCATCAAAAATGCAGGAAACTATGCAGTTATAGATACGAATATTATCGCCGGACCCGAACTGAAGCTCGTGTTTTACATGCCGCACCCTGGTTGTTCTGCTGTTTCTGATGAGTTTTACAAGTTCCTTTTTCTCTGCCAGTTCGTCGAGGGGCTTCAGCATTGTATCTTTAACGTCAAAACCTAAAAACTCTCCTGCCGGCTCATTGGCCATAAGCAGTCTGTCGCTGGCGTCGGTAACAATTACGACATCGGGTATGCTGTAAATAATCGCTTCGGTGTTGCGCTTTTGTCTTTTTAAAAGCTGAACTGATAATCGCAAATCCTTGGTCTCCTTGCTGCACTGCGAAGCCTTGTCTCTCTGACCTTTATAGTCGTTTTTGAGACTTTCAACCTGAACAAAAATTGACTTTCTTTCCATAAACAAATACCACAGCAGCCCGCCTGTAACGCCAAAGGCCGACAGGCAGACCAGTATTTCGAGCAGATTTGTGCCGCCAAGAGGCACGGCGGCAAAAAGCAGCAAACAAATCAATGCCAGCGGAATCACTAAAATGTAATGTTTGCCAAACACGTCAGCCCTCCCGCTCCGATTTTACAAGGAGTTTTTGCAGTTCACTGTCGCCGCTATACTGTGCGGCCTTTTCGTATGCAGCTTTTGCCTGGGCAACATAACCCATTCTTTCATAACATCTCGCCGCCATAAGCCAGGCAAAGTGGGCACAGGCACTGTCCACAGCGGCTCTGTGGAAATCATCTATCGCCTGACTATAGCTGCCGCTTTTGTAGTTGGCTGAACCGCTTAACAAATACGCCTCTGCCATATCAGGCTTCAGAGCAATCGCTTTTTTGCTGCATATAATCGCCTGCTGCGGCAAATCAGCGCCAAGAGCCGCCTGCCCCATCAAAACCCACATCTGCGCATTGGTCTTGTCCTGTGCTGTAAGATGAGAATAATATTTCATCGCCAAGCGGTAATCGCCGGCTTCGGTCGCTGTAAAAGCCATAGTCTCCAGATATCCGTTCTTTTTCGCGCTATCGGTGCATCGCTGATACAATTGTTTATAAATATCGCCGGCCTTTCGCCAGTCGCCCGCAAGAATACAACACGAGCCGAGGGCTTCAAGCAGTTCCATATCGTCCGGTCTGGTCAGGCGTGCCTGCTCGTATAACTGAACGGCCTTTTCGCTTTGTTTATTCGCAAGATACATCCGGGCGGCAGCGACTCTTAAATCGGCATCGACAGGGTTGGCCGCGATTTTCTCCAAATAAAATTTTTCCGCTGAGACAAAATCATTCTGTGCGGCATATACTCTGCCGACCGCAACAATATAATCAATGTTATCCGGCGAAAGCTCAAGAGCCTTTTGATACCCTTTCAGCGCAGAAGCGTTATCATTGAGACGTTCGCAGGACAGCCCAAGTAAAAACCAGCCTTCATCGCTGCTCTGCTTGAGATTTATGTATGTTTCTAAACTGCTCCTGGCCCCGGAAAAATCTCCCCTGGCTATCCCGACCTTGCCCAACAACAGATGTGCATCGGGAAGATTAAAATCAGGATTTATACACTCTTTTGCGACAGCTTCGGCCTCATTATATTGGCCTGAATCAAACTGCCCCATTGCGGCTGAAAGCTTCATTTCCAAAGAAGTTTTCTGCCATTTAGCCTTCATTTCCTGCTTCTTCTGTTTATGTCCACCCTGGCAGTTGGCAGTAATAATCAGGCTGACGGCAACAAATATTATTATGATTTTGGTATTCTTTTTCATAATTTACATCCTTATCTTCGTTTCCACATTACATCCTGCTCTTTTCTAATCTGATCGAGCATAATGCGTTCAAGTGCGCCATATTTGTCCGGCCGAACTTCGGCAAGAATCTTTTCCTTAAGCTGAACTGCTTCAAGCGCATTCGGTCTGAAACCTATAATCCAGTTCAATTCAGCCAAAGCTTTGTCGTATTCCTTATCCGCATAATAATTGACAGCTTTTGCGTATATCTCCTCGTAAATACGCGCTCTCGCTATCGGGCTCATTCTTTTTCTTGAACCCTCAACAATCCGGCCGATGTCATCCATTTTCCTTTCAGAAGCGGACGCAAGTTCTTCCGGCTCATTGATAATATGCGGCGTTATCAATATGATAAGCTCCGTGCGGATATTGGTGTCTTTAGTTTTTTTGAACAACCAGCCGACAATCGGCAAATCACCAACAACAGGCACCTGTGAATCATTACTCGTGAGCTGTTCTTTGAACAGCCCGGCGATAATAATTGTTTTACCGTCCTTTACCATTATGTTGGTCTTAACCTGCGTAATGGTTTTTAACGGTAAAGTACTATTCACCTCTGTCTGAATAGAGCCGGTGCTCAGTTCAGGGTTAATTTCCATACGAACATACTCATTGTCACATATATAAGGCCTGAACTTCAAAATTGTTCCGCTTATGAGAAAATCCACTGAAGTTGTTGTGGTCTGACCTTGAGTTGTGCTGGCGGTATAGCCTCTCTCCTCACCGATATTTATATAGCCTGCCTGCTTATTCAATGCCAGAATCTTGGGGTTGGCAAGCACCGTCGTATCGGTAACTCCTTCAAGAGCGGTAATCGCAGAAACTATCTCATCATTCGTGAGGTTAATAGCAAGACCGGTCCCCGATGCTATCCCGCTTGCAAGACCTATAGACATCCCAAGAGGGGTTGAAGTTGCAGTAATGTCGCCTATTCTGTTCCAGTTTATGCCAAATTCCGTGGTCTCTGAGAGTTCGGCCTTCAGAACCGTAACCTCTATAAGAATCTGCTGAGGTTTTACATCGATTTTCTTAATCATTTCGCCAATCTGGTCGAGCCTTTCAGGAAAATCGTAAACAACTATGGTATCTCTCATACTAAACCTATCTCCGCTCTGGCCGGCTTCGGTATCAACGGACGCGGCGCTTGTCGAGGCAATCTTGCTGAACTCGCTCATAATAGGCATTATAAGGGCCTTTACCTCGGCCGCGTTGATATAATGAAGTTCAAAAACCCTGCTCGTCATATTCTCTATATCCTTGGCTAATTTTACGTATTCCGCGGCTGAGTAAACCCTGATAAAACCTCCTGTTGCTTTATAACGATAGTCGCTGCCTAAAATGGCATCGAGAGCCTGCTCGAATGTAACTTCATAAAGACTCGTTACATTCAGCGTGCCGGTAACTTGCGCTGACGGAATTATGTTTCTGCGATACTTGGCCGCAAGAAAACGAAGTGCGTCTCTTACCGTCATATTCTTTCTGAAATTGATGCTCTGCACGGGCTGGTCGAGAAAGGAATCTTCAGCTACTGACCGCTGCTGGTAATTAATTATAAGGCCGCTGTCGGCCTGGTCGAGAAGAACGCTTTTCTCACTGTCCGTCTGATTAGGCTCTCCCTGCGCTGTCGCCGCACAAACCGTTACAGAAACCGCAATTAAATACAGCAGTAAAATATTTCTGCCCCTGACTTCTGTTTTTATTTCTTTACGTTTCATTTTTCTCTCCCTTTATCATTCAGTCTTAATAATATCAGGAATTTTTTTGGTAATAATTGCGCCGTTACACTCAAGTTCAACCTTGTTTTCCAGAATGTTAACGACCTTGAAATTATAAACCTGGCCTCGAAACACAAATTGCAGGCTCTGTCCCTTCTCAAGAAGCTTGTCTCCGATAAACGCCTGTGGTTTTTTATCATTTACAATTGCAATAAGCTCCAGTTCTTGTGCAGCCCCTGCCAGGTCGCCCGAAAGCTGCGGGTTTTCCGAATCTGACATATCAGGCTCGCCGTTAGACACAGAACCGCCTTGTTTTCTGAACCCCTTGAAGTCTCTTGAAGCAAAAATATCATTTGCAAGAACACCATGCCTGCAGGCGTCCGCAGGCAGTTCGGTGTAAATCACTTTCAGGCTCGCCGATTCACCTCCGGCTCCGGCTGCACTTATGCCAGCAGTTGCCGAGGCCGTTTTCGGCCCGCCTCTGCCTACAAAGAGCCTGACCCACAAAACCGCCATGACAGAAAACAAAAGCAACGCAATTGCCAGTTTCTTGCGCCCGGCAACGCTCTTTGCCGCTGCTGCTCTGCGTCTGTCAGTGATTTTCTGTGTCATCTGCTTCATTTAATTCGTCCTGTAGAATATATTCATCTTCGCCTGCATGGTAATGCCGCCGTCAAATTTACCATCGGCCGTAAGCTCAACCTCTTCTATCTGGATAATCCTCTCGAAACCTTCCATCGCCTTGAAAAATTTGAAAATCTGTACGAGCTTGCCCTTGCAGCGGATACTCACAGGTATCTGGGACAAATCAGAAGCCTCTATTTCCGTGCCGGGCCCGACTGAAAGCTCGCTAAGACCTTGCTTCTGCATCACCGATGTAAGGTTCTGCAAAAACAAACCGTGCGACCTGCCGACAGGAATCTTCGCATCGAAATCTCCGACCTCCTTCTTTGTCTTCTCAACCTCTTCGCACCTCTGCGGCAAAACCTCCTGGCGAACGCTTGCTGCGGTATTTTGGGTAAGGAGCTTTGCGTTGGCAGCCCTGAGATTTTTTGTTTTCTCGTCCAGCGGCAGATACTGTAAAAACATAAAGGTTATCGCAAGAGCCCCGACCGCAATCGACATAACAAATTGTTTTCCCTCTATCTTCTGCATTAGTTTAACTTGCCCGCCTCCGGCTGGTTCGCCAGTTTGTAATTGACCAGGTAGCAGATTATTTCAAATTCGCTGGCCTGATATTGGCCTATTGTCGTATTTCTTGAAAGGCCGGGCACAACCTGGAAAAAATAATCCGATTGTTCCAGCCTGTTAATCACTTCAGCAACGCCCGCGGCATCGGAAGCAAAACCTGTGAGAGTTATTCTGAACTTCGTCTTTTTTTCAGTCGGCGTCGACTGACCGCCGGCAGCGGACATTACCTTTATGCCCGTTCTTGCATCCTGTTCGCTGATAGGCTCAGCCTTTATTTCCAACCCTTTGAGAATAATACTGCCGTCAAGCAAATGTGTAAGTTCGGCGATTACATTGGAAACGACTATATGGGATTTAACTGAGTCAAGTATTTTGCACTTTGACTTCAACTGCTGATATTCGTCCTCAGCCTTGCTATATTCCGCTTCGGAATGCCCCTGTATAAGCTGGGCATTGCGAAGAGTCGTATTTCTCGCCTTTATTATCGCAACTCTGCCGTTGGCAAAAATGCTCCATACCATCATAATAAAAACAATAAGACCAAGCGCAACGTAAAATTCGCGGTGCTTTCTCTGATGCACACATCCCTGCTTATACCATTCAGGAAGAAAATTAATTTCTTTCATAAACCTTACCCTGTTCGACCATATCCATACCTTTAAGACAAAGCCCGGCTGCAACAGCCCACTCGCAGAGCTTCCCTTTTTTATTCACAGGAAATTCAACTCTCGAAAGGTCAAAACCTCTCAGAGGCTCGGTCACTTCTATTTCAACGCCCAAATGCCGTTTAAGGGTGTCTATAAGCGTTTGTTCATAAGCTTCGCCGCCGGCAAAAACAACCTGGCTGGGCTTTTGTCCACGGAACGTTACCGCATAGTACCTGAAGCACAGCGATATCTCCTTTGCCAGCTCGTCAATAACGGAATTCATACTGTCAATCACTATTTGCAGCATCGCAGGTTCGATTTCGTAAGCTTGTGCCTTGTCTCTCAGCTTGCTTCTCAAATGTATTGTCTCATCAAGACCGATGCCAAGCCTCGATGCGACTTGCCGGTTTATCTGTTCGCCCGCAATGTCTATCTGTTTGGCAAAAATTATTTCGCCTGCCCTGCCGATGATGACTGTTGTATGACTGGAGCCGACGTCAACAAAAACATTCGCCTTTTCCTGGTCGGCCGTCCTCCGCAGTGTCCTGTGCAGCGACCTGAACAAGGCACAGGGGACAATGTCAATCGCAATAGGAGTTACGCCGCCCTGTTCCAGCATTTCTATATGCTCCCTCAGAGATTCCTTGTCGATGGCAAAGAGAACAACCTCATTCTTGACTTCATTGCCCTGATGGACGTTTCCCGCCGAGAAAAACCTGACCTCATGAGTGTCGGTCTTCAGACCGAAACGTTCTATTACGCCGCCTTTAATCGTCTTTTTAATTTCTTCGTCATTAAAAGTGTCAAGCCGGAGACTTTTTATAATCAGTTTTGAACTGGGCAGACATGAGACAACTTTCCTCTTCTCAAAATGTCCTCTGGCAAGAATTTCCTTTATGGCGGCTACTGTCGCATCCCTGGCCGCCTGCTGGTCATCGGCGGTGTCAGGAGCAAGCTGTGCCTCATCTGCCGCTATCACGGCCGTCTTGACTCCATCGCTTTCAAGCTGCAGCATCTTCACTGAATTGCTGCCAACGTCCAGTCCGATTGAACTTGTTTTTGTCTTTAGAAACTCAAGCATATTTTCTATCTGTTATTCAATGCTTATATATCCCGTTACAGGCTCAACCCTGACCGTCATAGGATCGCCCTCGGCACGCAGGACTACCGTGCCGCTGTTCAGCGGGTTGTGGGAACCGTCAAGAGGCGACCCGAGATAATCAAACCTCACTGTCTTCGTTGAGCCGAAAGTCGCGCTTAAAATATCAACCTTGTCGAGCCGGCTGTCGTTTGCGAAACTTACGGTGTAACCGTCTCTGGCCCCAATAT
>Ga0315284_10009554_pt1 | contig 13823 bp, 13 predicted proteins | sample YL17G09_16_MG_FD_203696 | JGI IMG/M metagenome (GOLD analysis project Ga0315284, IMG submission 203696) | Sediment microbial communities from Yellowstone Lake, YNP, Wyoming, USA - YL17G09_16 | ecosystem: Environmental > Aquatic > Freshwater > Lake > Sediment | place: USA: Wyoming | collected... | reverse complement strand
CAGGAAAGGTCTTTAATCTATTACAATTTAAATGTAATTTTTGAAGGTGTTGGGCGTCTGAGATAAATTCAGGAATGCTATTTAAATCGCAATAATAAAGGCTTAATCCAGTTAAATAATTTTTCTCTGTAGTAAAACCTATTGAATATGGAGTAATTGAAGGAAGTTTTGGCATTACAAATCCAACCTCGTTTTCGAAAAACTCTAGCACTCGTATATCTTTTGGATCTAAACGCTTTTTTGCCTTTTCTACGTCTTTTTTAATATTTTCGAGTTTATTCTTTATTTTTTCTTGTTGTTTCTTTATTTCTATTATTCTTTTTTCGTCGTTGAAACATTTACAACAATAAAACTCTATAAATGGATTTTGCCACAAAACCTTTAACGCTTCTTCGGTAAAATCTAGGTTTGATTCGCAGATTTCGCTAAAGAAAATCTCGGATTTACACGCCCAACAAATCTTTTCTTTATAATTGTCTTGTTGATTCAAATTCATGAGGTCTGTTTAAAAAATTAACTGCTTTATTTTTTTTATAACGTTCCTTTTCCTAAAAAGCGCTTGACGAGCATAAAAACTTTAAAATCCTTTTAATACTCTATTCCAAATTATATATAATTCTTCTAAGTACTCAATTTGCTTTTTCTTTTCTAAAAACGCCAGCTCCTTTTTTATTATATTTTTCTTTTCAATTGAAACGTTAAGATCCGTTAGTATTTCTCTTATTTCAGGAGACAAGACTGCGAAAATTTTGGAAAAATATTTTTTTATTATATCAAGGTCTTCAAAGTTTGTATTATCAATTTTTCCATTAATTTTGATCACCAAATTTCTTTTAGCTAATGATAAACTGATACGATATTATAAATTATATATTAAATCATAATAAAAATTATATATTATATATTCTGGAGTCCAATTGTTTATTTTTCGCATTTAAAAATTTAATTTTATTATCACATTTTCTAATAATCAATCACGAATACCGCATAAAAGAAGTTTTTTTTTTTTTTAAGTGAAAAATTCTTGTTGTTTGAGGAAATGTTCATAATATGCACTTTATTTATTTTTCAAATAAATAATAAAGAAATTCATTCTGAAATAATTGGTAAAGAAAAGCAAAATGTGCTCCCTTTATTTCTCCCTTCAGATTCGACCCACATATCTCCTTTATGCAATTGCACTATTTTCTTTGACATATATAATCCTAATCCAGATCCTTCTATGCCAATGTCCCAGCCCATACCATATCGTTCAATTTTACCAAATTCCCTAAACAATTGGCTTTTTTCTTCTTCTGTGATACCTATTCCCGTGTCTTTAATTGAAATTATGTAGAATTTTTCTTTTATTTCTGACTTAATTATTATTTCTCCATTTGGCGGCGTATATTTAATTGCGTTGATTAATAAATTCGCGATTACATCGTACATTCTCTCTTTATCAAAATCTGCAGTCAAATATTCGTGAATCTTTAAAATTATTTTCTGATTTCGTATCTCTGCTAATCCCTGTAACTCTCTTACGCAGAATTTAATAAGAAACGACAAATCTTCCGTAGTTAAATTTAGTTTTAGTTTTCCTTGGTCAAGACGAGAACTTTTAATAAGTGAATTAATCAATTCTTCTAACCTTCTACTTCCTTCTTTAATTTCTTCTAAAAGAGATATTACGTCCGTATCTAACTTAGAAGAATGTATTTTCAGAAGTAGATCCGTAAAGCCTTTTATGGAAATTAAAGGCGTTTTAAGTTCGTGCGACGTTCTTGAGAGAAGTTCTGATTTAAGTTTATTTTGCTCCTCTAAATATTCGTATACTTGCCATCTTCTCTGTTCAATTTCGATAGCATCGCTTATTAAAAATAACACTAAAGAATCTTCGTGGGATATTATTGGGTTTATTTTGAAAAACGCGCAAATTGCGCTGTTGAATTCGTTTTCCGATTTTATTAATTTACCAATGCAGCCTTTAGCACTATATTGCTTAATGTAATTATCTGTTTTTACGAATTTTGTTTCGTCAATATCTACAAATGTTTGCGTATAATCGTGATTTTCTTGATATAACTCGCTAACTATTAAATTTTTTTTAAAAAAATCAGAATCGTAAGAATTTAAATTATCGTCGCCTGAAATTACTTGATACTGTTCTTTTCCGTCTTTAACGCTTCTATGAGAATATAAAACTATTTCCGCATTAAGCAACTTTCGACAAGTATTTAACAACATCTGAATATTTTTTTGAACATCAATAGTAAAATTCAAGAAATTTACGTTTAACTCGTAAATTAACTTTTCGTAAGATTTTTTTTCCGTAACATCTTCAATCCATACTCTAAAACTTTCAATTTTTCCTTTATTATCGTAGTGATTTATTTTACGTCCAGTTAACCATTTTAGTTTCCCATTTTTATCGTATATCCTAAATTCTAAATCGTTTTTATTAAAAGAATCGTAAAAAGTTTGAATATCTTCGGGATATATGCGTTTAATCAAATTTTTTCTATCTAATTTGTCATCTTTTTGATATCCAAGAATTTCTAATAATTTTGGATTTATGTAAGTAATATCGTTATTTTTTAAATTGTATTCAAAAATTCCAAGTAAAGATTCCTCTGTAATTGTTCTAAATTTCTTTTCAGATTCCATTAATAATTTATCCCCGATGATTTTATCGGTAATATCGATAACAATATTTAAGCTCGCAGATCTTCCTTTAAAAATTATGCTTCTTCCGTAACTCTCCAACCAAATTATTTCACCCGTTTTTTTAATTCCTCTATATTGAAACTTATTTATTGCGTCCGTAACTTCAGACTGCTTTATTTTAGACTGATCTATAACTAAATCTCGATCGACTAGATGCACTACTTTAATAAAATCATTCGATTCCCAATTTTTCAATTCTTCGTACTTATATCCAAAAATATTCGCCCAATGCTGGTTATAATATTTAACGCGATCATCTTGTATTATTATTATACCAATTAGGGATAATTCCGTGATAGTTCTAAATTTTTCTTCTGATTCTTTTAATTCTTGCTCAGATCGTACTTTTTCAGTGATATCTTGATAAGAAACTAAAATTCCAACGCTATTTCCTTTAAAATCGTGTAGTGGAATCCTATTAGTATCAAGCCAAATTTGTTGACCCTCTTCTGAATCCCACAATTCAATGTTATGATAAATGGAGGTATCATTCTTTAACGCGTATGTCTCGTGCTCCTGGAACTTTTCAAGTTTATTTATATCTGAAAATAAATTATCGTCAGTTTTTCCAATTATATCCTCAGTGCTTTTCAATCCTACTAATTTAGCGTAATTTTTATTACAACCTAAATATACTAAATCTTTATCTTTCCAAAAAATATTCTCGGGAATATTCTCAATAACCATTTGTAACATTGTATACGATATTTTTAACGTATCTCCGTATTCTTTAGGATAGAATAATTTCCAAAAGCTAATTTCTGGAATAGATTGCGTTAACTCTTTATATCTAGAATCTTTCTTTTCAATCTCATTTTCTAATCTTACTATTTCGCTTTTATCTTTTAAAATTATTATTAATTTATTACAATCAGAATTATCTTTAAATGAATTAACAGAAATCTCAAAAAACTTAAAATAATTTTCATTATTTTTTAATCTAATTGTTTCAAGATTGGAATCTGAATTAATATTACTCTTAAATAACGAAATAGCATTTCGAGAATCGTCTGGATGGATAATATCTAAAATTGATTTTCCTAATAAATCCTTATTATTATATCCTAATACTCTTTGAAAGATTTTTTCGTTTATATATTCAAATTTGAAATAATATTGCGATTCAATAATTGCAATTAAATCGTTTGCTTTCTCGAGAATTAAAGGACATAAGGTCTTTAGGTCATAATTATTATTTTTCGTCACGATTTTTTACAACCTTTTATATCGGTTAAAATTTTATTATAACTCTAAATATTAAATAGTTCAACTAGAATAAATTCTTATTACGAGTTCTAATACTCTTTTTTTATCGTAGTAACTATTAAATGCTTAAGTCTATTAATAAAATCTTATGAAAATTATAAGTAACGATTTTAAAAACAACGAATTGATGGACAAAAAGTTTTCGTATAGAACTCAAAATATATCCCCTCATCTAAAATGGGAAGATGTTCCAGCAGGCACTAAAAGTTTCGCTTTATTGTGCATCGATCCCGACGGTGGCGATTGGATTCATTGGCTTATCATTAATATACCCGCGAACATAAAAGAAATACCGCAAGGAGGACCTGTACCAGGTGAGGAGCTCGAAAATGATTTCAGAAAAGCTGGCTATGGAGGACCTTCTCCCCCAAGCGGAACACACAGATATTTCTTTAGAGTTTACGCTTTAAAAACTGATAATTTGAAAGGCGTAAACAAATCAAGTTTTAATAAAAAAGTGAAGGAAAACGCAATAGCAACGGCAGAAATTATAGGGCTTTTTAAAAAATAAGTAATAATATTTATTTTTTTATTGTCTATCTATATTTTAACAGACTTTATCAAAATGTATTAGTATTTTTACGGCTTCTTTACGATTTTATGTTTAGTTTTAAGAAATGGAAAAAGAAAGGAAAATTAAAAAATGGTTTTTCAGAAAAAAATTTTAATTAAACGCTGATTAAAGTTTTACGTTTAGGTGCGTATACATCTTGAACGGCGTAATTGTTAAAGTTAACGCTGTAATGATCTCTCCAACGCGCTTTAACATCTTCTAAAACTGCATCGTAAACGCTTTCTTTTATCTTGCCTTCGGCCATAATCGTGCTTCCCATAGGACTTGCTACTATTTCTCCGTCTTTGACGACAATCTGACCGTCTTTTATCGTATAGGTTGCGCTTGAAAACGCTTTCTCAATCGCTTTTCCGTCGTAATTGTTTGGATCTAAGGTATAAATAGCTAAATCTCCAATTGCTCCGACGCCTAAATGACCTCTATCTTCTAAACCTAGCGATTTTGCAGTACCAACTCTAGTAACTATGCAGAGTTCACCTAGCGTATATTCTCTGTCAATATCTTTTAGCGTAGTAGCCGTTGTTGCTTTCTGGGCCATGCTTTTGAGTTCTTCCTCTCTTGATTTTTTGTCCATTAACCACTTAAACAATTGCGGATACGTTGTAAAAGGACCTCCGTTTGGATGATCTGTAGTGGCAAATATTTGATAGGGATCTTTTACTAATAACATTAGCTCGAGACCAATTGCCCACTGTATGGCATTTACTCCAATCTGTTTGCTAAAGAAATAAGGAACAATTCCAGAGCCCGATTCTGATTCTACCTGTCCATTTATCCATTTTGTTCCTGGTTTACTGCCCCAAACGCTTGTCCCTCCAAGATGATGGAGAGCAAATTCCCATGGACCGTCTCCGGTCATTGTAGTCGTTGCGTATTTAGTAAAAACAACTTGACCTACATCAATCGATAAATATTTGTGAGAATTGACGTATTCTGCTATTTGAGAGGCTCCTGATTGAAAATCGCTCCAATTCGTGCCTCCATACGCGTTAAATTGAACGTGCGTACAATGAAAGCTTCTTTCTCTACCAACAGAGCTTTTTGGTTCAATATTTTCACACACTTTAAAAGTTTCAATCGTGTGAGCGTAATTTCCGGGATGCCCCAAATTATTACAGTGAACGTGTATTGAATGAGGTAGTCCTAGTAATTCGTTGGCTTTTGCCAAACTTTCGATTATTTGTCTTGGAGTTACATCCCAGTGATATACAGGATCGTCGAGGCTTTCGCAATTTTATAGGGTGAGAATTCTTATGAATTTCCAATTCCCCAAGCCCAATTTTCGACCCCGCCAGGATTTACCAACTTTACAGCGTATCCTTTCGTTGCTTTAAGGATCCATTGAATATATCCCGCTAACTTTTCAATTTCGTTACTTTTTACATATTCCATTACAAACCAGTTATTACCGAAAAGTGGAAAAGCGCCCTTATCTATTATCGGCATTTCCAAAAATTCCTCGTGCGTATGTCGAGCTTCGAGTAATGGCATTGCAGGCTCAAAAACGGTCGTATATCCTAATTTCGCGTACAGATAACCCGTTAAATAAGTTGATGGGACGCTAAATCCAGTACCGCTTCTTGTAGTTTTAGTTTTCTTAAGATTACATTCGGGGACTTTATCTTCTGGTCGCATGGATCTTCCGCTATTAACTTTAGGTCCCGCAATATGGGAATGAATGTCCACGCCACCTGGCATAACAATCATTCCAGAGGCATCAATTACTTTAGCGTCGCTGGAGGAGGTTTCTTCAACGATTTTTCCATCTTTAATATTAATTTCTTTTTTCTCTCCGTCGATTCCGTTTAGAGGATCGTATACAATCCCATTTTTAATAATAAGATCTTTCATATTTTAATCGTTTATAACTTTTTAGTATATTCCATTAAGTTAATCATTATTAATTTTTCAAATTACTCTATTAATAAAAAGAATTTAAGATTTTTATAAAAGATTTTTATTATTAATAAGTCGATTTTCTATAATTCCTAAATATTATACTAAAAACTTTAAAATTATTTTATGATTGGTCTCGAACTAATGTTATTAGTAAAAGATCCATTTCAAATATTTGCAACAACAGATCATCCTAACTTTAACAATTACGAGATGGGAGAATATTATACACCATATTTTTTCTTTTTTTATCTTTTAAATTCTTATTTTAATTACGACGAATTCCCCAAATAGATATATTCCGCAAGGCTTTAAAATCCAAGAGATCTTGTTGAGAAATGGGATTATCAATAACGGAAAGCGTACTTAAACGATGTAGACTTTCAATCCCATCAAGATTTTTAATAAGATTATTATCAAGGAGTAAGGACTCAAGACTTGTCAAAGTATCAAGCCCCTTAATTTGAGTAAGCAGATTTTGTCTTAAACATAAAACTTTTAGATTTCTTAAATTCTCAAGACCTTTGATTTCACGAATTTTATTATTTTCAATTGATAGATAGTTTAAACTTCTGAGCTGGTTAATTCCCTTTATTTCTGTGATTTTGTTTCCGGAAAGATTGAGCATTTCTAAATTTACCAAATTATCGAGTCCTTTAATCTCTTGTATGTTGTTATAACTAAGATCCAATACGTTCAGATGCTTAAGAGCTTCTAGACCGCAAATTTCACTTATTTCATTTCCCTCTAAAAATAATTCCTTAAGGTTTGTTAAACTTTCAAGGTTTTCAATTTTTAAAATATTATTACTATTTAGTTCTAATCTATTCAAATCTTTCAATTCATGAAGTTTTTCTATATCACATAGGTTAACAATAGAATACCCTCCAAGAATCAAAGTTTTATTAGAAACATATTTATACTGATCCTTATATATAACAAAAGCCATGAAAATTCACATCATTTATAATATACATTAATAAATAGAGCCAAGATATTTATTATTATCGCTTTTTCCAAGTCCACTTTGAGGAACTTTGATATTCCAATCATTACATACTCTAATAAAAGTAGTATGAGTTGTTTCAAAAAGTCTTAGTAATTCATATGATTTAAACTCATATACCATTTGTTGTAGCGTATCTTTATTAATTTTCAAAAGTTCTAATTTTTGTATTAAATCATTATATAACTTATCGTTCATTAATATTTTATCACTCATTAACTTGTATTTACGTTCTAAACCTAACTGATATTTCATTCCGACTTCCCACATTTCGTTAAATAGTTTAGCTCCAATCGTTAATGAATACATTGCTTTATACAATTTTAATTCACCATTTTTATCTATATGTACTTCTTCTTTATTAATTATTTTAACAGGATATTTTATATTAAAAACTTGTTTGATGTTTTCTAAGAATTCTTTGTTAATTGAAATAATGCGTGAAGTGCCCGAAATACCATCTCCACAATAATAACCCAGAAGCCAAGCCAGAATTATTTCTTTTTTTTGTTGATCACTTAGTCCATCACATTCTTTATTGAAATCAGGAACATCCCTCCCACCAAATTTAGAACTCCCAAATCCCTTTGAAATTAAATCCAAACCCATTTCTTTAGAAAGAAAATGAAGATAAGCCGTCTTTGATAAAAATCTATATTCTTTTCCATCCACCCTCTTACGAATCCACTCTCTCTCTCGTTCTCTAATTCGATAACTTGAAGATGCAGGATCTAATTGTATAAAATCTCGGAATTGTTTAATCAAATCTTTATCAGCTATTTGCAATTCTAACCAAATTCCGTATTTTTTAGAGTATGAATCACTTTTTTTATATTGTCTAATTGATAATGAACCATCAGCCATTAGAAATGCATACCAAAAAGAAGATTTAACATTATTTAATTTTTCAAAACAATGTGAGTTTTTAACATTAGTTTGCTGCATAGGATATCTTTTAAGATTATTAGATACTCCATAAACTTCTAATAAATAGATTAAATTTTTGGATTTTTCTGCAAAATATTTAATTGAACTCTTTTTCATTGTATTAATTTCTTGCAACGTTAGTCTATAATTAGGATTTTTTTTTAAATATTTGATTTTATTTGAAATATCATCAACATAATGTGTACCTACTTTCTTATAATTTAATCCTAGATATTTGCTAAGTTTCCAATCCGCTAATTTACCTCTATATAGTTCATTAGATGGTATTAATTTTTTAATTTCAGACCTTAAATTTTCTATTAATTGAAGAGTACTCATATCTTTTAAAGATATAATTTTTTTCTCTAGTTTATTTATTTATTTTGGAAAAGCTATTAAATAAAAATTCTATTTGTTCGAAGCAAAATTTTGCTTCAATTAGCGCTTCTTTAGCAGCGGTCTTGTCGAATAAATTGGATGGCGATCTTTTATCCAATTCATCTCCATACATCGCAGATTCTCTTTTCTTAGCAAGAAATTCAGAAATTTTAGCTAATTTTGAAATAACCAGTTGAAATTCCTTTGGAAATTGATTGGTTTCTTTAATCAGCAATTTACCTATATCGTGCCATTTTGGAAAATCGAAATTGATAAAATTATATCTAATCGAAATTCAGAAAGCATAAAAGTCCTTCTTCAAAATGTTATTTGCAGTTTTAAGTCTGATTCTGGCTTCATTTAAACAATCTTGGGCTAAATTTTCATTACTCAAATTCAAAAACATCTCCGAACTTAATGTTTAGGTCCAAATAATATTTGGAATTCTCAAGATATTTTCGCTGAATATTATGATCTTTAATCTTTTTATTTATTTTGCTTAAAAAGGTTTTTAAAACGCCTGTATCGTATAATATTTTTAAATCAAAGGCGATATCAATAGTAAAAAAATTAATGCTCAACTGAGAACTTTTACGGAAGTAATAGTTAACAGCAGGAAATATTTTTCTTTCGTATAAGAAGTTTAATTCTTCTTGTACACATTTTTTATTTTCGATTTCAATCAATAATTTTAACCTGTTATTCATCCCTTCTGTTAATTCCCGAAAAACGAGAAATAAATCTAAATCACTTTCTAATTTTGCTGAATTCCTTGATATCGAGCCGTATATCCCTATCGATAATAATTCGTTGTTAAAACGCTCTTTAAGCGCCGCACACAGCTTAAATATTAAACTAGCGTATAATCCTTGATTTAACCAGCTTAAATCTATGTTATATTTTTTTTTAAAATTAAATACTATTTGAGGAACGAGCCTAAAAGCACTTTCCTTTTCGCTTTTATTGAAAACAAACAATAATTGCTCTTTTTTTAGATTGTCGATTTGATTGTAATTCAATTGGGTTATTTTCTCTTTTGCCTCCTTAAATGTAAACGGATTTTCCTGAAAACAGTTCCATAAAGAAGAATAGATATTTGAACCAATATTCCTTAAAGAATTGTTTTCGATATTCAAGTTTTTTCACCCATTGAATCGTAATTTAAACCTATTGAGTAATAAATAATATATAAAAGATTTAATTTTTGTTATTAAAAAAAGAAATAATAATAAAGACGAAAAATTGAAATCATTATTTAACGATATCCATTTATTCTAAAAAACTTTTTAAATCGCTAAGTAACAAAGATTTTTTAAATGTAGAATGTTGTCTCATTTCTAATCCTAAACTATTGCTATCTTATCTAATTATAAACAATTTTATTTGAGAAAATTGGTAATAGAATTAACATATAATTACAAATAAAAATAAATGTATGAAAATATATGTAATAATTATATAGAATTAAAATACTCTTAAAAATCCGAGAGTCTTTCGGTATGGATGTTTCAATAGAACGAGAAACAGCAAAAGAGTTGATATCTTTTAAACTTCATCATATTCAAGATTTAATTCATACTATTCTTGACAAATGGAACGAAAATAATACTGATGATTTTATTTCTAAAGCGAGAGGTGGTTTGCTCGAAAACGCAGAAATGGACGCCATTTCTATTCGTCAACTTATTGTAGATTATAAGAAATTAAAAGAACTTTTTGATTCAATTATTTCAGATTAAAGCATTTCAGATTAAAGCATGATCTCTCATATTTCATATCTTCGAAAAGCAAGAAGTTTGCTCATTGATATATTAAGCAATGATATAAAAAAAGATGAATTAGATGAAAACTTTTCTCAATTAAAACTAATATTGAATTCTGGTATAATTATTTATATAAGATATAACGAATTTGGTGAGTATGGGTATCAAATAATTTATTCACCACAAAAGAACGATTTTTCTAGATTTGACAATTTCGACGATAAATGGGATGTAGCAACTAAACCTCATCATTTCCATAGAAAAGGGAACAAATACGCTATTGCAAGCCCTATGCTAGGGAATCCTACTCATGATATGCCTATTCTTATAAAATATATAAATGAAGGAAAAATCAAATAAAAATTTTCAATAAGTACTATCCAAAACATTTAATTTTTGTATTAAATTAATTTAAATTGATAAAATCCTACATTTATGATCTACTAAGAGCTTTCTACTTTACTAATATAATACAATTATAAATTTAAATATGTATTGAAGTATTTGATCGTAATGTTGTTTTGATTGTTAAGGATAAATATTTTTTCCTGGCTGATTTATTTTTATATCGCAATCTAATAGTTTTTTTTTTCCAAGAAATTGAGTCAGCGATTGTTTCATTTCGGCTTCGTTTTTTAACATATTTCCCACTATTTGGTCATCTTGAATGTTTGGTTCAAGAACGATGATTTTAACGCTTAAATCTTTCTCGTTTTTTTCCAACTTTATAGACTTTTGAAGTTTTGCTTTAATTTCTTCCCAATTAAGTTCTTCCATATATATTCTCTTTTACCTTTTTTTAATTTATTAAGTTAATATTTTATAGACTTTTATTTTTTTTCTACTCGTAGGAATCTGATTAACACAAAAATAAAATAATAAATTTTTAATATTTGTTTTAGCATTTAATTAATGATATAATAAAAAAGAAAAAGTGAAGTCTATGGGCATTTTAAATGAACTTGGATTAGATGAAAATCGATTAACTGAAATTGTAAAGAAGCACGATGAAAGCATTAAATGGATGTATGAAAACCTAAATAAAATTCAAAAATTATATGCAGGCAAATTTATTGCAATCTATAACAATGTAATAGTTGCTGATGATGTTGACAGGACAAATTTATTCAATATTTTAAAGGAAAAATATTCTGACGAGGAAATAGAAGAGATCTTCGTTGATTTTATAAATCCTAAGGGATATATACTTATTCTTTAAAATTAAACTTGGAAAGTAAAATGAAAGTCGAAGCTAGAATAACTCCTGATGGTGCTTTAATTCCAACATTAATTATATGCAGAGAATTTTCGTTGTTAAGGCATATATATTTTTTAATAGATACGGGTTCTGCAATTTCAGCTTTAAGTACTAAGGATCTAGGAGGAAATCTTGATTATTCTGGATTTGAGAAGAAATCTGAAGCGGCAATTGGAGTAGGAGGGTCATTAAAATGTTATTTAATTCACAATGTAAGATTACTACTATTTACAACTGAAATAAAATGGATGGAATTGACTACTTTTAAATCTATGTGCTTATTACCTCCATCCATAGATTTATTAACGAATACGCAAATATATCTTCCCTCAATAATAGGTAGAGATATTTTGGGTAATAAATTAGATTTATATTATTTGAGAGATAAAATCTATTTAGAGTTTTAATTAGATAGGAAGTAATTTCATTTTTCAAACCCTTTACTTTTAACCTTTTATTCTCCAATACTAAATTTGTTCGACTCGGTTTAATTATTTACATAGTAGAACATTATGTAAAATCGACTAATAGGAATAAATTTGAAAAGTGATTATTAATAAATAAATTATTTTGAATATAAATAAAAATTAACATGAAAAATAGTGAAATTGCAGATATTTTCTACGAAATAGCAAATCTCCTCGAAATTAAAGGAATCGAATTTAAGCCAGCTGCTTACAAGCGTGCAGCCCAAAATATAACACAATTACAAGATGATCTCAATGAAATTCATAAAAAGGAAGCATTGAAAGAGATCTCTGGAGTGGGCGAAAGCATTGCCGCTAAAATTAAAGAAATCCTTGAAACTGGGAAATTACAATATTTAGAAGACTTAAGAAAAGAATTTCCAACAGGAGTATTAGAGTTAGTTAAAATTGGAGGAATTGGTCCCAAAATCGCGTTAAAGTTAAGTAAAGATTACGGGATTAAAAGCGTAGAGGAATTAGAAAACGCAGCGAAGGAAGGAAGAATAAGGAAAATCAAAGGATTTGGGCCAAAAAAAGAAGAAAATATTCTTCGCAGTATAGAAGTTTTTAAAGCAGCTAAAGGAACTTTTTTGTTAGGAGAAATTTTACCGTTAGCAAAAACGTTAGAATCAAAAATAAAAGAATTAAGCGTCGTTTCGAAAATAAATGTAGCAGGTTCCATAAGAAGGAAAAAAGAAACCGTTAGAGACATTTATATTATAGTAACATCTAAAGAACCAGATAAAATAATAAATTTTTTTACTAAATTACCAATTGTCAATGAAATTTTAGCAGAAGGCGAGACAAAATGTTCTGTCGTTTTAAATAACAAAATTCAGGTCGATTTGAGAATTGTAGACGAAGATAGTTACGGTTCTGCTCTACAATATTTCACGGGTTCAAAAGAACATAATATAGAACTGAGGGAATTAGCTAAAAAGAGAAATTGGAAATTAAACGAATATGGTTTGTATGATAACACAAATAATTCTAAAATTGCCGGAAAAGAAGAAGCAGAAATATATAAAGCGTTAGGTATGGATTTTATTGAACCAGAATTGCGAGAAAATAGCGGAGAGATCGAATCCGCTTTAAAAAGAACGCTTCCCAATTTAATAAATTTTAACGATGTCAAAGGCGATCTTCACATGCATACTACTTGGAGCGACGGTTCTAATTCAATAGAGGAAATGGCACTAGCATCTAAAAAGTTATGTTACGAATATATTGCTATTTGCGATCATTCTGCAGCTTTAAAAGTAGCAGGTGGATTATCGGAAGAGGATATACTTAAACAAATAAAAGAAATAGAAAGGTTAAACCGTAAACTCGAGGATTTTACTATTCTTTCGGGTATTGAACTAAATATTGATTCAAAAGGTTATTTGGACGTTAATAATACGATTTTAAAAGATTTAGATTTTGTTATTGCCAGCGTGCATTCGGGATTTAAGCAAGACGAACAAGTTTTAACAAATAGAGTATTATCAGCCATGAGTAACGATTATGTAAACGCAATAGGTCATCCAACAGGTCGATTAATTAATAGAAGGCCTTCCTATAAGATAGACATTCATAAAGT
>Ga0315284_10009553_pt1 | contig 13823 bp, 17 predicted proteins | sample YL17G09_16_MG_FD_203696 | JGI IMG/M metagenome (GOLD analysis project Ga0315284, IMG submission 203696) | Sediment microbial communities from Yellowstone Lake, YNP, Wyoming, USA - YL17G09_16 | ecosystem: Environmental > Aquatic > Freshwater > Lake > Sediment | place: USA: Wyoming | collected... | reverse complement strand
TTTACGTACGGGATGCCATCGATCTCTTTCACATAGGTACCGATCCCCATACCGATTGCGAACAGGTACAGGAACGCCTCGATCAACGGGGGGAAAAAGTTCACCTTCCATGTCCTGAAAAAGACCACGAGGTTCCGGTGCCAGACCTTCCACGCCCGCCGGCTGATCCGGGGAACTGACCAGAAGTGGTACATGATCACTCCCTCAGCTTCCTCCCGGTCAGTTTCAGGAACACATCCTCAAGGGTTGCAGGGCGGGTCAGCACTTTATGAGGAGAGCACTGGTCGAGCAGGATTTTAGCGATCTCACGGGATGAATCCGTTGCAATCTGCACACTATCACCGATCACTTCAAAGGGAATGTTTTTCTGTAAAAGACAAAAAAGAACTTCTTCTGTCTTCTCTACTTCCACAACTTCATTTCCTACATACTGCTTCACGAGGTCAGCTGGTGCGCCTTCAACGAGGATTTTCCCGTTGTCCATGATGACGAGCCGGTCGCAGAGTCGTGCTGCTTCTTCGAGGTAGTGCGTAGTGAGTACGATCGTATTACCCTGTGCCTGAAGCAATTTCAGTCTCTCCCAGATCAGGTGACGTGCCTGCGGGTCAAGCCCGATTGTAGGCTCGTCAAGGATGAGCAGGTCCGGGTTGTTGACGAGAGCACGGGCAAGGATTAACCGCCGTTTCATTCCCCCGGAGAGTTTCTCAACCGTAACATCCCTTTTTTCCTGTAACTGGACAAACTCTAAAAGTTCCTCAGCTTTCTGGTGGGCAATATCGGGTGGAATATCAAAGTATCGTGCGTAGGTGAACAGGTTACCATAGCAGGTAAAGTCAGGATCGAGATTTGTTTCCTGCGGGACAACACCGAGCCGCAGTTTGATCTCTGCCGGATATATATCCGGGTCCAAACCAAAGACCCGCACTGCTCCTGATGTCCTGGGTGAGACGCACGCGATTATTTTCATAGTCGAGGTCTTGCCGGCACCATTAGGACCCAGAAACCCGAACACTTCCCCTTCTTTTACCGCAAAATTGATGCCGTCTACAGCAATGACATCGCCAAAGATTTTTTTCAGGTCCTGCGCCTCGATAATATCAGGAATCGGCTCACATCCGGTAAACCAGTGGTTTGGCATATATCCATAAAAATCCACTCGCTGAAAAAACAAAGAATTAATACCGGGAAGTGTGGACATAGCAAACACTCGTTATACGGGTAGCCCTTGTTTGACGAGCACCTGCCAATGATTAAATATCACGAGCAATGTTGCATTGGTAACGTGATGGATTGCGAAGATGATGGGGTGTCAGGTTCTTACCCGCCGGAGTCTCCTTATCGCCGCTTCCGCCGCGTCCCTGACCTCAGAATAGGGGTCATGTCCGAGAATTTTTAGTGGTTCGATCGCCTTATGATCCCCCAGTTTTCCCAGAACTTCCGCAGCGCCGATCCGGATAATTATTTCCTTGTCGTGAAGGCACCTGATGAGCGGATTGACTGCATCCCGCTCTTTTATCTTTCCGATTGCCGCAATGGCGGCTGCACGAACTATGGTGTCTGTGTCATCCAGGGATGCGATCAATGCTGTAACGGCCGAGGAATCCCCCAGTCTCCCCAGTGCCTGTACTACATCACTCCGGACGCCGGGATGGGTATCGGATAGTGCCTCAATCAGGTGTGGTATCGCTGACAGGTCAGCGGATTTGCCCAGATGTATTGCTGCTGCCCGTCGCTTCTTTATGGTTGGATCGCGGAGTGCCTCAATCAGGTGTGAAATGTCGACCATAGTAACAAGAAAAATCAATGCTCACACTCACCCCCGGACTCATACGCGGCAATAACTTTCTGTGCGATTTCCGGAGAGAGGCGATCATGGATAAGATGTACGAGCGCTTCGACGTCCTCTACCGGGAGGCACCCCATACTTTCCTCACCTCTCTGGATCATATCGGTGATATAGGTGAGTTCGCCATCCGAAAGCCGTCCAATCCGCTGGATAAAATCGTTACTGTCTTCTGAAAAATGATTTGAGAGCGGGGGCAGGATTGAATGGAACATGTGCCCCGATCCCGAACACGTGAGATCGCCGCATTCCGGGGCAAGTTTTTTTAAAATTGCAATATCCTTCCCGGAAAGTTCCCGTGGCATGGTATTTGTGGTCCCCGAAAAATTATTTCACCGGCTTTGGTATAAACGTGCGTGAAGGACATCGTTCGCTGTCCCGGTCAGGTGGGGTCTCACCGTTGATCCGGCAGTCGCCCCGATCCTTAGTTTTTGGTGCATAACTTACACAGTCACCGCAGGTTGGCATACAATTCACTCCGTCATTGTAGGACATAGTAGTTTTGTTCATTAAAAAAGATAAAATAATCAGAAGTATTTACCGAGCCAGTTTTTAATACCGGCAAGGATACCGCCAGAACCTGCGGACTTCTGGGGCTTTTTACTTTGGGGGGGTGAGGGACGGGAAATAGTTCGTCTGGGTGCCGCGGATTCACGGGCAGGAATATCCCGGATCATTCCCTGAGGTTCATCATCCATAGGCTCAAAACCCCACGCGAATCCGATCTTGTATGCGTTCTCGTTCTGCCGGATCCAGTTGGAAGCATTCATATACCCGCGATCTTCTGCTTTCTTGACGGTATCCTGGTGGTCCTGGGTGAAATGAATTTCACGCTGGAGGGCGATTAACTCCTCATATGCCTTTTTTGGGACTTTGATCTTCTCCCTGCTCATAACTCCTCATATAGGCATATGCTGGGATACGATATTTAATGCTTCTCTAAAAATCGATAAAATGTGGTTAAATGCGGTTTAACGGGTATCCTGATTCGGGGAAAAAGTCAGAACATACCATGCATATCATTGATATGGGCCCTGAACAATTCAATATCACAGGAAGGGTAAAAAAATGGGCAAAGTGATCTATGAAGGAGACGATTTCAAACGAATGCTGAGGAAGGATATGCAGAAACTGCAGCAGCTTGTCGATGCAAAAAAATTTGGGATCGTCGAAGTGGACTACAAGGAAGCAAAGATCAAGGTGGAAATTAAAAAGAGAGGCGATGACATCGTCGTAACGCGGTTCAGGGCGATATAGATGCTCTCTACCTTTTTTCGATTCGTTTTTTTTTAACCGTCTCCTGATTAATTCCTCACACGCGAACGTGACCGGAACTCATCTCCAAATGCCATGATGCTGACAGAAGGCAAGAACTAAAAAAATGGCGGGAATTTTTTAGTGAATCACGGTTACTTTGCATATGCCTCAACAAGGTCACGTGCGGTGATAATCCCTGCAAGCTGCTTCTTTTTCATAAGGGGAAGCCGACGGACATGCTGTGCAGCCATTATCTTTGCCGCTTCATGAATACTGATGCCTGCAGGGGCGGTTTTCAGAGGAGACGAGGATGCTATGCCCACCGGAGTATCGAGTGGCTTTCCCTGAACAAGGAATGTTGACAGGAGGTCGCGTTCGGTAAATATCCCGGAGGGTTTTCCATCACGGGTCACGATAACGCTCCCGACCCGTTTTGCTCCCATTATGCCGGCAACGGATGCAACGGTTTCATCCTCCCTGACACTGATAATATCTCTCGTCATAAAGTCATCCACCCGAAGCGAGGTTTCCGGAGCGTCAGGCATCTCCCGGATCAGGTCGGATGCGGTGATGACCCCGGCGAGCTCACCGCACTCGAAGACTACTAACCTCCCTTTCTTATGGATCATGGTGCGTGCAGCCTCCCGGATCTCGAGAGTCGGGCATATCTTGATGAGCGGATACGACATGACCTGCTCGACCAGTGTGGTGTCTAAGTCAAGACCGCCCGCAAGCACTTTAGAGAGCAGGTCCCGTTCTGTTACTATAGCAACAGGTGTCCCGAATTTCATCACGATAAGGCTTCCAATGTGCTGCTCTCCCATGGTCTTTGCCGCCTTTGCCATGGGGGTTTCAGCAGTCGTGGTGAAGACATCGCGGCTCATTATGTCGCCCACTTTCATGTGGCGTTTGTAGTCCTTATAGGCACGATCGAGCACGCTCGGGAATTCAATACCAGGTTTTTCAGGTTCGGTCACAATAATCACCTCAATGTGAAGTTGAGTTCTGGATGTTAAAAGTTTCGGTGCCAAAAAAGCATGATGATTTAATAAATTCGCTCACTCAAACGGCAAGGATTGCATTATATTTCATGGACATGGGATGGTAGCATTGCCATACCTGTACGGCATCCATTACAAGAGAAAAGACGATATAAAATCACTAAACCCATTCCTCAAATCTGAATGCCCGCAATGGGATTATTGTGAGTGCTTTTATTATCCGCAAAGTTGGATAAACATAAATAGACATAGAATAATGACACATTGGTGTAAAAGATGCCATCCTTTGTATGTTTTGCTAAGAACTGTGGGTTTCAGACCTCTGCTCCCACCAAAGCTGAGCTGATGACTAAAATTGCAGAACACGCAAAAACTGCCCATAAAATGGACCCAATCCCGCCAGATGTCATGGTAAAAGTGAAAGCTGCAATTAAAAAGTGAAAATTCCATCCTTCGAACGAGAATGGCAGGTGGAATGGAGCACTTAGTTCTATTCAATTCTATTCTTAAATCACTCATATTATAATATTTACAAAAGAAGAAAATTAAAGGCTCCAATTCTGATTTAGAACTTAACCCATTGACAGGATGCTGCTATGGGGATTCGAACCCCAGTCGCGAGCGTGAGAGGCTCGCATGATTGGCCGGACTACACTATAGCAGCGCAATTGCTCAATAATATGGGCGATATTTTTACTTAAACGTGTTGATACCAGAAACTTCAAACCCCCTACGTCGTAGTGGAGTGAGATTTTTTGCTCTTTTTTAGCCCCTGCTGCCAGCCATAAACAACTTTATCTCGGACGTGCTGCGATTAATATAAGAATGAGTAGTCTTGAGGAACAGATCCAGGAACTGGAGGCGGAGCTGACCAAGACTCCGTACAACAAGGCTACTTCCAAACACATCGGCCGGATAAAGGCAAAGATCGCTCGACTCCGTGATGAAGCGGTCAACCGTGCGTTGAAATCCAGTGGGGGCGGGGAAGGATTCACGGTTAAAAAGTCCGGTGATGCGACTGCTGTCCTTGTAGGGTTCCCTTCAACGGGAAAAAGTACCCTTCTCAATAAACTGACCGGCACCTCAAGCGCGGTGGCTGCGTATGAGTTTACGACGCTCACGGTCGTACCGGGTGCTCTTGAGCATAAAGGTGCAAAGATCCAGTTACTCGATATGCCGGGACTTATTGCCGGGGCTGCGATGGGCAAGGGGCGGGGCAAAGAAGTGATAGGTGTCGTCCGTGGCGCTGATATCATCATTATTCTCGTGGATGTGTTCAACGAGCGGCATTTCGACGTGCTTATAAAAGAACTGTACGATGCAGGGATACGGATCAATGTCCAAAAACCGGATATCACTATCAAAAAGTCCTCACATGGGGGTGTTCGTCTCCATGCAGTCGGGACACTCAATCTTGATATTGAAGAAGTGCGATCTATCCTGTCCGAGAGCAAGATGATGAATGCGGACGTGCTTGTCCGTGGCGGCGCTACACAGGACGATTTGATCGATGCGGTGCAGGGCAATCGTGTCTATGTCCCGGCATTCATCGCGGTGAACAAGGTGGATCTCGTTGATAAGGAGAGGTATCTTGAGATCGAACATGATATTGCCGAACGGTTCGGCAACCCCCCGCTCATGATCTCGGCAGCAGCCGGCTATCATATGGAGGAGGTCAAGGATGCGCTCTATGACTGCCTCGGTTTCATCAGGGTTTATTTAAAACCCCATGGCGGGGATGCTGATTTGGAAGAACCACTCATTGTCAGGACGGGAAGTACCGTAGCGGATGTCTGCACGAAACTTCACCGGGACTTCGTTTATCGGTTCCGCTATGCCCGGGTCTGGGGAAAATCAGTCAAACACCCGGGCCAGAGAGTAGGATTGCCCCACAAATTGATCGACAGCGATCTGCTCACGATCATTGTCGAGCACTGATCGCTTCAAAGATTACGTGAAGGGGCGCTTCGGTTTTAATCCCGTAACCGGAGAAATGCGTCCGTGTCGCGGGATACCCTGAAGCAATGATACGGGCGATCACCGCATTGATACCGGGCGGTGAGCAACCCACTATTTTTGTGAGCCGGTGGTAATCATAATGACTCGATGTCGGTAATTCCTTTAAGCAGAGATCGATAAGTTTGACAAGATCTTTTTTCGTACCGAGTTCCATCGTGTCCAGGTGCTCCTGCATCTGCACGAGTGTTTCTTCATGCTGGATGCTGCCAAGCCAGAGCGGACCAACCGGGGTAAGTTTTTCATTACAGTGCGGGCAGGAAACCATTTCCGGAAACATTCCCTGCTGCTCGGTTCGGTACTGGCACTTTTTGCACTGCAGGATATAACCGATCCGTTTCATGGTATCATCAGCGGCATTGGCTCCGCGGATTAACCGGAGGTGGAGCCGGACAAAATGTTCGCGGGCAAAACAGAAGAGTGGTTCAATCCCACGATCGTACTTCACTGTTTCACGCACGACAAATCCCAGCAGGATGCGAAGCCCCACTTCCCCGTGATATTCAGTGTTCACCGGTTGTGCAAAATACCGGCGTTTCCCTGCTTTCAGGTGCGCTCCGCATAACGGGGCTGTATCCGTGGCGGTGATAAAGAGGAACCTTCGGCTGCCCCGTACAGCAGCATCAACAAACATCGCCGGTGTTCCAAACGGGTCAAGATCCACAGCATCAAATGACCGCTCTGAAAGCAGGGCGCTTGCATCCCGCTGGACAATCTCCACTGACAGGTTCGCCTGGCTCGCATTGTGCCTGATCAGGTCAATTCCCTGGGAGTCACGGTCGTTAATCGTGACCGGGATGTTACACTCATTTGCTACCCTGAGGCCCCGGACCCCGGATGCACCCATCGCATCGAGATAGTCTGATGGTTTGAGTATTGAGACAAGCAGGATCGTGGCATCACGGTTCAGTTCCATCCGCCTGTTGAAAAAGATCGGCGCGGTGCCGGGAGGAAACCGGGACAATACATCCTGCGCCGGAACAAAAAACGTAGTTTTTCCTTCCGTTGCCTCGATTAATTCCATTGCGAGAGTATTGTTGCAGCGCGCAAAACTTATACATATTCCTCCACAATGGATATGAGCAGGGCGAGTGGCTTAGCCCGGACATAGCGTCAGCCTCCTAAGCTGAATGCCGGGGGTTCAAATCCCCCCTCGCCCGTTGTAAATCAGGGGGGACTCCTCCCCATTTTTAGTGCATTTTAATACATCCCCGATCAGATCTGATAACCAATGAGGCTTGCAGGTTTTTTTAAACTCACCCGCCCGACAAATTCATTCGTCGCCGGTCTTGCAGCCATCGTCGCTTACCTGATAGCCACCGGTTCTCTGATTCCTGAAACTGTTTTCCTTTTTGCGATTGTAGCACTCATCACTGCCGCCGGCAATGTAATCAATGATTTTTTCGATGCAAAAATCGATGCGATAAACCGTCCCGATCGTCCTATCCCCTCCGGGGCAGTCAGCAGAGGAGCCGCACGGGGATTTGCCGTCACGCTGTTCCTTGCTGGTATCCTCGTGAGTTTTTTTACCAGTTCCCTCTGTATAGGTATCACGGTCGTAAACTCAATTATTCTGGTTGCCTATGCAGCAAAGCTGAAGAGCACACCGTTGATCGGCAACATTGCAGTAGCATACCTTTCGGCAAGCATCTTTTTATTCGGCGGAGCTTTGAACGGCTGGGAGGGGCTTATCCATATCATCCCGGTTGCTGCTATCACCTTCTTTGCAATACTATCCCGTGAATTATTGAAAGATGCAGAGGATGTTGAAGGCGACAGGGCAGGAGGGGCAGATACGGTACCACTTCGGATCGGCATTAAAAAAACAGCAGAGTTTGCCCTTATTACAACGGTTCTTGCAGTCGCGATGAGTTTTATTCCTTATTTCTGGTGGGGTGCATGGTACCTCGGGGGTATCATTGCAGTCGATATAATTATCATCATTGCAGCGTTGCGCGGGCTGAACTGCAAAACCTCCGCGTGTGTGAAAGCTTCAATGGCCTCTTCTCTCTTAAAAGCCGGGATGTTTGCCTCGCTCGTCGTGTTTACGCTATCTGCAGTTTTTTTATGATGCGATTATCAAGAAATTGTAAACCGAGCAACAGGTTTATCCCCTGATCGTTCCTCAACTTACCCTGAGGGAGTAATGCCAACAGTCATCCAGAAAGGGGATACATTCTTTGCACAAAAAGGGGCGTATTTCGAAGGGAATGTGAAGATTGACGGGAATTTCATCGTGCCTGCCCACACTCATTTCTGGGGAAGGCTTACCGTCACCGGAACCCTCGAACTGGGTCCGCGGTCCAGCGTTGCGCTTGATGTAACCTGCTGGAATGCGATCATCGGAAGCCAGTCAAGGATCAAAGGACCGCTGGTGGCACACGGGGATGTTACGATCCTCGATCATGCTATCGTTCACTCTGTTCAGGCTGGTGGAAAGGTCATCCTGCGCACGGGTGTCCATGTTGGTGATGTGACGAGCAGTGATACCATCGTCGTTCACGGCAGGATCAAAAGTGGGAAACTAGTCGGCAAGAACATGAAGGTGCTCGGGAATTAATGCAGGATCAACCCCAAGGGCAGCCACTTCAATGATATCGGACCAGTTCACAATCGTTTCCACACACCCTTCTTTTAAGGTTACCACGCCCATCACGACGAGTCCCATTTTGTCTGCCATGTCGATACCCTCTTTTACTTCAGAGAGACAACCGACCCCGATAATCGCTTTCGGGTGATATTTCTTCACCATCCGTTTGATAAACGAAGAGCCCGGGACAATGAAGATCCGGTAACCCAGTTTTTCAAGGATAGGCCTGACTTCCCCGATGGTGCACTGGCCACAGCTCCGGCACTTCAACCCCTCCGGCGTGAGGTGTGCGGGGCACCGCGATGAGCGCAGGCACTGCGGCATGAAGATCGCACGTTCGGTAACCGGGATGCGGGTAAATTCTGCAGTACTCATCGTGTTGTGAAGTTTAATCAAAAAGGTGAGCATCTCACGGTCTTCAAGCCCGAGGAGCCGGAAAAACGCTTTCATCAGGCCTTCGAGAAACACGAGCCCGGACCTGATCAGTTTTGGAAAATACAGCCTTCCTGTCCGGATGGAAATGATGGATATGATAACAAGGACTAATGCCGTGAGCAGTGCTCCAAGGATGATAAGTACTGTTGCTTCCCCGATGAGAAACATCAGGTGATCCCAGGTAAGAAAATCCAGGTCCATTGCTGTGAAGTTGTCCTGTCGCAGAATTATTGTGTACTCTTCAAGGATAAGATTAAGTCGGTGCCAATGGGCGGGCGCAGAACACCCCGCTCGGTGATGATCGCGGTAACAAGATCCAAAGGAGTTGCATCGAACGCAAAGTTCTTCACCGCAGAAGCTGCAGGGACAAATGTACGGTTGCCCATTGTTGTCACTTCCTCCCTTCCCCGTTCCTCAATGATCACATCCCGTTCCCTGTTTTTTGTATCGAATGTCGAGAGCGGTGCAGCGACATAGAAGGGAATTTTGTGATGGTGAGCGCAGACCGCATGCATGTAGGTACCAATTTTGTTAAAGACTGCATCGCGGGTGATACGATCTGCCCCAACGACAACCGCGTCGATTGTGCCTGTACGCATCAGGTGTGCTGCCGTTGAATCGGTGATCACGGTGACATCTATCCCGTCCCGGACCAGCTCCCACGCGGTGAGTCGTGCTCCCTGGAGGAGCGGGCGGGTCTCACAGGCGATCACTTTTACCTGTTTTCCTGCGTTCACTGCGGAGCGGATAACGCCAAGTGCCGTTCCCCACGATGAGCAGGCGAGTGATCCGGCATTACAGTGGGTAAGCACCGTGCAAGTGCCGGGAAGCAGGGCTGCACCCAGCTCGCCAATCGTGTGGCAGCAGGCAGTATCCTCGCGGGCAACTGCCTGTGCTTCAGCAAGAGCAGTCATGCGTGCAGAAACAACATCAGGGGAAGGTCTCATCTTAGCCAACACCCGGTCGATTCCCCATCCAAGGTTGATGGCTGTCGGGCGGGTTGCCCTGAGGGTTTCTGCATCACGGTGTACATCTGCCATAAAAGCCTGCAGCTCGGTTTTTTGGCAGACCTGTGCCGCGAGCGCTATTCCATATGCTCCCGCAACACCGAGTGCTGGTGCACCACGTATCTCAAGCCGGTTGATTGCTGTTACCAGTCGCCCGATGGTCCGGCATTCTATGATCGTGTAGTCGATGGGAAGGAGCGTCTGGTCAATATACCGGATACTGCCGGTTGACGCATCCCACCAGAGCGTGGCGGTCTCGTTCACACCGATCGCGTCCTGATCGCATCGATGTATGCCCGCATCGCTGCTGATCCACCGGATGCAACGCTGTCGGGAATGTCCCGTGGTGCAGTAGCGGTGCCGGCAACGTAGATCCCCGGGCGCAGTGTTGAAACCGTGTCTACGGCATCGTGTACGGGTTTGATGAACCCGGTCTCTTCAAGCGGGATACCGGCTTGTTCTGCAATCTGCCCTGATTTTTCACAAGGTCCGATCCCGACGGATAACACAACGAGTTCAGGATGGAGCACGAGAACTTCTGAAGTCTCGGAATTCTCGACCTGCATGATCATGCCAGTCCGGTCAGCGTGCACATCAGAAGGCATGCCCCGGAGGAATTGAACCCCGAGTGCCTTTGCCCGTTCAAAGTATTCTTCGTAACCCTTTCCATAGGATCGTATGTCCATGTAACAGATGGTTACGTCAGTCTCCGGGTTCTTTTCCTTTATCAGGATCGCATTCTTGATCGCCTGCATGCAGCAGACGCAGGAACACCAGGGACGGTTAATGGTCATGTCACGGGAGCCCACACACTGGATGAAGACAACACTCTTTGGAACTGCCCCGTTACTCAGGCGTTTTATTTTCCCCCCGGTTGGACCACTGGTGTTGATCATGCGTTCCAGCTCCAGGCTGGTAATTACATCGGGAAGCACCAGGTGGCCAAACTGCGCCTTCCTATGGGTATCAAATGTCGTGTATCCGGTAGTAATCACGATGCTGGATGCGTCGATGGTCATTATCTGTTCTGTATCCTCTCTTTTTATCGCATCGGGACCACAGGCATCATAGCAGAGCCCGCATTCAATGCAATGCTCCGGGTCTTTTATTACGATATCCGGAACCGCCTGCGGGTGTGGCTTGTAGATGGCTTTTCTTACGCCAAGCCCGGCATCAAAGCGGTTATAAACCTCTACCGGGCAGATCAGGACACAGTCCCCGCACCCGTTACAGGCAGACGCATCCACGTATCTCGGGTGTTTTTTTACGGTAACAAGGAAATGCCCGACATCCCCCTCAATTTTCTCTACTTCAGCGCAGGTATGAATCGTAATCAGCGGATGACGCTCTACGTCAACCATCTTGGGGGAGAGGATACACATTGAGCAGTCGTTTGTCGGAAATGTTTTATCCAGCTGTGCCATATGCCCGCCGATTGATGGTTCACGTTCAATCAGGTGCACATGGATACCGTGATCGGCAATATCCAGTGCAGCCTGGATTCCGGCGATACCGGCACCAATGACAACCACCTCACCCATGGTGGACGTACTCCCTGGCTAGCTCAACATAGGAAGCCGCGTTATTGAGGATGTGCTGTTGCTGGTCCGGATCCGTCTGTTTGACTATCCTGCCCGGCACACCGATGACTACAGAATTCGGTGGAATATCCTTGCCTTCCGTGACAACGGTGCCTGCTCCGATGATTGATCCGTTGCCGATCTTCGCACCATTGAGGATGATCGCCCCCATGCCGACCAGAACCTTGTTGTCGATCGTGCAGCCATGCAGGATTGCCCCATGACCGACCGATACGTCATTACCTATGGTGACCGGAAATCCTTTGCTGGTATGCACTACGCAATTATCCTGAATATTCGACCGGTCCCCGATTACGATTCTGTCCTTGTCGGCACGGATAACCGCGCCAAACCAGATCCCTACATGATTTCCGACCGTGATATCACCGGTGACCGTTGCATTGCCGGCCACAAAAAGCGGCGCGCCGGAGATCAAAACATCCATATGCATAATACCATAGGAAATTAAGGATTAAACCGTATGAAGGTTATGGTAGGGGGCACTTTTGATCCCCTTCACGACGGGCACAAACGCCTTCTGACCCGCTCATTTGAACTCGCCGGACCTGATGGTTATGTGGCGATCGGTCTTACGAGTGATTCTTTTGCGAGCCGTAAAATTCACCCGATACGCCCGTTTGCTGCACGGAGGGCAGATCTCGAGCGATATATCTCCGGCACTATCCATGCAACCCACTGGGTGATCGAGCCTCTTTATGATCGGTTTGGTTCAGCTATCGATGCGGATTTCGACGCTCTTATTGTTTCTGAAGAGACGCTCCCGGTCGCTGTCGAGATCAATAATCTCAGGCGGCAAAAAGGACAGAAAAAAGTTGACATTCACCAGATCAGCTGTGTTCTTGCCGAGGATGGGCGATGGATATCGAGCACCCGGATCTACCGTGGTGAAATAGATATCCACGGGCACCTGCTGAAGTGACCTTGACTGCATTCAGTAATAAACCATACACGGTTGTGGATGGTGCTCATCATGGGGGGTGCGGCATCGTCTTATTGAGAGTCGAAGAACACGCCTCTGATTCTTTTTGGGTAATATGCTATTTTAACACCCGAATCAAAGAAGGATTTTCGGAGTTAAAAATTGCAAAATATGCATGTCCAAAATGCGACTTAAAAAAAGTAAGGTCATTGTGGAACCATCTGATGGTCAACAATCAAGATTTTTTTACAACATTATGGAAATTATTCAAAAAAAAGGAGGGGACAGTGCCTGTCCCCTCCCTTTACCCACCCCTGCGCCTTGCGATAGTGTAGTATTACCTGCTCTGGGGTTATCGCAATTGGGGGCTTCAAAAGTGGCGGGGGCAAGCCGAAGGAAAAAGCCCCCTGGAACGTTATGATTAGGAGTTAAACTGGTAGTTAACCCCTCTTTTTTTCTTATTCAGACAGGACAAACCGGCAATTTCAGTCCTGAACCATCATCATTCTTTATAAAAAAAGATGCCACTCCCGCAAAATTGGCGCGTTCAATACAATAAAAAAGTGATTATTTTTGTTTTGCTGCAACGATCACCAACAGCCCGATCACCGATGCAACTACGGTTACGAAGGGGGATAATGGCGCTTTTGTTGTTGTCGGAATTGGGGTAGGTACTGTCGTTTTTACAACGGGGGGAATCTCTGTCACGGGGATGGTTGGCGACTCCGGTGTTGCACTCATCGTCAAAGAAACCGGTGCAGCATTGCCCCGCTGGGAGGAGGTCCCCGTCTTAAAGACAGTATCTGATCCAAACTGGTTCGACACAGTCAGCCTGACATCATAAGCTCCTTCAAACGGGTACTGGTGGGTCGGGTTCTGTTCTGATGATCCGGTTCCATCGCCGAACTCCCAGCTCCATGTAGTCGGGTTCCCTGCAGAGATATCGCGGAATTTCACAATAAATGGTGCCTTACCCTGGCGGCTGTCAACGGTGAATTCTGCGATGGGCGACTGGGTTACGGTGATATAATTTGTCTTCTTTACGGTATCCTCCCCGTTTGGATTGGTCACGGTAAGGGTAACGGTGAACGTGTTGGTTGATGACGTGCCTTTTGTGGTATAGATATGGGTGGGGATCTTCTCGGTTGATGTTG
>Ga0315284_10009552_pt1 | contig 13826 bp, 19 predicted proteins | sample YL17G09_16_MG_FD_203696 | JGI IMG/M metagenome (GOLD analysis project Ga0315284, IMG submission 203696) | Sediment microbial communities from Yellowstone Lake, YNP, Wyoming, USA - YL17G09_16 | ecosystem: Environmental > Aquatic > Freshwater > Lake > Sediment | place: USA: Wyoming | collected... | reverse complement strand
AAAACCACACATTGCAATATAGATATTCTAGTGTATAGTATCACTCTATAGTAACGTCAAAATTCAATAAAATCAGTATATTTATATAGAAGTAAACATTTATGTAAAACAATTGATAGAACAAAATTTGCACAGTCGGAGAGTATTGAAGGTGCAAGGATTGGAAGTGTTGATGTAAAGCAACTTGAGGCAGAAAATAGATTGTATGAAGATCAGAAAGTTTCTTTAGTTGACCATTTAAAGTTAGAAGCTCAATTGGATAAGCGTTTTGATGTTGACAAGTTCTTTGAGGATGAACTAAAGAAGATTCCTGAAGGACCAAAAATATTAAGATTAGAACACGACAATTTGGAGGTTTGAAATTATGAAAAGTAAATTGAAGTATGTGATTGTGCGGACTTATTCGGCTGGTGTTTTTGCTGGATTTTTGAAGCAAAGAAAGGGAAAAGAAGCTGTTTTGCAGAATGCTAGGCGACTATGGTATTGGGATGGTGCAGCTAGTCTTAGTCAGTTGGCTGTTGATGGTGTTTCAAAACCTGAGAATTGTAAGTTTCCTGTTGAAGTGTCGTTGATTACTTTGACTGAGGTTATTGAGATTTTGGATGTTACTGAGAAAGCCAGAAAGAGTATTGCTGGTGTTGTTGTATGGCAAAAGTAAATAGTGGCTATGGCTCTGGCTCTGGCTCTGGCTATGGCTATGGCTATGGCTCTGGCTATGGCTCTGGCTATGGCTATGGCGATGGCTATGGCGATGGCTATGGCTCTGGCTATGGCTATGGCGATGGCTATGGCTCTGGCTATGGCTATGGCGATGGCTATGGCTCTGGCTATGGCTATGGCGATGGCTATGGCTATGGCTCTGGCTCTGGCTATGGCGATGGCGATGGCTATGGCGATGGCTAAAAATTTTTTGAAAAAATTATCATGCTATAATTGATAAGGATTTAATTGATGAAGATAATTTTTTGGATAACTTATATATTTTTTATTTTAATCAGACTAAGGATTCATTATTTGCTAGAAAGGAAATCATAAAGATTAAGCAGTGTATTGATGATTTTAAAATTTTTAAATTATTTACTGAAAAGTAATATCACTTTTCAAAAATGGTATAGAATATAAACTACCTAATTATTATTTATGTTTCTATGCCTAAAAGAAAAATTTTTGTTCACAAACTCCAAAATGCTAAAGTCACTCAAGATGATAAGGGCAATTCCAGATTTGAGGAAGATATTAAAACTTATGAGGTTAAGAAATCAAATAAGAAATTTGTTGTCTATGAGATAGACCGTAAGTCTAAGAAGCAAAAGAAAGTCAAGACTATTAGGCAATCAAAGAATTTAAGGACTAGGGATGATGTCATAAAAAAGTTTCAATCCAACGAAGTTCGCATAAATACTAAGTACAGCACAAAATTCAAGGATAGCGAGCAAGTGCAAACGAATTATAAGCCTAGAAGAAACGACTTTCAGATTATAGCCATTATGCGTGTTGAGGACACTAAAAGGGATATTACAGAATTTTATACCTGTTTTTCACATATGACAGGAGTTAATGAAAGAACTAAGTCAATTATATCTTATGATCAGGCTTTGAATGATTTGCGTAATATGGCAATAGCCAAATTCTGTAAGGATTTCGGAAATCCAACAAACACAGGAGATTTATATGTCACGCCAACAGAAATCCGATACCAGTATTACAAAAGATAAAAAGAAATTCTTTAGAAAAGCAGGTCTTTATCCTAAAAAGACAAAACCGAAAGTCAAGCCAATATTTGCCTTTGATGTAGAAACTTACGCTAATAATCAAAAAATTTTTTGTACTTCTATAGTTGGAAAGGATTTTAAACAGTTTTTCTTTTCAAGACAAGAATTTGAGGAAATAATTTCATCTGATAGGCGATTTCGTGGATCTATGATTTGGGCTACAAATTTGGGATTTGACCTAACAGCTTTATACAAAAATGAAATATTTGTCAGACTTAATCCAATTGAAAGAAATGGAAGCATAATTTACGCCTTCTGTTATTGTCTTTATGATAATAGGGATAAAAAGATTTATTCTAAACTTGAACGGCAAGAAATGCTTAAGACAGGAAAATACAAGAGCAACCAATTTTATAAGATAACATTTGCAGACAGCACAAGTCACTTACTAAAAAGCGTTTCTGGACTTGGAAAGATTGTTAAACTACCAAAAATGGAAAGCCCAAAATGCTTAGGCTACGCTCCTAGTGATGAGAACGAAATAAACCATTTATTAGCTTATAATCTTAATGATTCAGAAATAACCTTTAGGTTTATGAATTGGCTTCAGGAAGAATATAATAAGTTAGGATGTGAACTAAAAGTCACAATCTCAAGTACTTCCCTAGATTTGTTTGTCAGAAGATTCCTAAAAATTACTATGTATGCACAATCTGATGAGTGCATAAAACTTATGTTTCAAGGATATTACGGGGGGAGAGTAGAAACTTATGTTAGGGGAGTATTAAAGAATATCAAGAGTTTCGACGTAAACAGCCTTTATCCCTTTATTATGAAAACAGGAATTTATCCTTTTGGCGTCGGAATATTAGTCAAAAGTTTTGATTTGGACAGCGTCAAAAGTTTTGAGGGCGTCGGATATTTTGAGCTTGACTGCCCTTATATGAAAATTCCATTTCTTCCAGTCAAGATGAATAAATTATTTTTTCCTTACGGATTAATCAAGGGTTATTACAGTTTTGTAGAAATAAGATATGCTTTAAGTTTGGGTTATAAAATTTTGAAAACTGGAAAAGCTGTTGTATGGAATAATAAGTTTAATCCTTTTAAGGAATTTGTGAACGCCTTATATTCTTACAGGCTTGAAAGAAAAGTTTTTGGCGACGGGTCTGATTTAGTTCCTAAAATCTTGATGAATGGACTCTATGGAAAGTTCGCTTATAAATTTTTTGATAAGGAAATGATTATACACTCTGATTATTTGGGAGATTATATTGATGGGGCTAGCCTTATAGCTCCTTATCCTGATGGAAAGCATTTCAGGATTATCAGGGGAGAGGGTCAAAAAATCCCTTCTTATGTACATCCACAATTTAGCATTTATACAACAGCTCAAGCCAGAATTTATATGCACAAACTTTTTAGGCAGATTGGAGTTGATAGAATATTGTATTCTGATACTGATTGCATTTTCATCAATGGAACTCTAAAGAGTGATTCTGAACTTGGCGGTTTAAAATTAGAAAATGAGTTTTTGGAGTGTTGCCTGATAAAGCCTAAGATGTACGGGGGTAGGACTAAGGATTATGATAACATAAAAATCAAGGGTCTTACTGGTAGCATAAAATCTTATGATGAACTTTTGAGTTTTGCCAAAGCTGGAAAGATTAATAAGACTACCCGTCATTTTAGGAAACTTAGGGGGGCTTTATCTAAGGGGCTTAATGCTAATGAGATTTATTATATGAATAAGGAATTAGATTTTAATGATGATAAGAGAAAGTGGGAGCAAAAAAATTTTGGTATTAAAAAGCAATTATCAGAACCCTTATTATTCAATGATGAAACTTATAAGAAGTTCAAGGGCAAGAAGTTCATTGATGAGGATGACGGACTTAGAGGCTGGTAAACAATAATCTTTATATATAAGTATATTTTTATATTTTGAAAATGGTCGAAAAAACTTATAAAATCGTCAAGGTTGAGCTTTCTATATGGAAATTATTGACTAAGACAAAATTAGCTAATAATGACAAGACTATCAGTGACACAATCAAGAGGCTTATTAATCCTAAAAAGAAAGATTAAACAATCACTTATCGGATTTATGATATGGGGGCTGACGCATTATTTAAATTATCGGTGGTATGATTGGACATAACAAACGAAGCATTAACTTTGATAATAAAAATAAGTTTTTATCTAGGTTCATTAATGGGGTATTTTATCTGCTTATCTGTAATATCATTTTATTGTTTGATAAGAGATTATTATAAGAAGAAAAGGCAGGAAGCGTTCTTATTTTTCAAGAGAGATGAGGCAAAAAGATTAATATTCGAATGGGAAAGATTATGATAACAAAAAAAGATATTTTAGAACGAAAAGATAAGCCTTACAATAATGATTATGAAAATCAACGTCTTAAAAGGTTTGGTTTTCTAAGTTATGATGAGTTTATGAGAAAACTTGAGGGGGAAAACGAAAATGAATTTGAGAAAAGTAGAAAACAAAATTTTTAAGTTCGAAAAGAAAGGCGATGAAATCGAGGGCGAACTTATCAGCAAAGAAACAGGTAGTAATTATGGCAACGAAGTTTATAAGATAGACACTGGCGAGGGCGTGTTTATCGTGTTCGGAACGTCAGTATTACAAAGCCAGATGACAGAAGCTAAAATTGGAAAAGCTGTCAGGATAGTCTATCAGGGCGAGAAGAAAAACGAAAAGAAAGGACAGAATCCTATAAAGTTATTTGATGTTTACGTTGAATAATGAATAAGAAAGCACAGGAAGCGACAGAATACCTGATAATTTTAGCAGTAGTTATTATTATTATTGCATTGATAGTTATCGGTGTTATGGGCGGATTATCTTCTTTTCATAACGATTTTTCTAATTTCTGCCAAAATAATAGTTTAGGAGATTACGGCGGAAATAAGAAACTAGCAATTTTTAGTAGCGATTATTATAAAGTAAAATGCGGAAAAATCGTTTATAACGTCAGAGTTAATTATTCATCTAATGACTGGGGAGAGCTTTCTGATACTGGAAATTTTGATTTAATAAAATGAATAAGGATAATGAGGGCTGGGAAATAGTTACTCTGCTATTGGCTACCCTAATATTTTTTAGCCCTAATTTTCTTTTATTATTCGATTACTTTCTAGAAAGGATTTGGCTTATTATGATTGCAAATTTTATAAGCGTTTTTATGCTACTGTCCGCCTTTAATAAATACAAACTTTTATATACTTCTACTAAATGATTTGTATTCGACTATGAAAGCTCTCAAAAAGCTATGGTTAAGCACTAAAGGAGCAATGGATATATCAGGCGTCGTCGTTGATGTCGTGCTGGTAGTTGCCTTAATCCCCGTGATTAAAGCATTTATTGCAGGGGCAGAAAATCTGTCCTCAACCGAAACAGTGTTACTTTCATTAGTAACCCTGTTTATTGTGTTGGCATTGGTGTTTAGCATTGGAAAACAGTCAGGACTTATCAAATCTTCTTAGGCACATAAGAATGGTTGGGTAATTCCTCTCTAAAGAATCAACCGGCAAAACGCTTTTGGTTGATTCGCAATCTTTTTTTGATATCATATAATATGAAAAAAGAAATCTGGCTTATAATGTTCTGCTTATTCTCAATTAGCGTTTACGCTAATTCTAACTGGTGGCAAGAAGCAAATGCCGATTATTTAAGTTCTGGAGGAAATTCATTTATAGGTTACGCCTCTAATTTTGCTGGGGCTCTAACAAATTTTAGTCAATGTAGTATTGGTAGAAATACAAATTATAATTCTATTGCAGGAGATTTTGCTTTGATAGGATATCCCCAAATTGTTACTTATGATTCTAATACTGTAACAATATATGATACTGATTGTTCAATAATTGGTCAAGTTTCTATAGGTGCAACAATTGAGGCACAGCCTATAATAATGAATACTGACGGCGATTCTTATCCAGAAATTATTGTTCTCACAAATTCTAATGTTGTAATAATAAAAACTAATTTTTCGCAAGGAATATTTGAAATATCAAAATCAATAAGCACTGATAAATCTTATGAGGATATAACCTGTTTATCAGCTAGGAACGAATGTTATCTTTTTAATGAAGGCGACAGAAACGTATCAAGTGTTTATATATCAAATAATTCTATAATAAATCATTTAAATTTATTAACATACTTATTTGATGACTTACCAAATTATTCGGCATTATCAAATATGCGATTTAATACGCAAGCAGGCATTAATTGGTGGAATTTTGGAGAGTCTGGCGGAATATTTGAATTAGGAGGAACAATATATTATACTCTAGTTTGTGGTATGACTTATACAACTAATTCGAATATGTACTGCAATCTCTTAAAAAATGATGTTTACGGTACTACAACTAATGATAAGACGATAATAGTTAGTGGTTTTGGAGCAAAACCTTCTGCATTAAAGCAAGTAAACGCTTTTATGGCACAGCTCGGAACTTCTGCAAAAATTTTTATTACAGTCTGCGACGACGTTAGAGGCGGTTTTGCTAATGTATATGATTTGTCAGGAACAATATTTTATAATTCCGGATTTAATGCATACTGTGATGACGGTGCCGGATTTTCAAATTGGGCTGTTGCAGATTATAATAAAGACGGAATCAATGAGGGATGTTACGCAACTAACGGATATAACCTAGCTGGATTGCCTTATCTTTATTGCATTGACCAATTCGGACACGCCTTATATAATACGTCAATTGGTAGTTTAGAAAATAAGACTTACACTATGGCATTAATGGATTTTAACAGTTCAAAAAGCACTTTAGGCGTTGTGTTTCCTGATGGCGTGTATTATCCTAATGCGACTGTAAAACTTGAGAAGGTTTACGACACTGGTCTTAGTAGGAATAGTAATTATGCTAAGATAGGAATTACTTTCACTAGCCTCTCAAAAATTAATGGTTTTTGGATTTCAGGAAATAACACAGGAGTTTTAGTTTATCCAACTGCTATATACGTCACTTGCGGTGATGGCTTCTGTGATGGTTTAGAAAATAGTTTAACTTGTCCTTTAGATTGTAGTATTAACTCAACAGGAATTTTAAACGGAACAGGTACTCCTTGCGTTTCCAGTGATGAATGTAGCGTCGGCGGTTGCGTTGCTGGACAGTGCCAACTGCTCGGATTTAATGCTTTCTGCAATTCTAACAACGATTGCCTTTCTGGAACGTGTAAGAATGGTAGGTGTACTAAACCGACGTTGTGGACTAGCATTGACGCTTCTAAGACAGAAAATTTTGGGGATGACAAGCCGACTAATAATTTGTTAAGCCTAATTTTTATGCTATCAATTGCTGGAATATTAATAGGTGTTGGAGTAAGAAATCAGAGTAATGCCACGGTTTACGCTGGTCTAGCCAGCTTTTTTATGATGGGTTTCTTCTTTGCAGTCGTCGGATGGCTTAGCCCATTCCTAATATTTGGGTTAGTTATTGTTTTAATTGCTATAATAGTTTTTATGTTTATGATGGGTGGAAGCAGTGACTAAGGAGGACTGGTAGCAATTGAACCTGAAAGTTCTTTTTATGTTCTTGATATATTACACTTTACTTAGTGGGTTCTTCTTTTTCGGTCTTAATGACGAAATTCCTCAAGCTACAGATTACACTTCCAATATTGGATTCAACAATACAGGACTTGAATCAACAGAAACAGATTCGGGAGGACTGTTCAGTTTCGGAATTAGCCTGCTTAGGTGGACTATGTTTATAGCTCTTGGAATTGGACTGGGCGAAGTTCCAGCGTGGTTTCAAATAATTTATACTATGTGGACTGTAATAATTAATATTATGGCTACTGCTTTCGTGATAAAAATTATTTGGGATGGTTGAAAATGAAAAAATTACTTTTCACAATATTAACGGCACTAACGGTTTTAATCATTTTTTCCGTTAGTGCCAACGCCGACGTTTTTGAACAAAGCAAATACTTGACTGGAATTCAGGATATTAATACGTTAACGACTGGCGACTGTGATTGCTCAAGATTAGTCGTAAATAGGACAGCTTATATTACAACGTTATCATATAAGTTTAATCCTAATTCGCAAACAGCAGTTTTTAGGGGTTACTTATTTAATGGAACTGATAACATAAAACCCTCAAGTATGATAGCGACTAGCACGTCAGATATGTCTGTCAGCGGAACTTATCCAGTAATAAATTTTAGTATTCCAGCAACTCAAGTTTTGCTTAGCAACAATTATTGGAATTGTGTTGAACTCATTTCAGGTTATAGTGGTGGTTTAGAATCGACTGGTATAACTAGCTCTCCAACTGGTGATGATAGCTGGAATTATAAGAGTGGTAGCGGATGTCTTGCAGGAGGATGGGGAGCTAGTTCAAGATTAAGCTTTAGTGCTGGAACTGCTTGGTATAGTCAAGCTAACACTTTAAATATTGGATTCTATAATCTCACGCCAGCCAATAATTCTTATAATTTTGGAAAAACTTTGCAATATTTTTATAACGTATCAGGAGCTGGACTTACTAGTGCTAATTGTAGTTTCTTCTGGAATGGCACAAATGTAGAGAATCAAAGTAATAGGGCAATTAATATTAATTACAATTTTAACGTAACTAAAGATATTGGATTTAATCAAAGTATTCCTTCATCTATTAATTGCAGTGGAAATAATGGAATTGTGGCTAATACACAAATAAAATATGTTCAGTGGGATTTATCAACTAGCTTAAACATAGGATTTTTTAATCTTAGCCCACAAAATAATTTTATTAACAATAATAATTCTTTAGCTTATTATTATAACGTAACAGGATTACGTCTTTCATATGCTAATTGCAGTTTTTTCTGGAATGGAACAAATATAGAGAATAAGACTAATGCAGTTGCTAACACAACTTATTTTTTTAATGTAACAAAGTCAAAAGGATTTAATGAGAGCATACAATCTTGGATTAACTGTTCAGTTGATAATAATCTTTTTAACAATTCTCAAATAAAAACTGTTCAATGGGATTTAACAATAATTTATAATTTGAACCCAGTATTTTATAAATTAAATCCTTTTCAGAGAATAACTTATCCAACAATCACAGATAAGTATGCAATATTTTTGAACGCCAACTTTTCTAGTGAGGGAATTGGAGTTAATGGAAGTTTATGTAATATTTCAGCTAATAATATAAGCACTATGTACGCAGTCACTTATGCTTTTAATTATACTTTCTCAAATTCTCAATTCATAAATTATACAATTTCTGAAGCCACAAATAATTGGAATAATGACACAATATATTTTCGACTGTGTAAAAATAATATTTATGAAACAAATATTAACGTCTTGATTAATAATAATTTGCTTAAACAAATTATTGATAAGGAAATTCCTTTATGCACTAATGGCTATGATGAGGAAGTTATTACTTTTAATAATTTTTCTGACACAAATATAAATGCCACCTTATTATGTTTTAATTGTAGCATAAATTCTGAATGGGTTATGACTAAAAATAATTATTCTTACATATTCACTTATGAAAGAAATTTTAAAAATTATAGTTTTGACGTGAGTTATAATACTACCTCAAAAATTTATGAGAATAAGAATAAGTTTATGATTTATAAATTTGGAATTAATAATAGCGGAAATATTAATTTAAGATGTAATGAAACTAATTTTTCAACAAACTTTAATGTAACTAATATTCCTTTAAATCTTGAAATTGTAGAAATAGATAATATTCCTTTCACTAATGGGATGAGTGTTGAGAGTTCTGAGGAAACAAATATTATAATTGATGTGAGAAACGATTATTATCATTACTTATCATTTAATTTAACAAATAGTTCAGGAACTATTATAAAAAGTTCTAATTTAGAATATATAAGTGTTAATCAGTCTGAACTTTCTAAGATAGGAATTTATAATATTTCGATATTTGTTCGTGATGAAGAAGGAACTTCTTATTTTAAAAAAGTTTATTTTATTCTTAATGACACAACTATTTCAGATATTAATTCCATATATCCAACTGAAGATAATCTTGCTAGGGTCACACAGAATGTTACTGCTTCATTTACTGCACAATTTTATGATGTAAACCTTTTTGCTTTTGAATATTTAGTTTATAATCCAAATAATATTTTATTATATAATTTTACAGTTGTTGATTTGAACAGTTCATCTTATAACTTTCAGGAATACGTCGGATTTTCTGAATTAGGAATGCATAGAATAAATATTACAGTTTATGATGACCATACAACTAATGTTATAGAAGAATTTAATAAAGTTTATGTAAAAAATGACAGAACATTATCTTTTGAAATTGAAAATATTATTGATAGACAAAAAGATTATGATAATATAACTATCCAATATACTGGAAAATATGCTGTTACCAATATTGAAACTAAAAAATTGGAAGATAGATATACTTGGAATTATGACATTTCTTATGAGCAAGATATAATTTTAGATGAGGTAGAAAATTCTTTTAAAATATCCTGTGAAAATCTTATTTTTAGACCTAATAGTAAACATACTGCCCATTTTGTCTGTTGGAAAAGCCATAAATGGATAGATTTTGATACTGAAGGCGTTAAAGATTGGTATGTCAAAAAACTTTCTGATAATGAATTTGAAGTTACTATAATATCAACTCCCATTAAAATTTTACAATTTAATTCTATAGGAAACTTGAATATAGCGTCAGAAACTGTTAATTTTGAAGTTATCACAACTCCTTTACCATTAGTATCGCTTTTCAATTTTGATTTCAACAATTCCGCACACGTTCTTTTATTATTAGGTATCATAATTCTTTATTTAGGTTGCAATTTTATAGGTTTTATGTTCGGTAACATAATGTTTATGGGACTTGGTATGTTTTTCGGTATGATTTTAGGAATTTTATTAGCTAGTATTTCTATGATATTCGCTATTGTATTCTTCATAATATCTATCATAATATATTATTCTATGAGTAAAATACTTAGATAAATTTATATAATAGTAAACTTATTTATATTTCTACAATGATTTTATGGGGAGTTCATGGCAATATATGGCTTATATTCTTATGCGGTAATGCTGTAATAATTATTTTTCTCATATGGTGGTATAGGGAAAAGATAAGAAAAAAATATTATACTCTAAGATTTCCCGAAAAACTGCTTAAAGTAATAATTCATTATCCCAGCTCAATATATAAAGAATTCTGGCGTGTGATTCCTGAAGAAAACATTTTTGTACTTGACGGAAATTCTTATGAATATATTGAGAAAGAAGTCATTAAGCAGAACGAATTTTTTATGTATAAAAGAGATGGGAAAGAATATGTCAAGGTCGGTGGTAAAGAATACGAATTTGATAATCTCGCAAAAATTCAGAAGCGTAAAGGAGCTTTTCCAGAAATTCATTACTGGTTTAATTGCAGTAAACCTATTCATTATGATTTTAATACGAAAAAAGTTGATTTTTCCGCTAAGCAACTGACTGATTTTAAGGATAATGACTTATTTGCTAAACTCCTAAATCTTGAGGGAGAGAAGCAACTCATAATAATTTGCATAATCTTAGGAATTCTTACCTTATTATGCACTGTTTACATAATATTAAAAATGCACGGGGTGTTCGATAAATGACATATTTTGACAAGAAAGGAATAGAGGCTAAGAAAAAACAACTTGAGGAGTTGCAGAACTCCATAAAATTTGAGGAGGAGGCTTTCAAGGAGCAAGAAAAGATTATTTATAAAGAAACTTCTGCAGTGGTCTGGCTTAATATTATCATAATAATATTATCAATAGCCACTATTGTAATGATAGCTTTCATAATGTTTTGGCTTAAAGTCTTGGGACAATGAACAGGTCTAAGAAAGTTTTATTAAAGACTAACGCTAAATGTCCAGAATGCCGTAACAAAATGGTTTTGAACTGCTATAAGACTAAGGTAGTTTGCAAAAAGTGTCATTACAGCATTGAGGTTTAATAAATGGAACAGACAGAGCAGGATTTGTTAGAAAGTTTCAAGAACAGCCAGCGACAAAATGATATGGCTGATATCCTAAAAGAGCTTTTTGATGAGAATAAGATTTATATGATAGGCGATTTGTCTAAAGATGAGATTAAGCTGGCAACCCGCATTTATATGATTGCTGAAATGAAAAACATATCTATCTGGAAGCAAGGGCTGACTTTTTACTGCAAAATGCTGATTAGCAAGGATAGAAAGAGCCGGAGAGAAATTCTTGACGCAATCAAGGGCTATTCAAGCCAGAGGGGGCTTCTAGGCAAGCTTAACCCTATGAATTGGGGAAGGGGAGGTTAAGATGTTTAAACAATTAAGAATGCTTATAAGAAGAATTCCAGATATTGAACTGTTGAAAATGCGTGATTTGATAAATGAAGAATTAGAACGCAGAGGAGAGAATCTTGAGAAAACAAACTTTAAGAAGGCGTGAACTATGAAAGAAAAAGCTACAATTTTTGAGATATTTGATAAGATAAGAAAACAGCCACCCGCAGAAATTTATAACACTGGACTAGCTGGAGAGGAGCTTATAGTCAAAAGTTATAAGTTAATGAATGTTAAACAATTAGAAAGTCTAAGATTCATAATTAATAAGATTATTGCTCATAAGAAAAAAGAAGATGAACTTAAACATAATACCGCCAACAGTGGCTTATCTGATATGCCTAAAAATAAGTGAATCAGTGGGGCAGTCTGTATGGATTTATTTTTTATGCTTCATAATAGCTTGGTATTTTTTAATAAAACATTTGGGGAAAGATTATTACATTACTTCTTCAATCATCAATGAGAAATGTGATAATCCCCTAAAACAATGTTACATTTAATAATTGGCAACCAAGGGAGCGGGAAAACACTTCTAGCTGTGAAAATGGCTTATGACGCTTATCTAAAAGGAAGGATTATTTATTCTAATGTAGCCCTAAAATTTCCTTACAAACAACTTGATTATAATGATATTATAGAATGTAAATTAATTAATGCTTTTGTGTTAATTGATGAAATACATATTTTCTTGAGCAACAGGCGGTCTATGTCGAAAGTTAATATAGAAGTCACTGATAATTTTATTAATCAGATACGAAAGCAGAATCTTGAATTAGTCGGAACAACACAACGATTAAGAAAAGTTGATATTAAATTGAGAGAAGAAATTGATTATCTTTATAATTGCGAGAGATATGCTAGAATAAAAAATACTTGGATAAAGATAGAACATAATCAGAATTTGGATAAAAAAATTCCGATAATGATTATGTATTCTATAAAACATTTGGAAAATGACGTCGAGCAGGTAGATTATGATTTTTTTGTTGGCAACAAACTTTTTGATAAATATGATACTTTTCAGATAATTAAAATTAAGGGGTTAATATGATTCTTTCAGACCCTGATGAGCTTATGCAGTTGAAAACTGATTTGATGATGAATGGTTCTAACTTTTCAGATTTTGGAGTTGATAAGATAAATTGGAATACTTATCAAGTAGATGGGTTAGGTATTTATAATTCTGTATGCGGGCAACTTGACCAATATATTTTACATTGGGGAATTGGACTTATAATATTTTATTTAATAATGAGTTGGTTTCTTTGGTGGTTTTTTAATTATGGATATAAGAAATTAGAATACACCCCAGATAATTATGTAGTTAAGAAAATGAGATTAAATTTTCTCGACGATGATAATAGAATTTACTGGTATTTCTTTATATTGGATAAGATAATAAAACTGTTCGTTGGATATACGATTGTAGTTATATATTTACTTTATGCTAGGTAAATTCTTGCAATCATCATAACCTTGAATATATGATATACATAATGATAACATTATTTTATCTTTTTTCTTACATCCAGAACGTAAATATTTATAATAAATCCGTTTAACTTTCTTTTCTGCTTCTAAATTATTTATTTTAATCACTCCATTGAAAAAATTAAAAAATTTTTCATTGTAAAATTTAAAAATGTTTACTTCTATATAAATATACTGATTTTATTGAATTTTGACGTTACTATAGAGTGATACTATACACTAGAATATCTATATTGCAATGTGTGGTT
>Ga0315284_10009551_pt1 | contig 13827 bp, 9 predicted proteins | sample YL17G09_16_MG_FD_203696 | JGI IMG/M metagenome (GOLD analysis project Ga0315284, IMG submission 203696) | Sediment microbial communities from Yellowstone Lake, YNP, Wyoming, USA - YL17G09_16 | ecosystem: Environmental > Aquatic > Freshwater > Lake > Sediment | place: USA: Wyoming | collected... | reverse complement strand
AGAGGAAGCCTTTGATGCCCAACCCGATCTGCGGCAGGAAATCCCGGCGCAGCATCTCCGCGTCCACGATGGGCTGGTGCATGTTCAGGCAGCCGTGGTTGAGGTGGCTCTCCACGTTGTAGCAGACCTTCCCGCGCGCGGCGGAGACCACCTGGATGGTGGCCGTCGGCGTGCCGTTCATCGTCGCCGCGAAGGCCTCGCACGGCTCGGCGATGGCGTAATCGTCCACGCAGGTGACCGCGTTGAACCACACCGGCACCACGTGCAGGTATCGCCCGTGATCCGGGTCGAGCCGCTCGACGCACTCCAGCCGCCAGCGCGCATCCGCGGTCATGGTGTCCAGGTGAAACTCGCGCCAATCGACGAAATCGGTGATCGCCCCCGTCACGCGCGGCATTTCCACCTCGTCCCATGCGCCGTAGGGGCGGCCCCAGACGTCGTTCAACCGGTCCAGCTCGCCGTATTTCGCCCGCAGCCAGTCGATGAACCCCCGGTGGCAATGCGGGCAGTAGCAGACCATGTTGCCGATGTTCGGCATGCGCTGCTGGAAGGACAGCTCCGGCTCGTTCCATACGTCCCACATCGACAGCGCCGGGTGGCCGCGGAAATGCGCGATCGCCGTTTCCACGAAGCGCCGGCGCGCCGCCAGCGCCCCCGGGTGGTTGTAACAGGGCCCGGGATGCCCGCCGATGCTGCGGTGGGAGACGGCATACGGTTCCAGCACGCGCCCCTGAGAGTCGATCTGCTTCGCGTCCGGGAAGGCGCGGAAGAGCCAGGTGGGCGACATGTCGAGGAGGATGTTGAGGGTGACGCCCAGCCCGTTCGCCCCCGCCAGCTCCATCAACCGGTCCAGGTCGTCGAAGTCATACTGCTCCTCCGCCCGGTGCGACCAGCGCCACTGCACGAAGAACTTCACCGCGTTGAAGCCCAGCTCGCGCATGCGCCGCAGGTCGCCTTCCCAGCACGCCGGCTCCGGCGTCGGCGCGCGGTAATACTGGGCGCCGAAGATAAAGGGGAAGCGCGCGGTCGCAGTTGCGGTCGCCGTCAGTGGTTCAGGTTCGGGCATTTCGGACATGGGTTTCACACCTCAGGGATGCCGCCTGCCTTATCCCGTGGATCGGATCAAATGCACCGGTCTTTCACTACATCCCACGAAGGAATCATGAAAAAATATCAATTTGTTAGGGTAAGATTTCCTCCGCACCAACCCACACTTGCGCGACACCCGATATCGGTAAATGCGTGTTGTAAACATATGTTCTAACATACAGCCTGTTGCGCGATTCGTCAAGGGGCCGGCGAGATCGAGCGGAAGAAAGGATTGGCCGCCGTCCGCCGGGCGCGGCTGGAGATGTATCACGAAGGATTGAGCGCGCAGATCCTGCACGTCGGCCCGTTTTCCGAGGAAGGCCCCACGGTGGCGAAGCTGCACGCATTCATCGCCGCCCAGGGGTGCACGCCCGCGGGCAAGCACCACGAAATCTACTTCAGCGATTCCCGCCGCGTGCCGCCGGAGAGGTGGCGGACGATCATTCGACAGGCGGTAAAATCGGAACCGGGCGCATAATCGCGGCTCGGCAGGAGCCTCACCCTCCCCATTTACCGATTCGCCCGAATTATTAAAACGACGCCCAGGAGGCCGCCGAGGATATTCGGGAACCAGGCAGCGAGGGCGGGGGACATGTGGCCGGTCTCGCCGAACGTGCTCAGGTAGACGGAGAAGAAATAGTAGCCGAAGATCACGAGCAGGCTGATGCCCAGGCCCATGGCGTTGCTGGTGCGGTGATGGCGCAGGCCCAGCGGGGCGGCGATGAGCGCGAACACCAGGCAGGTGAAGGGCGTGGCGAAGCGCTGGACCAGCCACATCCTCATTTTACCGAGTTCATCCGCATTGACGTCGATCTTCTGCAGGTGCTGCTGCAACTCGCGGGCGGTGTATTCTTCCGCGTGCTTCTTATCCGACTGCAGCTTGACCGGGTTCTCCTTGAGCCGCAAGGCATAATCGGCGATGTCGATCTTCGACTTTTTGCCGTCGGATTGGACGCTGAATCCATCCTTTTGCTTCGGGTCCACTGACATCGCGTTGAATGGCGGCAGGAACTTCCAGCCCCCTTCCTGCGGCAGCCATATCGCCGATTCGGCGTAGATGCGGATGGAGGGCTTGCCGTCGCGATACAGTTCCAGCACCACGCCATTCATCATGCCGTGCTTCACATCAAGATTAGTAGAGAAGACCGTATACTGGACGACGTGGTTCTCCCGCTCGTGGACGAAGGATATCGGGTGTGCCGATTCGCTCTTCTCCAGCGCAAGGTGAGTAAGCGCGACGGCGCGCTGGCCGGCCATGGGTACAAAACTGTCGGAAATGAGATAAGTGACGCCGCCGGCGATCAGGGAGAAAATCAGCGCGGGTACCACGATGCGTGCGAAGCTGATGCCCGCCGCGCGGATGGCCACCATCTCGCTCTCGGATGACATGCGGTTGAAGACCAGCAGGATGCTGAGCAGCACGCTCATCGGGAAGGCATACACCAGCATGCCGGGTATGCGGTAGGCGAAGATCTTCAGCGCGATCGACGCCGGCACCCCCTGCTCGGCGATCAGCTCCACCAGCTTCTTCATCAGGTCCATCGCCAGCAGCAGCCCCATGAACATGGCGATGCTGAACAGGAACGTCCCGGCGATGGACGCCATGATGTAGCGGTCGAGAATCTTCACTGAAACCTTCCCGTCAGGCCTTGTAGGGAACGCCCTCCGTGGCGTTCCTGTTTACGGATTTTGCACCGACCCGGACTACGGCACCTGGAACGCCGCGGAGGGCGTTCCCTACGATGTTCGAATCGTCTCGAAGAACGCCAGCACGTTCTCCACCGGCGTGTTCTGCTGGATGTTGTGAATGGCGCAGGCGACCATGCCGCCGTTCCGTCCCAGCACGCGGAGGCGCTCGGCGGTCTGCGCGCGCACTTCGTCCGGGGCGCCGAAGGGCAACACGCGCTGTGTGTCCACCGCGCCACCCCAGAAGACCAGTTTGTCGCCCCACTTCGCCTTCAGCGTCTCCGGCTCCATCCCAGCCGCCGAGCACTGCACCGGGTTGATGATGTCCACCCCGATCTCCACGAAATCGTCCAGGAAGGCCGCCACCGAGCCGCAGGTGTGGAACAGCACTTTCCAATTGGTGTTCCCATGAATCCACTCGATCATGCGTCGATGATGGGGCTTGAAGAATTCACGATACGTCGCCGGGTTGATGAACGGCCCGCTCTGGGCGCCGAAGTCGGTGCCGCTCAGGCCGAGTACCGCGATGCGGTCGCCCAGCGCCTGGCGCAGCAGCTTCAGGTTTTGCATGGCGCACTCGGTCTGCAGCGCGAAGATGCCCTTGATGTAGTCCGGGTATTCCAGGTGCGCGACGTACCACTCCTCCGGGTCGCGGATGCCTTTCGGGTGCTTGTTGCCCGGGCCGGGCACCAGCGCGATGTCGCCCAGGCCGCCGCCGCCGAACCAGTGCACCAGCGCGAGGTCGGTGTTCGCATGCAAGTCTTCGGATTGTTTCCGCAGGTCGTCCAGGTCTTCGTCCGGAATGATGCCGAATTGCCCTTCCGCCCATTCCTCGGGGCGCAGCTTCGCCGGGTCGATGGGTTCCTGGCGCACGATGGCGTCGAAGTAATATCCGCCGTTGGGCATATGACCGGAGGGCGGCACGCTGGTGTCGCCGCCGGGATACAGGTAGAGGTCGCCGTTCTCGCCGGTGGTGAAGACAAAGCCGCCGGGGACGAGCACGTCGGTGCCGTCGAAGAGCCGCCACGGCTTCCAATGCTCGTTGCGGAAGCCGAACATGGTCATCGGCGCGCGCACCGGGACGGTGTCTACGCCCAGCAGCGCGCGGACGTCCATATCCACCATGCCGAGCACCTGGAAGGGCTCGTGCACCTTCACCGGCGAAGGCGGCAGACCCAGCCCGGCGCGCAGTTTGACCAGCGTGCCGGCGGCGATGCCGGAGACCGGCGTGGCGTCGAGATCGATTGGCGTGCGGTCGGGGGTTCGGTGTTCGAGTGCGGCGCGAACGCGCTCACGTGAAGTCATCATTCGCCTCCCTGGTGCAAAACTGCTTTCATTCTAGCGCATTCCGGTGGGATGAGGAAGGGGTACCGGGCCATGAAGCGATGAAGCGATGAACGGGTGAAGATGTGAAGCGCAATATCGTAGGGGCGATTGGCAATCACCCCGGTCCAGAATGCTCATTCCCGAATACTATCCGCGGGGGCGATTGCCAATCGCCCCTACGCTACCGTGATACGGAAGAGGGTGGGCGATCAGTGGAGTTGCGCTTTAGGCACCAGGGAGACGAAGTTCTTGACCGTCACCGCGCGGTAGCCGTGCTGGAAGGCGAGATCGGACAGCGCGGACAGCGGTTGAACGCGGCGGACGATGAAGGAGACGTTTTGTAACTGCGCGAATTGCGGCGGGCAGAGGATGAAGAGGTGCCCGGCGGCAGCCAGTTGCCGCAGCGCGTCGGTCATCGGGGCTTTCTGCAGGCGCAGCGAGACGACTGCCCGGCGCTCGCCCGCATCCGGCGCCACCAGATATGCCTGTACCGCCTTGTCCCCGGCGCCGAGGGAAAGCTCCAGCACGCTGCCGCCGCGCCGCAGCGGGATGGTAAAGACGGCGGTATGCGTTTCCGACAAGAGCGGAACATCCTGCGCGTCCCGGCGATCCAGATAGGCGCGACGTATGGTCAGTGCAGCAGGCGCCGCCGCCGTTTCCACCGTGACGGTGGCGTCCGCGCCCTTCTCCGTGATGCCGCGAAGCGTCAGCTTGCCCATCGTGGAGAATTGCAGCTCTTCCTTCTCGGAACCGGCACGGGCGCCCGGTACCGCAGCGGCCGGCGCTTGCTCCCTCGGGGGTCCTCCCGGCGGATTCGCCGTCTTCCCGATGTTGGTGTTCTCAATTTTCGCCACATCGTTCAGGGCGCCCGACGATCCGGCAGGCAGAGGCGGCGTGGCGTTCGAATCGGCAGCCATATTGTTCGTCCTCGGCTCGTTTGGATTGAACGCTCTCGGCGGTCCGGCCGATCCCGGCGGTCCGGAGGTGCCCGGGGTTTCCGGCGCCGGCACCATGATCGACGGCGTCACGTTGCTCCCCTCGGCCGTCATCTTGTTCTCTACGGCAACCGCCGGCGGCTGCGCTTCGCGTACAGCTTCCGGTTTCGCGGTTGGCAACGCCGCAACCATTTTCTGCTGGCTAGCGTATTTGTCATCGATGTCATTATTCACCGTTACCGATCCGCTCGCCGGCTTCTCGCCAGTTCGATCCATCTGTTGAGCGCGAGAACGAAACGGCGCATTCGATGAGCCGCCGCCCTGTGCTCCGCGGGTGTTGCCTGATTTTGCGGTCCGGGTGATTGCCGGCGGGGTGGGAGCCGCCGTTTTTTGGTGGGCGACACCTCTTTCGGCGAACGGATCCGCTGCCACCCCGGGCGCATTCGGCGCCGCGCCGGCGGGCGCCGGACTGCGCAGACCATTCAATGATCCTGTCTCTCTCTCTCCTGTGCCCGGCGCCGCCTTGCTTATCTGTTCTTCAGCGCGGATTGGCGCATTCGCCACGGTCGGGGAGACCGGCGTCGTCAGGCGCGGTTGGACGTAGATGATGACCAGCGCCAGCACCGCGGCCGCGAGCGTGCCGCCGGCCAGCGCCGGCAGGCGCAGCAACCAGGGTCGCGCGGGCCGGCGGGCCGCCAGGCGGGCATGCACTCCGGCGGCGAAGTCCGGCGGCAGCGGCGCCGCGGGCATCTCCCGCAGGCAGGCTGCGAGCCGGCGCATCTCCTCGAGCTCCGCCGCGCATTGCGGGCAGGCGTCCAGGTGGCGTGCCACTTCCTGCCGGAGCGGCTCAGGCAGGCTCCCTTCCAGGTAGGCGGTATAGTGCTCGGCAACGTGCGCCGTGTTCATCATCTACTCCGACTGTCCGTGACGCCAAAAAGTTCCCGCTGGTCGCGAATTTTTTCACGCAAAATATTTCGCGCCCGGTTTAAGCGCGATTTGACGGTGCCGACGTTCACCCGCAGCGTCTCCGCGATCTCGTCGTAACTAAATCCCTGCAGGTCGTAGAGCACGAGCACGGTGCGGAAGGGCGGGGGCAGGGCGGTGATGGCCTGGTGCAGCGCCTGGTGGCGCTCCCGGCGCAGCAGGTGATCCTCCGTCGTTTCGCCGGTGGTCAGCATGTCGTCCAGCGCCGTGCCGTCGCCGTCCTCAGGCTGCAGTTCGGTGAGGGTCGGCGGCCGGCGGCGGCGGCGCGACAGCTCATCGTGGCAGACGTTGACCACGATGCGGTACATCCAGGTGGAAAAGGAGGCGTCGCCGCGGAAGCGCGGCAGCGCGTCGTAAATGCGCAGGAAGGCTTCCTGGGCGACATCGTGAGCATCCTCCGCGTTGCCGATCATGCGATAGGCCAGGTTGTAGACGCGGGGGCCATACAGCTCGACCAGGCGGTCAAAGGCAACCCCGTCTCCCTGCTGTACGCGGCGGATGAGCGCGATTTCGGTTTGTGCGGGCGGGGCCGTCATGGCCATTGCCGACCTCCATTATCATTATGGACACATCGGACGGAAATAAATCTTGCCGGCATCCGGGGGTGGGCCGATTGCTTCCTCTGCACGACACCCCCCGAATCCGGCGTAGTCGGACCCCAAAAAAGCGAACCGTGCTGGTGGCTGTGAGTCACTGTTCTTAACGAGCTGTTGAGAAAACGGCTCGAAAGATACTAATGAGGATAACGGAAAAGGCGTATAGGCGCAATGCGTACCGCGTGATGATTCACCATTCTCTCGGTCAGGGAGGTGGAATCAGCACTGCGCGAGGGGTGGCCGCTGCCGGAGAAGGCGGTGGCGCTGACCATGGACGACGGCTATCGCGACAACTTCGCCTGCGCCTTCCCGATTCTGGAGAAATACGGCATCCCGGCAACGGTCTTCCTGGTCACTGCTGTTGTCGGCGATGCAAAGCACTTTTCCTGGGAAGACGCCCGCGCGATGCAGGCGAAGGCTTGCGGCTTCGAGTCGCACACCGTGCACCATTACGATCTCACCTCACTGCTGGCCGACCAGCTCGACGCCGAATTGCGTGAATCGAAGCAGGCTATCGAGGAGAAGTTGACGTCACCGGTGACCCAGATCGCCTATCCTTCCGGCAGTTGCAATACGCAGGTGACCGCGCAAGCCCGCCTTGCCGGCTACCGGATCGGCTGGAAGAAGGGCGGCGGTCCGGTCACCCCTGGCGACGATCCCTACCTGCTCCCTCGCATCCGTATCCGCGGCTGCACGGACATGCCGGATTTCGCACGGAAGGTGTGGAGCGGGGTGTATGTGATCCGGGGAGAGGGAAGGACGTAATACCCGGTTCATGATTTGTCATCATTATTTCAATCGAATATTGGTTGCATATTGTATCATCAGTGGTATACTATTGGTGAAGGGAAGTCACAATATGCCAACAATCAATGTTCGGGGAGTTCCCCAGGAGACTTACGACCATTTTCGTCGGCTCGCCGAGGCAGATGGGAAGAGTTTGAATGCGGAAGCCCAGGCGATTTTCGAGGAAGGCGTCCGGCAGCGCATGGTGCGCCGGAGTCGCGAAGAAGGATTGCGGATGGCCGATGAGAACCGGGCACGCGTGGGGCGCGTGGGTGTCGATAGTCTGGAATTGTTACGCGAAGGGCGGGAAGAGCGATGAGCATCTTGCCGTCAGCCAGTGTCATCGACGCGAGTTTTGGCATCAAACTGGTGATAGAGGAAGATCATTCTTCGAGGGTACGTGAATATTTAGAGCGTCTGCTCGACGATCCGCCGTCCCTGGTATATGTTCCGGATCTATTCTTCACCGAATGTGCGAATATTTTATGGAAACTCGTATCTCGAGGGATGATATCCCCCGGCGTTGCCGAGCACAATTGTCAAGCGTTGCTGAAGTTGATGCTGCCGGTCACCTCCGGCACGGAGCTAATGGCGCGCGCCGTGGAACTCGGCGTTGCATACGGCATCTCGGCTTATGATGCCAGCTATCTCGCGTTGGCCGAGAAGTTGCATTTACCGCTGCTCACTGCCGACAATCGCCTGGCGGCGGCAATGGCCAGCAGTCCATATCAAGTGATCGCCCTTGATAACCTCTTTGCGCCTTCCTAACGGGGCTGTCTGGCGCTTTTTACCATCTCCGCGACGGCGCTGCCGCGCTCGAAGGCGCGGCGGAGAAAGGTTTCCTCTTCGACATTCTCGTAGGACCCCATGGTGGCTTCCATGCTGACGCATTTCATGTAGGATGAAGTTGCGAGGATGCCGGCCAGGCGGGGCCACTCGGTCGTGCCGTCGAGCGGAACCTGGTGCAGGTCGCCGCTGCCGTCGTTGTCGTGCAGGTGGATGCTGAGCAGGCGGTCCTTGACCGCTTCCAGGTGCGCCAGGCCCTCCCCGCCCATGTTACCGTGACCGGAGTCGTAGCACAGGCCAAGGTAGTCGGGATCGTAGCGGGCGAAGAGCCAGCGCAGGCCGGCAAAATCGTCGGCGGGCATATTTTCCACGGCGATGCGGACGCTGTGCCGGCGGGCATACGGGGCCAGCGCGTCCAGCGAGCGGAGGACCTGCGCCCAGCGCCGTCGTCCCTCCTCATCATCCTGCCAGCGAGGCGCGTGCATGATCACCACGTCGCTCCCCAGGCGGGCGGCCATCGCGATGCGGTTCCGCACCAGCTCCACCCCCGCCCGCCGTTCATGTTCAAATGGCGAATACCAGCATTTCTCCGGCCCCACCGACCCGTGCAGGTCGAGCAGCGCCAGGTCGAACTCCGCCAGCCACTTCCCGATCTGCCGGATCTCCGAGGGCGTATAGAGAAAATCGGTGTTCCACTGGTGGCACCAGTGCACGTGGGTGAATCCCGCATCGGCGATGCGGCGCAGGTAGGGTTCCGGGTTGCCGGTGCTGGTGCGATAATCGGAAGTGAGAGAGAGCATCATCTGTTTCGGACTCCTGGCGATTGGAAGGATGGGACCGATAGGCTCTTTTGAGGAAAAATTCTCTACACCGTGTCGAGAAAATCGACCTGTGACCTGAATTTTCCTCAAAAGATACCAACAAAGCCCAGCCGTGAACCAAAGATCAGGATCGTTCTCTTTAGAGAAAAGCCTGTTGGTTCCGGCTCCGCCGGATTGGGACAAATAGGACTTATAATGGTGACCAGAAAAAAAGACCGCCCCGGATTAATCCGGGGCGGTCGTCAGAGTAGGGTCAGATCTCCGCGCTGTCGGACAGGTGCGGCTCGTCGTCCATGCTGAAGTTCTGCATGTCGCCGTCGCCGAAGCTGAAGTCCTCTTCGTCGTCGCTCTCGCCGCCTTCGTTGATGATGCTGAAGGCCTGGGCGATCTCCTCCGCCTGTTCTTCCGCGCGGCGCAGGTCGAGATCGGATTCCTCCAGCAGGCGCTCGACGAAGTCCTGCTCGGTGGAGGTGGCCTCCGGCTCCAGCAGTCGGATTTCACCGCCCGGCGTGATCAGCTTGAGCGTGCGGTAGCGATCCATGCCGGTGCCGGCGGGGATCAGCCGCCCGATGATGACGTTTTCCTTCAGGCCGACCAGGCGGTCCACCTTGCCCTTGATGGCAGCGTCGGTGAGCACGCGGGTGGTCTTCTGGAAGGACGCCGCGGAGAGGAAGGAATCCGTCGCCAGCGACGCCTCGGTGATGCCGAGCAGCACCCAGTCGGCTGAGGCTTCCTGGCCGCCGGCCTCGCGGATGCGGCGGTTTTCATCCTCGAATCCGAAGCGATCCACCACCTGGCCGGGCAGGAATTCGGTGTCGCCCGGTTCGGTGATCTTGCGCCGCCGCAGCATCTGGCGGACGATGATCTCGACGTGCTTATCGTTGATATCGACACCCTGGCTGCGGTAGACGCGCTGGATCTCCTGCACCAGGTACTCCTGCACGTCGCGCGGGCCGCGCATGCGCAGCAGCTCCTGCGGATCCAGCGGGCCTTCGGTGAGCGGATTGCCCGCCTTCAGCACGTCGCCGACATCCACGCGCAGGGAACCGCGGTATGGCACCATGATGCGGTCTTCCAGCACCACGCCGCCGACGCCGGCCTGCCGCAGCCTGGCGACGGTCGGCAGAGTCAGCTCCTTGCCGGCCTCCACCAGCACATCGCCGGAGTTCGGATCGAGCACATTCTCGCCGAGCAGCTTCCCGACGATAGCCTCCTCGGGCTGCAGCGGCACTTCGGAGTGGATGACCACGCTCTTGCCGCCGCCGCGGGTGTCGATGGCCGCCACCGCGCCGTCCACGTCAGCCACGATGGCCTGTCCCTTGGGCTTGCGCGCCTCGAAGAGCTCGACCACGCGCAGCAGACCGGAGACCTGCTGCTCCATGACCTTCACCATCTTCTGGATCTGCTTCACGCGCTCGCGCTCGCTCACCTCGGTGCCGAGCTGCACGCGGCCGCGGTTCACGTCATCCAGAATCTGCTGCAGCGTGCGCACGCGCTGTTCCTTCACGTTGGCGACGCCGGTCAGGTACTGACCGGCAACGCCGCCGGTATGGAAGGTGCGCATGGTGAGCTGGGTGCCCGGCTCGCCGATGGACTGGGCGGCGATGATGCCCACCGCCTCGCCCACTTCCACCAGGCGCCCGATGGCCAGGTCGCGGCCGTAACACGCGGCGCAGATGCCCTGCCGCAGCTCGCAGGTGAGCGAGGAGCGGATGGGCACCTTGCCGGAGGCCAGCGGGCCGGCGTTACGCAGCTTGCGGGTGATCTCCTGCAGTTGCTGCAGTTGGGCCGGCGTAGCGCGCTTCCCCTCGCCGACGACGACCTTGCCGGACGTCGGATCGACGAGTGGCTGGCCTTCCAGCATCGGCAGATTCGCGCGGGCGCGGCGGGAGAGTTCGGCGAATTTTTCGACATCCGCCACCACACGGCGGATATGGGTGAGCGGCGATTCCAGCTCATTGCGGTTGTAGCGGGTGCCGTGGTCCTCGCAGATGGCCATTTCGACCAGTTGCGTGCCGCAGTGCGGGCAGACTTCGTTCGCCACCGCCTGTTCGATCCGCAGCGCCCGGGCATCCTTCTCCGCTTCCTCCGCGCGGGCGGTGGATTCGACCTCCGCCTGCGCGTCCACGCGCAACAGCTCCGGCGGCAACAACTCCTCGGCCACGCCCGTCTCGGGCATCGCTTTCAGGTCCTCCTCCGCCTTGGGGCCGACCTCTGCGAGACCGCCCGACGCCAGCTCGGCATCTGGCGGCATCGCCTCCGCCGTCGCTTCGGCTTCCTCCGCCGACGCCGTGAGTTCCCCGTCCGGCATTTCCAGGTTCTCGATGGCCTGGGCCATGTCCGTGGTGAAGTCCTCGGCCATCAGGTGCTCCAGCGGGTGCGGGATGGCGCGCTGCTCGGCCTCCTTCATAGTGGCGGCGAAGCGCGTGGAGCGCGTCAACTGGGCGACGGCCTCCTCCAGGTCGGCCTCGGTGATAATCGTCTCGCAGCCCGGACAGTGCCAGGCGCGATGCATGACGCCTTCGTCCTTCGGGCACGCGGGCAGCGTGCGGTGGCTGATCTCCTGATTGCGCCGGAGGATCAGCTTCCCGGTGAACGGGTCGTAGATGTCCTGCGCCGCGGTACGGCTTTCGATGCGCCGCTCAAGCGACTCGATTTCTTCCTGGCGGTCGCGGATGGCGCCCACCTCGATGCCGGCATGGGTGCCGCAGTCATGATCGCGCACGATCACGTCCTGCGCCACATCCACCATGCGGCGGGTCAGGTAGCCGGCGTCCGCCGTGCGCAGCGCGGTGTCCGCCAGACCCTTGCGCGCGCCGTGGGTGGAGACGAAGTATTCCAGCACGTTCAGGCCTTCATGGAAGTTCGATTTGATCGGCAGGTCTTCGATGAAGCGGCCGAATGGGTCGGTCATCAGGCCGCGCATGCCCGCGAGCTGCTGGAGTTGGCGGATGGTGCCTCGCGCGCCGGACTTGGACATCATGAACAGCGGATTGAATGGGTCGATGCCGGAGAGCATCGCCTGGCCCACCGCTTCCGCCGCGCGCATCCACAGTTCGCACACTGTCTGCGAGCGTTCGCCTTCGGAGATGACGCCGTTGGCGAACCTCAGGTTCGTCTCCGTCACCGCCTTTTCCGTCTGCGCGATGATCTTCTCGCGGTCCATATGCGGCACGTCCATGTCGGTCATCGCAATCGTGATCCCCGCGATGGTGGCGTATTTGAATCCGAGCTCCTTCAGGTCGTCCAGCAGTTGCACGGTGCGGTCATGCCCGTAGGTTTCATAGCAACTGCGCACCAGCCCGGCCATCTCCGTGCTGTCCACCACGCGGTCGAGGAACCGCAGCTTGGGCGGCAGCACCTGGTTGAAGATGATGCGTCCCACCGTGGTGTTGACGAGCACCCCGTTGATGCGCACGTTCACTTCCGCGTGCAGGTCGACCAGTCCGGCATTGTGCGCCAGGATGGCTTCCTCCGCGCTCGGGAAGGTCTTGCCCCAGCCTTTCGCGCCCTTGGCCGCCTTCTGTGTCAGGTAGTAGCTGCCCAATACCATGTCGCGGGTGGGCGTCATCATCGGCTTTCCATGCGCCGGCGAGAACAGGTTCTCGGAGGACATCATCAGGATGCGCGCCTCTGCCTGCGCGGTGGTGGACAGCGGCACGTGCACCGCCATCTGATCGCCGTCGAAGTCCGCGTTGAATGCCGGGCACACCAGCGGGTGCAACTGAATGGCCTTGCCGTCCACCAGCACCGGCTCGAAGGCCTGGATGCCCAGGCGGTGCAGGGTGGGCGCACGGTTCAACAGCACCGGATGATTGGCGATCACCTCTTCCAGCGCGTCCCACACTTCGGGGCGCATGCGCTCGACCATCTTCTTCGCGGTCTTCACGTTATTCGTGAGGCCTTTCTGCACCAGCCGCTTCATCACGAACGGCTTGAAGAGTTCGAGGGCCATCTCCTTCGGCAGGCCGCACTGATGCAGTTTCAGGTGCGGGCCGACCACGATCACCGAGCGGCCGGAGTAGTCCACGCGCTTGCCGAGCAGGTTTTTGCGGAAGCGGCCGTCCTTGCCCTTCAGCATGTCGGACAGCGATTTCAGCGGGCGGTTGTTGCTGCCCGTCACCGGGCGGCTGCGGCGGCCGTTGTCGATGAGCGCGTCCACCGCCTCCTGCAGCAGGCGTTTCTCGTGGTTGATGATCGACTCCGGCGCGCGCAGGTCCTTGATCTTCTTCAACCGATTGTTGCGGTTGATGATGCGCCGGTACAGGTCGTTCAGGTCCGACGTGGCGAAGCGGCCGCCGTCGAGCTGCACCATCGGGCGCAGCTCCGGCGGGATCACCGGCACGGCGTCCAGGATCATCCACTCGGGGCGGTTCTTCGACTTGCGGAACGCCTCGATCACTTCGAGCTGCTTAACGGCGCGCACCCGCTTCGGCCCGGTGGTCTCGCGGATGATGGTGCGCAACCTCCTCCCTTCCTCCTCCAGGTCGATCTGCTTGAGCAGCGTCTTGATGGCGTCGGCGCCGGTCTGCGAGATGAACAGCGTGCGGCCCGGCACGTGGCGGAACATGACGCGGATGCCGCTCGACAGCCGCACCTCGTCCTCGCCCTCGAAGCCGAACTCGCTCTCCTCGCCTTCACGCTGGATCACGAACAGGTCCACTTCATCCGCCAGGTTGCCCAGCGAGCGATGCTCCGGCTCGGTGAGCAGCTGCTTTTGCGTGATGCCGGGCTGCATGTCCAGGTTCTGCCCAAGCAGCAGGCGCATGGCGTTATCCAGCTCGATCTTCCGCTCTTCGACCACCCGCCGTTCGTAGG
>Ga0315284_10009548_pt1 | contig 13828 bp, 10 predicted proteins | sample YL17G09_16_MG_FD_203696 | JGI IMG/M metagenome (GOLD analysis project Ga0315284, IMG submission 203696) | Sediment microbial communities from Yellowstone Lake, YNP, Wyoming, USA - YL17G09_16 | ecosystem: Environmental > Aquatic > Freshwater > Lake > Sediment | place: USA: Wyoming | collected... | reverse complement strand
TTTTCTGAAGGCGGACATTTTAGCAATGTTGAGGGGAGGAGTCCAGAAAGAGACGATGTGTGCGACTGAATTGACAGGAAGAAAATAGGTCGATTATCATAGGTGGCATATCTTCCGGAATGAGAGCTTTTATAATGAGAAATATATTCTTTGGTTTACTGGGCGCCCTGTTTCTGGCCCTCGGTCCTATGGCCGCGGCTCAAGATGAGGACCAGACGTTGCGCTTGGCCATCGGCGATCCTCAGTTCAAGGATAGGACGCTGGACATTCAGGCCGGCCAGATTTTCTCCGCGGCCCTGGGCCGGCCAGTGCTTTGGGAGTCCATGGCTGAAGACCTGGGCCGAGCAAAGTTTGTTTATATCGGCGAAACACACAACAGCCTGCCCAACCACGACCTTCAATTCCGCATCCTCCTCGCTCTGTCCCACAAGGACGCGAACTTGGCCGTCGGCCTGGAGATGTTTCCGGCGGCCTCCCAGGAAGTGCTCAACAAATGGAGCCTGGGCCTGTTGACCGAAGAGGAATTTCTCCGCGAGGCGCGCTGGTACGTGGTCTGGAACTACCATTGGGGCTTCTATCGCCGGATCTTTGCCCTGGCCAAGGAGCAGTCCATCCCCCTCCGGGCTCTTAATGTCGAACGGGACATAATCACCAAGGTCCGGATGAGGGGTTGGGAAGGTCTTTCCGACGAGGAAAAAAAGCTCGTCCCCAAGCCCGATCTTTCCAACCGGGACCACCGGGCCCTGATGAAAGCTGTTTTTTCCGCCGAGGAACTGCCGCCCCAGATGAAAGGCGCAGGTTTTGAGGCTGTGTTTGAAGGGCTGTACGGGGCCCAGTCCGCCTGGGACGAGGTGATGGCCGCCAATACGCTCAAAGCCTCACAGGACGGAAAAAGGCGCGTGGTCGTTCTAGCCGGCTCCGGGCATCTCCTCTACAACCTGGGGATCAACCGCCGGGTCTATGAGACGAACAGACTGCTCTTCCGGACAGTCGTTTGTGTGACTGTGCCAAAAGGCCGGTCCAGCCTCACCGTCTCCCGGACGCTGGCCGACTACATCTGCGGATTGAGCGAAGAGGAGCGTCCTGCCTATCCGTCGCTCGGGCTGCGGCTGCGGACTGTGGCCGGCCTGAGCAACCTTGTTATAGAATCCAAGCCTGTCGAGGGAGCGGCTGTGGGCCAGGATTTTGAAAAAGGTGATATCATCCTGGCTGTGAACGGGAAAGCCTACTCCGACATCAATGACCTGCGCCTGGAACTGGCCGTGTTCACCTGGGGCCAGGAGGTAAAGTTCAAGCTCCTGCGCGCCGGCGAGGTGCGTGAGGTGACGCTGAGGATTATTCCGCCCCCGCCCAGGGCCGGGCCCGCCGGCCGGCCTCAAGAGGATCAAGCGGGCTCGAAATAGAAGAAGCCGGAAATAGACGAAGAGGGAGGCTCCTCTCATGAAAAAGATCAGACTCATCACAATGCTTGCATCGGGGCTGGCCGTCGGCATCTTTATCTTGAACGCCGCGGCCTTCGCTTCCACTCCGGCTCTTTTGACGCCGGCCGAAGAATGCGGTTATACCGCCTACAGCCAGCATGAGGACGTGACCCGGTTCCTGAGCTATCTGGAGGCCACGTCCAAGGAGACCGTGGTCAAGGTCGTCGGCCGAACCAGGGAGACGGAAGAGTTCCCGGCCAAAGACATCTATCTTTGCATCCTGACCGAATCGGGCGTGGCCTCCCCCGACAAATTGGACAGGACCAAGCCTACCTTGATGATCACCGCCTCCCAGCACGGCAACGAGCAGTCGGCCAAGGAGGCCGGCCTAGAATTTCTGCGCGACCTGGCCGTGGGAGACCTCCGGCCGCTGCTTAAACAGGTCAATGTCCTGATCATGCCCCAATGCAACCCCTACGGAAATAGCTTCGACCGCCGCCAGAACGAACAGAACCTGGACCTCAACCGCGACCACACCAAAATGGAATCGGAGGAAGTGGCGGTCATGCACCGCGTCTTCCGGGCCTGGATGCCCGAGGTGACTCTGGACATGCACGAGAAGGGCGACGACTACTACCGGGTGTCCTTGGGCTGTGTCTCGAACATCAACATCTCTTCCGAGCTCCAAAGCTTCTCCCGGGAGACCATCCTCCTTGAAGTGGAAAAAGCCCTGGACAGAAAAAACATCACTTTCTGTGAATATGTGGTCACTGATGACATCGAATTCAACATCTCGACGGGGGTCAACTTCCCGGCCGAGATGCTGCGCGGCCGGGAAACGATGATGCGTTACAGCACCGTGGAGCTGAACGACGGCCGCAGCGGTCCGGGCATCTATGAGACGCTGGCCTTCATCATGGAGTGCGCCTCCCGCCATGATTTGCTGACCCTCCGGGAGCGATCCCGCTGGCAGTCGAGCGGGCTGCGGGCTTGGGCCGAGGCCGCGGCCCGGCATGGCCAGGAGATCCTGGCCATGGTAACCCGCCTGCGCGCCCAACTCCTGGCCAAAGCCAGGATTTACAGCCCGGACGATGTGGTCCATCTCCGGATGGAATATGCCCGCGATCCCGGGCAACCGAGGCTGGTAAGAAAGAGGTTCGAAACGCCCTCCAGCCCCGCTCAGGTCAAAGTTGTGGAACAGGCCGTCCAGAACTGGTTCCCCAAGGTCGAATCCCGGCTGGCCGTGGCCCGGCCTCTGGGCTACCTCATTCCGGGGGATAAGACCACGGTGGTCGAGACTCTGCTCCGGCATAAAATCGCCGTGGACATGTTCACTCAAGACGGGCCGGTCTCTGTGGAAGCCTATGGAGTGAAATCCGTGGAGCCGGCCGATTTCGACTGGCTGCCGCCCAAGGCCATCGAGGTGGAAAAAAAGGCGATGACCGTCATAGTCCGGAAGGGCGATTTTTACGTGTCCTGCGCCCAGCCGGCGGCCAACCTGATTCCCTGCCTGCTCGAGCCTCAATCCCAGTTCGGTTTCATCTGTTTCCAGAAGCTCAAGCTGGTGCCCAAGGCCGAGGAGATCTTTTCCATCACCCGCTATGTGGAAGGCAAACCGCTGCCCTTGATTCCTTACAAAAGATTCCTTTAAAGGGAAAAGAGAAGCCTCACTTCCTTTTATCGGGATAGGCCGGGTGATGGGGAACCTCGACCGGCTCTTTCTCTATTTTCTCCTGGAGATACTTGACGGCCGCCTCGAGCTGAGCGTCTTTTCCCTGGAAGGTGGCGCGCGGCAGGTTGTCCACCACGATATCCGGGTCAAGGCCGTGACCCTCGATGAGCCATTCGCCCTCCGGGCCATAGACACCCGTTTCCGCGGCCGAGGCGATTCCCCGGTCGACCAGGATGTTGCTCTGGCTCAACCAGATTTCGCCACCCCAGGTTCGCGTCCCGATGACCTTGCCCAAGCCCAGCCGTCTGAATCCTTCGCTGAAGGCCTCTCCGTCTGAAGCCGTGGACTCGTCGCACAGGACGACCATGTGCCCACGGAAAGCGTATTGCATGTTCCAGGTCGGCCTGCCCAGCCGGCCCTGCCAGTAGAACCAGGCCCGCCGCAGGAGTTTTTCCAGAATCCAGGAATCGATGTTCCCGCCGCGGTTATGGCGGACGTCGATGATCAGCCCCTTGCGGTCGAAAACCGGATAAAAATTTTTGACCCACTCGGTGTAGTTGTCCCCGCCCATGGCCCGCAGATGGACGTAGCCGATATCGCCCTTCCCCGCCTTCTCAACGGCCAGGCGGCGGGTGTATTCCCATTCGGCATAGCGAAGGTCGGACTCGGCCCCGCTGCTGATCGGATAGACGATGGCCTTGACGGCCGCTCCGCCTGCCGCGGGCTTGACCTCGAGCAAAACCTGCTGGCCGGCCGTGTTGCGCAGGAGGAGTGACGGGTCGGTCACCTCGAGCGTCGGCCTGCCGTTGAGGGCTGTGATCACGTCGCCTTCCCGGATGTTCAGCATGGGCTTGGACAGCGGGGAAGAGCGCTCCGGATATTCAGGGTCCGACCGATAGATGTGCTCGACCCGGTAGCCGCCTTTGGCCTCATCGCGGGCCAGCTTAGCGCCCAGCGAGCCGGGGGCCACATTGTCGGCGCTCTGGCGGATATCGCCGCCCCGGACAAAGGTGTGGAGGGCCGACAGCTCCCCGACCAGATGGGCCAGCAAGTCGTTGAGTTCGGACCGGTCGCTGACCCTGTCCACAAAAGGCCGGTGCCGCTCCAGAAGTCCTTGATAATCGACGTTATGAAGGTTCCGATCGTAGAAATAGTCCCGCTCCATACGCCAGGCGTCGTTGAACATCTGGCGCCATTCCTGCTTTGGGTCGAGGGAGAAAGTCCAGCGGGACATATCGACTTTCTTCTCCCCCAGGGACGGGGGGGCTGCGCCCGCGGCGTCGATGACGTACAGGTCACTGTCCTTCTGAGCGAGGATTTTCTTCCCGTCGGCCGAAAGTTCGAAATTCCGGATGTCCTCCAGGACCGTCTTGGCCTGGACGTTGCGGTTCTTGACCTCAACGGCCTGAAGCTTGTTCCGGCCAGCGGCGGCACTCTCCCGGTCGATGAAGAAAAGCATTTTTTCAGAAACGGCGAGTTGAGAATAAACGCCGGCCGGGAGGGGGATCTCAAAGACGCGATCCTGGAGGCCGGCCATCTCGATCACCACCTTGGCCGCGGCTGCCTTAGGCCCTTTTGACTCGGCGGGTTTTTCGGCCTTGGCCGACTCTCCGGCCGGGGCCTTTGCCTCCTTGGCTTCTTTCTGCGCCTTGTCTTCCTTAGTGAGCTCATTGGAAGGGGCGAAGGGGAAGGTCTCCTTGGCGGTCAAGGCCAGGGCATAGATTTTAGTCGTCTTGTCAAAGTAGGGTTCCGGCTGGCGGGGTCCCCAGGGGCTGCCCACGGCGCTCCGGAAATATCGGTCGGACAGAAAATAGAGCCACTTTCCGTCCGGGCTCCAGGCCGGGTTGTAGGAGTCGACGCGGTTGTCGGTCAGCTCGCTGATTTGGCCCGTTGCGGCGTTGAGGAGCATGACCTGCTGGAAAGAGTTGTCGGCGGTCTGAACGAAAGCCAGCCACTGGCTGTCGGCGGACCAAGCCAGGTCGTCGAACATCCCGTTCGAGGATTCGGCCACCCGGCTCAGGGTTTTCTTGTCAAGGCTGCAAAGCCAGAGCTGGTTGTCTTTGTCGGCGAAGGCGATAGCGCGGCCGTCGGGCGAGGGAATTCCGTCGAAGCGGATGACTTTGGCGCCCGAGGTGAGCTGCTCCTCCGGCCCCAGCCCGTCGGCCGGGGTGCGAAGGAACTCCCACTCGCCGCTCTCATCGGACAGGATCATCAGGCTTTTTCCGTCCCCCAGGAAGCGGGCGGCCCGATTGCGGACGCCGTCCCGGCGGCTGACCCGGACCCACCGTCCGTCTTCCACGGGGGCGACGAAAACATTGCCGCGGGAAATGAGGACCAGCCGGTCAGCCGAGGGGGAGAGATGCGCGGAGGTCAGATAATCGACCGGCTTGGTGACCCATTTCTCCCGCATCTGATCGAAATCGGAGGGAAGGGCGATAGAGAGGGGAACGTCGCTCCCGTTGCCGATGTCGTAGAGACGAAGGTCGGCCACGAGCTGATAGGCGATTTTCCCGTTGTGAAGCGAGGGCGAGCTGACGTCATATCCCTTGTGGAAGGTGTGTTGCCGGAGAGCTCTGCCCCCGAGGTCCATGGACCACAGGTTCATCGTGCCGTCGCGGTCGCTGACAAAATAGACCCGGTCCTTCCATAGCAATGGGTTTTTGCTCGTGCCGGGATAGTCGGCGGTCAGGGGAGAAGCCTCGGGGTCGCCCAGGGTGTACCTCCACAGGTTCTGGGCGGTTCCGCCCTTGTAGCGCTTGGTGTAGCTTCCCTGGAAAGGAAGACGGGTGAAGAACAGAGTCCGGCCGGCCGGGTCGAACGACCCGTCCGCTGCCTGGCTGAGGGGGAGAAGGGTTTCGGTATTTGTCTCCGGGCTGAGGACCAGGAGCTGGGTGCTGGGCAGGGTCGAATATTTCTGGGTGGCGTAGAGGATTTTTCCGTCCGGCGTCCAGCCCACTACGGTCGAGGTCTGGCCGGAAAACGTACGGCGGGCCGGCAGTCCGCCGGCCAGGGGCATAGTGTACACCTCGGTCGGTCCTTCGTACTGGGCGGAGAAAGCGATGGTTGTCCCGTCGGGAGAGATGGCTGGGTTCGTCTCCAGCCCAAGATGTGTCGTCAGGCGAACGGCCGTCCCTCCTTTTATATCAACCGACCAGAGGTCGCCTTCCGAGGTGAAGACAACGGTGTCCCCGTGAATGGCCGGGAAGCGGTAGTATCCGTTCCGGCCGGCGGAAAAGCCGGGGAGGACAATCCAGGCTAGGCCCAGAATGATGGCCCAGAGGGCAAAGATTTTTTTCATGATGAGAGCTCCTTTCTCAGGCGTCCGACGATAAGGCCCTATTGTAAGAACCAGAAGAGGTATTTATCAAGAGGCCACCGCCCCCTCAGATCGCTTATCAGGAAGTTTTGATGGCCGCCAGCTCTCTCCTGCCGGAGGGGGAGGTCTGAATGATTTCCGGCTCATGGGGAACAGCGGACGGCTCCCGTGCCGCCCTTCGCCGTGCTCAATCCGTCCTTGACATGTTCCGAGATGCGGATTTATGCTTCCTCATGATGGTTGGATGGGAGAATCGAGGAGGAAAACACATGAGAAAAAAGATGCAAACGGTTGGATTGGCGGTTTTCGGTATACTGTTCTCGGCTGCTTTGGTCAATGCCGGCCAAGATGTGCCAGGCAGCAAAGATCCCACGCTCTTCACCCGTATGCCCGGGTGGTATATCAACCAATATGAGGAGAATGAATTCGGCTCTTACGAGTTTACCGGGACCAATGGGCAAAAAACGACTATGGAAGGCCATAGACTGATCGTATCCTATACCTGGTCCGGAGCCGGCAAAAAGCCTTCGTCCCTGCAGGTGGTCAGAAACTACCAAAACGCGATCAAGAAAATCAGCGGAACGGTTCTGTACGAAAGAGGCGATGATTTTACGACCATGAAATTGGTGAAAGACGGACGCGAAACCTGGGCGGAGCTTGCCTCGGAAGTGGATGCGGGATGGGGAGGGTTTATCCTGACCATTATTGAGAAAGGCGGCATGGTCCAAAATGTTACTGCCGATGCAGCGGCCATGAAATTGGGTATTAAAACCGAAGGACATGTGGCCATTTATGGAATCAATTTTGACACCAACAAATCGGAGATCAAACCTGAATCGGACGCAGCCATTGCCGAGATCGCCAAATTGCTCAAACAGGATGCCACACTGAAGCTGCATGTGGTGGGGCACACGGATAATATCGGGGGGCTGGATGTAAACATGAAGCTTTCGTACGCGCGGGCTGAAGCGGTTAAAGCCACGCTCGTGAGCAAACACGGGATTGGGGCAAGCCGCTTGAGCACGTTTGGCGCTGGGCCGTATTGTCCGGTAAGCACCAATCTGACTGAAGAAGGCCGGACCAAAAACCGACGCGTGGAACTGGTGCAACAATAGTAAGATCTAAAAAACAGGAACAATTCGAAGAGGAAACCCTCGTCCGCCGCCGCGGGGAGTTGACGTTCAATTCTTCTTTTCGGTAAGCTCCAGGAAGATCACTTCGACTAGGCTGGGCCAGCGCCGGCCGCCGGCCGCCACGGTGTCCACAATATTGAAAGCTTTTTTGACCTCGTCCAGGTTTTTCTTCTCGGCGATGAGGGCCTTCACCTTATCCAGCCTTTCCTGGATATAGGCCAGCCCCTTTTCCAGCTCTGCTTTTCCTACAGGCTCACTGTGGCCGGAAACATAAATGTCTGCATCCAAGGCCAGCAAGGCCTCTAGTGTCTTGATCGCTCCAAGCACGCTCCCATTCTTTTGGCGGTGGATGAGGGGGTCGCGGCCGAGGAACAGCAGGTCGCCGATAAATGCTACTTTATCCTCGGGAATATAGACGACTGCGTCACCGTCCGTGTGGGCCGGGCCGAAATAGAGGAGCTCAAAGCGCTTCCCGCTTGAGAATATAGTCATCGTCTCGGTAAAGATCAGGTTGGGAAGATAGGCCTGTTGGCGCGGGTCCTGGAAGGCAACGGCCATGTGCTTGCGGGTATTTTCCTGAGCGACGATATCCAGCCCGGCCGGGAATCCGGTCAGGCCGTTGACATGGTCGCCGTCGCTGTGGGTAAGCAGGATGGTCGTCACCGGGACCGGGATAATCTTTTTCGCTTCCTCCAGCATCTTTTTGGCCGATTCGTCGGTCATTTTAGCGTCGATGATAAACGCCTCTTTGTCCGTCCAGAACAGGCCGCAATTGGCGCCGCTGCCGCCCATAATTTCATAGATGTGTCCCCGTATAGGAGTCAGGGTGAGGGGAGGGGGCTCCGGGCGGGCCTGAACCGGCTGGCCCTGCGGCTGCTGGGCCAAGGCCGCTCCAAACACAAAACAGACGGCAATGATCATTCCGTAAAAAAGCCGGTTGGATTTTATGGGCATGTCGCTCTCCTTTGAAAAAGAGTGCCCGCCGCGCCCCTTCTTCGTAGCAAAACTGGTCCGCGTGGTTTTTTCCCGGGCCTCGAGCTCTAGACGGCCTGATTATTTCTTCCTTGTCTTTTTAGCGTGCGCCTTTGATTTTTTCGATGGTCTGGTCTTTGTTTCCAGAGCTTTTTGGACCATCACCCCGATGTCGGCCGGGCTCTTGGCCACATGCACTCCCGCGGATTTGAGGGCCGCCATTTTTTCGGCGGCCGTGCCCTTGCCCCCGGCGATGATGGCCCCGGCATGTCCCATCCGGCGTCCGGGAGGGGCGGTTTGGCCGGCAATGAACCCAACCACGGGCTTGGGAAATTCTTTCTTGATGAAGGCGGCCGCCTCTTCCTCGGCCGTTCCGCCGATCTCGCCGATCAGGATGACGGCATCCGTCTCGTCGTCCTCGCCAAACAATTTAAGCAACTCGATATATTTCAGGCCGACGATGGGGTCGCCACCGATGCCGATGGCTGTGGACTGCCCGAAGCCGAGCTGGCTGACCTGGTCCACGGCCTCGTAGGTCAAAGTGCCCGAGCGGGAGATGATGCCCACCCGGCCCGGCCGGTGGATAGCGCCCGGCATGATGCCGATCTTGCATTTGCCGGGAGAGATGACGCCGGGCGTGTTCGGCCCGATGAGCCGGGTCGTCTTGTCCCGCAGATAGGCCTTGACCTTGATCATGTCGAAGGTGGGGATGCCCTCGGTGATGCAGACCACCAGGCCCAGGCCGGCTTCGGCGCACTCCATGATGGCGTCGGCGGCGGCATAGGGCGGGACAAAAATGGCCCCGGCGTTGGCCCCTGTCTCCTTCACCGCGTCGGCCACCGTGTTGAAAACCGGGACGCCCAGGTGGGTCTGGCCGCCCTTGCCGGGCGTCATGCCGGCCACCACCTTGGTGCCGTATTCCTGCATTTTCTGGGTATGAAAGGTGCCCTCTCCGCCGGTGATGCCCAGTACGACCAGCCGAGTCTTTTTATCGATCAGGATGCTCATTGTCCTCTCTCCTCACTTGACCAGCGCGACGACCTTCTCCGCCGCTTCCTTCATGGTGTCGGCCGAGCGGAAGGACATGCCCGAGGCGGCCAGGATCTTCTTGCCCTCCTCCATGTTGGTGCCCTTGAGCCGGACGACCAGGGGGATCTTGAGCCCGACCTCTTTGGCCGCTTTGACGATGCCGCTGGCCACCAGGTCGCAGCGGACGATGCCGCCGAAGATGTTGATCAAGGCGGCCTTGACGTCCTTATCCGCCACCAGGATCTTGAAGGCGTTGGTCACCGCCTCCTCCGACACGCCGCCGCCCACGTCCAGGAAGTTGGCCGGCATGCCGCCCGAAAGCATGATGATGTCCATGGTGGCCATGGCCAGGCCGGCGCCGTTGACCATGCAGCCCACCGTGCCGTCCAGCTTGATGTAGTTGAGGTTGTATTTGGAGGCCTCCACCTCAAGGGGCGACTCCTCGTTGAGGTCCCTCATGGCGGCGATGTCCGGATGCCGGCCCAGGGCGTTGTCGTCGAAGTTCATCTTGGCGTCCAGGGCCAGGACGCCGCCCTGTTTTGTCACCAGGAGCGGGTTAATCTCGGCCAGGGAGGCGTCCGACCCCTCGAAGGCGCGGTACAGGCCGGAGATGAACTTGACTCCCTGCTTGAAGGCCTCGCCGCTCAGCCCCAGCCGGAAAGCAAGCTGACGGGCCTGGAAGGAGGCCAGCCCGGCGGCCGGGTTGACATACTCCTTGAAGATGAGCTCGGGATGTTCGGCCGCCACTTTCTCGATCTCGACGCCGCCCTCCGAGGAGGCCATGACCACCGCCGCCTCGCGGGCTCGGTCGATGACCAGGCCCAGATAGAGCTCCCGGGCGATGTCGAGGGCTTCCTCGACCAGAAGGCGTTTGACTACTTTGCCCTCGGGCCCGGTTTGATGGGTGACCAGGGTCATGCCGATCATCTTAGAAGCCGTTTCTTTAGCTTCCTGCGGGGAGTTGACCACCTTGATGCCGCCGCCCTTGCCTCGGCCGCCGGCATGGATCTGGGCCTTGAGAACGACTCGGGGGCCTATCCGCTGGGCGATCTCGGCCGCCTTGTCCGGTGTTTCAGCCACTTCCCCCCGCGGGATTTGGACCCCGTACTTGGCCAGGATCTGCTTGGCTTGATACTCGTGGATCTTCATATTTTTATCCCTTCCCTAGACTCGGATTTCTCCCCTCTTATTTCCGGCTGACTCCCTTCCCCCTCTCCGCCGGGAAAAACGTCACTCTAGCCGGTACTTGGCCTTGCCTTCCTCGTACAGGTCGCCGCCGTACATGTCGTTGATGACGATGCAGGGGAAATTGTTGACCTTAATTCGGCGGATGGCTTCCGGCCCCAGCTCGGGATAGGCCAGGACTTCGGCTTTCTCGATGCTCTTGGAGATAAGCGCTCCGGCGCCGCCGACCGAAGCCAGGTAAACAGCCTTGTACTTTTTCAAGGCTTCCTTGACTTCTTTGCTCCGCTCGCCCTTGCCGATGGAGCCCTTGAGCCCCAGGCTGTGAAGAGTGGGCGCGTAGGAGTCCATGCGGTAGCTGGTCGTGGGGCCGGCCGAGCCGATGGGCTTTCCCGGCCGGGCCGGCGTGGGGCCGACATAATAGATGAGCTGGCCTTTGATGTCCACCGGCAGCTCTTTGCCCTCCTTGACCAGGTCGATCAGTTTCTTGTGAGCCGAATCGCGGCCGGTCAGCAGGTGGCCGGTGATGAAGACTTTGTCCCCCGCCCGCAGCTTGGCCACGACCTCGTCCGTGAGGGGAGTGGTGATCCTGTGTTCGGCCATGGGTCGGACCTCTTTTCCTCGGCCGGTCCCAAGCTCAGAGCTTGGTCTCCTCGGTCGTCTTCTGCACCGAGGCGATGGTTTTGACCAGCATGGCCTTCTCATCGTCGGCCAGTTTGATCTCGAGGATCTTCTCCAGGCCTTTGGCCGAAATCAGGCAGGGCACGCCGATGAACAGGTTGTTGATGCCGTACTCACCCTGGCACAGCGCGGCGCAGGGCAGGATACGGCGCTTGTTTTTAAGGTAGGACTCGGCGATGGCCAGAGCGCTCCAGGCCGGGCTGAAGAAGGCCGACCCCTTGCCGAAGAGCTTGACAATCTCTGTGCCCGCTTCGCGCGTGCGGGTGACCAGCTTGTCAATCTGCTCCTTGGTGGCGATCTCAGCCAGCGGCACGCCGCCCACTGTGGTCAAACGGGGCAGGGGAACCATGTCCGGGCCGTGGCCGCCCAGGACGGTTCCGGCCACATCGGCCACCGACAGGTTCAGCTCCATGGCGATGAAAGCCCGCCAACGGGCGGTGTCCAGAGTCCCGGCCATGCCCACCACCTGGTGCTTGGGGAAGCCGGTCAATTTATAGAAGGCATAGACCATGGCGTCCAGGGGGTTGGTCAGGATGATGCAGAAAGCCTGGGGGGCATGCTTCTTCACGCCCTCGGCCACGGCGGTGATGATCTTGAGGTTGACGCTGAGCAAATCCTCCCGGGTCATGCCCGCCTCGCGGGGTTTGCCGGCCGTGACGATGATCACCTCGGCTCCCTCGATGTCTTGGTAGTCCATGCTCCCGGTGATGTTGGCGTCGTAGTTGCCGTGGGGAGCCATCTCCATCAGGTCCAGGGCCTTGCCCTTGACCGGGTTGATATACTCCGGGATGTCCAGGATGACGACATCTCCGAGTTCCTTCTGAGCAACGAGCATGGCCAGGATCTGTCCGATCTGGCCGCCGCCGATTACGGCGATCTTTTTCCTCATGTGGATTCCTCCTCGCTAGATTTTGTATCTATGAAAATGGCTAGATACGGCACTTCAAAGATAGGGTCAGGATAATGAATCCTGGCCCTGGCGTCAAGATTGGAACGGCCTTAAACCCTTCTCACTGGTCGAGGAATCCCTTCCACTTCTCCTCAAGCTTGGGATCATGCAGGGTGTCCATCAAATAATCGGTGAAGGCCGCTCCCGTGGCGCCCGTCTGCCGGCCGGTGATGACCAGTTTTTTCTCATATTGGCCGCAGATGTCCAAGGCCATCTCCAAAGCTTTGGCTTTGGCCGGGTAGCCGATGTGGTTGAGGAGCATGGACGCCGCCCGGATCATGGAGGCCGGGTCGGCATATGGGGCCCGTCCCTCGCTGACCATGCGGGGGGCCGAGCCGTGGATGGCTTCGAACATGGCGTACTGTTTTCCGATGTTGGCCGATCCGGCCGTCCCCACGCCGCCCTGGAACTCGGCCGCCTCGTCGGTCAGGATGTCGCCGTAGAGGTTGGGCAGGACCAGGACCTGGAAGTCGCGGCGGCGCTTCTCGTCCACCAGCTTGGCGGTCATGATGTCGATGTACCAGTCGTCGGCTTCGATACCCGGGTACTCCTTGGCGATGCGGTAGAAGTTTTCCAGGAAGCGCCCGTCAGTCGTTTTGATCACGTTGGCCTTGGTGACACAGGTCACCCGACGGCGGCCGGCTTTTTTGGCGTGCTCGAAGCCCAGCCGGCAGATGCGGTCGGCCCCTGGCGCGCTGATGAGGCGGAAGTCGATGGCGATGTCCTTGTCCACCTCGATCCCGTAGGGGCCCAGGGCGTACAAGTCCTCGGTGTTCTCTCGGAAGAAGATCCAGTCGATGCCCTGCTTGGGGATCCGGACGGGTCGGACGTTGGCGAAGAGGTCGAGTTCCTTGCGCACGGCCACGTTGCAGCTCTCGATGTTGGGCCAGGGGTCGCCCTGGCGGGGAGTGGTGGTGGGGCCTTTGAGGGTAACGTGATATTTCTTGATCTCAGCCAAGACGTCGTCCGGGATGGCCTTGTTTTGCTTGGCCCGGTTCTCGATGGTCAGGCCCTCGATGTCTTGAATGAGGACCCTCCCGCTCTTCACTTCCTCCCGGAGCATGGCCTCCAGCACGCGGCGGGCCTCCTTGGCGATAGTGGGGCCGATGCCGTCCCCGGCCAGGATGCCGATCTTGATGGGCTTGAGCTTTCCGTAATCGATCCAGTCGGGAGAGGCCTTGACCCGCTCCATGCGTTGCATCTGGACTTCGAGAAGCTTGCCGAAATGTTCCTTGGCCCTGTCAATGGCGGCTTTATCCATGTGATGTCTCCCTTACCTTGAAATTTAGAAAAAATGCTAGAGAATTCTATATTGATTTTGTCCCAAAATCAACTCAAGGAAAGAGCGGGTCTGCTGTCTGAAGTTGGGATCCTTGACCTTCTCGGCAAAAATGCGCGCGCTGAAGGCCCTTTTGACAAGCAGAGGCATCTTGATTAGTATGACGGAGAAATCATTTTGTGGAGACACATCAT
>Ga0315284_10009546_pt1 | contig 13829 bp, 9 predicted proteins | sample YL17G09_16_MG_FD_203696 | JGI IMG/M metagenome (GOLD analysis project Ga0315284, IMG submission 203696) | Sediment microbial communities from Yellowstone Lake, YNP, Wyoming, USA - YL17G09_16 | ecosystem: Environmental > Aquatic > Freshwater > Lake > Sediment | place: USA: Wyoming | collected... | reverse complement strand
CATCACGCGGTCGGCGTCCTCGTGGAACGGAATCTCGTCGCTCTTGCCATACACTTCGGAAGAGGAGGCGAGCAGGATTTTTTTGCGATAGCGCAGAGCGAGTCGCAGTATTGTCTCCGTGCCGCGCAGATTGGTCTCGATAGTTTGAATCGGGTCTCGGACAATCAATTCCACGCCGACCACCGCTGCCAGGTGATAAATCACGTCGCACTCGCTCACTAGCCGATCCATCACGGTCTCGTTGAGAATGGTTTCGCGGACAAAGTGGAACTGAGGATGACTCGTCAGCCCGGCAATGTTCTCGATCCGCCCGGTGGAGAGATCGTCTACTGCAACCACGCGCTGTCCTTGAGCCAACAAGGCTTCAGCCAAATGACTGCCGATAAAACCTGCGCCGCCGGTGATGAGAGCTTGAGTGGTCATCAATACGCCCCTTTGCCGCGGATGACCACGCCCAGCGTCATCCACAAGATTTTCAAGTCGAGCCACAGCGAATAGTTGCGGATGTAGTAGAGATCATACTGCGTGTTCAGATGCATGGGGAGGTCGCTGCGCCCGCTCACCTGCCACCAGCCCGTGATGCCCGGCGGGACGGCCAGCCGCTGGCGCTGCCACGGCTCGTAATGGGCGGCGATGAACTCTTGCTCCGGGCGCGGACCGACCAGGCTCATCTCGCCGCGCAGCACGTTGACGAGTTGCGGCAATTCGTCCAGGCTCGTCCGCCGCAACAAGCGACCCACGCGCGTGACGCGCGGATCGTTTGGACGCTTGTAAACCGGGTGCCCCACCTCATCCGTAGCGACTACCGATTCCGCCAACTGGTCCGCGCCTTGCACCATCGTGCGAAATTTCAGCGTCCAAAACTCTTTGCAATTCTCTCCCACGCGCCGCTGGCGAAAGATGGCCGGGCCGGGGCTATCGAGCTTGATGGCAATGGCGAGGAGCAGCAGCACCGGCCACAGCAGCGCCAGCGCCAGCGCGCTCAAGACCACGTCGGTCGCCCGCTTGATGGCCCAGTTCGCGCCGTCAATCACCGGCTCGCGCACGCCGATGAGCGGCACTGGGCCGAGCATCTCGACGCTGGCGCGCACCAGCGCCAGCTTGAGCAGGTCGGGCGCAACGCGCACGCGCACCGGCAGCGAGTGAAGATCGTACACCACGCGCTCGATCTGGTCGTATTGCGACGAGGGCAACGTGATGACCACTTCGTCGCAGCCGAACTCGCGCACCAGTCGGGCTGTATCGGCCACGCGGCCCAACACGGGCAAGCCGGTCAGCGCGTCGGCGGGCAGCTCATCGTCCACAAAACCCAACACGGTGAGCACCGGCCCCAAGTCGCGCGCGATGGCGGCGGCTACCTCCACGCCCGGCTCGCCCGCGCCGACGATGAGCACCTGGCCGGGGCGCATCTTTTGTCGCAGCAAGCGCAGCGCCGTCACGCCCGCCACGCGCAGGAGCGTCAAAAGCGCCCAATCCAGCGCGGCAAAGTAGATCACGAGCAGGCGCGAGACTTCACGAAACGAAAAATACAACGCGCCAGCCAGCACCAGGATGGCTACCGGCATCGCCTTGCTCATCCGGCGCACCTGGGTCGCAATGTTCATTGCCCCTTGCGATTCATAGACGCCGAGCACCTGGAACACGGGTGTCCACACGAGCGCGACGATAGCGTAGACGAGCGGGCTGAGCACGTCGCCGGAGCCGAGCGTCTTACCTGGCAGTAGGGGCCGCAGCGCTTCGGCCAGCGCAAGCGCGACCATCGTCGCGGCGAGGTCGGCGGCGGAAAGCAAAGCCAGGAATCGGCGGAATCGTCTAAACATCTCTGCGACCAATGGTCGGCGATCAGTGATCCGTCAGTTTCAGTAGGTGGATGGGATGGTTGTCGCTTTGAAGCGTTTCCACTAGAACTAGTCGCGGGTCAGACTGTGGGTGCTCGTACAGCGCATCCAGAGCTATAGGATGATTGGCCTCCAAGGCCATCCAGGTCGCGCCATATCGCCGGGCTGCAGCCAGCAGTGTGTCTACGTCGCCATTGGGGATTGCGATGGCTGGCTGACCCGTGTGATAGAAATAGCCCGGCGGATTGTTGACCATCACGATGGCCGATGGCTGATAGTTCAGCCGCGCGCCGATGGACTGGTAGACGGCGTCGGCCTTGTTCCAGTCGCGCGCGCGCGGTAAATAAATCGCAGCGCTGAACACGATGGCAAAAGCGACCAATCCCCACGTAAAGACGTGTTGGGCCATTCTTGTATTCCACGTGGCGCGGCGCGTGGCAATCCAATCCACCGCCGCGTCCAGCCCAACCATCGCTGCGGCAAAGATAAAAGGCAACAACGCTGCGCTCGAATGAAACATGCCGCCGCGCACACCAGGAAACGTAAAGGCGAGCGACATGGCCAGGTAGAGCGCCGCGCTGTAGAGTGTCACGATTTGATACAGCGCATCCCGTCGCCGCAGCCAAAATCCAATGACCACGAATGGAGCAAGGAACACCAGTCCATCCACCGCGATCAGCGTCAACAGGTTTGACCACAGCCCGTCGAGCTTGGAACGCAGAATATTCTCCGCGCCCCAGGCCAGGTATGTTGACAGGTCCAATGTCCTGCCAAAGCTGTAAAGGTCGTCGTAGGTGGTCAGGAACAAGGTCTTGGCGCCCGCTGTCGAAAGCAGCCGTCCTGTCACTGCCCAGTTGTGGATCAGCCAGGGACTCGTCACGGCAGCATAGCCAAGCGCCATCCACAGCCCATGGCGAGCGCGCGAAATGATTGTACCACGATTCAAGGCCAGCATGAGCAGCGCACACACCAAGAGCAGCACGCCATCTGCGCGCGTCAGGTGAGCCAGTCCCGCGCACACGCCGGCGACGAATCCCCATCGCTCCCTCTTGCTGGCCGCCCACAGGCTCAGTGATCCAAACACTGCGAACAGCGCGAACGTTTCGGGCATTGCCCAGAACGACACAAAAAAGCCGGAAAAGATGGCAAACAGCGCAGCCGCCCAGCCGTGACGACGATTGGCCGATGTCTGCCAGGCGACAGCGCAAGCAATCACCGGCAGCAGCGCGGAAAGCAGAATGAATGGAACTTGTGCCGCACGAAAGTTGACGCCGAAAACGCGCATCGAAAGCGCGGCCAAGATGGAGGGTAGCGGCATCCAGTACTGATAGCTGGGCCGGGGTAGGGCGGGTGGATCGTCGAGATAATTCCAGATGAACGGCTCGGTGAACCCACGCCCGGTCGCCAACTGCTGTGCGCCGACGGTGTAATAGTAGGCGTCCATGTAGCCGGGCTGCATCTGCGGGAGCGCAAATCCGATCCGCGCCACAAGGGCTAGGGCAAACACCAATGCCAGATCGCGCCAGACTGTTCGACTGTTCATGGCGACTCTACTCGATAGATCGTCACGTCGCCCGCGCGGAATGTCTGAATCAGATATGGCGCGCGCGATGGATCGAACGTGCCCAGGGCGTGCTCGTCCGGGCCGTGATACACGTAGCGCACTCTGAATCGCTTCAACGTCGCTTGACGCTCGACGTCGGCCGAGGTCGCGTCAAAGAACGCCGCGACCTCGGCGTGCTTGCCGCCATAGTCCACCGTTTCCGCCCAATGGCCTAGCACGACGCGATGGCCGATCCGCGCCGGGATCAGGCTGCCCACCGATTCGGAGGCTAGTACCGTCTCGTCTGGCGACGAGTGCGCGCCCAGCCAGTTAATCGCGGCGATTCGATCGGCGGGGTGAAAAAATTTCTCGCTGTGCATGGATGCCAGCGTCGTGTAGCCAATGACCATGTACACGTTCGACATGGACGCAAGGGCCAGAATAAAGTTGATGACCACAAAGCCCACTCGCGCCGACATGCGTTCAGATAGCCTGGCCAGGCCATACGCCGCGACGAGGCACAGGGGAACATGGAGCCCCTCGGCAAAGCGGCGCTGAATGCCGACCGGAAGGTATAGCATCACGCACGCCACACCAATCCAGATCAGCACGAAAACGGCTCGGTCACTACATTCGCGCACAAAGCGCCTCACTCCCAGAAGGGCAAACACCAGCACCAGTCCGAACCCAAGTACATAAAAAATCGGCGGGGGCGATAACGTAATGTTTTGTACCGCCCACTGCTGAAATACCGGATCGCCAATGAAAACGATCACACTGTATAGCAATACCGGGGCGGCACCCGCCATTGCTGCGGAGACGAGCCACCACCAGCGGGCAGAAACGCCACGACGCCGAATCAATTGCATCACTCCAAACGCCATCGCCGGGCCGATGATGATGGCTATCGCGTAGGGGTGAATCGTGGTGAGCAAGAACGCAAACAGTGCTGTTATGGCACAGGCGACTAGGCCTCTTGTCGAGACTCCAAGAGCAGGCGGCTCCAGATGCTCGATCAGGCGTATAGAGATTTCTAGCAGCAGCGTCATCGCAGCCGTAAAGTGCGGAAAAATCATGATCGAAAAGAACGAATTGGCGTCAATCAACCAAAAGTCAATCGGCGAGATGCCATTCGGACCGGCTGGCGCGACAATCTGTACCAGCCAACCCAACCCTGACGAGAACGCGACCAGCGCCAAAGCCAGCCGGTGAACTGTGCGCGTTGGCTGGAAGGCTGCAATGAAACGATGCGCCGCGACGAGGAACAGCGCGCCAAAAACAATTCGCGCCAGTTGATAGACCAGAGGCAGGGATAGACCTGTCGCGCGAGCCAGGTGTCCGAGCGCAACGTAGAACGTTTGCAGGTACGCGCCCGCGTGATCTTCGGGCGTGAACAGCAAATGATATAGCCACTCTCCTTGCGCGCCTTGCTGCATCTTGGCGAGGTGGCTGTGGTAATCGTCCAGATCGAACACCGCGCCGGAAAAACGCGCGTCGTTCGTCTGCGCGGCATATCCCATCACGTAAGGCGCAGCGGAAAGCGTGAGCGCAGCCACAATCACCACGGCGACGTAGAGGCGGTCAGCGCAAGTCATGGCTCACTCTCCCACACGCTCGTAGCGATACACGCGCAGATTGCCCAACGCGATCACCTCCGCGCGGCGAAAGCGCGCGTCCATCCAGCTCAAGTCGGGGTGCTCGCGCCCGACGGCCTTGTACTCGGCAATGGCCTGCTCGTACATCACCACCCACACGCGCCGCGCGCCCGAGGTGGCCGCGTCGAGCGTCGTCGCGTAAAGCCCCAGCGCCTGCTGAGTGGGATAGGCCAGCGTGTCCTCGCCGGAGCCGGGCGCGTCGCGGACAAAGCTCTGCGGCAATGACTGGTCGTAATAGTGCGCGGGGAAAAACGTCAGCTTGTTAGCGTGGACGATCACGTCGCCCGGCTCGATTTTTTCGCGGAGCATTGCGTCGAGTTGGGCGAACGGCCCGCGCGGAAAATCCTGGTAGCTATAGTAACTCGCCAGCGTCGCGATGACCAGCCCGGCCAGAATCGCCGATAGCGTATAACGCGCCACGCGCGGCACCTGCGCCACGGTCCACGCGGCCAGAAGCAGGTAACAAGTTGCTGCTGGGAGCAGTCCTCGAATGACGTACACCGGCCGCCACTGCGAGACCAGGAACAACATCAACACGGGCGCAAAAGCCAGCGTCGCCAGCAGCCACACGCCAAAGTGTGCAGGAGCGCCCTCATGGGCGCGATGTCGCGCCTGGGAAAGCGCTCCTACCAATTGCACGATCACCACGACGAGCAACAGCACTGCGCCGAACAGAGCCGGAGCAATCAGGCCGCGTGGAAAGATGGCGTTCTCAAAATCAAAACTAAAGACGATAAGCGTCTGCACGAGCGTCTTCAAGTCGGGCCGTGTTACCCAATAAGCCTGCTCGATCTTGCCGAACTGGCTCGGCACCAAAGCCAGCCAGGGTGACCACAGTATCGCCATGATCAATCCGGCTAGTGTGGTCTTGACCACCAAAACCCAATACAGCCGACCCGACAAAGCGCATGCGACGACAAACACTCCCAATGCCACAAATGTGAGAAAGCCCAGGTTGTGACTGTATAATGTCAGCGTCCCCAAGATGACAAAGGCGATCCACGCGCGGAGTCTGCCCGTCCGAGCCGCTCGAATAAAAGCCCACAGCGAAGCCGCGCTGCAAAATCCCAGGAGCGCATACATCCGTGTCTCTTGCGAATAAGCGATGAGGAACGGCGACGCCACCGTGAAAGCGGCGGCCCACACCGCCACGCGCTCATCGAATAGTTCGCGCGCCAATCCCCACGCCGCGACGACAGTTCCCAGGCCCAACAACATGGAAGGCATTCGCACGGCGAGCGGTGTTTGCCCTACGAGTTGCATCCATCCGTGAAGCGCAAAGTAATACAGCACGGGGTGCACGTCCGCTGCCGCGCCCTGGACCCGCGCGAGCGTCCCGTACAAAATCTCGCTCATACTTCGGCTGGCATACAGCACAGCGAACGCCTCATCATACCAGAGTAGCCGGTCACTCAAGTTGACGAGTCGCAACGCCGCCGCCAACGTCAACAAGCCAATCAATGCCCAGGAGATGCGCTTCATCGCGTCTCACCCCGAACCACGTCTTGTCCCGGCATGAGGCGCAGTGCCAGCATGACCAGGAACAATGTCACGGGCAGAATGGGCGACAGGATGACGTGCTCCACGCGGTACCCCAGCGGATCCGATGGGATCACGCCAGCGGCACGGACTCCCCACATTCCCACTACCGTTGCCAAGGCCAGTCCCGTGCCGATCACTTTGCCCCACACGCCGCGCGCCGAGAGATCATGCAACACCATCACGAGTGGCAACAACAGCATCACCTGGTTGACGAGTGACGTGCGCGGCGCGATGAGCGTTGTGACGACCAGTGTGAAGCTGATTGCCCACATTGGCAAGGGTTGTGTGCGCCACTCGCGCCACCAAGCTTCGGTCAGCCCGGCCAGCAGCGACAGAACCAACACCACGGTTACTGCGCTGGCTTGCTTCGTGGCGATGACCTCTCCCATCAACGCCACGGGCGACGGAAAAGGCTGCGCCTCATAGTAACTTGTCGCTGCCCGCCAGGTGCCCATCAGCCAACTGGGACACACGACGAAAGAAGCCAACATCAGCGCTCCCAGCGCAGCGGCAAAGGACACCAAGAAACGATAGCGACGTTGAGCCACTGCCCAGAGCAGCAATGTCGGCGCTAGCAAAAAGACCATCTGCGGCTTGGCCGTTGTCAGCGCCAGGCAGGTCCCGGCCCAACTGTCTTGCTTGGCGCGCAAAGCCAGCAGTGTTGCCATCATCAGCGCAAAGACCGGGGGGGAAACTTGGCCCAGCAACAACGCCCAAGTCATTGGATAGAACACCAAAGCTCCGAGTGTCACGAGGAGCACCCGGCGAGCCGAAAGCTCCCAGCCTGCGACTCGCATCGCGCCCACAGCGCCGAGAACTGCAGCTAGCTCCAACACTGTGAACCACGCTGCTTGCGCCCAAGGCAGTGGCAGCAAGAACAACGGCAACAAGAAAAGCAGAATGTAGAGCGGGTAAACAAAGGCGCGATTGTCTTCGTCCTTTTGCGCTGGGCGGCCATAAGATTGCATTTGGAGCAAGTGAGTCAGTTCATCGGAATAGGGGCTGCCGCGCCCTTCTATCATCCATCGCCCGGCCTGCCACAGCGGCTGCAAATCCCACACGAGCAGCTTTTTCTGAGAAGTCAGAGTCGTATATATCCCGACCGTGTTGCCCACCAGGAAAAGAGCAACCAGCACGATTAGCAGTGCACTCTTTCTCACCGATCGTCTCCTTGACCTACCACATGCCAGCGGCCAGAATCAGCGCCAGGCCGGAAGACGCCCACCACGCCACGGCAAAAGGCAACGCCCGCCGATGCAAAGCGGCCATCCAGATCAACAGCGCGGCCAGCAAGCCCAGGCCGACGCGCAGGATAGCCAGCGGATCTTCCCAGGTCGGCTTGGGCATGAGGGCGATGAAAATTGCCTGAGTCAATACCAGGAGCGCATCGTGTCCTCGGATGCTCGTGGGATCGCGCCAGGTATCCCACGCTGCCCACAGCCCCACCATCGCCGCCGGCGCCAAGACCCATAGGCCCACAATGACCTTGCTCGCCGGGTCGGTCAGGTAGCGGATTCCTTCAAACGGGATCAAGAGCGGGCGAGTCTGGTAAGCCGTCATCGGCGACGCGCCCAGCCAGGCGGTCAGAACAATAGACCAGAACAAGTAGGGCAAGAGGCTGGTCGTGAGTAGAGCAATCTCTCGCCAACCTTTTTTCAACAGTTGCCAAACGACCAACGCCGCAGGCAAGATCAGCGCCATCTCTTTGGTCAGCCCGCCTACTGCGAACAGGCAAGCCGCCCAACCGGATCTGCCTTTCTCAAAAGCCAGCCAGCCGCCCAAGGCCAGCGCCAGGGCCAGCGGCTCGGTCAGGTCTGCTCGGACGGCGACCAGGTAGCCCAACGAGAGTGGCATGACCAGCGCCAGCCAGCGCGAAGCGCCGCGCCGCGCCAACAATTCGCCCAAGACGATGCAGCCCGAGGCCGCCGCGATCAGATTGATGACCAGCATTGCCCACGCAATCCCCGTTGGATTCCCCAGTCCCAGCATCCGCGCCAAAAGTGGGTACACGATGCGCCGGTAGCGAAAGTCGGGCTGATCGAGTTTATCTTGGGCGTCCAGCGGATCAACTGCGATGGCATACGAGAACTGGCCGTCGTAACCGGTGCCTCCGCCCCAGGGATGATCGGCAAGATCGGCAGGTCGCTCAAAAATAAAGGCGCGCGGATTCCAGCCGTGATTGGCAAGCACCTTTAAATCAAAGAGCAGCAGCGCCAGGGCCACGACAGCGCCGGGCAAGAGACGAGACTTCAGGTCGTCACCTCCTGGGAATTCATCGCTTGGATCAATTCGACGAGCAGCAAGACGAGCAGAATCGTCCGCAGCGGAATGGTGAGGTAAAGCCATTGGTTCATCCCGCGACTGAGAAACACCGGCCATTCAGCCAGGTTGATAAAGCTCAGAGTGAGGATATACAGCAACGCCCGGCCTAGCGGCAGCGCGATCAACACAAAGGGGATCAACATGACCAGCCACTGCGGACTCCAGCCTTTGCTCCACAAGAAAAAGACGATCAGAGTGATTGCAGTGAATGGCATGAATCGGGAATTAAAAGTTGGTGGCTTGCGCGCCCACAGCCACAAGTAGAACGCGCCAAAGGCAACGAGCGGGAGGAGGGGCGGGATGCGCGGCGGGTTGCCTTGCGGGGCGACGGCCACTGCCGGGTCCAGGTGTTCATTCGCCGCGCCGAAAATGCCGGTGGTCAGGTTGCCATCCACGAGCGCCCACACTGTCAGCCACGACGTCTTGGCTGTCTGCGCGCGAAGCGAAGCATTAGCATACGTCGGGCTGGCGACGAGGAACGGCACGAGCACGACGGCGCAGACGACAGCCAGGATCAGCGTGTAGATGATGGCCTGGCGCACATCACGCCGGAATCGCCAGATGACTGGCAGCAGCAGCGCCGGAAAGTATTTGACCATCGCGCCCACGCCCGCCCACACCGCCGAGCGATTGGAACGTCCGCGCAAAAATTCGTCGGCGGCCAACAACAGGAAAAAGGTCGAAATCACATCGTGGTTGTGCCACATCACAAACGCCGGCGCGAACAGCAGCGCGTACACCCAGGTCAGCTTGAGCGCATTCTCGCGCGAGTGGATGTGACCGGTCAGCCGAAAGACCATCGCCACGTTGCCCGCCTCAAAGACGAGCATCACCAGCGCCAGCACGGTGGCGAACGAGTGGTACGAGTCGCCCGTCAACGCATAGACGCCTTGATAAAGATAAGCAAACAGCGGCGGATATTCCACCCAGTAGCCGAGGAACGGCAATCGCCCCGCCTGGGCTAATTGCGCCAACCCGTAATAGTACGGATAGTCGCCGTACACGGTCAGGTTGTCGGCAGGATAGGCCATCAGCCACATCAACCGGAAGGCGACGAACAATCCCCCCACCAGCGCAATGTCGCGGCGCTCGACCAGCCATTTTCTCATTCGCAAGAGCATGGCCTATCTCTCCCTATCCACTCGCACAACGCTCAAGCCGGGCAGTCGCAGGTCCAAAGCCACCTGGTCTTGATGAGCCGCCAGCCAGGCGCGGACAGGCGGACTGGCCTCGGCGAAAACGTCAAATGGATCGGACTTGGACAGGCGATGGTTGTATTCGCGCGGGCTTCGCCAGACCAGCCAGACTCGCTTGTATCGAGCGGTCATTGCTTCTATCGTCCAAGACGATTCTTCGGACAAGACCATGTGCGGCCATTCGCGTGTTCGATAAGCCGATGCGCCGATGAGCGTTTCCTGATCTTGCGCCAATACCACGTCATCTTGCGCCAGGTCCGCTTCGATAGCGGCAGTCGCTCCGCGCCACTCTTCTTTGGCAAAGAGCGGATCGGCATACAGCCGGCTCGTGCCCCACAACATGGCGATTAGCGCGACCGCCAACGCCGCGATTCGCCACGTCACTCGACGCCAGGCCATGATGCCGGACGACAAAAGCAAAAGGTATGCTGGCAAGCTCGCCATCAAGTAGCGATCCACATAGTAAGGGCGACGCAGCGAAAGCAGAAACAGGGAACCGATGGGCAGCGCCAGCCACCAGGCCAACAGCCGCCGATTTTCATTCCAGGGAAAAAAGCCGCGCAGGAAAACCAGCGCAACGCCCACCATCAATACGACCACCGGCAGCGTGATGGTTTCTGTGTCCGCCGTAACAAAGTTCCACAGGGTTTGCAGTGGAGCGAGTAACCCCGGGCTGGGAATCCAGCCTAGCCCGGTCGGTCGCGCTCCACTTGCTACATACCAGGCCAGCCAGGGCATCAGCGGGATAAACGCTGCGACTTGCGCCAGCAGCCAACGGCGCGCCAGTCGAGTTTCCCGCAGGCGAGGCAGCAGATGAATCAACTGGACGTAGAGCAGTGAAAAGCTGGCATAGTGCATCAGATAAGCCAGCCCGCTGCCCACGGAAAAGAAAATCCATCGCCGCGGGTTGCGCTGCAGCAGGACAAAGCGATCCATCGCCAGCACGCTGAACAAGGCCATCGGCGCATACATCCGTGCATCCTGCGAGTACCAGATATGGAATGGGCAGGCTGCCAGCAAAAGAGCCGCCGCCACGCCGCCTGTCTCTCCTATCAACTTGCGCCCCAACTGGTAGATAGCCGGAATCGCCAAAACGCCGAACGCCGCCGACAGAAAGCGAAAAGCGTACTCGCTGATGCCAGCTAGCGCCGTCACCGGGCGCAGCAAGAGAAAGTAGAGAGGCGAATAGATGCCGGCCACCAACAGCGCTGCCAGGCTATCGCCCAGCGGAGCCAGCGTCGCCAGGCGGGTAAAGCACTCGTCGAACCAAAAACTCTTGGCGCCGAGTTGGCATAGCCGGAGCGCCGTCGCCAGCAGCGTGATGCCGATCACTTGCCACCGGGAGCTTGGCCACTTCATCTCTACTGATCCACGCGCACTACGCTGAGGCCGGGCAGCCGCAGATCGAATGCGACTTGTTGACGATGAGCTGCCAGCCATTCCCGCACGATGGGCGGCGCCTCTGCAAAAACGTCGAAAGGAGGCGCTGTGTATACGCGATGGTTGGACACGTGCGAGCTCCACCATACCAGCCAGACTCGACTATGTTGGGCCGCCGCTTCCTCCAGAGTCTTGGACTCTTCCCCAGGCCATAGCACCGCATACGGCCACTCTCGTGTTCGATAAGCCCACGTTCCGATGATGCCCTCTGTGCCTTCCATGACGACGATGTCGGTTGAAGCTAGCTCCGTCTCGATAGCGGCGGTCACGCCACGCCAGTCTTCTTTGACGAAATGTGGATCAGTGTAGAGTCGAAGTGTGCCCCAGCCCATTGCGGCCAGCACAACCGATGCGGTCAGCAGCCGCCAGATCGCCGCCCGCCGGGCTGTGATGCCCAACGCCAAGAGCAACAGATAAGCGGGCAGGGTGGTCAAGAGGTATCGGTCGGAATAGTAGGGACGCCGCAGCGAGAGCAAAAAGACAAACCCGATAGGCAGCGCCAGCCACCAGACCAGCCATCGTCGTTCCTCACTCCACGGGAACAAGCCCGCCAGAAAGACCAGGGCAGTCCCCGCCGCCAATAGGGCAACGGCGGGCGTGAGAGTTTCCACATCAATCGTGGTAAAGTTCCAGAGCGTGTAGAAGGGAGCCAGCGGACCGGGGCGAGGAATCCAGCTCAAGCCAGCCGGGTAAAGCCCGCGCGACAGGTACCCGATCAGCCAGGGAGTCAGGGGCACGAATGCCATGGCCTGCGCCAGGAACCAACGCCTCACCAGTTGTGTCTGTCGCAGCCGAGGCAGCAAATAAACCAACTGGACATAGACCAAGGAAAATGTTCCATAGTGAGTCAGGTAGGCCAAAGCGCTCCACACCGTCAATGTTGCCCAGCGGCGTTGACCGCGCACCAGCGAAATAAAAGCATCCATCGCCCACAAACCGAACAATACCATCGGCGCATACATTCGCCCGTCCTGGGAATACCAGATGTGGAACGGGCTGGCTGTCAGCAACAAAGCAGCTATCAAACCAACCGTTTTTCCGCTCAACCGGCGGCCCAAACGATAAATAGATGGAATAGCCAAGATGCCCAAGGCCGCCGACGGGAAACGAAGCGCATACTCGCTGGCCCCTGCCAGTCCCAGCCAGAGCCGCATGAACAGGTAGTAGAGCGGAGGCGTATTTGCGCTCAAGCTCATCACTTGCCAGGCTGCGCTCAACGGCAGTCGGGCCAGCATGAGAGTAAAGCACTCATCAAACCACAAGCTCTTGACGCTCAGTTGATACAATCGGAGCGCCATCGCCAACAACGTGATGAACAATACTATCCACTGAGACAGTCGCCCCTTGTTCATCGGCCCTCGCGCGCGTAAATCACAGCCTGATCGTCGCTGTAAGCCAATCGCCAATTGGGCTGCGTTGCCAGCATCGTCGCCAAAAAGCTGTCGCGCTCGGTCAGCGCCAACCGCACGCCATAGCGATCCAGCGCCTCTTGCCAGCCGGGGCGAATGAACATCACCTTGAAATACTCGCGCAAAAATTCGTCGTCGTAAAGGTCGGTGCGCCCGTCCACAAACACCGGCTCTTGCGGCAGCGCCCACACCAGGTAGCCGCCCCAGTTGTAGCTGTTGTACATCGGCCCCGTGAGATTGTTCTGCTTGAGCCACTCGACCGCGCGAACCGGCGCGGTCTGCTGTTGCGCCTTGTCTATCATCTGCGGCGAAAGCGCCACGCCGCATTTGATCAACACAGCCAAGGTGACGAGAACCAAGATCATCCAGTTCAGCGCGCGCGACAAGGCCGGATGCACGTCTTTGCTGACCGAAGCAGGCAGCTTGACGCGCGCCGCCAACGACTCGACGATAGGTTGCATCTGCCGGGTGAGTATCGGCGCGAGGACGAGCGCCAGCGGCGCAATGTTGCGCCGGGCCAGGAATGCGCTGTAGCCAAACACCATCACCACGATCAGATCACTCCAATCCCAGCGCCGCCCCGAAAAGCCGACCGCAGCCAGCAGCGCAAAGAGGAGCCACAACATCGGCTGCTCGTAGAGGTTGTGGAAATCCGGCGAGGCCCACTCTTGGATAAAGCCCTGTAACGCCTTGATGCCGACCGTGCGGAAGGGCAGCGTCCACGTTCCGAAGGTGTACGGATTGACCAAGAGCGCGAGCCCGCACAACAGGCCCACGCCCAACAGCAGGCCGATCTCTTTCCAGGTCATCACCTCAGGCGCATCTGCGCGCCCGGTGAGGCGATTCAGCGTCTCGCCCGCGATGACCGAGCTGATCAGCATCAA
>Ga0315284_10009544_pt1 | contig 13832 bp, 2 predicted proteins | sample YL17G09_16_MG_FD_203696 | JGI IMG/M metagenome (GOLD analysis project Ga0315284, IMG submission 203696) | Sediment microbial communities from Yellowstone Lake, YNP, Wyoming, USA - YL17G09_16 | ecosystem: Environmental > Aquatic > Freshwater > Lake > Sediment | place: USA: Wyoming | collected... | reverse complement strand
CGGCGATCCCGGCTATGACCCGGACATCTCACCCCTGCCCGGCGAGCCATTGGATATGCGCATCACGGTGCGCGGCGCGGTCGGCGAAAACCGCACCGCGCCGCTCGCCGATGTCAACGACTGGACCGCCAAGTGGCGCGGGTCGAATGAGAGCTGGCTGCCGATCTTGCCGGACGGCAGCGGCAATCCCAACTACGATTCCGACCTTGACATCAGCAAGTTCACGCTGCGCTACCTGTATGATGGGTCGCTGCGGCAGGCGCTGGTCGCCGGCGATCCGAGTTCGCCGCCGCGCTTGCCGAAGCTGCCGGTCAGCCCCGCCATGATCGCCTGGGGCGAGCGGATTTGACGCGTTCGTCCGCAGATTGCGCAGATGACGCAGATTTCATGGTAGGGCAGGCGTCCCTGGCCCACGAAGCCTCTGGTCCGACGTAGCCTTGGCGAAGTCGGATGGCGAAGTGGGCTCGCCTGTCAGCAGGTCATGGTAGGGCAGGCGTCTCGCCTGCCAACAGCAAAATAGGCAGCGGCCTCCTGATCCCCTGCGGGCGGGTGAGGCCGATCCCTCTGGGGATTTGCTCGATCGGTAACCACCATGCGATCACGACTAGCGACGATCCTGGCTGTAGGGGCCGCCGTAATCTGCGCCCTTTCCGTCCTCGAACCTCTCTACTCCGGACGCACCTGGCACAGCTATGCCCAGGACCGGCGCGTCATTCGCGCCGGCATCCTCACCCTCGGCGGCTACAATGATCCCAACGCCGTTGCCATCGGTATGCACCTGCTTAGCGCCGATGCGGTGTATGTTCCGCTGGAGCCATACACGGATACGAACGCCAACGGGAGATGGGACCCGGGGGAGCCCTACACGGATGCGAACAGCAACGGGCGCTTCGACGCATTCGAGTTCATCCCGCCGCGCCCGCCGGGGTGGGAAATCCTCAACCCGCGCGCCACCCCTGGTGTTGATCGCAAGTATCTCCGATACTGGCAGGTGCCCAAGGCGGGCGAGGGCATTGACACCCCGCTGCTTCAGAACTACGACGTCCTGCTGCTGCCGGTCGTCGGCGGCACCGCGAATCTCACCGTCTGGCAACAGCGCGTCCTCGAACGCTGGGTGGACGAAGGGGGCCTGCTGTGGATCGACAACCAACCCGATCATCCGAACCCCGGCAACGACCCCGACCTCGGTGATTTCTTCCTGCGCCCGCGGGTGCAGTTCGCGCCGCGCAATCGCACGCTTGTCAACGCGCCGAAGGTCGGCGTCGACCTTACCCATCCCTTGCTCAGGAGCCGTTTTCCCCTGAGCGAGGATGACATTCAGCTCCTGGGCCAGCAGCAGAGCTACGGCGTCGCAGGTGCCGGCTTGAGCTACCTCGACGGCATCATCGGCGGCGTCAACAACCCCTTCCCGCCCAACAACGCGATCACCGCGCTGACCGCGGTGCAGGAGGTCGTCGGCGAACTGTATGACGATCCAGGTTCAGGCGAGCGACGGCGAGCGCCGGTTATCGCCGCCGGCTACTACGGCGGCGGGTGCATCGTGGTTACCGCGTGCGGCGTCGCCGCCGGCATGAGTGATTGGTACGCGACCCTCGCCTCGGGCGGCGCGCAGGCAAGCACCGAACTGCCGCAGTGGGCTGTCCCCGACATGAAGCTCGCGTACAATATGATCCAGTGGTGGATGGACTGGTCGGGCAGCCACGGCCGCGTTCGCTTCCGCGGGGAATCCGGGAACGAGGTAGCAGGCACCCCGGTGGTGGCCTGGCAGGACGTCACGAGTCTCGTTGGTCCGTTGTCCGGCCCCGCGTTCGTGGGCCGCGGGCTCGCTTTTGCCGGTTCGTACGGCGGGGTACTGGCCTGCTGGGATACCGATCCTTTCCTCGATCGCGATCTCGACGGCAGCAGCGACGACGGGGTGCCCGATTATGCGCTGGGCGCGCCACGCGATCTGCTGTGGGCCGTCACCGTCCCGTGGCAAGATCCAACCGATCCGCAGCCCCCGCCGGCGAGAGGCGATCCCGCGCGTCAGATCGTCGGGTCGCCCGCGGTGGTCAACACGTACGGCGGGTCCGGCCCCGCGCGCCTGGCCGCCGTCGCAGTGCGGACCATCGATGGCAATGATTCCTCCATCCACGCCTATCTCGCGGACGCGCTCGACGCCGCGGCATTGATCGCGGACCCGGTTCCCGTTTGGTCCGCGACCATCAAGCATTATTCCGTCGTCAATCCGGGCAATAGCAACGGGATGGTCAACTCCGGGCCGGTGGCGGTCGACCAGTTCTTCGGCCTTCTCACCACTGACAGCGGAACCCTGGACGCGCCGAATCGCGATGGTCACCTTCTCATCTATGATGCAGCCGGCCCCGGAGGCCCGGGGACGCCTGCGCCGGCGCTGACCGGGCCCGCCCTAGTCCCTTATGAGCAGCCCGCCGCCGAGGTCGAAATGTCCGAGGGTGGCCGCGCGGCGAGCTTCGCGAACCCGCCCGCGGTCGCCATGACTACGGCGTGGGACGAGGTTGTGTCGCGATGGGAACCGGTTCAGGCGGCGGTGATCGTCGGCAACAGCCTGCCGCGCCCGGGGCCCTCCGCGACCGGGCGCCTCTGGGTGACGCCGTTGATGGTGCGTTTCCCCGCGGGGGGATGGGACCGGACCTGGCAGGTAGATCCATCCTTGCCTGCGGCCGATACCGCCGCCAACCAGTCGGTGCAGGTGATGGTGAATGGGGTACAGGTACCGCCGCACATGGACGATCAGCCGGGCGAGCCGTTCACCGACCTCAACGGCAACGGAGCGTGGGATCCCGGCGAGCCCTACACCGATCTCAACGGCAACGGCCGCTACGACTACCCGCAGCCGCTCAACTATATCCGCACCACTGCCGACGGCCAGATGCGCATTGTCTTCACCTCGTGGTCGGTGTTCGGGCGCGGGCAATATCCGCTCGGAATCAGCTGGGTTGCCATCAATTATCGTGATAGCTCCGGCAACTATCGCGCGATGACCCCAAAGCTGCACCCCGGCTTCCCGATATCGCTTGGCGGATACGTCAGCGAGGCGGGCTTCGCGACCCCGTGCGTCTTCGAGCGCAACGTCTACGTCGGCACCGACGCCGTGAATCAATACCCGAGCCCCTCAAGCGAAGGCCAGGTCGCGTGCTATACGATGGGCCTGGAGCGCGCGAACGCGGCGGAGTGGACCTTCGCCGGCGACCGCTATCGCGGCGAGGATCCGACCGATCCGGCGCGCACCAAGGGCACCTATTTCTCCAGCTTCTCCTACACGCCCTCATACTTCGCTGACACGCTGTACGCGCTCGGCAATTACCAGTTCTTCCACCGCGACGACGACCAGCGCAATGAAGCCGTGCCCGACGGCCCCTCGGGCGCGCTGTACGCCTTGCAGCTCCAGGCATCGCCGGAACTGGTGCAGCCGGGCACCGCCGATCCGGTCCTGGCCAGCCCCATCGATGCCACCGCGCCGCGCAATAATCCCGACGTTCCGCCGAACAACCCTCCCTACAGCGCCGATCCCAATCAGGTCGTGCCGGCTGGGCGCACCGGCGCCGCGGTATGGATCTCTACCAATATCGACCCCGCCTCGGATGACTACAACAGCCCGCGTTACGCGATTCCGCAGGTCGCGGGGGCGACCGTAAACTGGCGCGTGGACTTCCAGAACCGGCTCATCCGCCTCGGCAGCGGCATCTTCGGCCGCCTCGCCTCCCCGCGGTGGGATCGCACGGCGACTCGCTTTGCGCCCCAGCGCGTGCGCGTCCGCTACTTCAGCGGCGGCGCAATCGTTGACACCGTGATGGAGGTCACACCGCTGGTCAAGTGGATGCACCTGGCCGAGCCCGGCTGGGAGTTCGTTAGCTCGCCGGTGATCGCCAGGGACATGGTGTTCGTCATCGCCTACGATCATCTCCTGTCGCGCTACCTGCTTCTGGGCTTCCGCGCGGTGCCCGAGAACTCGGTCCCCGGCGAGCCGCTGTGGGCGCATTCGGCCGCGCCCGAATACGTGAAGGTGCTGGCCACGGCGGTCGACTCGGCGCAGCCGTGCGGCCTGGCGGTGGCGGAATCGGGCCTCGTCTGGTCGACCACCATCGCGGGCGTTGGAGGCGTGATCGGGCTCAACACTCCGGCCACCGTCATCGCGGACAACGCGCGACTGCTCTCTGTCGATACCGCCGGCCGCAGCGCCATCTCGCTGGAGGCGGTCTCACGGCCCGATGCAAGCAGCGGCATCGGCGCCGCAGGCATCCCCATCCGCGATTCCTATGGGGAGCGAACCTTCGACCCGATCGAACGTCCGACCCGCGCGCGGCCGTTGCCCAACGGGAATCTTCTGGTCGTCAACTCGGGCGCAAACTCGGTCGTGGAGTTGGATCCGTCGGGCGACATCGTTTGGCAGTACCGGAGCAGCGATGCCGACCTCGGCCGCATGACCGACGAGCAGGCGCGCCTACTCGCCCCCTTGGACGCGCAGCGCTACTACTACCGCGCACCGCAGAAGGTCTCCGGCGCTGACCTCGACGACCCGGCCGGCATCATCAAAGCCGCCGACACCGTGTGGGTGGATTGGGTCACGACCCTGATCGCCGATGCCGGCAATAGCCGCGTCATCGAGGTCGCGCGTCCTCTGCTCGACGGCCGCTACCGGCCCCAGGTGTCGCTCAACTGGCGCGTCTACTACCCGGCCGATCCGGTGTGGCGTCCCTGCGTCGAGATTGTCCGCGTGCTTGCCGGCCCCGATCCTACAACCTGGCCCGTCCCGGGTGGCGCCACCACCAGGATTCGCGCCGACTTCACCACCGCGGCCGAGGGGGTGACACTTGGTGCGAACGGCCGCGTTCTCCGTGCGGCTGACGTTGTTTATCCATTCCTGAGCGCGGATATCATCTGCGCCGTCGGCAATCATCCCGATGATCCGGTCAAGGGCGATAAGTACGTTCGCTTGGTCGAAGTCGCCGTCACGTACGGCGCCGGGGGCACGGTTGCGACCAGCAGGGTCGTGCCCCGCCCGGATACACCGACCCCCGAGGGCATCAACGTCTTCCGCCCACGCATCATCCCGTGGATGCCGGGTGACCAGGAGCAACTGGAGCGCGATTTCCTGAATGTCCGCCAGGCGGACGAGGTGGTGGCACGGGAGTGGGATGCCCAGACCCAGGAATGGGTCCTTCATCTCGGGACGCTTGTTGTCGACGACGTCGGCGTGAAGCTCGTGGATAACGCGACGTGGAATGCCACGCTCACTCCGCGGTTCGAGATGCGCGGCATTGCGCCGTGGCTGCGCGACGCGGCCAGCCGGCTGCCGGGCGACTTCATGACGACGTACGAGGAGGAAATGGCGGGCGGCGTCATCGCGTCGCAAGACACGCCAACGTTGACCCGAAAGCAGGGGCAGGAGGTGCTCGGCCTCGGGCGCGCATTGAGCAACTGGGTGGCGCAGTTCGGCAACCCGCCGTCCGCCTACCCGCCGCTGATACAGGAGTCGCGCACCGGTTACACGCCGGCGGAATGGGACGCGCTGCGCGCAGACGCCTTGCGTAACGCGGCGGCGTCTGCGCAGGCAACCGCGACCTCCGGCGCCCAGAACGGCGAGGTGCCCTTCCTGCCGTTCTACGCCGCTCGCCAGCGCGATGGCACCTACCTGATCGTGAACGCCTATCCCACGCCATACCTGAGCACGGGCCCCCTGGATGTCATGGCTCCCGTCACCAGCGAGGTTTTCGAGGTGGATCCGACGCAGCCGGTGGGCCAGCGCGTGGTCAAGAGCTGGGATGCTGAGCTCAATCAGTGGGAATCGCTGATGTGGAGCCACTTCATGGTGCCCGATCCCGCGCGGTCGGAGTATCCGATGATACGCGGCGGCGCGGCGCCCCTTCGTCAATCGCGCTCCGCGGAGCGGCGCTGAATTGGTGCAAGGGCCGCTTTCCCGGCCGACCCGTGGGATCTCACGCGCCACAGTCGGGGCGGAGAGGTTTTTGCACAATCGGTTACCGGGGGTGCGTGCGCCCTCGAATCTGTCATTCAGAGCGGAGCGCGGAGCGTGGAGCGTGGAGCGTGGAATCTCGGTCTCGCGGAGGCACCTCTCGATGAACCGACGCGAGTTGTGCAACAGCCTCTGGAACCCGACCCGACAGTCGTGCCGTTAACCGGGGTGATACGAACGTGAGCACATGCAGGCATAAGAAGAGGCTTTGGGCGGTCGTGATCGCCGCAGCCATTGCAGGCGCGCTTCTTTCCGGTTGGGCATGGGGCGCCGGCCTCGCCAATACGGAATGGCCCATGTTCCACCGCGATGCCCTTCACACCGGCAGCGCCGATCAGCCGGGGCCGCCGCAGCCCCTGCTGCGCTGGTGGCAGGGCGGGGGGCCGGTCACCGATGCGACGGGCCAGCCGCTCGAAGGTCTGCCTCACGGCCCCCAGGGCTCGATCTTCCCCTCGGCCGCCACCTCCGAGGTGAGCGACGAGGTGCCGGGCGCCCAGAAGGTCTGGTATTTCCACCACAACACGTGGACCGGACGTGATGCGGTATCCCCGAAACCGTTCGAACTGCGCTCGGAGTTCCCCGAGGATGCGGCGCTCGGGGTGGCGATCTCCACTACCGAGACCTCGTTCGAAACCAGCGCGGCAATGGCTTTCCCCACCGCCAGCGGCAATACGCTGCAGGTGCTTCTCTATCGCAACCGCGACCCCAACAGCGGCCAGGACTGGGTCCAACAGTCGAGCGGCGCCTTCGTCGAGAAGATGCGCATCCCCAAGGGACTGTGGACCTTCGATCTCTGGATCAGCGGCATCGCGGGCCAGCCCGCCGCCACCCAACTGCAGGTTACGGTCTATCGCTTTCCACAGGGCAACCCCGATAATCCGGCGCTGCGCCAGGCGCTCGGATCGGTCGCAGTGCCCATTCCGCAGACGCCGGAGACAGCGCAGCGCCGCGTCGTCTTCGTGTGGCGCGTCGACCAGGATTTCCTGCTCGACCCGACCGACGGCGTCGCCATCGGAGTGAAGACCGCTTCGGGCAGCACCAACCTCGTCACCGAGGGCCGCTTCCTCAGCCGTGTGGTCACGCCGATCCAGGTGCCGGCCGTGTACGCCGGAGCCGACGACGGCTCGGTGTGGGCATTCGATGCGGCGACTGGAAACGTGCTGTGGAGCTACCGCGTCGCGGGGGCGCAGTTCCGTAGCTCACCCGCCGTGGGCGATGACGGCAGCATCTACATCGGGAGCATCGAGGGGTCGGGCAAAGACCAGGGACACCTGTACGCGTTCAACCCCGACGGAACCGTCAAGTGGATCTACCCCGCCGAGAATCAGTTCCTGTTCTTCCATAGCTCCGCGCCCGCCAATCTGCCGCCCGAGATCGCGGCTGCTGTCACCGATGCGGGTCTCATCTCGTTCATCCCCGGAACCGGCACCGACACCAACACAACCGTCGCGCAGACCGGCGCTGAAGCCGGCGGCCACTATCTGCCCGTGAAACCGCGCCAGACGACGACCGGCGCCGATATGCTCAACTCGCCTCCATCGACCCCGCTCGATGGAGGATGGTTGGCGCAACTTGTCTCGTCCGGGTCTGACCGCACTCTGCAGTCCGGCGCGTGGGTGATGGACCTTGCCTTCCGCGCGCACAATTCGTCTGCGAACGCCTCAGGGTTTGTCGTCTATCGCATCAGCAAGCTCTCGGTCGTGGGCGGAGCGGTGCAGACCACGGAGCTGCTGGGCTGGACCCAGCATCCCGAGGTCTTGGTGCTGCCCGCCGATGGGCGCACCATCTTTGTACACATCGAGACGCCGACCGTCTCCGAGGTCACGATTGGCCCTAACGATTTCATCTTCATCGAGTTGATGGTGCGCCAGATCACGAGCGCCGGCGCGGGCGGCGGGTGGGAGTTCCTGCTCGAGGGCAACGGGACCCGCGGCGGCCCTCCGTCGCAGTTGACCACACCCGGCCTTGGCCAATCGCCGCTCGCCGCCATCACCTCCTCGCCGGTCATCAGCGGCGACGACGTGGTGTACATCGCCACCCACGGTGGCTCGGTGCACGCGGTGCAGGCGGTCGACGGGCAGCCGCGGTGGGTCACGCCGTTGCTTGATGACCGCGGCGTTGCCGATGAGATCCGCTCTTCGCCTGCCTTCAGCCCGTCCGGCAAGGTGTACATCGGCTCGATGAACGGCATCCTCTATGCCCTCGACGGCAACAACGGCGACATCATCTGGCGCTTCCCGGCGGCGGGTCAGAACCCACTGGGCTCCATCGAGTCGTCTCCCGCGCTGGATGAAAGCCGCCAGCAGATCTACTTCGGCGCTGACGACGGCAAGGTCTACGCCATCAAGCCCGTGCAGGCGGGCAACCAGATCACGCCGCAGTTGCAGTGGAGCTTCACCACCGGCGGCGCGGTCACGACAACTCCTGCCGTCGGCCCCGACGGAACCGTGTACTTCGGCTCCCGCGACCACAGGATGTACGCGGTGGCTCCCGGGAACGGCGCCGTGGTTACGGGCTGGCCTTACACCGCGGTCGGCGAGATCGAGTCATCGCCTGCGCTCGCATCCCCGTCGCTGCTCTTCTTCGTAAACGAGGTCGTCACCGATCCGCCGGCGTCGACGCCGACCCCCTTCCATCTCAGCACCCGGCGCGCGGGCGACGGTAAGGGCGGCGTGGCGCGCGAGGTCGGCTTGACGATCTCGAACTCGAACTCGACGCCGAGCGATCTGCCGCCCGTGAAGTTCCGCCAGGAGTTCCGCACCCACCCGCAATTGCTCGAGCCGGGCATGCCGACGGTGCTCGTCAGAGGCACCTACTCGATGAGCTTCTGGGCGCGGGCATTGCCCTTGCGGCGAAGCGCCGGGGAACGCGCGCTTATCTCCTTCAAGGTTTTCCACTGCACCTCCGGCGACAGCGTGGGCGAGCTTATCCTCAATTTCCCGGATACCGATCTCGGCGACGTGAGCCGGTCGGCCAAGCATTTCGAGGACGTGGAGGCGCCGCTTCTGGCGGCCCAGGACCTCGTGCTCGCGCCCGATGATTACCTGCGCGTCGAGGTCTGGGGCCATGCGGTGCTTAACGGCGGCAGCAGTACCACCATCTTCTTTGACTTCGACGGCAACTTCGTCAGCAGCCTCGCGGGCCCCACGCTCGTCTACTTCGCTACCTCGGTTGCGACGCAGACGACGCCCACGCCGCAGGTGATCCCCGCCGGGCGCATCTACTGCCTCGATCACACGGGGCGGCCGGTGTGGATCGACCCCGTTGACGGTCTGGACGGCTTCAACCCGCGCCCCGAGGGCGGAGTGACCTCGTTCACCGCGTCGCCGGCGCTGTTCCAGGCCGCCTCCGTGTGGCCGGTCGGCGAGGTGGCCGGCCAGGCCCAGCAGGTGATCGGCCGCATCGACCCGGCGCTCTACCTGGGTGGACAGGACGCGATCATGTACGCCATCGGCCCGACGCCCAACGTCCCGCCGTTCATCGCGATACCGCCGCCGCTGGTGTCCATCGGTTTCGCCATGAGCAAGGCAGCCGACAAAGACGTCGTCAACGTAGACAGCGACACCGTGATGACGCCCGACGAGGTCATCACCTACACGCTGCGCTATCGCAATGTCTCGGGGCTGCCGACGGACACCGCGATCGTTCCCGCCGAGGGCGTGGTGATCCAGGATCCGATCCCGGGAGGCGTCGTGGCCGTGGCGGCGAGCGCGGGCGGGTATCCGGCCGATGCCGCGGGCAATCCGGTAGCCAGTTGGGATCTGGCGGTGATGGTCAAGTGGGACATCGGCGAGGTTTGGCCGCAGGAGAGCGGCCAGGTCTGGTTCCAGGTGTGGGTCAAGAACGTCGGAGTCGTGCCGCCGCTGGGCATGGAGCAGCCGCCGGTGCAGCCGCCGCTGCGGCCGGACGTATACATCAGCAAGAGCGACCCGGTGACGCAGGGCATCACCGCGCCCGACGACGCGTGGGACTTCCAGTGGGGCGACATGGTGTATATCCTGCTTGCCGGCCGCGGCAAGCCCGGCATCATCATCAACTCCGATCAGACCGCGCCCGCGATCATCTCCGCGGAGACCGGCGAGCAGGCATTCGCCGGACCGGTCACCGTCTCCGCGGGCTGGGGCAAGCAGTATCGCCTCGCTTTCATCTACGATCCGGCCAACGTCCCGGATTGGAGCACGAAGCCCACCAACCAGTACCAGGATCTCAACAGCAACGGGCGATGGGATCCCGGCGAACCGCAGCTCGCGTATACCATCGACCTGAGCCCCATGACCGCGAGCGCGACGCGCAGCGGCCGGCCCGAGGAGGTCTATGAGTATGAGGATTCGGCCTACCCGGACCCGCGTCCGCAGTACGTCGGGCAGTATCTCGGGCTGACCGTGTTCAAGGTTCAGTTGACCCCGCGCGGATACGCCTACAGCCCCAATGCGGTGTCGGTGACCGAGCAGCCGAACCGCCCGTGGAGCCCGTATTATTGGCGGGTTGGGGTGCAGCAGAGCACCGGCGTTCCCACCGGCGCGGCCGGGCGCGGTCAGTGGGGACCGCTGTGGGAGCCGAACCTCGATGCGAACGGCAACCGCACCAAGCCATACGACTTCATGATTCACAACCCGATGGTGGTCTCGCCCGCGACGTACAACATCTCCGGCGGAGCGGCAATCAACCCGGGCACGCAGACGCCGGACGGCTCCTTCAAGGTGACCAACATCAGCCGGCAGCCCTTCAGCGGCACCGGCCCGATCTACCCGCGCAACGTCGTGCGCTGGGACAAGGTGGATCTTGCCCAGAGCGGCGCCCCCTACGGTGTTGGCAACCCCGACTACCAGTTCCGCGACGAGAACTACCTGCCCGAGAACTTGATTCACATTAGCCGCGGCCACCTGACGCTCGGGCCGGGTCAGAGCGATAACCTGACGGTATGGGCCGAGGTGCCGGAGTACCTCTGGCGCGGAACCTACGCGGCTCCGCGCGCGCCGGCATCAGCCAGCGACCCGGCGACGTCGGACATGCCGATCTACGTTGACCTCAACGGCAACCTGACCTGGGACCCCGGTGAGACGAAGTTCGAGAACGAGTACAACTACGACGCCAACGGCCAGTTGGTGCAGGGCGACTTCGGCCCCTTTGTCATGATGGCTACGACCTCGCTTCAGCCCTGGGCGAAGCTGGGCCAGGAAACGGTGGACTTCGCCAAGGCGCCGCCGGGAACGGTGACCGTCGCTCCCGCTCCGCCGGGAACGGTGACCGTCGCGCCCGCGCCCGCGCCCGCGCTCCTCAACCTGGGCAACGACGATCTCGTGGATGTCGCGCCGAGCAGCGCAGTCAGGCTCGACCCCAACAACCCAACCGGGCTCTTGCCGCTCGAACGCTCGGATCTCGGCAGCATATTGCTGCGCGATGCCGCCGAAACCGGCCCCGCTGCGTGGGACCTCTCCGCCGTCGTCGCACCCATCAAGAAGACGCCGGTGGGCGCACCCCGGCCCAACCAGCAGTGGATGCTGCTCAACGAGCCGGACCGGCCATTGGGCTTCGGCATCCCGTCCGACCAATCCTCCGGCACGTACAGCGGCCTGCCCGACGTGGTAGCCACGGTCAGCGGCATCACCTCCCGCAGCGCGTCGCCCTTCCGCGTGCGCGTGGTCGAGCGCCGCCTGACGGGTTATGAGTATGACGCGGGCCAAGGGAAGTATGTGGAGGTGTTGGGCACCGACATCGACCCGTGGGCGAGTTGGGTCGGCACCGATGTCCTGCGCGTGCTGTGGTCGAGCAACCGCCGCGCCGACAAGGCCCCCCCGACGGCAAGCGACCCGTACATGTTGTGGTACGATTGGCTCGATCGTGCGTCCGATGCCTGGAACGGGTCCGTGAGCTACCCGGATCCGGCCCAGGGCGATCCGATGGACTCGCCGACGGGCTGGATCACCAAGAGCCACCTGACGCCGGCGCACGGAGTGGATACCGACACGACGGAGTGGCTCTTCTGGAGCGGCTCGGATCTGCGTCCCACGGCGACGGGCGGCCACACCTACGACAACCGTCTGCTGTGGGCGAACGGCTGGCCACCGCTGAGCGGCCTCGACTACATCCAGGATGACCCCGATGTCGCCGGGGCCACCGGCAATGCGGCCAACATGAGCGACGTCTTTCGCCTTGAGCCGCGTCCGGTGTTCTGGGATGACGGCGCCAACGAGTACAACTGCGTCGTCTTCGTCGAGCAGAGCGCGTCGCAGCCGCCGGGATTGTGGGAGCGCTTCCGCAGCCGTACGCTCGGCGGATCGTGGAGCGCGTTCAGCCCGGTCCGTGCGCTGCCGACGTCGAACGGCCTCTCCGCGCTCCGCGATCCCAGCGCGTTCGAGTTTGACGGCTATCTGTGGGTGCTGTTCGCGGGCGCGTCGAAGTACACCGGCAACCACGACATCTACTGCGCGCGCTACGATCCGGCGACGCTTGGCGATCCCGCGGTGCTTCAGGTTCCGTTCGCGCCGGTGTGCGCAGAGATCCTGGAGCCGGATGCCGCGCACACGATGTTCGCGAGCCGCCACAAGGAATGGCGCCTGTCAACGCCCGCCCCGGCGCTGACCGACGTCAGGATTTACGTTGAGAATGCGGCGGGCTTTATGACCGACATTGGCGGCACCGGTATCTCCGGCCCTGACACCAATGGATGGTACACGATTGCCGGAACCAGCCAGGGCGACGTGCGGTTCCATCCCGGTCAGGGCACCGTGCGCTTCGCGGCCGCGGTAACCGGCAAGGTCGGGTGCGACTACACGCCGAAGCTGCTGCGGCTGACGGTTCACCACGCGGACGAGTACAACCCATCGCCGTTCGTCGAGTACTATCGATATGTCGATCAGAACGGCGCCCGCCAGCCTGATCCGGCGACCAACCCCTACAACCCTCGCCTCTACGTCTTCTGGAATCAGGAGGGCCTGCGAACCGGCGGCGCCGAGATCACATATCAGACCCTGCGCGAGGGCCTGCGCTACTACTTCCACGGCGAGGCGGCCGCCGAGCCGGCCTCGGCGGGCCTGCTGCAGCCGACTGGTACCGACGTCGTACAGCAAGACGTCCCCGTGCCGCCCGCCGGTCTCGCCTTCGTCACCCAGGCGGGTGACCCCGGCGTCGTCGACATCCCAGCGGGACCTGAGATCCCCGACGGGCCCTGGGTTTTCGATTTCTGGGCGTATGCCCAGTATGCAGACCCGCAGACCGATGAGGCGCACCTCAAGTTCCAGGTCTACCGCCGCAACGGCAGCAATGTCAACACGCCGCTGTTCGAAACGGCGCCCACGGCCAAGCTGGGGCTGATGCCGCAGCGGTACACGATCACGGCGCGGCCGGGAGCGTTTGCGCTGAACCCTGGCGACCGCGTTTACGTCGTAGTGGTAGCGGAGGCCACGGCGGGGGCGACGGCTCACTTCCTGATCGAGGACGGCGCCGGCTCCAACGTGATGACGCCCCTGGTGTGGACCGGCAACGCCGCCAACCGGGTGGCGCTGACCTGGGAGGCGGAGGCTGAAGCGCGCGCGGTGCCTGTGGATCACACGGCGAACGAGTTCGGGCTGTGCGCGGTCAAGGATCCGCGCTACGCCCAGGTGTGGTTGTTCTGGAGCAGCACGCGCAGCGCGCCGACCGGCACCGCCGCGGGCGCGGCGGCGGACAGCGACCTGTACTATCAGGTGCTCGATCCCGAGTTGCCGTGACCCGGATCGGCCGTGGCGTGAGCGTGCGGCCCAGTCGGCTGGAAAGCGGTCGGTCGCTTGGTTGCAGGTGACTGGGGCGGCGATGCCGTATAAGAGGGTCGCAAGATTGCCGCGCGGTTGCGCCTGTG
>Ga0315284_10009542_pt1 | contig 13832 bp, 12 predicted proteins | sample YL17G09_16_MG_FD_203696 | JGI IMG/M metagenome (GOLD analysis project Ga0315284, IMG submission 203696) | Sediment microbial communities from Yellowstone Lake, YNP, Wyoming, USA - YL17G09_16 | ecosystem: Environmental > Aquatic > Freshwater > Lake > Sediment | place: USA: Wyoming | collected... | reverse complement strand
TGGACGCCCGGAAGGACCAGTCGTACGTCCTGTTTCCGATCCCGGCGGAGCGTCTGGAGCGCGTCCGCCTGCCGTTGGGCGAACGGACGAAACAGGAGACGCGCACCATCGCCCGCGAGTTGGGCCTGGCGGTCCGCGACAAGCCCGAGAGCCAGGAGATTTGTTTCGTCACCGGCACGATCGAGGACCTCGTGCGCCAGCGTCGGCCGGACCTCGTGCGGCCTGGGCCGGTGCTCGACCTGGAGGGCAAAGAACTCGGGCGCCACGCGGGGATCGTGAACTTCACAATCGGTCAGCGGCGGGGCCTGGGCATCGCGTTGGGGGAACCGATGTACGTCGTCGCCATCCGGCCGCAGGACGCGGCCATCGTCGTGGGGCCGGCGTCGGCGCTGCGGGCGAAGGGACTCGTGGCGGAGGAGGTGGTCTGGCACGAGCCGGTGCCGGCCGAACCCGTGCGGGCGGAGGTGCAGATAAGGTATCGTCACGCGGCGGCGGGGGCGTGGGTGGAGCGGCTCGAAGGGGACCGCGCGGAGGTGCGCTTCGACGAGCCTCAGGCGGCCGTCACGCCCGGCCAGGCGGCGGTCTTTTACCGCGGCGAACGCGTCCTCGGCGGCGGATGGATCGTCAACAGCCGCTAAGCCGCAAGCGGCACGGCGCGAGGGGCGGAACGGCGCCGTTTACTCGGCACCGGCCGGCGTCGGTGGCGGCGGAGGCATCGGCGGCGGAGGCAGCGGCGGTGGCGTCGGTGGTGGAGGAGGCGGCGCTTTCGGCGGCGGCGATTCCTCGGCCTTGCGCTGCTGCTCCTGGGCCCACTTCATGTGTTCCTGCATGATCCACGTCATGCGTTGGCCGAACTGCTTGCCAATGTCCATCGTCGTGCGGACTTCGGAAGCAGGGACGTCCACGCGGGCGCGGACGGTGCGCCCGTCGAGGTAGATTCCCCCGGCCGTCAGGTTGCCGAGCGCCGGCGCCTTCGGCAGGGGCGGCGCTTCGAGGACGGCGCGGCCCTTGATCGGGTCCGGCAGGGATTCGATCATCATTCGGTCGGTCATCCTGACCATCGCGTGGACATACGATGGGACCGAGAGGAGGCCCTGGGCGACGGCGCCTTCGGGGATGCGTTTGACGGCATCGGCGACGGCGGCGTTGGAGGCGAAGCCTTCGCCCTGGCCGCGCGCGCGGCCGATGGCGCGGGCCATGTGGCCGGCGTCGCCCATCGTGATGACGGCCAGATTATTGACGACGGCGGTGCGCATGACCATGCCTTCCGGGCCGTACATCACGTCCATCATCTTTTTCATCTGCTCGGCGGCCTCGGGCGGGGCGCCTTCGGGCGGCTGCATCTGGACCTTGAAGGTCATGCGGTCGACCTTGACGCCCGCGATTTCCTCGGCGGCGGGTTCGTAGTTCATGTCCATCTTTATCGCCGGGCCGCCGGGCATCGTGCCGAACTGGCCCATGAGACCCTTCATCATGTCCTTGGTGAGGGGCATCCACTTGGCCATCAGTTGGCTGTACTTCTCCGGGGCGGCAAGGTCGATGACCTCGGTCATGCGGTACATCCCCTGGCCCGGTTTGGCGGGTTCGAAGACGAAGGCGAACGACGGGCCGAGGACCGTCGCCCACTGGTCGTACGTGGCCCAGAGTTCGTCCATTCGCTTGCGGGTTTCCTCGTCGGCGCCCTGGCCGAGTGCGTCGAAGAGCGGTTTGACGAGGGTCTTAAGGGGCGGCATGGCCTTGGCCCAGTCGCCCTGACCCCACGCGGCGGCGAGAAACGAATCCGTCGCCGGCAGCGAGGCGGGCGGACCCGTCACCGGCTTGGCGGCACGGACGGCGTCGACCAGCGGGCTCCCGTCGACGAGTTCGACCTCGACAAGGCCCGCGGCGCGCTCGGCCCCCAGGGCGGCCATGAGATCCATCGAGGCGAACGGGTCGAGGAGCGAAACGTACCAATCGAGAACGCGGTTGACGGCAGCCGGCGGAGCGCCGGCGGGGGCCTCGCGGGCCGTCTGGGCCTGCATCTGCTGGAGCAAGCCGGCGAAAGTCCCCTTGAGCGACTTGGGGTTCAGGTGGACCCAGACCATGTGGTCGGGGAGGCGCGAGCCGGCCGCCGTGCCGACGGCGAGACGTTCGGCGGCCGACTTGAAGGCGACGAGCGGCTCGATGCGATCGGCGACGACGCCCCAGCGGTCGAGTTGGAGGACATAGAGCGGCGGGGGGGCGGGCATCTTAAAACCTTCCGGGGCGCCAGGCGGGATCGGCGGGGTCGGCCGGCGGACGGCCACGATGCCAGGCGGCAGATTCTCGATGCCCGGGAGGCGGGCCTCCTCGAGTTTCGCAGGGTCCTTGCCCTGGAGAATGGTGACGGGGGCGGGTTTTTTTTCGCCGGCCACCAGAACAAAGAGGAGCGGCCCGGAGGTGTCGAAGACGCCGGCCGGGAGTTCCCGTTCGAGTTGGGCCGCGACCGAGACGTCCGATTCGGGGCCGACGAGGACCTTCAGGCCGGCATCCAGTTCGGCCACGCTGCGGATCACCACGACGGCCAGGGCGTCGGAGGGGACCGAGACGGACCACGGCTCGGCGGCCGAGGCCGCAGCCGACAGAACCAGCGAACCGGCAAGCATCACAGCCCATCCATTCGCGCGACACCTCATGGCGTTCTCCCTTTTCGACGGGCCGACATCGGCTCCATTCCGGAATCGTGCCTTCATTCTGTGAAAAGTCAATCGAAAAGCGTCCGGCCTGGTAACCCCACCCTAATCGCCCCCCTCGGCCGCCAGGCGGTTCAGCGCCTCGAGGCCGCGCTCGAGCGTCCGCCGATCGGCCGCGTACGAGATGCGGAAATGCGTGTCGCGCTGGCTGAACACGCCGCCCGGAATGACGAGCACGCCCGCGCGAACCGCCCGCTCGACGAACTTCGTCCCGCTCCCGCCGGGCGCCTCCGGAAAGATGTAGAACGCCCCCCGAGGTTTCTCGACGCGGAACCGGTCCTTAAGGCCCGCGTAAACGAAATCCCGCCGCTCGCGGAACGCCGCCACCTGCTCCGACGGGTCCACCTCGAACGCCTCCACCGCCGCCCACTGAAACGGCGCGGGGGCGCACACGAACGTGTACTGCTGGAGCGTCGTCATCGCCTGGATGATCTCGGCCGGCCCCGTCGCATAGCCGAGCCGCCAGCCGGTCATGGCGTGGCTCTTCGAGAAGCCGCGCAGCAAAATCACGCGGTCGTCCATCGGCCAGACGCTCGCCGCCGGACCGTCGTACACGAAGTCCCGGTAGATCTCGTCCGACAGCACGAGGAGGTTATGCCGACGCGCCACCTCCATCGCCGACTCCAGTTCCTCTTTCGAGTACACGGCCCCGGTCGGGTTCGCGGGGCTCGCGAGGATGAGCATCCGGGTGCGGTCCGTGACGGCCGACTCCAGCCGGTCCGCCCTCAGGCGCCAGTCGGGGTAGGTGTCGACGAACACCGGCACGGCGCCGATGAGGCGCACGAGATGCTTGTACATGACGAAATAGGGGTCTGGGACGATCGCCTCGTCGCCCGGATTGAGGGTGGCCAGCACCGCCAGGAGAATTCCGCCCGACACGCCGCTCGTCACCAGGACGGGCGAGTCGAACGAGCCGAACTCCGACCGGAGAGCCTCCGCGATCCGCGACCGCAGCGCCGCCTCGCCCTGCGTCACGGTGTACTTATTCCGCCCCGACTGGATGGCCTCGATGGCCCGCCGCTTGCACGCCTCCGGAACGTCGAAGTCCGGCTGCCCGATGCTCAGGTCGACGGGATTGTCCAGGCTTGCCGCCAGGTCGAACACCTTGCGGATGCCCGAGGCGTCCACCAGCCGCATCCGCTCGGCAAGAAGCGACCGCTTTCCGACCACTCACATGCCCCTTCGGAAGTGCTCGCCGCCCCGCGATGCTAAAGCCCGCGGATGAATCCCGACGCAGTCGGGGTGAATCCGCGGGAATCGCTCCGCCCTACGACCCGGCCTTGCCCTTCGGCTTGCCCGCTGCCGGGGCCTCCGCCGGCGCAGCGCCCTCCGCCGGCGGCGCGCCTTCAGCCGGCACGCCTTCCGCGGCCACCTTCGCCGCGGCCTTGTGCTTCTTCGTGATGATCTTCCGGTGGGCCACCTTCGGCAGACCGAACACCGTCCGCCCTTCCGGCCAGCGCTCTTCTTCCTTCAGGGCGCCGACACGCTCCGCCCGCGAAAGGACGTTCCGATGGCGTGCCAGGGCGCCCTGGCTCTTCAGACTCTTATCCAGCGACATACCGACGACTCCTTCTCAGGGGACGGTGACGAAGTACGGATTCGTCGCCGCCGGCCATCCGGTCTTCTGCTCAAACTCCTTCAACGCCTCCACCACCTTCTTCTCGAACGCCGTTGCCTTCTCGTCGTCCATCTTCACGAAGCGCTCCCGCCCGTAGAGGATGAAGTATCCTCCGCGCGTCGCCAGGTCCGTCTCGACTCCCCGGCTCGCGAGCAGCGTCCGCAACTGGTCCGTGTACTCCGACCGCGAGACCTCCAGCCGCGCAATCCGCAGGCGGAACTTCCCTTGCTCCGCGGGCCCCGCCGCCTCGCCGACGCCTTTGCCGGCCCCTTCGCCAACGCCCGTTCCCTCGCCTGCTCGCGCGCCGGTTCCTTCGCCGACGCCCGCGCCGGCTCCTTCGCTTGCGCCCGCCCCGGCCGTTTCCTCGCGCCGCCCGACGAGGCCTTCGTTCACCGGACCCCGGCCGACCTCTTCCATCGTCGGCCGCGGCTCAACGTTCGGCGGCACGGGTTCTCTACGCGACCGCGTTCCCCACAAGTAAAAAAGCACGCACAGGCACGCCACCGCCGCCGCCGCCACGACGATCCAATACACTGTCAGGCTCACGCGGATCGGCGCCGCCGACGACGGCCCGCCGACGGCCCCGGCCGGCCGGGCAGGGACCGGCGGCTGCCGTCCGCCGCCTTCCTCGCCCCCGTAACGGCGGACGATCGGGCCGGGCTTCGCCTCCGTCTGCTGCCGCGCCTGAGCCCGTTCCTTCGTCAGAATCTCGAAGAGGGCCCGCTGCGACTTACCTTTGGCCATTTTGCACCATCCTCCGTGTCCGCCTCCGTTGGCGCCGGACGGATTGGCCATCCCGGGCAGGCCTGCCAGTATAATCCCTCCCTGCCTCACCCGTCAAGCGCGAACGCCGACCCGAAAAAAGGGTCCTCGACCCTTTTTCCACCGGTCGTATTCAATTCTTGACGGCGCTTGATGCAAGGACGACAATGCTCCTGGACACGCGAAGCGAAAGGGGGGCATGCCATGACCCGCAATCAGGCACTTCTGGTGTCGGTCCTTCTGCTCCTGGGCGCTCTGCGGGGCGCTTCCGCCGCCGACCCGGCCAACGAGCCCCCGAAACCCGAACAGGCCGTTGAAGAACCGAAAGCCGATGCCCTGCCCGAATCGGGTGCGGCCAAGGGTGCGGCCTCCGACACGCCGGCCGAGGCGGGTCCGGCGGCGGGATACGGCTCCGCGGCCGAACTGCTCCAAGCGATTCCGGCCGCCCTTATGCCTCCCGGAAGGGCGATCCCGGGCACCCTCCTGCCTCCCGGAAGCATGAGCCCGGACCTGAAGGGGGCATTTAAGACCTGGGCCTCGAAAACCCTCTCGGGAAGTACCCTCTTCGTTGACGGCTCGGTAGATACCGTCACCACCACTCAAGCCGGGGACGTGATTCTGACGGTCAGTGACCGCAAGGCCGTACTGGTTCACGGTCGAAGCGCATCATGGCACGTTTACGCCGTTTTCCGTGAGGGTGAGGTGGCGCGTAGACTTTCCGCCCTCGCCCCCGAATCTTCCATTAAGTTGGCAGGCACGCTGGCCAAGGCGAATCCGCTCGTTCCCGAGCAGCGGGTGGTGAAGATGATTTCCGGCAACCAGGCGGTGAACGGATGGAATGATGCGTATGCGTTCTTCGGCATCGCCTTGGAAGACTGTGAGCGGATGGCAGCGCCCGAGGCGCGGCCCGTTGCGGCGGAGAAGCCTGAGGAACCCGCCCCGCCGCCTTCCGCGGAGGAGCCGCCACCTCCTGCGGAATCCCCGCCCCCGCCGGAAAACGCTGCACCGCCATCGCCTCCGCCCGTCGAGCGCGGCGCCGAGTTCTTTGCCCTCAAGAGCGGGCCCGCCGCCAGGATCGTTTTCGTCGTAGACCGTTCCGGCAGCATGACAGACTCGATTGACTACGTGAAATTCGAGTTGAAGCGTTCCATCAGGGAACTCTCGGAGGAGAAAGAGTTCCAGGTCATCTTTTATTCGAGCGGGCCGCCCGTCGAGATGCCGATGCGCCGGATCGTCAACGCGACTGAACGCAATAGGCAACTGGCGTACGAGTTCATCGACGGTGTCATCCCCCAGGGCGAGACGGATCCCTCCAAATCGCTCGAGCGCGCCTTCGAACTCCAGCCCGACACGATCTACCTCCTGACGGACGGCGAATTCGACAAGGCGACCGTCGGTCTCGTCAAGCGGCTGAATGCGGCCGGCAAGGTCAAGGTCCACACTATCGGTTTCCTCTATCGCATGGGCGAGCAGGTGCTGAAGCAGATTGCCGAGCAGAACGGCGGCCAGTATAAATTCGTCTCCGAGAAGGACTTGGCGACGTTGGTAAAGTAAGTGGAGGTTGGGACCGAAGCGCCGTGAAAAGCACTCTGAGGATTGCTTTCTTGACTGCCGCACTGGCTTTGCCGCTTCTCGCGGCCGCGGCCCCGCTTGCCGAACAGCCGGAGAAACCGACCGGCCCGGCGACCCCCGCCGCCGAAGCCAAGCCCAATCCCGTTCGGACGATCCGCGGAAAACTCGCGCCCCCCGGCCGCGCGAAATCCGCCTTCCTCTGGGAACGCGCGAGCGACCGCCGGGTGCCCGTCGTGATCGACCCCAAGACCGGCGCGTTCGAGGCCAACGATTTGCCGCTCGGACTCTGGGACCTGGTGGTCGAGACCCCCTGGGGACGCCTCGAAGGCATCGACATGACCCCCATCCTCTCGGAATACGACGCCCTCATCCCCGCGGAGTACCGCACCGAGGACCTCGGCCTCCCGGCGAAGGGCGCGTTCACCGACGAGGACCGCCGGTGGGTCGAACGCCAGGTCCTCGAAGTCAAACGCTACGAGAGCCGGGTGCGGATCCTCGCCCTCCGCGGGACGGCTGACGTCGCCGTCGTCCTCGTGGAACTCACCCAGGAACAGCCGTTCGTCGGCGAAAGGGGCGACGAGGTCACCTGGCGGGTCGAAAAATGGGTCTATGAGAAAAAGTACGGCGGGTGGGTCCAGTTCCGCACGCGCGTCCTCTATCGGCGGCGCGTCCCGCGGGCCGAGTGGCAGGCGTGGGGCTGGCAGTTCGAACCCGCGCTCGGCGGCTTCCAAATCACCGACGACCGCACCGAACCCATCACCATCGAGTTTGAGATCCCCGACGGCCCCGCGGCGGAGAAAGGCCTCATCGGCAATAAGTCGCCCCCGCCCGACTTGCCCCGGCGTAGCCCGTAGGGCGAAGCCGGGCCCGCCCGCCGGGAAGGGTGAACGGTAGGCCGTTTCTCCAACGCAGAGATCGCGGAGACCGCAGAGGGAACTACAGGGGAAAGGTGGAAGACGAGACCGGCGAACCGAAGCGATGCTCGTCCTTTTTGTTTGCCCAGACTCGGTTTCTGCGCTCTCTGCGTTCTCTGCGTTTCAATCACCCTTTTGCCAGCCTACGGAGCGTTCGCAGGTTCACGGGGTCCATTTCCCGGCCGAGGGCGTCGCGCTTCGGCGTCTCGAGGATGAAGGGGAGGGCGGCCAGGGCGGGGTGGTTGACGAGCGCCCGGAACCCCTCGCGCCCGATGCGCCCGCGACCGATGTGCTCGTGCCGATCGCGGCGCGACCCGAGGGCGCCTTTCGCATCGTTCACGTGGACCACGCCGACGCGCGCGAGGCCCACCGCCTCGTCAATCTTCCCGAGCGTCTCGTCCACCGCCGATTGGGTCCTCAGGTCGTACCCGGCGACGAAGAGGTGACAGGTGTCGATGGCGATGCCGAGCCGGTCGCCCGCCTCGCACGTCTCGACGAGATACTTCAGGTGCTCCAGGCGCCCGCCGAGGGTCGAGCCCGCCCCCGTGGTAGTCTCGAGGAGGATGCGGCATCGCTCCGGGCTTCGTCCCGGTGCTCCGGGACTTCGCCCTGGCGAGGCCGGCCGCTCGCGGTGGAGGCGGTCGAGGGCCGCAGCGACGCGCGCGAGGCCGGTCGCCTCGCCGCTGCCAGTGTGCGACCCTGGATGGAGGACCAGGTAAGCCAGGCCCAGCCGCTCCGCCCGGTCCCATTCCGCGAGGAGGCACTGGAGGGATTTTTCATAGAGCGCCTCGTCGGGCGTCGCGAGGTTCACGAGGTACGAGCCGTGGCCGACGAGGGGCGCGAGGCCTGCGCCCGCGGCGGCAGAACGGAACCGCTCGGCATCCTTATCGTGCAGGGGCTGAAAGCGCCATTGTTGGGGAGGCTTGACGAAGAGTTGGAGGCACTCGGCCCGGAGGACGCGGGCCCGCTCGACCGCCCGCTCCACGCCGCCCGCTATTGAAAGATGCGCGCCGAACCGCGGCATCGCTCACCCCCAAAAGGGTCCAGGACCCTTTTTTCCGGCGCTAATTCTACAACGCTATCTCAACGCAGAGATCGCAGAGAGCGCAGAGATAACCTCTTCTTTCACAACAACTTGCACGGGCCGTGTGGCACGGCGGGCCTTGCCCCGCCGTGCGCCCGGCACGGCCGGACAAGACCGGCCGTGCCACCCAACTGCCCCCAACTTCACGCCGTCTCCTTATTTCTTTTGATCCCTTTGACGGCCGTTCTCTGCGTTCTCGGCGCTCTCTGCGTTGAAGAACACAGCGTAGTAGTGCTAAGGCTCGGGGGTTTTGGCGTCGGTGCGGAGGCCCTCGGCTCGGCCGCGGAGGGCGTCCGGGTCCACCGGATCGGACTTCTTCAGGGCGAAGCGGAAGGCGTGGTCGTCGTGGCGGACGCCGGGAATGACCGTCTCGAACGCCAGGTCCACCGGGATCCACTGGTACGGCGGCGCGTGGACGCTGGCCGTCGAGACGAGCGGCTCATAGCCCGGGGCCTCGAGGCGAACCTCGTACGTCCCGTACCAGATGAAGGGGACGGTGCAGGGCGTCCGGCCGACCTCGTTCTCGTTGAGCCAGCAGAGGGCGCCCTGCGGCTCGGAGTCGATGGTGAGGGTCCGCTGGACCTGGCCGTAGCATCCGGCGACGGCGAGTCCGGCGGCGAGGATGGCGACGGCGAGCGCGGCGCGTTTCATGGTCAGGCCCTTTCCCGCCGAGTCGGCGTGTTTCCGGAGGCCGGGACAGGGGCGGCCTCGACGCGGACCTCTTCGGTTTCGGCGGCCATGGCGTCGGTGTCGAGGAGGGCGACGGTGGCCCGTCCGGTCGTCCATCCGCCGCACTCGCCCGGGTTGACGATGAGGCGTCCTTCGTGTCGTTCGATTTTCGGCTCGTGGGTGTGTCCGAAGACGATGATGTCGGAGGCCTCGAAGGCCGCGTGCGATAGGTTTTCCCATATGTGGACGAGACAGATTTTGCGCCCGCCGAGTTCCAGTCGCCGCGGGCCGTCCGTCAGTTCCGGGAGCAACTTCGTCAGGCCGGCCCGCTCGCCGTCGCAGTTGCCGAACACGCCGTACACCGGCAGCCGGGCCTGGAGCAGCCGCGCGAGGGCGAACGGGGCGACGTAGTCGCCGGCGTGGAGGATGGCCTGGACGCGCGCCTTTTTGAAGATTTCGACCGCGGCCGCGATCGCCGGCAGATTGTCGTGCGTGTCGGAGATGATGCCGAGTTTCATCGCACCCTCGCGCCTGGGCAGACGCCAGTATAGGGGCCGCGCGGCGGAAGTCAACCGCTTTTCACGCGCCGCAAGGGCGCGGGGGGTCGCCGCGTAACCCCTCAGTTACGGGGGCTTGGGGCGATGGGCGGGGAACAGGAGGGTGAAGGGATCGGCGTCAGCGTGGCCACGAACCGCCGGATTTCCGCATCGTCCGGGAACTTCTTTCCCATATCCTGCACGTCCCGTAACAGGTGGGCATAGCAGTATTGGATGCGGCACGGAGCCCGGTTGTACCCCCCGTAGCGGTCCACGACGAGCACGCCGGACAGCCGCCGTTTTCCCAGGGTCTCCCGTACCACGCTCGCCGCCCGCGTGGGTTGCAACCGAAAGAGGCTCAGCGTGGCGGTGTTGAAGAGCCAGGCGTAGCCGCCCGAGCCGTCGCGTCGCCAGCCGGTTTCATCGGCGTGCCGGACCGGGGCGTGGCGGTAGGCGGTCTGAAGTCGTGGGATGACGGCCGCCAAACGCCCGGCGACCTGATGCATCGCGTCCACAAGGCTGCCATAGCCGATCCCCGTCTGCTTCTCCAACTGGCCCAGGGTGGCCCCGTAGAGGTAGTGCTGCACGGCCACATGCGTCAGCAGGCCATTGCCATACTGGCTTTTGGCGAGGACGCCCGGCGCGGCCGTCTGCACCGTGCGGCCGCACCGCCGGCACCGCCGACGCGGCAGACGATAGCGGGCCACGGCCGCGGGCCACGGCAGCGGGCCACGGCCGCGGGCCACGGCCGGAGCCGTACCCCGGCCAGGGGAGCCGTACCCCGGCCAGGGGAGCCGCACCCCGGCCAGGGGGGCCGTACCCCTGCCAGGGACGATCCGCTCCACCTTCACCGGCCGACAGTCCAGCACCGTCCGCTCCCGCATGCCCTTGCCCATCAGCGTCCCGCCGCAGTCGGGGCACCGCGCCCAGGCCGGCACATCGGCCACGCTCCGCGAGGGCTTCGACCAGACGTTGCGGTACCTGAACCTGGCGCCGGCCCTGCGGACGCGGGTCCGCACCACCAACCCCATCGAACGGTTCCTGGGCGAACTGGAAAAGGCCACCGACCACGTGCCGATCTGGGAGAACCCCCACACCTGGGAACGCCACGTGTGGATCCTCTGGAAACGCTTGAAACATCGGAACTATCGCCCCACAAGACCTCGACCCGAATTTACACGGACTTCTTGACAGCATCCCGACGAAAGCCGCCTTGACTGCGTCTCACAAAGTCGCCATAGTAAGGCTAGATCGGCGTCGGCACCTGCGAGGGGTTCCGGAACGTGCGACCAACTGCACTCGCGTCTCTGTTGCTGAAGCAGCCCGGGTCCGCCCTGGCGGAGGTTCTCTACCAGAGCCTCCGGGCCGCCGGCGCCCGCGTCACCACGGCCGCGAACCCCTACGAGATCCTCGCCGAAGCCGCCCGCGCCGAGCATCCTTTCCGCCACATCCTGCTGGGCGTGGATTACTTCGGCCGCGAAGACTTCCGCCTGCTGCCCCTGCTCCGGCGAGAATGGCCCGAGGCCTTCCTCGTCGCTTACCACTCGTCGGGGTTCGAGTACAAGGGCGAACTGGCGGAACTCGTCGGCGCCGACCTCGTCCTGACCGACGAGAAGGGACTCGCGGCCTTCCTCAAGAACCTGTCCATACGGCCGGCGTCCGCTCGGCGCCCGGCAACCGGGGGCGTCCAGGTGGAGGCCTGCCTGGCCCGACCGGCCCGCTCCGCGGCGGGAGCCGAAACGCCTGCCCAGGCCGCGCCGGAATCGCCAACAGCCAAACCCCCGCCGGCGCCGGACCAGGACGCCGCGACACATCTCACGGAGGATGAACTCCGCCTCCTGCTCGGCGAGGAGGATCCGACGTGAACCCCGGCCGAGCCGCGCCGATTTCCACCCGCCCGCAACCAGCGGTGATCTTCGTCTGCCGGGATGCCTCCCGCCGCGCCCTCGTCGAACGCGCCGTTCACGAGACGCGAACCTACTCCTCCGCCGCCGAGGCGTTCCTCGCGGCCCTGCGCGACCCGCCGCACGCCGTCCTCTTGAATCTGCGCGACTTGGCCTCCCGGGCGGCCGACCTCCTGCAATCGCTTCGCCGCGAGCAGCCCCGGACGCCCGTTTACCTCGTCGCCGAATGCGAGGACGAGCCATCCGCCCGAGCGCTCGCGGACGCCGGCGCGGCCGACTATTTCGTTCTTCCGGGCGACCTGGTGCGCCTGACCGAGGCCCTGGCGCCGCAGAGTCCCCCGTCCGGCCGGGAGGGTGGTCCTCCGCCCGACGATCGGCCCGAGCCGCCTTCCGACGCGCCGCCTCCCCCAGTCGCCACGGGCGACCAATCCGAGCCGGTGCCGGACCGCCCAAGCCCCCACCCGAAATTGCCCGAACCTCCGAAGGCGCCCGCGAAAGCGGACCGCACGCGAAGGGGGCCGCAGGCAGGCACCGCGCATGTCCGCAGAATCGCCCGTCGCGACCCTTCGGGCCAGTGGCGCCTCCTCGAGGCCGCCGGCCGCATCGCCTGCCTGGCCCTGAGCGACGCCGAAAACATCCTGGCCGAGGGAACGGATGTTATTCTGGATGCCCTCGGCGTGGCGCGGGCCACCGTCCTCCTCCAGCGGTCTTCCATCGTCGACTCGGAACTCGTCCAGGCGCTCCAGGTCGGGCCCCCTCCCCCTTGGGAGGTGCTCCAGACGCAGCGCATCGGGGCCGAAGAGGTCCTCCGCACCGGCCGGGCACTCCTCGCAAGAGGTCCCAATGCCCACGGCGAGGGGGCCACATTGCTTCTTCCTCTGCGCGAACGGGCGGAGGTTTTCGGCGTGCTGTGCCTATCGGGCAAGGCGGAGGGCCTGCCCATCACAGCCGACGACCTCGCCGCCGCCGCACCGCTCGCCGATTCGGTCGCCTGCCTCTACCGCGCCGCCCTGCACCGCCGGCGCTACGCCGGCCAGGTCCTGTACGACCCCGAGACGGCGCTCCTCGCGCCGGAAGCCTTCGAGGAGTGCGTCGAAAAACTCATCGACTGGGCGTGGGAACGCGAGGCCGAAGTGCCCGTCGTGCTCCTGGAGGCGAGGTCGGCGGGCGACGCCCCACCCTCTTCCGAGAGCCTGGACCAGGTCGGCCGCGCCATCGGGGCCTCGGTCACCAAGGGCCGCCAGGCCGGCCGACTGGGGCCCGCCCTGTTTGCCATGGCGTGGTCGCGCCGACTCCGCGAGAATGAAGGCTATGGCGAGGCCAATGCGGCCTACCGCCTGCTGGCGGACCGCTTGACGGCGCTCGGCTCGATGGTCGACGCCGGGTTGCGATTGCGGGCGGGCGTGGCCGTGTTTCCGTCGGACGGCGACAGCGCCGACGTCCTTCTGGCCGTCGCCCAGGAACGGCTGGCGACGCAGGACCGCCTGACCGCCCCAACGTAGTGCTACTTTGTCAACTTCGCGCCCCCGAGAGGGGGGATAGCGCGGCGGGCATTCTTGCCCGCCGCGCGGTGGCCAAGAATGGCCACCGCGCCTCCGCTTACCTGCGGTCGCCACCCTGGCACGGCCATGAGCCGTGCCGTGGCCGGCGGCGCCCAGCCAGGGTCGAGGAGCGGAGTTGACAAAGTAGCGGTAGGCGCTCTCGCTCCGCCGGCAACTCGGGCGGCTAACCGTGCGCGACTTACGGCAACCGGCGATTGTGGATAACTTTTTGGCGCGAGTTTTGGGGGGTATTTTGGGGCGATTTTTTGGAACCCACCGGCCCTGGCGATAGCGCCAGGGCAGATTTTTCGGCGGAAGGGGTGCCTTTGGTAAGATGGGCTAGCGCGAATTTTGACTTTTTTAGGGGTTTTTTCGCGTTTTTTGCCCGGTTTTTACCGGTTTTTGTGCCCTTTTTCGCACTCTTTCCATCCATGTCATGTGCATACCTTTATGTGCATAACTTCCCGCGGACGCGCGTAAGTCGCATGGGGCGGGGAAAATCTCGCATTTGACAAAGAAAC
>Ga0315284_10009540_pt1 | contig 13833 bp, 10 predicted proteins | sample YL17G09_16_MG_FD_203696 | JGI IMG/M metagenome (GOLD analysis project Ga0315284, IMG submission 203696) | Sediment microbial communities from Yellowstone Lake, YNP, Wyoming, USA - YL17G09_16 | ecosystem: Environmental > Aquatic > Freshwater > Lake > Sediment | place: USA: Wyoming | collected... | reverse complement strand
GGGCGCGTAATTTTTCAAGCGCCTGCAATGTAACCAGTTTTGTCTTGTCTTGTCAACTTTTGAGGCGAGCCAAGAAGGCAAAAACGGCAAAAAGTGCTAAAAAACATAGAGCGTCGGTAAAGGGTCTACTTCGTGGCGGCCCTTATGCGACAAGCGAGGGTGCGGTCGGTGAACATCATTTGTGGTGGTAAAGTTCCCAGCCGAGGTAATTGTCGAGGGCTTCGGCAATGGCGTCCGCCTTTTGTGACATATTCATCGCCACGTGATGCTCAAAACCCATTCGGCAAATGAACTGCATAAGGTTCTGGAGGTTGGGGATTTTCATTACGCCGAAGCCGCCGAAGGTGTTGAGTTTGTCGTTTGTGAACTCGCCTTCGCCCACGTATGCGCTGATAACGCCTGCGGCGTCGTCGGTAGAGGTCCTGCAGAAGGTTGCGGGGCCGGGGGCGATTCTGCCGACCATTGTGCCGTTCAAAAAAGCGACTAATTTTGATGTGCCTGTCAGCGGCGGCGAATTTAATGTTGCCGCAAATCTGTCGGATTGCTTTGGGATGCGCAGCGGCATCGCGACGGCCATGGTGGATTATCCCATCGGCGATTTGATCGGCCAACGGGTACGTGCGATGGGTGTTAAGCCTTTTTATGAGCATTTCAAACATGACGGTGTGCATGGGCCTAACATGGCCACCGTGTACAGCGACTGCGGCTGCGGCGTGCGTGCCCCTGTGGTATTCTACAATCGCTGCAACGAGGCGGCAGCACAGCTTAAGCCCGGCGATTTCGACTGGAAGTCGATCTTCGCGGGCGGAGTACGATGGTTTCACAGCGGCGGTATTTTTGCAGCGCTTTCGCCGACAACGGCCGAAGTGATTATCGAAGGTATGCAGGCCGCCAAGAAAGCTGGCGCCATCGTATCGTTCGATCTCAACTATCGAGCCAAACTCTGGAATATCTCCGGCGGCCACGAGCAAGCGGTTGCGGTGCTCGACCGTATCGTGAAAAACGTCGATGTGCTTGTCGGAAATGAAGAAGACCTGCAATTGGGCTTAGGGATACCGGGGCCGGAAGTGGCCGCAAAGTCCAAGCTAGATTCAAGCGTTTTCATCGGCATGATCGACAAAGTTATCAAAAAACACCCCCAGATTAAGATCGTGGCGACGACGCTGCGTGAAGTGCATTCGACCAACCGCCACAGTTGGAGCGCGGTGGCATGGATCGACGGTACACCCTACATGGCGCCGACGTGTGAACTTGATGTAGTTGACCGCGTTGGCGGCGGAGATGGCTATGCAGCCGGTTTTTTCTATGGTCTTCTCACCGGCCAATCGCCGCAGGATGCGGTGAAGCTCGGATGGGCGCACGGCGCACTTTTGACAACCACGCCGGGCGATACTACAATGGTTACGGTAGATCAGGTGAAGGCATTTGCTGGCGGCGGTTCGGCGCGAATACAAAGGTAACCGAAACTGGAAGTCAAAACCGTCAACCCAAATAGGCCTCTATACTGTCTCATTTAACCTGATGACGTACATATCTTATAAAATAATCACTTATGACGCAAGCCTTTATTTTATAAAGAATTAACTGCTACGAATCGTTACGATTTCTGTACGATAATATGCTATTAGTGACTTGAAAAATAGGACAATTTGTAGGACAACACTTAAAAAATAGAATGTTTCGCCTCGATACTTTTCATTGTTTTGCGTCAGCAAAAGCTGAAGTCATCTCCTAATTCAAAGATAGATATGTCTCATTCTTGCTGAAGACGTACAATCAAGTCGCTTACATGTCAGTATCCACTGCCGATTGACGAACTTTTTTACAAACTATTTTTGGTAACGCGTTGAATTAAAAACGTCAATATAGATACTCAAACCTTTGCCGGCATGGATATCATCATATAAGTAAGACTGCTTTTTCCATTTGTATCTGCACAATGACGGCTCCAAAGTATCATCGCATTATTTGGCGTCAATTTGTACGCCTCGTAATTGACACTAATTGCATAGATTATGTGCGAACTTTCTGAGATAATCATCTTTATCCTAGTCTGTAGAGATTCTGCGATGTTTGAGTTTAATTTAGAGACAATTGAAGACCTCCAGAAGCTTTCGGCGTCGTTGTCGCTCAATATACCGATACAGGAGGACGTTTCGATTCTCGGCTCCGCCGTTAAAATCGGACCGCTTACAACGCCGAATCGCCTTGCCGTTAATCCTATGGAAGGTGCAGATGGGGATAGTGAGGGCAGACCCGGCGAACTGACAATGAGAAGATATAAACGTTTTGCCGCGGGCGGTTGCGGTATTTTATGGGCGGAAGCAATCGCTGTAGTCCCGGAAGGCCGGGCAAATCCCCGGCAACTGTGGCTTCACGATAAGAACAAGGATGCTTTCGCAAATATGATTGTGGAGGCGCGAAAGGCCGCACAGACATCAATGGGTAGTCAGCACCACCCCATTATCGTTGCGCAATTGACGCATTCGGGCCGATATTCGAGACCGGGGGGGGTTGCGAGTCCGATTATTCCGCAGCGGGATTCATATCGTGACCCTATGGTCCCACAACAGCCCCCAAAGAATACCAAAACAGCAATTCCGGATAATTGGCCGGTAGTAACCGACAGCTATCTCGATGGGCTGGTTGAGGCATACGTAAAGGCCGCAAAGCTGGCGTTTGGGGTTGGTTTTGATGCGGTTGATATCAAGGCGTGTCATGGCTATTTAATCAGTGAATTGTTGGCGTGTTACAACCGGCAAGGCAGATACGGAGGGTCATTTGAAAATCGCACACGGCTGCTGCTGACTATCATAGACGCGATTCACCAGCAGCTTGGAAAAGACAGGACTATTGTAACGCGGTTGGGTATTTATGACGCGATACCATACCCATACGGCTGGGCGGTGGATAAAAACGATTACACAAAACCCGATTTGGCCGAACCCAAAGAGCTGTTTGCTTTGCTTGCCGAGCGTAATGTTCCAATGATAAATGTTACGATTGCCAACCCGTATTATAATCCGCATTATGGCAGACCATATGATAAGCCAATCATTGGCGGCTATAAGTCACCGGAACATCCCCTCCAGGGCGTGGAAAGAATGATTCGATTGACCGGTGAAATGCAGAGGGCGTTTCCGCAAATGATTTTAGTGGGGCCGGGGTATAGCTGGCTGCGGCATTTGTTGCCGTATGTCGGGGCGGCCGTTTTGGAAATTGGTTCCGCCGGCATAATCGGCGCTGGTAGAATGTCTCTGGCGTATCCGGATTTTGCCAAAGATATACTTACCAAGGGTAAGCTTGACCCCAGTAAGGTTTGTATCGCCTGCAGCGCCTGCTCGCAAATTATGCGCGACGGCGGCACAACAGGTTGCGTCGTACGGGATAATAAGATATATGGCCCGATTTATAAACAGGGCAGGTCAGGTATGTTACAAAGTGAGGACCTATGAACGCAAAAAAGCGAATCAGTGAATTACCAAAGGGCGAGAGGCCGGTTGCTATCGTAACCGGCGCAAGCCGGGGCATCGGCAGGGCCATCGCAATCGAGCTTGCAGGACTTGGTTTTGACGTAGTTATCAATCATTATGATTTTACCGCCGATGGCAAGCCGGATGAAACGGCGGCACAAAAAACATCGTCGGATATTACCGTCAAAGGCGTTCGTTGTCTTGTATTGCGTGCGGATGTCAGCAGCGGCGCCGACCGCACGGGACTTGTGAAAGCGGTCAAAGACAAGTTCGGCAGATGCGATATGCTTGTAAACAACGCCGGCGTAGCGCCTCTTAAACGCGCTGACCTGCTCGAAGCGACCGAAGAAAGTTTTGACAGAGTGCTGGGTATTAATCTCAAAGGGCCGTATTTTCTCACACAGCTTGCGGCAAAATGGATGATTGAGCAGAAAAAGCAGTACCCGAACAGGAGTTACCGCATTGTTAACATCGGCTCAATGTCGGCCTACACGAGTTCGCCGGCCCGCGGCGAGTATTGTATCAGCAAGGCCGGGGTCGCTATGATGACTATGCTCTACGCCGACCGGCTCGCGGAATTCGGGATAGGCGTATTTGAAGTTCGCCCCGGCATTATTGAAACTGATATGACAAGTGTCGTTAAAGAAAAATACGATAAACTTATAGCCGAGGGAATTACGCCGATTAAACGCTGGGGTCAGCCCGAAGATGTTGCAAAAGCCGTCAGTGCAATTGCCGAAGGGAAACTGGATTTTTCGACGGGGCAGGTTATCAACGTCGATGGCGGATTCCATTTGAGAAGACTCTAAGGGATTAAAAAATGGACATCAAAACAACGGTGCAGGTTTTACTAAGGGATGGCTTTATTCTCGTTTTCAATGAGGACCGGCTCGATATCGTTAAAACAGCGGAATCGCTGCTTGAGGCTGGCTTAGGCAATATGGAAGTTACCTGCCGAATTAAGAAGCCGCTGGAAAAACTCAGCAGGCTTGGCAGGGAATTGCCCGAATTTGTCGCCGGCGCCGCAAGTTTGATAGATTATCCTGAAATGCTCAATATCGCCAACCTAGACCATGCCGATAATCCGCTCCCGTCCGTCGATGACGTCGTTAACGCAGGGGCACATTATATTGTCTCAGCGGTCAATTTCAGCAAAGCGACCTATGAAAAATATGCCAGCAAACTACCAATTATCCCGGGTTGCGGCAGCGCAACGGAAATAGTAACACAGTTTTCGCTTGGAGCAAATTTCTGCAAGGTTTTCCCCGCGAAAGAGCTTGGGGGGCCATCCTTTATCAAGGCGGTTGACCCCGCTATCCATAAGTTAATCAGCTTAGTGCCGACCGGCGGGACAAATGCCCAGAATATTCCGGATTATATTGAAGCGGGCGTTTTGGTGCTCGGCGGCTCTTTCAGCGCTATTGAAAAACCTGTGTTTGCGAAGATTGTCGAGCAGCAGGATTATAAGCTCCTTGTCGGCGAATTGAAAAAGACCAAAGAGCTTATTGACCAGAAGCGCTGTCAGAAATGGCCGAAGCTCGACTTCGCGAAGGCATCAGTGGAGCAAATCAGCAAGGTAACGGGCCGAAACTTCAATATCAGGTAGCTTATGGAATCGATAAAAATAGCCAAGCAAAAAGTCGTCATTCATAGATACAATACCGTTATCGTAGGGGCGGGGGCGGCCGGGATGAACGGAGCTATCCACCTTTATGAATTCTTCACACAAAAAGGAATCAAGGACGCTCAAAACCGTATTGCGGTAGTAACCTCGGGGTTATCTCTCGGTGCTTCCCGAATGAGCGGCTCAGACAAGCAAACCTATTATAAAATGGGCACCAGTCCTGATGTCCCTGACAGCGCCGAGGCATTTGCCAAAAGTATTACCGCCGCGGGCTGCTGTCACGGCGACCTGGCCCTTGCCGAGGCAATCAGCTCACTGAGAGAGTTTTATCATCTCGTTCAGGCGGGCGTGCCGTTTCCCCACGATTCAATAGGCAGTTATATCGGCTATAAGACCGACAATGACCCGTATGAGCGGGCCACGTCTGCCGGACCAAAGACCAGCAAACTGATGTGCGAATGTCTGCAAAAGCAGGTCGTTGGTTATGGCGTCCGGATTTACAATAATCAGGAAATTGCGCATCTGGTAACTACCGGCAAAAACAAGGACAAACGTATCATAGGCGTCGTTACAATTGACAAAAGAGAGCTGAATACCAAAAATTATCGTATCAACGTTTTCCAGTGTGAAAATCTTATTCTCGCTGCCGGCGGGCCGGGCGAATTATATAAGACAAGTGTCTATCCCAAAAATCAAACGGGCATTCACGGCCTTGCGTTCCAGGCGGGCTTGGCCGCTGAAAATCTCACCGAATCGCAGTTCGGGCTTGCCAGCATAAAGTTTCGCTGGAATGTATCAGGCTCCTATATGCAGGTTATCCCCCGCATTTATAGCAGCGACGCCGATGGCAAAGATGAGAGAGAATTCCTGACGGATTTTTTCCCTACGATGAGCAAAATGGCCACGAATATTTTTCTCAAGGGCTATCAATGGCCGTTTGACCCGCAGCGGCTTGAAAACTGCCAATCCTCACTTATCGACATACTTGTGTTTAATGAGACGCAAAAAGGCAGGCGCGTCTTTTTGGACTTCAGGAAAAATCCGGTTGGTAATTCCAAAATGAACCCCTTTGCCCTCGAAGACCTTGAGGATGAAGCGCTTGCATATCTGCGCAAAACTGGCGCTGTGCAGAAAATACCCATAGAGCGCCTTGCCCAAATGAATCAGCCGGCTATCGATATTTACACCGAACACGGCATCAATCTCTGGAAAGAGCCTTTGGAGATTGCCGTCTGTGCTCAGCATAATAATGGCGGCTTTGCCGTCAATCACTGGTGGGAATCCAATATCCCGCGGACGTTTGTCGTCGGCGAAATGGCGGGAACCCATGGCGTAAAACGGCCCGGCGGTTCGGCCCTGAATTCCGGCCAAACCGGCTCGCTACGTGCGGCCGAGTTCATCGCAAATGTCTATGGTGCGGATATGCCGTCAAAGGGCTCGGCCGCAAAGGAGATTAAGGCACAGCTTTACGAGCTGGTGAATAAGTATGACGGTTTCAAGAGGTCAAATAGCTTTAAGCCCAAAGATATAATTGTCGAGATTCAGTCTAGTATGACCGCTTCCGCGGGTCACGTTCGCGAGATTAATGACGCCCGCAACGCGTTGACCAGAGCTATTGCCCTGTTGAACCGGATTAAACACGAAGGTATTGCGACAAGGAGCGCAAAGGACATTCCCGCAGCTATCAGAGCCGAGCATCTTGTACTGGCAAGCGTGGCGTATTTAAAAGCCATTGTATCCCTGCTCGAACAAGGCAGCGGTTCGCGCGGGTCGCATCTTGTCCTCTCGCCGGGAGGCAAACGCATTAGTTCCTCGGTGGTGGATAGAGACGGCAATGAGCTTCGGTTCAAGCCGGAAAACAAGGGATTACGCAATTCAATCCTGCGAGTTGAATACGACCCAAAACAACCGGACTTGTTTCGTTGCCAAACAATAGCACCGAGGCCCATCCCAACCGAACGCAAAGCGTTCGAGCCGGCCTGGAAAGATTACAGGCAAGGGAAAATCTATGATTGACCAGCCGGTGTCTCGATATGCGATGGCAATGACACTTGTGGCGGCGTTGCTTGGGTGGATGTTTGACGGGTTTGAGATGGGACTTTTTCCCCTTGTGGCCAGGCCCGCGTTGATGGAATTGATGGGGCCTGAGGCGAGCAAAACTATCGGCACCTGGTTTTCGGTCATAATTGCTATGTTCCTTGTTGGTGCGGCGTGCGGGGGCATTTTGTTCGGCTGGCTCGGCGATCGCATCGGCCGGGTTCGTGCGCTTGTCTGGAGCGTAGCAACATACGCTGTATTTTCGGGTTTGTGCGGCTTTGCAACGGCGCCGTGGCATTTGGCGGTTTTGAGATTTATCGCATCGCTTGGTATGGGCGGGGAGTGGGCCCTGGGAGTCGCGCTTGTGATGGAGGTATGGCCTTCAACATCGAGACCAATGCTGGCCGGGCTTATAGGCGTAGCTGCTAACGCTGGGTTTCTACTGATAGCGTTAATGGGGCTAGGGCTGGTAAAAATGATTGGCAGCATCGATTCATTTTTCACTATGATAGGTATGCCTGCGGAATGGAAAAATGCCCTGTTATCCAACTCGGCCTGGAGATTGCTCTTATTTCTGGGGGCGACGCCGGCGATTTTGACTTTTTTTATTCGTATGTTCGTTCCGGAATCGCCCCGCTGGAAACAAGCCGCGGCCCATTCACGAAGAAACTGCGTTTCAGATATTTTCAAAGGAGGTCTGGCAACATCGACGATAAAGGGTGCCATACTCGGGGCGATTATACTTCTTGGAACGTGGGGTTCGACGCAGTGGCTGCCGGCCTGGGCGGACAAGTTAAGCGGACAGATTCCAACAGCCAAATCATGGGCACAAATCTGGTCCGCCGCCGGCGCAATTGTCGGTTCTTTTCTTGCGGCATACGTGGCGAAGTGGACAAGCAGAAGATTGGCATATTTCATCCTTTGTATTTTGGCCGCTGGCACTTGCGCTTATCTTTTCAGAACGCCTTTTAAATACGACGCCAGGTTTTTGTTATGGGTGTCTATTGTCGGAGGGGTGACGGCGAGCTTCTTCGGCTGGCTACCTTTGTATCTGCCGGAGCTTTTCCCGACGCGGATTCGAGCGACCGCGCAGGGATTTGCGTATAATATCGGGCGGGTGCTTGCGGCGGCAGGAACGCTGGGAGCCGGTAAGCTTTTGAATTATTTTAATGAGGATTACGCGCGAATGTGCGCAGTTGTAAGTCTTGTCTATGTTCTGGGAATTGTATTTATCTGGTTTTGCCCTGAAACGAAGGGCAGACCTTTGCCGGAATAACAATCAGAGGTGCTAAATAAATTGTTTTCACAACCACAAAAGAGTTTAAGTATCCGTGATTTTGGAGCTGTTGCCGATGGTATCGCCGATAATACTATAGCGTTTAATAACGCCATCGAACAATGCTGCAAAAATAACGGCGACAGGATAATCGTTCCTGCGGGCACATATCTGACCGGGCCGATTCATTTAAAGAGCAATATAAACCTGCATCTTGACGAGGGCGCAGTAATATTATTGGGCGACAATCTGGACGAGTGGCCGCCTATCAAATCAAGGTGGGAAGGCGTAGAATGCTACGGATACTCACCTTGTATTTATGGCGAAAACCTCAAGAATGTTTCCATCACAGGCGCCGGAACAATTGACGGCCGCGGACGGGCATGGTGGAACGAATTTAAACGACGCAAAACAAATGGCCAGACTCAGCCGATTTCAGCGCGCGACAAGGAATTCGCAGTGCTTAATAAAAATACGAACCTTTCCGATTGCGGAGGAGGCGGCATTGGCTCTTTCTTTTTCAGGCCGCCACTGATCCAATTTAATAATTGCTCAAATGTGCTGCTTGACGGTTTTACAACATCTAACTCTCCTTTCTGGAATACGCATCTTGTTTACTGCACAAATGTTATAGTTAAGAATACGACATTTCAAAATCCCTCTGATGGAATCAACGGCGACGGCCTTGCTATTGATTCCTGTAACGGCGTAAAGGTTTTTGACTGCACCTTTGATGTAAACGACGATTGCCTGTGTTTTAAGTCTGGCATCGGCAAAGACGGCATGCGCGTAAACAAGCCGTGTGAGAATATTGTCATAAAAAACTGCAAAATGCTGCGCGGCCACGGCAGTGTTGTTATGGGTTCTGAAACGGCCGGCAACATTCAAAATATCGAAATATCCGGTTGTATTTTCAACGGTACCGACCGCGGGATCAGAATAAAATCCCGGCGAGGAAGAGCCGGCACGGTAGAAAGTATTACGTTTAATAACATTACTATGAACTCCGTAGGTTGTCCGATATCCATGAACTTGTATTACGAATGCGGCGCACGGCCTGAAGAAATCGCGGCCCTTTCCGACCGGAATCCAAGGCCTGTCACAGACACTACACCGTGCATTCGAAACATAAAAATAACAAACATCACGGCCTACAACGCACAAATAGCAGCGGCATTTCTGCTGGGCCTACCGGAAAGGCCGATTGAAAATGTACTCTTTGAGAATTTCAAAATAACGCTGGCTAAAGACGGCGTTGCCGGATTTCCGGATATGGCCTTTGGTGTAAAAAAGATGCAGGGGCAGGGAATCATTGCCGAGTTCGTCAAAGACTTTGTCCAGAAAAATGTTTGTATAGAATGAGTGCGCTGTTAGCGGATAAATGAATCTGAATTGATTACTTGTTTCTGGTTAAGGAGAAACTCAAGAAATAGTTATCTCATGAGAAATATAACGAAAGGAGCAGTAAGATAAAATGCAAAAGAGAAACTCCCAAAACGTAGCAGTCGTCGCAACCGGCTTGAACAGGTACAGCATAGCAGTGGTCTGTGTCATTCTGTTAGGCGGATGTGCCGGCCAGACAAACACCGGCTGGGAACAGGCCGATAAGATTTTAAGCAGGGTTAAAGCTCCTCAGTTTCCGGTTAAGGATTTTAATATCACCGATTACGGTGCGGTGGGGGATGGAAAAACCAATTGTGCCCAGTCAATCAACAAAGCGATATCTGCCGCTAATAAAGCCGGCGGGGGTCGCGTAGTAGTTCCAACCGGTACATTCCTGACTGGCGCGATCTATCTGAAAAGTAATGTTAACTTATACATATCACAGGACGCAGTTGTCAAATTTTCAACTGACCCCAATCAATATCTTCCGGCGGTGTACACGCGATGGGAAGGTGTCGAGTGTATGAATTATTCGCCGTTAATCTACACCTATAAAGAGAAAAATATTGCCATAACAGGCAAGGGAACACTCGACGGACAAGGAAGCGATGATAATTGGTGGAAATGGAGGAAAGTTCTTCAGAGCAAGGACCGGCAGGAATTGTTTGCGCAGGGACAAGCCGGCGTCCCGGTCGAGAAGCGACTTTACGGCGGCAAATACCTGAGACCCCCTATGATTGAACCCGTCAAATGCAGGAATATTTTGATTGAAGGAATAAAAATTATAAACAGTCCTTTCTGGCATATTCATCCTGTGCTGTCACAAAATATTATTGTCAGAAATGTAACGGTTGAAGGTATGGGACCAAACAATGACGGGTGCGACCCTGAATCGTGCAAAGACGTGCTCATCGAGGGTTGCTATTTCAACACCGGAGATGACTGTATCGCGATAAAGTCCGGCAGAAATAACGACGCCAGGCGGGTAAATGTGCCAAGTGAAAACATCGTTATCCGCAATTGCCAAATGAAAGCCGGCCACGCGGGAGTTGCGATTGGCAGCGAAATAACGGGCGGCGCCAGAAATATTTTCGTTGAAAAATGCACAATGGATGACCCGAATTTAGACAGGGCAATTCGGCTTAAAACAAACGCGGTTCGCGGCGGTTTTATTGAAAATGTTTACGTAAGGGATATTACCGTCGGCCAGGTAAAAGAGGCGGTATTACTGATTGATTTCTTTTACCCGGACGTCGAGAAAGGAAATTTCAAGCCGATTGTTCGCAATATCAATATGGAAAACGTCACCAGCAGGAAAAGCGGCTACGCACTATTCTTGAGGGGCTTTGACGATGCGCCGATAACCGGTGTTACTCTGAAGAATTGCACGCTCGATAATGTCACAAATCCCGATGTTATCAGCAATGTAAAAAATCTGGTTCTGGAAAATGTGAAGATTAACGGCAATCAGATGCCTTCGAGCCAGTGATTGGCCAGAACGGCGAAGTCAATAAGGTTCACAAGGCCGTCATAGTCTAAATCAGCGCCGGAGTATGTGCGTAAAAACGGGTATGTCTGGTTTTCGCCGATACCCCAGGTATCGACAAAGTCCCAGCCGGCTGATGTAAACGTAGCGAGAGTTCTCATTTCGGCTGTGGTTAAACCCGTGCCGCCGTCACTGATAGTCTGTCCGGAAGTTTCCACATCCCAGAAACAGTTGATGTCGAGAGGATGAACGCTAGACCCTATCAGGCCTCCGACATTGCTATTTCCGCTAACAATACCTGCAGCATAACAATTAGTTGCATTGCCAAAATAATTATACCCGACCAGACCACCGACATTATCGGTACCTGTAACTGAACCTGTGGCATAACAATCAGTGACTGAACACCAACCAAACCATCCTCCTTCGGGACTACTGCCGTTGATTCCTACAAGTCCGCCGACAGAACGATTTCCACTGACCGAACCAGCGGCATAACAGCGTGCGATAGTGCCAACATAATCAATATCTACCATAGCATTACTTCCTACCAGACCGCCGACATTCCTGTCTCCGTTGACTATTCCGGCGGCATAAGAATCAGTGATGGTCCCGAAATTCCATCCTACAAGACCGCCAAGACAATTGTATCCGTTGACTGTTCCATCGGCGTAAGAATCAGTGATGGTTCCGAAATTTCTTCCAACCAGTCCCCCAGCCCAGATTCCGTTGACGTCGCAAGCGGCGTGACTGGCTGCGATAGTTCCATGATTTAGCCCTACCAGGCCGCCAGGATTGGCGCTGCGATCAAGGGAATCACAAATCTTACCCGTTGCGTAGCAGTTGCTTATAGTTCCTTTAGAAGCGCCAACCAGACCGGCAATATCTCTTTCGCCGCTCATAATGACATCCTCTACGTCTAAGTTGCGGATTTGACTGTTGGAATCAATAAGTCCGAACAGGCCAATATGCCAATACCCAGCGATTGTGGCATTGCGAATGATATGGCCATTGCCGTCAAAGATACCTCTAAAGTATAAGTATGTCCCGTTTATATCGTTGCCGACAGGTATGAGCGGCACGCCCTGCAAATTTATGTCGGCCGTCATAACGAAATTCGCGTCCCAGTCAGTCGGAGTATTCATCAGGTCATTCCAGTCGGAAACCGTGCCAATCTGATACGGGTCAGTTTCTGTTCCGCTGCCACCGCTGTAATTACCGGCAAAAGAAACATTAGCTAAAATAAAGACAGTTAAAATAACAACTTTCCGGTTCAAACTTTTCATTTTTCTCTCCTTTTCAAATAGTGAACCTTTTCAGAACGCATGCGTTGTATGCGCTCCTTCGGAGTTTTACAGGTGCTCCTGGCCTCGTTGCCCGGCTATAATCCAAGTCCGCCTCAAGCGGAAATTGTTACACTTTTTTTAGAATTTCCCCGTCTTAAGCGGATTCCCAGACAAATAGACCGTTTTCAGGCCAAAAATGCGTAGCGTAGCGAAGTCCCATTTTCGGGGAGGATAGCAGGGGAGTACCCAGATAAATGTTCCGGCTCAATTCCTCGCCTTTTTTCTCAATACCGCCGCACCGAGGCCGAGAAGCAAAAGTGTGGCGGGTTCGGGAATCGTGTAAATAAAACCCCTGAACAGCCCAGAGCCATTTGGCAAGTACATACCTACGAGCGTTAATCCGCTAATATCTTGTATTCCTGTATAATCTGCTCCAGGATAATTCAAAGCAGTCCAACTTGTACCATCATACATGAATCCGTGGTGTCCTGAATTGTCTGCGTACTCTCCAACAATAATGTTTCCATCTATGCTATATGGCTTTGTTTCGATCGCACCGGGATAATTCAATGTAGTCCAGGTTCCATTCTTGTACAAAAGACCATACCCCTTACCATTGGCAAGATAATATCCAACGATATTGCTGCCACTTATTCCGCTCAAGCAAATATTACTATATTGGCTGTCAGGGTAATCCAGCGTAGTCCATGTTATGCCATCATAAATAAAACCATGCGATCCGCCATATCGGTTATATGAACCCACGATTTTACTGCCGTCAATATCATATGCGTATGTGTTCTGTGCGCCGGGAAATTGCAGTCGGCTCCAACTTGTACCATCATAGATGAATCCGTAATAAGAATACAGTATTGCGCAATATCCAACAATTTTGCTGCCATTAATACTAAATGGATATGTCTCGACCGCACCAGGATAGTCTAGCCCAATCCAGTTCGTTCCATTATAGAGAAAACCATGTCCATAACCTGACAAGTCATCCACACGATGACCCACTACACTATTGCCGCTTATACCTCGTGGTACTGTCATTCTCGCCTGTGGATAATTCAAAGCCGTCCATGTTCCTGCAAAAAGGCAATTTGAATATACTGCGACCAATACACAAATTGTAATTAACCGTTTCATTTTCTTCTCCTTCTTCTTTTGCCTTTTGCCCCCAGTCAAAAGGACGTTTTTTTACCTTCTTCCGTTCACAGTCAAGGCGTTTTGACTGATGTCACGGCACTTATATTGATTTGCCCGGC